>WNGA01014076.1_pt1 | contig 15932 bp, 10 predicted proteins | sample 5400061 | NCBI WGS metagenome assembly WNGA01 (sample SAMN13153366, study PRJNA577476) | soil metagenome | isolation source: 100 cm soil or saprolite under grassland replicate 2 | place: USA:California | collected 2016-06-15
GACAGGATACCGCCGGCCTCGTCGATGTCCATGAGCAGCTTGCCGGGGAACATGGTGTTGCCGAAGATCGTGTCCTCGGGCAGCACCGACCGGCATGACTCGAAGGCCCAGCGCAGCTCCCGGTCACCGTCGTCGCGCACGTCCGCGGCCGCCGAGGCGCGCCGGCCGAGGCGCCCGAGACGGTGCTGGCGACGCTCCTGGGCGGCAGCAAAGAGCGCCTCCTCGGCCGCTCCGCGCGGGGCCAGGGTGGTGGCAACGGCCGTGGGCTTGAGATGCTCGTCTACCTTGACGAAGACGAGATGCGAGTTGAGGGTCTGCGTCCGACGTCCGCTCGCGAGGTTTTCCGCAAAGACCCGGACGCCCACCTCCATGGAACAGCGCCCGACCGCCTCGACCTGGGCGCGCAGCACGGCGATCTCGCCGACCTTCACGGGATGGAGGAAATCGATGTCGTCCATGGCGCCGAGAAGGCAGTGTCCGCGGGCCACCCGGGCCGCCGCCATGTTCCCCACCGTGGCGATCCACTGCATCATGCGACCGCCGTGGATCTGCCCAGGCGCTCCCGCGTGCTCGGGGAACACCCACTGGACCATCTCGGTGACGGTATCGTTGATCGATAGCATGGGTCGGCGCCGGACAGGTGTAAGTTCTTCATTTATCTATCATGCGACCCGTTCCAAGTCCAGCCGCGCGGCGGGCGCGTTATGGAGTTCGGGGCGGAGGTGCCGGCGGGAGCGGTGGCGGGGTCTCGATCCAGGCGCGGTCGAGTCGGTGATTGCCGCTGGGATGGAGCCGGAAGTTCCTGACCTCGGGTCGCACCACCGCCCAGTAGAAGCGAACGTAGAGCGGGATCCAGGGGATCTCTTCGGCGAGGAACACTTGAGCCCGTCCGTAGACGCGCAGGCGCTCCGGCCGGAAGGAGATCTGGCTCGCCCGGATCAGGAGATCGTCGAGCCTGGCATTCCGGTAGAAGGAGAAGTTGGTCGCGGTAGGGCCGCGGACCGCGCCCTCGCTCGTCGAGAGCGGATAAAGGAGCAAGTGTGGGTCGCCGCCCCCGGCCTGAGCCTCCGCGAGCGCGAGGTCGGCGGCGCCATTCTGCATGGCGTGAAGCGCCGCGTCGGTGGCCAGGGGGCGAAGGTTGACCGTGATGGAGGCCGCGCCGAGCGCGGTACGGATCGCCTCGGCTGCCCGCGCCACTTCCGGCCCGGCGCCGGTGTCGGCGACCAGTGACGTAGTGACGCCCTGCCCGACACCGGCCTCGTTCATCAAGCGCTTGGCCGAAGCCGGATCGGCCCCGGCAAGGGGTGGGGTGTCGGCCGATGCCCAGACACCGCGGGGAAGAAAGAGGCTGGAGGCGATGGCCTGCGGCTCGACCGCCGCGGTGATGGCCGCGGCCGACAGCGCCGCCGTAATGGCCTGACGGACCTTCTTGCGCTTGAAGGGCTCGCGCTCGTGCTGTACCGCCAGGTAGCCGATCCGCCAGCTCGCCACCGACAATGCCCCGTGCATGCGGGAAGGCGCCGAAGGCGGAATGAGGATGTCGAGGTTACGGGCCTCGACGTCGGCTTCGGCCCGGGCGGCATCCCCTGCCTCCAGGAACTGGATACGCGCGGTCTTCGGCGGGGCCGCCCAGTACGAAAGGTTGGCATCGAGGAGGATGCGCCCTGGGCTCATCTCGCTGACCGAGTACGCTCCCGTTCCGATCCACCGGGCGGCACCAGTACCCGCGTGCACAATGGAGAAGACGGGATGCGCCAGCACGGAGAGAATAGGGGCATAGGGTAGAAGCAGGTTGATCTGCACCGTGCGCGAGTCCGGGGTCAGGATCTCCTTGACCACGCCCGGCGAGCCCCTGAGGAGCCGCACACCCCCCGGGTTCGGCGACGGGGCCAAGGCGTGGCTGGGCACGACGATACGGTCGAGGCTTTCGGCGACCTGCCGCGACGTCAGAGGCGTCCCATCGTGAAAACGCACGCCATCCCGGAGTCGGAACGTCCACGAGAGGCCGTCGCGAGAGACGCTCCATGAGGTCGCCAGCCCGGGCTCCACATCGCTCGAGCCGTCACGGTACTGGAGAAGGGTGTCGAAGACCTGGCGGGCGATGAGGGGAACGGGTCCTTCGAGGGCCGTGGCGGGATCCAGAACGGTGGGAATGGACCAGAGTCCCACTCGAAGGGGCACGCCTTGGGCGGCTGCGGAGCAAGGCACCACGACGGTCGCGACCATGATCAGAGCCATGACTCGAGAGCGAGAGGACATGTCTTCCCTTTATATCAAAGGCAGGAGCGCACCCTGTCACTGTGCCGTGGAGCGGCAGCCCTGTTCATTGCTTCGACATCTGCGCGCTCGCTTTTCCTGATTCCGGGCGAATCACCGCCCTTTCCCCCAGGAAATGTCGATGGCATCAAACGTGCTTCTCTACCTGGTTGAGGCCTCGCGCGGTCGGGGCACGCTCGGGAACAGACGAGGAGCATGCCCGGTTGAACTCAGTGAGAGCCATCGGAGGAGCCGAAGAGATGAAGTGGAAAAAGCCGAATGAATTCAATAGCTCTGAAAGGCGAGCGAGGGCCAATTCCCTTGACTTAGTTGAAAACGGCCCCCTATACTGAATCAACTTTCGGCAACCGTCACTGAGAGCAGGGGCCGTCTCTCAGGGAAGCGCCCGCTGGACTACCCAGAAAGGAACGGGCGGACATGAAGGAGTTCGAGAAAAAGACTCCGAGCCGGGAGCCGTCGTCCGAGGGGATGAAAGGCTTGTCGAAATTCTTACCTATGTCCGATGCGAATTACCGCCGCCGGCTGACCGAGTACGAGGTCCAGGTCCAGGATCTTCAGGCCTACGTGCATTCGCTCGAGGCGGAGACGGGACGCCTGCGCAAGAAGCTTGAAGACGCTCCGAAGGAGTTCATGGTGTTGGAAAACAAGCTGCGCGAGGCCAATCGTCAGCTCGTGCAGGCCTTCAATCAGAACGAGAAGCTCGTGAACGCCCTCTACGAGGCACGGGAGCAGATCACCTCGCTCAAAGAGGAAGTTGACAAGCTGTGCGCCCCTCCCTCCACGTACGGTGTCTACCTCTCGCTCAACGAGGACGCGACCATCAACGTCCTGTCCCAGGGTCGCAAGGTGAAGGTCAACCTGCATCCCTCGATCAAGCCGGAGACCCTCAAGCCTGGTCAGGAGCTCGTGCTCAACGAGGGGCTCAACGTGGTCGAGGTGGCGGGCTACGAAATTCAGGGCGACGTGGTCATCCTCAAGGAGATGCTCGAGGAGGGCCGAGCGGTCGTCACCCTCCGTGCCGACGAGGACAAGGTCGGCATCGTGGCCGATCCGCTCCGCTCCGTCAAGCTCAAGGTCGGCGACCACATCCTCATGGACGGCAAGAGCGGCTACCTCCTCGAGAAGCTGCCGAAGAGCGAAGTCGAAGACTTGGCGCTCGAGGAAGTGCCCGACATCAACTACGAGGACATCGGCGGGCTCTCCACCCAGATCGAGGCCATCAAGGACGCCGTCGAGCTGCCCTACCTCTACGCCGACTACTACCGCGAGCATCAGCTGCGGCCGCCGAAGGGGGTGCTCCTCTACGGCCCTCCCGGCTGCGGCAAGACCATGATCGCCAAAGCCGTCGCGAACAATCTCGCCCAGAAGATCTCCGAGAAGCGGGGCGAGAAGGTCAAGGGCTTCTTCCTCAATATCAAGGGGCCGGAGCTCCTCAACAAGTACGTGGGCGAGACGGAGCGGAAGATCCGCGAGATCTTCGTCAAGGCCCGGGAGAAGGCGGCGGAGGACGTGCCGGTCATCGTGTTCTTCGATGAGATGGACGCGCTGTTCCGCACTCGTGGCTCCGGCATCTCGTCGGACGTGGAGACGACCATCGTGCCGCAGCTCCTCGCCGAGATCGACGGCGTCGAGCACCTGCGGAACGTCATCGTGGTGGGGGCCTCGAACCGCCAGGACCTCATCGATCCGGCCATCCTGCGTCCCGGCCGGCTCGACGTGAAAGTCAAGATCGAGCGGCCAGACGCCGCGGCCGCCGTGGACATCTTCAACAAGTACCTCACCGCCGACCTGCCCATCCACGAGTCGGAGCTGAGCCAGAACGGCGGCGACACCCAGGCCGCGATCGACCGCATGATCACCGCCGCGGTGGAGGAGATGTACAACCTCGAAGAGGAGAACCGTTTCCTCGAGGTGACCTACGCCAACGGCGACAAGGAGGTCCTGTACTTCAAGGACTTCTCCTCGGGGGCGATGATCGAGTCGGTGGTGCGGCGGGCGAAGAAGCTCGCGCTCAAGCGCTATATCCAGACGAGCGCCAAGGGCATCAATCTCGAGGATGTCCTCAACGCCGTGCGCGAGGAGTTCAAGGAGAACGAGGACCTGCCTAACACGACTAATCCCGACGACTGGGCGAAGATCGCGGGCAAGAAGGGCGAGCGCATCGTCTACGTCAAGCCGCTCATGGGCGAGACGAAGGAGAAGCAGCGGGCCGTCGAACGGATCATCAACACCGGCCAGTACCTGTAAGCGTCACGGCGGGAGGGAGCGCAGGCGCTCTCTCTCGCCGTTTGTTCTCTTCATGACCAGGCGTCCGGGGGCCTCATGGCGATTCCGAAGGTGATGGGCATCGAAACCGAGTACGGGATCACGGTCAAGAATCAGCCGGACTTCAACCCGATCCTCTCCTCCCTGCTCCTCATCAACTCCTACGAGACGTACCGCTCCTCGCGCATCCGCTGGGACTACGAGGCGGAGAGCCCGCTTCGGGACGCCCGCGGCTTCGAATACATGGAAGAGAAGGAGACCCCCTCGAAGGAAGAGTCGCGCCTGATCAACCTCATCCTCTCGAACGGCGCGCGCTTCTACGTGGACCATGCGCATCCCGAGTACTCCTCGCCCGAGACGACCAATCCGCGCGACTGCGTCATCTGGGATCGCGCGGGCGAGCGTATCCTGGATCTCGCCCGCACCCGGGCGGAGGCCGTCTCCCCGCCCGAGCAGCGCATCCTCATCTACAAGAACAACACCGACTCCAAGGGCAACTCCTACGGCACCCACGAGAACTACCTCATGGACCGGAAGGTGCCGTTCGCCCGCATCGTGCAATACCTCATGCCCTTCTTCGCGAGCCGGCAGGTTTTCACGGGGGCGGGCAAGGTGGGCGCCGAGAACAACACCGAGCACACCGACTATCAGATCTCCCAGCGCGCCGACTTCCTCGAGACCGAAGTGGGGCTGGAGACGATGCACAGTCGGCCCATCATCAACACCCGCGACGAGCCGCACGCCGACCCCGAGAAGTACCGGCGCCTGCACGTCATCGTGGGCGACGCGAACATGAGCGAGGTTTCCAACTACCTCAAGTGCGGCACCATGGCCATCGTGCTCAGCATGATCGAGGACGATTTCCTCGAGCGCGACCTCTCCCTGGAAAGCCCCGTGCTCGCCTATCGCAAGGTGTCCCGCGATCTGACCTGCCGGGAGACCTTCAAGCTGAAGGACGGCCGGTCCCTCTCCGCGGTGGATCTCCAGCGTGAATTCCTCACCCTGGCCCACGCGTACTACCGGACGCGCGAGCACGAGCCGTGGGTGGACGACGTCATGGCGCGGTGGGGCTCGGTGCTCGATCGCCTCGCCCGGGACCCCATGAGTCTCGACCGCGAGCTCGATTGGGTCATCAAGCGGAGTCTCATCGAGAGCTACATGGCCAAGCACGTGCTCGAGTGGTCGGACTCGCGCGTGGCCATGATCGACCTGCAGTATCACGACATCCGGCCGAGCAAGGGGCTCTACTACAAGCTCGAGGAGTCCGACGCGGTCGAGCGCATGACCTCCGAGGACGAGGTGACCAAGGCCATCTACGATCCTCCGAAGGACACGCGCGCCTACTTCCGGGGGATGTGCCTGCAGAAGTACTCGGACGAGGTGGTCTCGGCCTCCTGGGATTCGGTGATCTTCGACCTCAAGGAAGGACCGCTCAAGAAGATCTTCATGCTGGAGCCGCTGCGCGGCACGGAAGCGCACGTGCGCCAGCTCTTCGCCGAATCACCAACCGCCGGTGACCTGCTGCGGAATCTCGGCAAGCCGGCGGGGGACGTGTGAGCCTGACGCCCGACGGCTGGCAGGGCGCGTTCTTCGACTACGGCACGTCGAGCTTCGCGGACCTCCTCCGCCAGTCCCTCCCCCATCTGCTGCCGGCGGCCGAGGAGCCCCGGCCCGTGGAGAGCACGGGCTCCCTGAGCGTGCCCCACGGCACCACCGTGCTCGCCCTCCGCTATCGCGACGGCGTGATCATGGCCGGCGATCGCCAGGCCAGCGAGGGCTACCAGGTCGCCTCACGGCGCATCGACAAGATCTTCAAGTCCGACGACCTCTCCGGCATGGGCATCGCGGGAGCGGCCGGCCCCGCCATGGAGATGGCCCGACTCTTCCAGACCGAGCTCGAGCACTACGAGAAGGTCGAGGGCGAGAACCTCTCTCTCGACGGCAAGGCCAACAAGCTGGGGCAGATGATCCGTATGAATCTGCCTCTGGCCATGCAGGGCCTCGTGGTCGTGCCGATCTTCGCGGGCTTCGACGAGCGGGCGGGAGTGGGTCGCCTCTTCAAATACGACGTCACGGGCGGCCGCTACGAGGAGACGGACTATTTCGCCCAGGGCTCGGGGGGCAAAGACGCGCGCGACTCGCTCAAGAAGCGCTTCAAGCGCGACATGTCGAAGGACGAGGCGGTGCGCGTATCCATCGAGGCGCTCATGGACGCGGCCGACGAGGACCTCGGCACGGGCGGGCCCGACCTCCAGCGCGGCATCTACCCGACGGTGAGAACCATCACCCGCTCGGGTTTCGGCGACGTGCCGGACGACGAGGTCCGCCGGAACTGTGAAGCCATCCTCGCCGAGCGGGGCAGACTGTAATGCCGCTGCCGTACTACGTGTCGCCGGAACAGATGATGAAGGACAAGGCCGAGTATGCCCGCAAGGGCATCTCCCGCGGCAAGGCCATCGTGGCCCTCGAGTACCGTGACGGGGTGCTCCTCCTCGCCGAGAATCCCTCCACGCTGCTCCACAAGATCTCCGAGATCTACGATCGCATCGCCTTCGCCGGGGTGGGCAAGTACAACGAGTTCGAGAACCTTCGGGTGGCGGGCGTGCGCCACGCCGACGTCAAAGGCTACTCCTACAGCCGCGGCGACGTGAGCGCGAAGTCGCTCGCCAACGCCTACTCCCAGGCCCTCGGCAACATCTTTACCCAGGACATCAAGCCTTTCGAGGTCGAAGTGCTGGTGGTGGAGGTCGGCGACGTCAGCAGCACGAAGAACGAGATCTACCACATCCTCTACGACGGCACCATCGAGGACGAGAAGAACTACGCGGCCATGGGCGGGCAGTCCGACGAGATCCGGCGCTACCTCAAGGACAACTACCAGGAGGGGCTCGACTTCGCGGGCGCGGTCAAGCTCGGCGTGCGCGCCCTCATGGTGACGCAGAACAAGACGCTGACGGAGCGGGACCTCGAAGTCGCCGTGCTCGACCGCGGCAAAGAGCGCCGGAAGTTTCGCCGCATCCCGCCCGAGGTCCTCCACCAGCTCATCGCGGACGGCGCGTAGAACCCCCACCGGAATAGTTGCCCTCGGCCCTCTCCCCTGTTAGGCTGATCCCCACATGAAGCGGCGCATCTTCGGCCTCGAGAACGAGTACGGCCTGACCTGTACCCTCAACGGCCAGCGCCGCCTCTCGCCCGACAATGTCGCCCGCTACCTGTTCGAGAAGGTCATCCCCGGGGCGCGCAACGCCAACGTCTTCCTCGAGAACGGCGCGCGCCTGTATCTCGACACCGGCTTCCACCCCGAGTACGCCACCCCGGAGTGCGACGACATCACGGATCTCGTCATCCACGACAAGGCGGGCGAGCGCATCGTCGAGGATCTCCTCCACCAGGCAGAGAAGCGGCTGCGGGAGGACGGAATCTCGGGCAACATCCTCCTGTTCAAGAACAACACGGACTCCGCGGGAAACTCCTACGGCTGCCACGAGAACTACCTCGTGAGCCGCGACGTGTCCTTTCAGCGGCTGGCCGAAGGGCTCATCCCCTTCTTCGTCACGCGCCAGATCTTCGCGGGCGCGGGCAAGGTGCTGCAGACTCCGCGCGGCTTCCACTACTGCCTGTCCCAGCGGGCCCAGCACATCTGCCAGGAAATCTCGGGCGCGACCACCTCGTCGCGCTCCATCATCAATACTCGCGACGAACCTCACGCCGACGCGGAGAAGTACCGTCGGCTCCACGTCATCGTGGGCGACTCGAACATGTCGGAAGTGGCGACCTATCTCAAGGTCGGCACCACCGCCCTCCTCCTCGACATGATCGAAGACGGCTTTTTCGAGAAGGACTACAGCCTGCAGTCTCCCGTGCAGGCCATCCGCGATATCAGCCACGATCCCACCCTCCGGGAGACGGTCAGACTCAAGGACGGGCGGACGATCACTCCGCTGCAGCTCCAGACGGAGTACCTGGAGCACGCCACCCGCTACGTCCAGACCATCGACGCCGATCCCGTCACCCTGGATGTCCTCGCGCGCTGGACACGGGTGATCGAGGCCCTGCACGGCGACCCCATGGATCTTCACCGCGAGGTGGACTGGATCATCAAGAAGCGCATCATCGAGTCCTTCATGGAGAAGCATCGGCTCTCCTGGCGGGATCCCAAGGTGTCGCTGATGGACCTGCAGTACCACGACATCCGCCCCCACAAGGGGCTGTACTTCCAGCTCGTCAAGCACGACATGGTCGATCGCATCACGAGCGATGACTTGATCGAGCGCGCCAAGCACGTGCCCCCGCAGACGACACGGGCGCGCCTGCGCGGCGAGTTCATCCGGCAGGCCAACCTCAAGGGCAAGGACTATCGCGTGGACTGGGTCTATCTCAAGCTCAATGACCCGGAGCGCGAGACCATCCTCTGCAAAGACCCGTTCCAGAGCCACGACGAGCGGGTGGAGCGCTTGATCCGCTCCTTCTAGCATCGTCGTCGCCGGATCGGGATCGATGTCCATGAGCCTCACTCCCGAAATCATCCACGCCCTCGTCGCCGGAGAGTACGGCGACCCCTTCGCGGCGCTCGGGCCTCACGCCGAGCGCGACGGCAGCGTGACCGTGCGCGCCCTCCTCCCCGGGGCGAGCGAGGTCGCCGCGGTCACCGGGAACGGGGCCGTCCGGTCTCACCCCCTCAAGCTGCTCCACGCGGACGGGCTCTGGGAAGGCGTCATTCCGGGCCGGCACCCCGTGACCTACCGCCTCCGCGTCACCTACCGCGGCGGCCACGCCGCGGACATCGAGGATCCGTACCGCTTCTCCTCGACCCTGTCCGGCTTCGATCTCCACCTGCTCGGCGAAGGAACGCACTATCGCGTCTACGAGAAGCTCGGCGCGCACGCCGCGACCATCGACGGCGTCGCGGGCGTCATCTTTGCCGTGTGGGCGCCCAATGCGAAGCGCGTCAGCGTGGTCGGCGACTGGAATGCCTGGGACGGACGACAGCACCCGATGCGGCTCCATCCCGGCAACGGCCTCTGGGAGCTCTTCCTGCCCGCGGTGGCCGAGGGGGCGCGCTACAAGTTCGAGATCCTCTCGGGCTCGGGCGCGCCCCTCGCCCTCAAGACCGATCCGTATGCCTTCGGGTTCGAGCCCGATGAGCCCCGCACGGCCTCGGTGGTCGAGCGGCTCGACGGCTACACCTGGGGTGACGAGGCCTGGCTCAGGGAGCGGGCGAGCCGGCAGGCCCTCGACGCGCCCATGAGCGTGTACGAGGTGCACCTGGGCTCGTGGCGGCGCGTGGCGGATGACGGCTATCGCTCCCTCGACTACCGCGAAGCCGCCGACCAGCTCGCGCAGTACGTGACGGACATGGGCTTCACCCACGTCGAGCTGCTTCCCATGATGGAGCACCCGTACTACGCGTCGTGGGGCTACCAGACCCTCGGCTACTACGCGCCCACGCGGCGCTACGGCCGGCCGCACGACTTCATGGCGCTCGTGGACCAGCTCCATCGGCGCGGCATCGGCGTGATCCTCGACTGGGTCCCCGCCCACTTCCCGCGCGACCCCCACGGCCTGGGCGACTTCGACGGCACCCACCTGTACGAGTACGCCGGGACTGGGGCACGCGCGTTTTCAACTACGGCCGGCGCGAGGTGGCCAACTTCCTCATCGGCAACGCGCTGTTCTGGCTCGAGCGGTATCACGTCGACGGCCTGCGCGTGGATGCCGTGGCCTCCATGATCTACCGCGACTACTCGCGCAAGGCGGGCGAGTGGGTGCCGAACGTGTACGGCGGACGCGAGAACCTGGAAGCCATCGCCTTCCTCAAGCGCCTCAACGAGGTGGTCTACGGGACGCACCCGGGGGTGGCCATGGTGGCCGAGGAATCGACCTCCTGGCCCATGGTCTCTCGCCCCGTGCACCTGGGCGGGCTCGGCTTCGGCTTCAAGTGGAACATGGGGTGGATGCACGACGTGCTCGACTACCTCCGGCACGAGCCCGTGCATCGCAAGTACCATCACAACCAGCTCACCTTCGGCATGCTCTACGCCTGGTCGGAGAACTTTGTCCTTCCCCTTTCCCACGACGAGGTCGTCCACGGCAAGGGCTCGCTCATCGCCAAGATGCCCGGCGACGATTGGCAGCGCTTCGCCAACCTTCGTCTTCTCTTCACTTTCATGTGGGCGTATCCGGGCAAGAAGCTGCTCTTCATGGGCGGCGAGTTCGGCCAGTCGGGGGAGTGGAACCACGACCGGAGCCTCGACTGGCATCTCCTGGAGATGGGGCCCTACCATCGCGGTCTTCAGCGCCTGGTGGCCGACCTCAATCGCCTGTACCGGGCGGAGCCCTCCCTCCATCAGCGGGACTGCGAATCGGACGGCTTCGCCTGGATGGACTGTAGCGACGCCGTGCAGAGCGTGGTGGCCTTCGTCCGCTTCGCCCGCGATCGTGGGCGGCTCACCCTGTGCGCCTGCAACTTCACGCCGGTGCCCCGGCGCGGGTACCGCATCGGAGTGCCCCAGGCCGGGTTCTACCGCGAGATCCTCAACAGCGACGGCGCCGTCTATGGCGGCACCGATGTCGGCAACGGGGGGGGCGTCCCGAGCGAGCCCATCCCGTGGCACGGGCAGCCGCATTCCATTCTCCTCACCCTGCCGCCCCTCGGCGCGGTCTGGTTCACGCCGGTGCAGAGCTAAGGCCATGGCCGCCTCGCCCATTCAGACGCGCCCTGGGCGTCCCTACCCCCTGGGCGCCACCTGGGACGGCACGGGGGTGAACTTCGCGCTCTTCAGCGAGCATGCCGCCGCCGTCGATCTCTGTCTCTTCGACGCGAAGGACCCCGCACGGGAGACGCGCCGCATTCCCGTCACCGAGCGCACCGATCAGATCTGGCACGTCTACCTGCCCGAAGCCCGGCCCGGGCAGCTGTACGGCTACCGCGTGTTCGGCCGCTACGCACCCGCCGAAGGCCACCGGTTCAATCCGGCCAAGGTCCTCCTCGATCCCTACGCCAAGGCCATCGCGGGCAAGGTCAAGTGGAGCGACGCGCTCTTCGGCTTTCGCGCCGACGCGGGGCCGGACACCCGCGACAGCGCGCCCTTCATGCCCAAGTGCGTGGTCGTGGAAACGGCCTTCTCGTGGGGCGACGACAAGCTGCTGCGCACGCCGTGGCACGAGACGGTCATCTACGAGGTGCACGTCAAGGGCTTCACCGCCCGCCATCCCCAGATCCCTCCGGAGCTCCGCGGCACCTACGCGGCCCTCGCCTCCCCTCCCGCCCTCGGGCATCTCCGGAGCCTGGGCGTCACCGCGGTCGAGCTGCTGCCTGTCCACCACTCCGTGACGGAGCGGCACCTGGAGGAGCGCGGGCTCACCAACTACTGGGGCTACAACTCCATCGGCTTCCTCGCTCCCGACTCACGGTTCGCGTCGACAGGAGTGCGCGGCGAGCAGGTCGCGGAGTTCAAGACCATGGTCAAGCGCCTGCACGAGGCAGGCATCGAAGTCATCCTCGACGTGGTGTACAACCACACCGCCGAGGGCAACCAGTTCGGGCCGACCCTCTGCTTCCGCGGCATCGACAATCGGGCCTACTACCGCCTGGAGGCGGCGGACCGGAGCCTCTACCGCGACTACACGGGCTGCGGCAACACGCTCGACCTGACCCACCCGCGCTCTCTCCAGCTCCTCATGGACAGCCTCCGCTATTGGGTGCTCGACATGCACGTGGACGGCTTCCGCTTCGATCTCGCCTCGGCCCTCGCGCGCGAGCTTCACGACGTGGATCGCCTCTCCTCGTTCTTCGACGTGATCCACCAGGATCCGGTCATCTCCCAAGTCAAGCTGATCGCCGAGCCGTGGGACCTCGGCGAGGGGGGCTATCAGGTCGGCAACTTTCCCCCCGGCTGGGCGGAGTGGAACGGGCGGTATCGCGACACCATACGCCGCTACTGGAAAGGCGACGGGGGCCAGGTGGGCGAGCTCGCCTACCGCTTGACGGGCTCGAGCGATCTCTATGAGCAAGGAGGCCGGCGACCCTCCGCCAGCATCAACTTCGTCACCGCCCACGACGGCTTCACCCTCGCCGACCTCGTCACCTACACGAAAAAACGCAACGCGGCCAACGGGGAAGACAATCGCGACGGCAGCGACGAGAATTTCTCCACCAACTGCGGTATCGAGGGACCCACCGACGATCTCGCCGTGCGCTCACTCCGCGAGCGCCACCAGCGGAACTTCCTGGCCACCCTGCTCTTCTCCCAAGGCGTGCCCATGCTCTCGGGGGGCGACGAGCTCGGCCGGAGCCAGCGCGGCAACAACAACGCCTACTGCCAGGACGGCGAGCTCACCTGGTTCGCCTGGCCGGCCACCGGCACGGCCGCGCGCATCCTCGACTTCACGCGCCGGCTCATCCGTCTTCGCCTCGACCATCCCGTGTTCAGGCGGCGGCGGTTCTTCCAGGGACGCCGGATCCAGGGCTCGGCCGTCAAGGACCTGTCGTGGCTCCAGCCGGACGGAGCCGAGATGACCGACGAGGAGTGGCATAACGGACAGAGCCGCTGCCTCGGCCTTCAGCTCGCGGGCGACGCCATCGAAGAGATCGACAACGAGGGTCTTCCCATACGGGACGACACCTTTCTCATTCTCCTGAATGCGGATGACCTGGCCTTCCCCTTCGTTCTGCCCAACCATCAGCCGCGCATCGAGTGGGAGGTCGTGCTCGACACTCGCGACTGGGATCCCGCTCCCGTTGAGCGGTTCTACAAGGGCGGCGAGCCGTACCCACTCGAGGGGCACACCCTGGCCGTGCTCCGCCAGCGCGCGAAGGCGTCTTCCTGATGGCCGACCTGCCCGAGTTCGAATCCGAGATGCACCGCACGGCCGTGGCCCAGCTCGATCGCGTGGCGGAGCGCCTGCACCTCGATCACGATACCCACCTCCGCCTCCGCTTCCCCCGGCGCGCGCTCGTGGTGTCCGTTCCCGTCCGCATGGACGACGGCCGGACGGAAGTCTTCATGGGCTACCGCGTCCATCACAACACCGCCCTCGGCCCCACCAAGGGCGGCCTGCGCTATGACGCCGAGGTCAACATGGGCGAAGTGACGGCGCTGGCCATGCTCATGAGCTGGAAATGCGCGCTCATGGGCCTGCCCTACGGCGGGGCGAAAGGCGGCGTCCGGTGCACGCCGCGCTCCATGTCCCGACGCGAGCTCGAATCGCTCACCCGTCGCTACACGGCCGAGATCATGCTGTTCATCGGCCCCGATCTCGACATTCCCGCGCCGGATCTCGGCACGGACGAGCAAACCATGGCCTGGATGATGGACACCTACTCCATGACCCAGGGCCGCAGCGTGCCCGGCGTGGTCACGGGCAAGCCCCTCCTCGTCGGCGGCTCGGCGGGGCGACGTGAGGCCACGGGGCGCGGCATCGTCTACGTCCTCTACCAGGCGCTCCACAGCCTCGGCGAGGAGCTCAAGGGCAAGACGGTGACCGTCCAGGGTTTCGGCAACGTGGGGGGCGTGGCCGCGCGCATTCTCTGGCGCGACGGCGCCATCGTCCGGGGGGTGAGCGACTACAGAGGGGGCGTCTGGAACAGCCGGGGGCTCGACATCCGTATCCTCGAGGAGCACGTGAAGGCATCGGGCAGCGTGGTCGGCTTCCCCGGCGCGGACGCTATTTCCAATTCCGAGATCCTCGAGCAGCCGTGCGATATCCTGCTCCCCGCCGCCACCGGCTCCCAGATCCGCGAGGATAATGCCCACAAGATCCATGCCCGGATCATCCTCGAAGGCGCCAACGGCCCCACCACGCCCGAAGCGGATGTGATCCTGCGCGACCGTGGCGTCACCGTCGTTCCCGACATCCTCGCCAATGCGGGCGGCGTGGTCGTCTCCTACTTCGAGTGGGTCCAGGGTCTCCAGTTCTACTTCTGGAAAGAGACGGAGATCATCGCCCGGCTGCAGGAAATCATGACGCGCGCCTTCACCCGCGTGTGGAACGCCTCGAAGAGGGAGAACGTGGACCTCCGGACCGCCGCGCTGATGGAAGGCGTCCGCCGCGTCGCGGACGCTCATCAGATCCGCGGTCTCTATCCGTAGCTGATCCGCCCCGCCCCCGGGAACCGGAGTAGGATGGGCGATGCCGTGAGCCCCCCGCCGAGCGTGCCTGCCCATCCCCCCGCTGGTTCAGTGGTCGAGTTGATCGCGGTGAGCAAGCGCTACGGGCCGGTCCACGCCCTGCGCGGCGTGACCCTGACCATACAGCCCGGCGAGATCGTCGCCATGCTCGGCCCGAACGGCGCGGGCAAGACCACCTCCATCAGCCTGATGCTGGGCCTGCGCCAGCCCACGGGAGGTACCGTCCGCCTCTTCGGTCTGCCCCCCAGCGACCGCCGCGCCCGCAGCCGCGCCGGCGTCATGCTGCAGGAGTCGGGCACCACCGGTGTCCTCACGGTGTGCGAGCTCATCGAGCTCTTCCGCACCTACTATCCATCTCCCCTCCCCACCGATCAGGCCATCGCCATGGCCGGCCTCGCCGACAAGGCGGATGCCCGGGTGGCCACGCTCTCCGGTGGTCAGCGCCAGCGTCTCTATTTCGCCCTCGCCATCTGCGGCAACCCCGACGTGCTCTTCCTCGACGAGCCCACGGCGGGAATGGACGTCGAGGCACGTCGCGCTTTCGTCGCGAGCACCCGGGCCCTCGCCGACGCGGGCAAGACCATCGTGTTCACCACGCACTACCTCAAGGACGCCGAGGAGCTGGCCCGGCGCATCGTGGTCGTCGACCAAGGGCTCGTCATAGCCGACGCCGCCCCGCGCGAGCTCATGTCCAAGGTCGCCGCCAAGCGCGTGAGCTTTGCCGTGACGCAGCGGCTGCCCGCCGAAACCTTGGCCGGGCTCGCCATCGCTGCCCTCGACGCCTCCGATCATCGGGTCCGCTTCCTGACGAATGAGCCCGAGATGGTCCTGCGCACACTCTTCCACCGCGGCGTCGAGATGCACGATCTCGAAGTGGTGGGCGCCGATCTCGAGGAGGCCTTCCTGAGCCTCACTCGCCGGCCCGAGCCCGCCTGATGGCCCCCCTCCTCCGAATGCTCGTCGCCCAGACGCGGAGCGAGATGCGCATGCGCTGGCGCACCCCAGCGTTCAGCCTGACCAACCTCGTCCTCCCCGTGCTCTTCTTCACCTTCTTCGGGCTGCCCTTCGCGCGCCAGACGCTGCCGAACGGCACCAGCATGGGGGCCTATTTGCTCGCTTCGTTCGCCGCCTATGCGGTGGGGAGCGTCATGGTCTACGGATTCGGGATCGGCGTGGCCATCGAGCGCGGGATGAAGGTCGACCTGCTCATGCGGGCGACCCCGCTGCCGCCCGCGGTGGCCATCCTGGCCAAGGTGCTGA
>WNGA01010688.1_pt1 | contig 15930 bp, 12 predicted proteins | sample 5400061 | NCBI WGS metagenome assembly WNGA01 (sample SAMN13153366, study PRJNA577476) | soil metagenome | isolation source: 100 cm soil or saprolite under grassland replicate 2 | place: USA:California | collected 2016-06-15
AGACCCCGTCGGGCAGGCCGGCCTCGGCGTACAGCTCGGCCACCCGCGTCGACACCGACGGGTCCCGCTCCGACGGCTTGAGCACGAAGCTGTTGCCGCAGGCGATCGCGATCGGGTGCATCCACATCGGCACCATGATGGGGAAGTTGAACGGCGTGATCCCGGCCGCGACCCCCAGCGGCTGGCGGATCGAGTACAGGTCGATCTCGGTCGAGACGTTCTCCGAGTAGTCGCCCTTGAGCAGGTGCGGGATGCCGCAGGCGACCTCGACGACCTCCATGCCCCGCTGGACCTCCCCAGCCGCGTCCGGGACCACCTTGCCGTGCTCGGCGGCGATGATCTCGGCCAGCTCCTGGCGGTGGCGCTGGAGCAGGGACAGGAAGGCGAACATCACCCGCGCCCGCTTCACCACCGAGGTGTCGCGCCATGCGGGATAGGCCGCCTGGGCGGCGCGGACGGCGGCGTCGACGTCGTCGCCGGTGGCGTAGGCGACCTGGGCGGCCTGCCGGCCGGTGGCGGGGTCGTAGACGGGGCCGGTGCGCTCGGGCTCGGCGTCGACAGTGCGGCCGTTGATCCAGTGGTTGATGGTACGCATCACATTCCTCCCGCCGCTGCGGTCGCTCACAGATAGGGCCGCTGGGTCTGCCGGTTGCGTTCGTAGCCGGCCCGTGCCGCCCGCACGGGCTCGGAGGTGGAGACCTCGGCGACGGCAACGTCCCACCAGGCGCCGCCGATGGTCACGTACTCCGCCGGGTCGGTCTCGACGTGGACGACGACGGTCTGGTCGCTGTCCCTGGCCGTCTTGAGGGCGTGCGTTGGCGGCCAGGTCCACCGGCAGCGGGTCGCCCTCGAAGGCGCCGTCGGCGTCCCGGTGGCGGAAGCGGGTGCCGAACCCGCCGGAGCCGGTCGCGGCCGACAGCGAGCCGATGGAGGCGTAGCCGTGGTTCTGGACCAGGACCACGATCAGCTTGACCCGCTCGGCCACGGCCGTCACCAGCTCCTGCGGGAGCATCAGGTAGGAGGCGTCGCCGATCATGACGAACACCTCGCGGTCGGGCGCGGCCAGCTTGATCCCGAGCCCGCCGGGGATCTCGTAGCCCATGCAGGAGTTGCCGTACTCGACGTGGAAGCCCTTGGGGTCGCGGGTGCGCCACAGCTTGTGGAGGTCGGCGGGCATGCTGCCGGCGGCGCAGACGACCACGTCGCGCGGCCCGGCGGCGTCGTTGACCGCGCCGATCACCTCGCCCTGGCTGGGCAGCGGGCCGTGCCCTGCACGGTAGACGCGCTCGACCGCGGCGTCCCAGGCGCGGTTGTGCTCGGCGGCGGCGCGCCGCCAGCCGTCGTCGGCCCGCCAGCCGCCGAGGGCCTCGCCCAGCGCCTCCAGCGCCACCCGGGCGTCGGCGACGACCGGGAACGCGGCGTGCTTGAAGGCGTCGACCGGGGCGACGTTGACGTTGACGAAGCGGACCTCGGGGTTGGCGAACACGCTGTGGGAGGCGGTGGTGAAGTCGCTCCAGCGGGTGCCGACCCCGACCACGACGTCGGCTTCGCGGGCCATCGCGTTGGCCCCGTCGGTCCCGGTCGCCCCGATGGCGCCGAGGGCAGACGGGTGGTCGTAGGGCAGCGAGCCCTTGCCGGCGTAGGTCTCGGCCACCGGGACGCCGGTCGCCTCGACCAGCGCCAGCAGCGCGTCGGTGGCCTCGGCGTAGATGACCCCGCCGCCGGCCACCAGCAGCGGGCGCCTGGCGGCGCGCAGCACCTCCACGGCCCGGGCGAGGGCGGCCGGCTCCGGCACGGGCCTGGCCACGTGCCACACCCGCCGGCGGAACAGCTCCTCGGGGTAGTCGAACGCCTCGGTCTGCACGTCCTGGGGCAGGGCGAGGGTGACCGCGCCGGTCTCGGCCGGGTCGGTCAGCACCCGCATCGCCTCCAGCAGCGAGCCCGGGAGCTGCTCGGGCCGGTTGATCCGGTCCCAGTAGCGCGACACCGGCCGCAGGCAGTCGTTGGCGGTGACCTCCGGCCCGCCGGGCGACTCGAGCTGCTGCAGCACCGGCGGGCCGACCCGGGAGGCGAACACGTCCCCAGGCAGCAGCAGCACCGGCAGCCGGTTGATGGTGGCGGTGGCCGCCCCGGTGACCAGGTTGGTCGCGCCCGGCCCGATCGAGGTGGTGCAGGCGAAGGTGGCCAGGCGGTTGCGCTGGCGGGCGTAGCCGGCCGCGGCGTGCACCATGCCCTGCTCGTTGCGGGCCTGGTAGTAGCGCAACCGGTCCGCGTACTGCTGCAGCGCCTGGCCGACGCCGGCCACGTTGCCGTGCCCGAAGATGCCGAAGCAGCCGGCGAACAGGCGCTGCTCGCGCCCGTCCCGCTCGCTGTGCTGGTTGGCGAGGAACTCGACCAGGGCCTGGGCCATGGTCAGCCGCCGCGTCCGCCCGCTCATCGACGTCCTCCGGGCCCGGTCAGCGGCAGGCGGGGGTCGACGGCCTGCCCGGCCCAGGTCCCGCGCACCCAGGCGTGCGCCGGGTCGTCGCAGAAGCGCCAGACCCGCTCCTCCCCGGGGCCGGCCATGACGTTCAGGTAGTACAGGTCGTAGCCGGGCGCGGCCATCGACGGCCCGTGGTACCCGTAGGGGACGAGCACCACGTCGCCGGCGCGCACCTCGGCGCACACGTCGATCCGCCTGTCTGGCCCGGAGCTGTAGACCCGCTGGTAGCCGAGCCCGCCGTGGCCGGCGACCTCGAAGTAGTAGATCTCCTCCAGGATCACCTCGCCCTCGCGCCGCTCGTCGTGCTTGTGCGGCGGCCAGGAGGACCAGTTGCCGCCGGGGGTCAGCACCTCCACCGCGATGAGCCGGTCGGCCTCGAACGTCCCGGGGGTGCAGACATTGTTGACCTGCCGGCTGGCCTGGCCGGCGCCGCGCAGCTCCACCGCGACCTCCTCGGCCGCGCCGTACGCCGGGTCCAGGCGGCGGCCGGCCAGCGCCGAGGGCAGGGCGAACCGGCCGCCACCCATGCTGGTGACCCGGACCTCGGCGTCCATCGGCACGTAGGCGAAGTCGGTCACGCGGGCGAACACGTCGTCGCGGCCGGCCAGCTCGAAGCGGCGCGACTCGCACTCGACCACGCAGCCCCCGGCGAGCGGGAGGACCAGCAGCTCGTCGGCGCCGCTGTGGAGGGTGTGGGAGGCGCCGGGGGCCAGCTCCAGGACACGCAGGCCGCTGAACGCCCAGCCGGCCTGCTCCGGGGTGACCCGCAGCGAGAAGGCACCCTCGGGGGTGGTGCCACGGGGCAGGTGCAGCTTGGCGTCCATCAGCCGGCCCCGTCCTGCAGCAGGCCCACCGCGGTGTCGACCGCCGCGGCGACGTCGTCGTCGGGCGGGTACAGCAGGGACCGGCCGATGACGAGCCCCTGGACGGTGGGGAGCTTGAGTGCCTTGCGCCAGCTCTCGAAGGCCGCGTCCTGGGCGGCGCTCACCTCGCCGCCGAGCAGCACCGCCGGCAGGGTGGTCGCCGCCATGACGCGCTCCATGTCGTCGACCACCGGCACCTTGAGCCAGGTGTAGGCCGAGGTGCGGCCCAGCCCGGCGGCCACGGTCATCGCGCGGATGGTCGCCTCCGGGGTGAGGTCGATACGGACCCGCCCGTCGACCCGGTGGGAGATGAACGGCTCGACCATGGCCATGAGCTTGTGCTCGGCGAGCGCGCTGACCGCCTGGGCGCAGGCCTCGACGGTGGCGACGGTGGCCGGGTCGTCGGGGTCGATGCGCAGCAGCATCTTGCCGCCCTCGAAGCCGGCCGCGGCCAGCGACCCGGCGTCGTAGCCGGTGAAGCGGTCGTCGATCTCGAAGACCGTCCCGGCGAGGCCGCCGCGGTTCATGGAGCCGATCACCACCTTGCCGTCCAGCGCCCCCAGGACCAGCAGGTCCTCGACGATGTCGGGGGTGCCGAGGACGCCGTTGACGCCGGGGCGGGAGAGGGCGAGGCAGAGCCGGTCCAGCAGCTCGACGCGGTCGGCCATCGCCAGCCCCCGCGACCCGGCGCGCAGCGCGCCGCGGGCCGGGTGGTCGGCCGCGATGACCATGAGCTTGCCGTGCTCGTTGAACAGCGAGGTGGGCCGTGCCCGCTGTCGTGCCGCCTCGACGATCGCGCCGGGGTGCCGGGTGCGCACGTCGAGGACGGCTCGGTACTGCTCATCGCGCATTGACGGCCTCCTCGAGCACGGCCTGCACCTCGGCGGCGTCGGGCATGGCGTCGGCGCAGGCGAGCCGGGAGGCGACGATGGCGCCGGCGGCGTTGCCGAACCGCATCACCCGCTCCAGGTCCCAGCCGGCGAGCAGCCCGTGGCAGAGCGCGCCGCCGAACGCGTCGCCGGCGCCGAGGCCGTTGACGACCTCGACGGGCACCGGCGGGACCTCGACCTCGCCGTGGTCGTCCCTGGCCAGCACGCCCTTGGGGCCCTGCTTGACGACCACGACCTCGACCCCGCGGTCGCGCAGCGCCTGGGCCGCGGCCCGCGGCTCGCGCTCCCCGACCGCGGTGTCGCACTCGTCGAGGTTGCCCACCGCGACGGTGACGTGGGGCAGCGCCCGCTGCACCCAGGTCCTGGCCTCCTCCCTGGAGGGCCAGAACGTCGGCCGGTAGTCCAGGTCCAGGACGGTGATGCCCGACCTGGCCCTGGCCTCCAGCGCGGCCAGCGTCGCGCCGCGGCTGGGCTCCTGGGACAGGCCGGTCACCGTCACCCAGAAGACCCTGGCCGCGCGGATCGCGTCGAGGTCGAGCTCGCCGGCGGCGATCTCGAGGTCGGGCGCCTTGGGGTAGCGGTAGAAGTAGATGGGGAAGTGGTCGGGCGGGAAGATCTCGCAGAAGGTCACCGGCGTCGGCAGGCCCGGGACCGCGGTGACGTAGCGGTCGTCGACGCCGAACTTCCGGAGCGCGTCGTGGAGGTACTCGCCGAACGGGTCCTGGCCGGTGCGGGTGATGACCGCGCTGCGCCGGCCGTAGCGGGCGGCGGCCACCGCGACGTTGGTGGCGCTGCCGCCGAGGTACTTCCCGAAGGTCTCGACCGCTCGCAGCGACACCCCGACCTGGAGCGGGTAGATGTCGACGCCGATCCGCCCCATCGTGAGGACGTCGAACGCTGCCACCTGCATGGTGCCGCCTCCCCACCATGCTTGCCGCGAGACGCTAGCTTGTCAGGGGTTCAAGCGTTATTGTTGTACTGACATAGCTACTGCTTCCCAGGGTTGCTGTCAACCCCTTGTCGTAACCTAGTGACAAGGTTAGGTGAGGAGGCCATGGGGTTCTCTCCCGCGTCGATCACGGTCGACCGCACCAGCCCGGTCCCGCTGTACTACCAGGTCGCGCAGCGGCTGGAATACGCCATCGAGTCCGGAGAGCTGCCGTCGGGCACCCGCCTGGACACCGAGCTGGTGCTGGCCGACCAGCTCGGCGTGTCCCGCCCGACCCTGCGCCGCGCGATCGAGTACCTGGTCGACCGCGGCTACCTGGTGCGCAGGCGCGCGGTCGGCACCCAGGTCGTCCATCCCAAGGTGCGACGCCCGGTCCAGCTCAGCAGCCTCTACGACGATCTCGCCACGGGCGGGAAGAACCCGCGGACCACGGTGCTGTCGCTGGAGACCGTGCCCGCCGCGGACTCGGTCGCCCACGCGCTCGGCGTCGAGGAGGGCAGCCCGGTGGTCGCGCTGGAGCGGCTGCGCTACGCCGACGGCGACCCGCTCGCGGTCATGCGCAACTGGCTGCCCCCGGGCATGGTGGAGCTCGACGCCGCGACCCTCGAGCGGTCCGGGCTCTACCAGCTCATGCGCGCCGCCGGCGTCGGGCTGCACCTGGCGTCGCAGACCATCGGCGGCCGGGCGGCCACCGCCGCCGAGGCGAGGCTGCTGCACGCCCGCAAGGGAGAGCCGCTGCTGACCATGCAACGGACCACCTACAACGACGCGGGCCAGGCCGTCGAGCTGGCCGACCACCTGTACCGGGCGTCGCTGTACTCGTTCGAGATCGTGCTCGTCACTCGTTGATAGTCTGGCCGGCATGCAACTGGGCATGATCGGCCTTGGCCGCATGGGGGCCAACCTGGTCCGGCGGCTGCTGCGGGGCGGCCACGACTGCGTCGTCTTCGACGTCAACCCGGAGTCCGTCGACCGGCTCCAGGCCGAGGGCGCGGTCGGCGCCGCCTCGCTCGACGACCTCGTGGCCAAGCTCGCCCCGCCGAGGGCGGCGTGGGTGATGGTGCCGGCCGGGGTCGCCGGCCGGGCGGTGACCGAGCTGGCCGAGCGGATGGAGCCCGGCGACGTGGTGATCGACGGCGGCAACTCCTACTACCGCGACGACGTCGACCGCGCGCGGGCCCTGGCCGCCAGGGGCGTCCACTACCTGGACGTCGGCACCAGCGGCGGGGTGTTCGGCCTGGACAGGGGGTTCTGCCTGATGATCGGCGGCGAGGCCGAGGTGGTCCGGCGGCTGGAGCCGATCTTCCGGACGCTCGCGCCGGGGGTGGAGGCCGCCGCGCGGACCCCCGGCCGGGACGGCGAGCCGGCCGCCGCCGAGCACGGCTACCTGCACTGCGGCCCCGCCGGCGCCGGCCACTTCGTGAAGATGGTCCACAACGGCATCGAGTACGGGATCATGGCCGCCTACGCCGAGGGCCTGAACATCCTCCGCCACGCCAACGCCGGCACTCGCCAGGATGCCGCCAGCGCCGAGACGGCCCCGCTGCGCGACCCCGCCTCCTACCGCTACGACATTGACACCGCGGCGGTCGCCGAGGTGTGGCGGCGCGGCAGCGTCGTCGGCTCCTGGCTGCTGGACCTGGCCGCCCACGCCCTGCTCCAGGACCCCGAGGTGGCCGGCTTCAGCGGCCACGTGTCCGACTCCGGCGAGGGCCGCTGGACGGTGGCCGCGGCGGTGGAGACCGGCGTCCCCGCCCACGTGCTGACGACCGCCCTGTACGAGCGGTTCGCCTCCCGCGGGCAGGCCGACTTCGCCGACAAGCTGCTGTCGGCGATGCGCAAGGAGTTCGGCGGTCACGAGGAGCTCCCCACCGGTGAGTGAGCCAGCGGCCGGCAAGGACCCGTCCGTGCGGGTCGGCCGCTTCGACGGCGAGGCCGCCGTGACCCTCGCCGCCGGCGAGCTGGAGGCCACCTTCCTGCCAGGGCTCGGCCTGCTCGGGGCGAGCCTGCGCCACCGGGGCGAGGAGCTGCTCGCCCTGCCCGGCGGGGTCGCCGGCTACCGCGACGGCCACGTCACCGGGCTGCCGATCCTGGCGCCCTGGGCCAACCGGCTGGCGGGCCGGCGCTACCGCGCCGCCGAGGTCGAGGTCGACCTGGAGGGCGTGGCGCTGCACACCGACCCTGGCGGGCTGCCGATCCACGGCACCCTGACCGCCCATCCGGGCTGGCGGCTGGAGCTGCTGGCCGCCGAGGAGGAGCGGGCGGTGCTGCGGGCCAGCTTCGACTACGGCGCCTGGCCGGAGCTGCTGGCGGCGTTCCCGTTCCCCCACGAGCTGGTCGTGGAGGCGGCCGTGGCCGGGGCGACGCTGACGCTGGCGACGACCCTGCGGGCCGGCGCGCGGCGACCGGTGCCGGTGGCGTTCGGCTGGCATCCGTATCTGCGCCTGCCGGGGCCGCCGCGGAGCGCCTGGCGGCTGCTGCTGCCGGAGCGGGAGCACCTGGAGCTGGACGGCCGCGGGCTGCCGACGGGGCTCGCCGGCCACGAGCCGGCCGAGGCCGAGGCGCTGGGCGAGCGGACCTTCGACGACCTGTACGCGCTCGGGCCAGCACGGACGCTGGGGCTGGAGGTGGACGGCCGCCGCCTGCTGGTCGACTACGGCGACGGCTACCGGTACGCCCAGGTGTTCGCGCCGCCCGGCGGCGAGTTCGTCTGCCTGGAGCCGATGACCGTGTCGACCAACGCGCTCGGCGCCGGCACCTGCCCGCTGGTCGAGCCCGGCGGCGCCTTCACCGTCGGCTTCGCGCTGCGGGTGGAGGAGGCGTCGGGGTAGTGCGGGGCGAGGAGGAGCTGCGGGTCTCGACCCTGGAGCTCTTCTTCGACCTGGTCTTCGTGTTCACGCTCACCCAGCTCACCACCGTGCTGGCCGGCGACCTCACCGCGGGGACCATGGCCAGGGTGGTGCTGATCTTCGACGTGCTGTTCTGGATGTACGCGGCCTACGCCTGGCTCACCAACCAGGTGCCACCCGACCGGCCGGCCCGACGGCTGCTGCTCATCCTCGGCATGGCGGCCTTCCTGGTCTGCGCCCTGGCCGTCCCGCGGGCGTTCGACGGCGGCGGTGTCGCCTTCGGCCTCGGCTACCTGCTGGTGGTGCTGGTGCACGGCGGGCTGTACGCAGAGGCGTACGGCCCGGTGGTGCTGTGGTTCGCGGCGCCCAACGCCGTGGCCGCGCTCTGCCTGGTCGCCGCCGGGCTCGTCCACGGGCCCGCCCGCTACGCCCTGTGGGCGGTCCCGCTCGTCAACCAGTTCGTGACCCCCTGGATGACGGCCCGCGCGGCGACCGGGCTCCGGGTCCGCGCCGGGCACTTCGTCGAGCGGCACGGCCTGCTGCTGATCGTGGCCCTCGGCGAGTCCGTGGTCGCCGTCGGGATCGGGCTCGGCAACGTGCGGCTGGACCTCGGCCTGGTCGCGGCGGCCGTGCTCGGCCTGGCGCTGGCCGCCGGGCTGTGGTGGAGCTACTTCGCGGGCGACGAGGAGGGCGCCGAGCGGGCCCTCGCCGCCGCGCCGATGGACCGCCGCTTCCGGCTGGCCAACAACGCCTACTTCTACGCCTACATCCCGATGCTGCTGGGCGTGATCGTGCTCGCCGCGGGGGTGAAGCGGTCGATCGGCCACGTCACCGAGCAGCTCGGGGCCGGACCGGCGCTCGCGCTGGCCGGCGGGGTCGCGATCTACCTGGCCGGCGACGTGGCGTTCCGGCGGGTGCTGGGGATCCGGCCAGTCGGCTACCGCGCCGCCGCGGCGCTGCTGGCACTCGGCACGGCATTGCTCGGGGTCTGGGTCGGCGCCGGGGTGCAGCTCGTCACGCTGGTCGCGGTGCTGGTGGCGACGCTGGCGGCGGAGCGGCGGTGGCGCCCGACCGGGGTGGCGAGCCCGCCCACCGCCAGCGGGCCGACGCGCGGGTGAGGGGCCTCAGCCGACCACGCGCCCGCGGTCCAGCCGGACCACCTGGTCGGCGCGGGCCAGCGTGGCGGCCCGGTTGGACACGGCCAGGCAGGTCGTCTCGCCGGTCAGCAACCGCTCCCACAGGCGCGCCTCGGTGTCCAGGTCCAGCGCGCTGGAGACGTCGTCCAGCACGACCAGCTCCGGGCGGCGCACGAACGCCCTGGCCACGGCGGCGCGCTGCGCCTGGCCGCCGGACAGGCGCACGCCGCGGGCGCCGACCAGGGTGGCCAGCCCGTCGGGCATGGCCGCGACGTCCTCGTCCAGGACGGCGAGCCGCACCGCGGCGGCCAGGTCCCCTGCCGGTGGCGACGCGCCGAGCAGCAGGTTGTCCGCGAGCGACTCGCTGAACAGCCGCGGCACCTGGGGCACGTAGGCGCAGCGCGGCGGGACCAGGAACGCGGCCGGGTCATCGACCGGCCCGCCGTTCCAGCGCACCTGCCCGGCGTCGAGCGGCAGCAGCCCGAGCAGCGCGCGCAGCAGCGTGGTCTTGCCCGACCCGACCGGGCCGCTGACCACGGTCAGCGTGCCGCGCCGCAGCAGCAGGTCGGCACCGCGGACGCCGCGGCCCGAGGACGGGTGGACGGCGCTGAGCCCGCGAAGCTCGATGACCTCCAGGCGGTCGCGTGGCACCCGCCGCGGTCGCGACGGCGACGGGTCGCTGGCGGTCCCGCGGCCGGTGAGGTCCACCCGCCTGGGGGTGACCAGCGACCCAGGCGCGGTGGGCGGGAGCAGCCGGGTCATCCGCTCGACCGCGACGCCGGCCTGCCGGCGGCGGACCAGCAGCCGGCCGGCGAAGTAGGGCAGGCCGATCAGGTGGCCGGTGTAGCTGGCGAACAGGGTGAGGTCGCCGACCGTGAAGTCGCCGCGGCGCATGGCGGGCGCGGCGAGCAGCAACACCAGGCCGATGCCGACGTCCACGGTGGAGGCGTTGAACGAGTCGAGCAGGTCGCTGCAGAGCTGGTCGCGCAGCGCGGCACGGCCGCGGGCCCGGTTCAGCTCGCCAAGGCGGCGCAGCGCGGCGCCGGCCGCGCCGGCGGCCTTGACGGTCAGGACCGAGGCGAACAGCTCGCCGAGGAAGCCGGTGACCGCGGCGGTCGCCTCCCGGTCGGCCCGGCGCCATGCGCGGATGCGGCCGGCGAGCGTCCGCGTGGCCACCGCCATCCCCGCCAGGGGCAGCGCCACGGCCACCGTGACCACCGGGTCGATGCGGACCATCAGCGCGACGGCGACGCCGGCGAACAGCATGGTCCCGGCGACGTCGAGCCAGGTGTCGAGGAACTGGAGCAGGTCGTCGACGTCGTCGCGGAACCGGGTGACGGCCTCGCCCGGCGTGCCCGGTAGGACGGCGGCCTCCGGGCCGCCGCTGGCGAGCTGGGCGTGGAGCATGTTCAGCCGCAGCAGGGCACCCATGTGGTGCCAGGACGAGGTCCAGACGCGGGAGGCGAGCCAGAGGTCCACCGCCCTGGCCGCCTCCACCGCGACCAGGACCGCGAGCAGGCCGGCGAGGCTCATGGCCGCCGGGCGCGGGCCGGCGAGCGCGTCGAAGACCCGCTGGAGCACCAGGCCGACCCCGAGCGGCAGGGCGTGGAACGCCACCCACAGCGCCATGCTCGCGGCGTACAGGCCCGGCCGGTAGCGGGCGAGCCGCCACGCCGTCCGCCAGGCGCCGGCCCCGTCCCACCGGCGCCCGTCCCATCGGCGGACCCCCCCGGCCGGACCCCTCCGGGTCATGCCGGCGCCCTTTCCAGGCCCGCGGCGAGCAGCCCGGCGAGGCGGGACGACGGGTCGGCGACCAGCGCCGCCCGCTGGCCGTGCTCGACCATGCGCCCGCGGTCCAGCACCAGCACCTGGTCGGCGCGGGCGACCGTGCCGAGCCGGTGGGCGATGACCACGGCGGTGCGGCCCTCCAGCATCGCGGTGACGGCCCGCTCGATGCGCGCCTCGCTCGCCGGGTCGACCCGGGCGGCGGCCTCGTCGAGGACGACCAGGCCAGGGTCGCGCAGGAACACCCGGGCGAAGGCGACGAGCTGCGCCTCCCCGGCGGAGGTGCCGGCCCCTCCCGGCCCGAGCAGCGTGTCGAGCCCGTCCGGCAGCGCACGCCACCAGCCGCCGAGCCCGAGGCCGTCGAGCACCTCGGCCAGGCGCTCGTCGCCGGCCGGCTGCGCACCGAACAGGGTGAGGTTGTCGCGCAGGCTTGCCTGGAACAGGTGGACGTCCTGGGGGACCAGGCCGACGCGGGCGCGCAGGCCGGCAGGGTCGGCGTCCCGCAGGTCCACGCCGCCGAGCCGCACCGTCCCACGGTCGGGGTCGAGCAGGCGCAGCAGCAGGCGACCGAGCGTGGTCTTGCCGCTGCCGGTGCGGCCCACCACGCCGAGCACGGTCCCGGGCGCCAGCCGCAGCGACACCCCGTCCAGCACGGGCGCCCCGTCGTCGTAGGCGAAGTCGACGTGGTCGAGCTCGACCGCGAGCGGCCCGTCGGGCAGCCGCGCGTGGCCGCCCCCGGCGACCGAGGGCCGCTCGGCCAGCAGCTTGCCGACGCGGGCCACGCCCGCCACCGACTCCTGCGCCTGCTGGAGCTCGTCCACGATCCGCTCCAGCGGCCGCCGCAGCAGCTCGGTGTACCCGAACAGCAGGTAGACCGTGCCGAGCGTGATCGCGCCGGCGCGGTACAGCCAGGCGCCGAGCCCGAGGCTCAGCACCCCGCCGACGGTGAACACCCCCATGGAGACGACCCAGATCCGGGCGCTGGCCCGCGCGGCCCGGTCCGCCGCCCGGTACAGCGCCGCGGCCGCGACGCCGTGGCGGCGCAGCGCGTGGCCGCCACCGCCGAGCGCCCGCAGGTCCTCGGCGCCGGCCAGCCGCTCCTCGATGCCGCCGAGCAACCCGGCGGTGGCCGCGCGCTCCTCGACCGCCTGTGGCACCGCGGCGTTGCGCAGCCGCACCACCACGACGGCGGCGACGGCGGCGAAGGCCAGCAGGGCCAGGCCGACCCGCCAGTCCTCCACGGTGACCACCACCAGGACACCGACCAGGGTCAGCCCGTTGCCGACCACGTTGGGCGCGAACGACGACAGGAACTCCGACAGGGCGGTGACGTCGCCGTCGACCCGCTCGATCAGCTCACCGGGCGGGTGGGCGCCGTGGAAGGAGAGGTCCTGCCCGAGCGCGTGGGCGGCCAGCTCGCCGCGCAGCTCGTTGGCGGCGGCCCAGGCCAGCCGCGCGGCCCCGTAGGTGGCCGCCACCGCCAGCGCCTGCCCGGCCAGCGCGACCGCGATGTAGGCGCCGGCGATGCCCGCCAGGACGGTCGGCGACCGGCCCGCCACCGCCCGGTCGATGAACGCGCGCAGGAGCTGCGGGCCGGCCAGCGGCAGCGCCGAGCCGGCGGCGAGCACCGCGGCGAACAGGGCGACACGCCCGAGCATCGGGCGCAGCAGCGCGGCCAGCGGCCGCCAGTTGGAGCTGGGAGCAGGCATGGGACACCCACGAACGCCGGACCTCGGGGAGCCCCGCGACCGTACGAAACGCCGCCAACCCGGTCAACGCATTTACGCCAACCCGGTCAACGCATTTACACCGCTGCCGCGCCTAGTCGGGCAGGCGGGCGTGCTCGTCGAGCTGCAGCCAGGCCATGCCGCGCAGGTCCAGCCACCAGCGGCCGCCGCCGCGGGCGACCCGCAGCAGGGCCTGGCCGCAGCCGGGGCAGCACAGCACCGCGCCCATGCCGTGGGCGTACACCTGCAAGGCGCCGAGCTGGTTGCGGGCGCCGCAGGCCGCACAGCCGCACCACTCGACCGTCATGTCGAACTGGAACACCTCGGCGAGCAGCCCGGCCACGTGGTTGCCGTCCAGCCGCAGGTCGGCCTCGTCCACTACCCCACCCCCGTCGGTCCGAAGCGCTCGGTCCTGACCCGGGCCGGGTCGTGGCCGAGCGCGACCAGGTCGCCGGCGACCGCCTCGACCAGCCGAGTCGGGCCGCACACGTAGGCGAGCGGCCGCGCATCCGGCCGCCAGCCCACCTCCTCCAGCATGACCGCGTCGACGCGCCTGGCATAGCCCCGCCAGCCTGGCGGCTGCGCCCTGGTCAGCGTGTGGGTGACGGTCAGGCCGTCGCCGGCGGCGGCCAGCCGCTCCAGCTCGTCGCGGAAGATGACGTCCTCGAGCGTCCGCGAGGAGTACAGCAGCCTGGTCGGCGCCTGGCTGCCGGACGCCGCGCGGTGGCGCAGCATCGCCATCAGCGGCACCACCCCCGACCCGCCGGCGACCAGCAGCAGCGGCCCGCCGAGCCCCGGCTCCCACACGAAGTAGCCGCCGATCGGGCCTCGCAGCTCGAACCGGTCGCCCTCCCGGACCTCGCCGGCCAGGTACGGCGAGACCTCGCCGTCGTCGAGGCGCTCGACGGTGAGCTCGACCCGCTGGCCGTCGGGGGCGGAGGCGATCGAGTAGCTCCGCTCGGCCTGGTAGCCGTCCTCGGCGGTGAGGCGCAGGTCGACGTGCTGGCCGGCCAGGTGACCGTCCCAGCCGGGCACGTCCAGCGCCAGGCTCGCGACCCGGGAGGTCTCCGGCCGGACCTCGGCGACGCGGGCGAGCCGCCAGCTCAGCCGCCCCAATAGCGCTCCTCCCGCCAGTCGAGACCCACCTATGCTACGTGACCGGCACAGCGACCCGTCGCCCTCCAACCCTCCGGGCCGTCAGGCTGGCCGGTAGCGTTCCCACCGTCCATATTGGGATGGGAGCACAGATGCTGCGAGGGTTTGCCACCATCAGCTACATGGGACCCACGGACGTGCTCCAGGAGCTGTGCCACAAAGCCCGATCGTGTGTGGCAGGTCGATGTCCGTAACGTTGCCGGGACGGAGGTTGGCCACACTGGCACGTGACCAACGACGCTGGGGTGGCGGTGCCGAGGTGAGCTGCACGGAGCGAGGGGCATGGCGGTGACCCAGGCGGCCCGGATGCCCAGGCGGCCGGGCGTGCTGGCGTGGGCGCTGTGGGTGCTGGTGGTGCTCGGTCTGGCCGCGGGCTTCTGGCTGGAAGGTCTGCTGCGGCGGGCCGGCCGGTCCGACCCCCTGAACACCGCCGTTGGCCCGACGCTGGCAATGGTGAGCGCGGCCACGGTCGGGGCCGTGCTGGCCGGCCGCCGGCCACGCCACCCGGTCGGCTGGCTGCTGCTGGCCTTCGCGCTGTCCCTGGCCGCCAACGGCGTGGCCGGGGAGTACGCGCCCTACGGGCTCCAGGCCCGACCCGGGGCGCTGCCGGCCGCCGCCTGGGTGGCTATGTACTACCCGGCCACCGCGCTTGCGGCGTTCGTCTGCCTGGGCCTCGTCCTGCTGCTGGTGCCCACCGGGTCGCCGCCGTCACCTCGCTGGCGCTGGTGGGCGTGGCTCACGGTGGGGGTGCCGGCCGTGCTGCTGCTGGCCATGCCGCTGGCGCCCAGGCCGCCGGACTGGCGCTACCAGGTGGTCGACAACCCGCTGGACCTGCGTCCGTTCGACGGGGCGCTGCTGCTGGCCAACCGGGCCGCGCTCGCCGTCACTGCCCTGGGCATCCTGGGCGGCGCCGGGTCGCTGGTGGTGCGGTTCCGCCGCGCCCGCGGCGTGGAGCGCCAGCAGCTTCGCTGGGTGGTCCTGGCCGCCGCCCTGACCGGGGTGGGCATGCTGGCTTCGGTGGTCCTGGTCGTGGGCGGCAACGAGGTCCTGGTCGGCTGGGTGGGCGGTGTCTGTGTGGCGTTCCTGCCTCTGGCGATCGGCGCTGCGGTGCTGCGCTACCGCCTGTTCGACCTGGACCGCATCATCAGCCGCACCCTGGCCTACGGCCTGCTCACCGTCCTGCTCGGCGGCGGCTACGCCGGCGTGGTCCTGGGACTCGGCCAGCTCTTCGGCCACGACTCCAGCTTGGTGGTGGCAGCCGCGACCCTAGCGGTGGCCGCGGTGTTCCAGCCGGCCCGCCGCCGCGTCCAACGGGCGGTCGACCGGCGCTTCAACCGGCGCCGCTACGACACCGCCCAGACGATCCAGGCGTTCAGCGCCCGGCTGCGCCAGCAGGTCGACCTGGAGGCCCTGACGGCCGAGCTGCTAGCAGTGGTCGAGCAGACGATGCAGCCGACCCAGGTATCGCTGTGGCTGCGATCCTCCGTCGCTGCATCCCAGGACCAGAGCAGGACAGGCGCATCCCGTGCGGGTCGGCAGCCAACGGCAGCCCGGACTGTCGACAGGGCGCTGTGAAACAGGCTCGTAAGTGTCACGCGGCAAACTTGACCTTGACCCGCTCAGGGTCGAACTGACCACCGACGCGCCCACGGCGGGCAACTACTGTGGGCCTGTGGACCTCGAGACGCTCGGTCACGAAGGCCTCGCCTCATTTCGGGGCGCTCAGTCGCCCCAGTATCTCTGTTCCCTCCAGGGGTCGCCCAATTCATGGTATCCAAGCGACTCCCAGAACCCCGCCTGGTCGTGGTCGAGCAGCCGCAGCCCCATCAGCCACTTGGCGCTCTTCCAGAAGTACAGGTGCGGCACCAGCAGGCGGGCGGGGCCGCCGTGCTCGGGCGGCAGCGGCTGACCCTCGTGCTCCCAGACCACCCACGCCTTGCCGCCCCGCACGTCCTCCAGCGGCAGGTTGGTGGTGTACCCGCCGTAGCAGGACGCCACCACGTGGGTCGCCTGCGGCAGCGGCTCGGCCTGGTCGAGCAGGACGTCCACCGACACCCCGGCGAAGCTGGTGCCGAGCTTGCTCCACCGGGTGAC
>WNGA01006945.1_pt1 | contig 15922 bp, 14 predicted proteins | sample 5400061 | NCBI WGS metagenome assembly WNGA01 (sample SAMN13153366, study PRJNA577476) | soil metagenome | isolation source: 100 cm soil or saprolite under grassland replicate 2 | place: USA:California | collected 2016-06-15
AGATCGACGAGCACGCGCTTGGCCATACCGCGCGCGATCAGCGTCGTGCCCGCCGTCGTCGCGGCTCGCGTCGGATTGTCGCCGACCTCGTGACCGAGGGCCAACACGTACTGCACGCCGGCGGTGTGCGCCAGCTGGGCGCCCAAGCCGGTGGCGACCTCCCGAATCGCGGCCAAGTTGCTCTTGCTCTCGAAGAATACGAGCGCGACCGAGCGGCGCTCGCGCGCGGCGGCCGCGGGCTTGGCACCGGGCGGAGCGGTTGCCGACGCTGGCGGCGCCGAAGCGCTGGGCGAGGCTCCCGCGGGCGCTTCCTGCGCCTCGCGTCGAGCCCGGTCGGCCGCGAGCCCCGCGGCGAGCGCTCGCCGGAGATCGGTCGCGGTCGCGAACCTGCGCTCGGGATCCTTGGCCAGGCAGCGCATGACGGCGTCCTCGAGCGCTGGCGCCAGAGTGACGTAGCGGGACAGCGCGGGCGGGCGCCGGCTGCGATGGCGTTGCTGGACCTCGGCGGGGTTGCCCCAAAACGGCGGCGCGCCGGCCAGCATCTCGTAGAACATCACGCCGAGCGCGTAGAGATCGCTGCGCGCGTCGATGTCCGTCCGCCCCTCGCACTGCTCGGGCGACATGTACTCGGGCGTGCCCGCCGGCGCTTCCTCCTTCGTGGACTCGCGCCCCTCGCCCGAGCGGCCCGGCTTGCGCACGAGACCGAAGTCGAACAGCTTCGCGCCGAACTCCGGATCGACGAACACGTTGTCGGGCTTGAGGTCGCAGTGGACGAGGCCCCGGCCGTGCGCCACCTCGATGACGGTCAGCAGGCCGAGCGCGTGCTGAGCGAACTCCTCCAGACTCATCGGCCCCTCGATGGTGGCGAGCCGATCGGAGAGCGTGGCCGCCTTCACGAACTCCATGACCACGTACGCGGACCCGTCGTCGAGCGTGCCGCGGGCATACACCGCCGGTACGTTGGGAACGCCGACGGTGGTGAGCGCGTCGGCCTCGCGCAGCAGCGCCTCGCTGGCCGAGAGGTTGTCCGCGCGTGCCACCTTGATCGCCACCAGTTGTCCGTCCGAAACCCGGTCGGCGAGGAACACGGCTCCGAAGCCACCCTGACCCAGCGTCTTGCGGACACGAAACAGCGAAAGGTTGGGCGCGGGAACGACGTAAGGGGTGGCCGCGTCCTCTTTTGGCGGCGGCGCCGGCGGCGGCGCGCCGTGCTGCGGACACACGGGCGCGGCGTCAGCGATTCGTCGCCCGCAGGTTGGGCACCGAATCATTTGTACGGGTGCCCCGAGCTGGGGGCCATCATTGTCGGTTTGGCACTCACCTCGTCACACCGGTCGGACGAACCACCTTAAACCCTATCGACGGCCACCGCGGTCCGCTTGACGAGCACCAATAAGAAACGGCCGGCCCGCACGAGGCGGGCCGGCCGGATATTGCGGTATTTTCGGTTCAGGTTAGTAGGCGGTCACGGCGAACAGCTGGTTGTTCTGGCCGTTGCAGTCCCAGAGCTGCATGCGGGTGCCGTCCGAGGTGAAGGCACCGGTCACGTCGAGGCAGCGGTTCGAGGCGACGTTCTTGAACGCGAAGTTCGAAGAGCCCGAGCCCGACGCCGTGGCGGCCCACGCCTGGTTGTTGCTGCCGTTGCAGTCGCGGATCTCCATCTGCGTGCCGTTGCCCGTCCCGCTGTTCACCGGGTTGAGGCACTTGTTGGTGTTGGCCTTCATCGCGATCTTCCAGTTCGAGCCGCTCGGGAGAATCGCCCACTTCTGCGGGTCGCCGTCCCAGCTGCCGTACTGTTGCACGGCGGTGCCGTTGTTCTGCGACGCGTAGGACACGTCCATCGACTTGCCCGACACGTGCTTCGGCGCCAGGCGGTACGTGTACGCCGAGTTGAACGTCACGGTCGTCGCGCCGGGGTTGCGCCAGACGGTGATCGGCTCGCCGTTCTGGAAGCAGTAGCCGCTCGCGCAGGCCTGCTTGTAGCCATCGGTCGACGGGTTCGCGTTGTACGCGACGCCGTTGTTCTTGCATTTGAGGCTCCCGTACGGGTTCGAGTACGGCAGGTTGGCGCCCTGCTGACCCGCGCCGAGCCGCCCCTGCACGGTACCGAGCGAGAACCCTTCGCCCTCGCAGTAGTAGGCCTTGGGACCCACGACGCCGTTCATTCCTATTTCGGTCAGGTCGCCGGTCTCGATGATGTTGCCGAAGAACGTTCCCTCTTGCGCGGAATAGTTCACGGTGTCGATGCCCCACCCGATCTGAGGCGCCTCGGAGTCCATCCAGATCGGGATGTGGACGCCGGCGGTGTTGACGTGCGCCATCATGCACGCCGACACCAGGTTCTGGCAGGTGCGGTAGCTCGGGCCATGGACGCTGCCGTTCTTCCATGCCGGGCAGAGACCGAGGGCGCCAGCGAACGTGTACGACGCGCCAACGTTGTCCTGCTTGACCAGCGTGTCGCCCGCCGCCAGCGCGCACCGGACGAGGTACGAGACCGTGGTGCGACCGGCGCCGGTCGTCATCAGGCCGTTCGTGGACGACAGACCGTTCACCGACGACAGGCCGTTCACCGACGACAGGCCGTTCACCGACGACAGGCCGTTCACCGACGACAGGCCGTTCACCGACGACATACCGTTGATCGACGACAGGCCATTGACGCTCGAGAGTGCGAGCTCGTGGTTGCCCTCAACCGCGTCCTCGTCCGTCATCTCGCCACAGCCAACGACGCCAACGATGGCGCCGAGCGAGAGCCCCACCGTGATCCCCAATCGAACCGTACGCTTTCCCAGGTTTTTCATTCGTGTCTTTTTCCCTTTTTCGGTAGCCCGGCCGACTGCTTGAGCCCCGTTGGCTTTGCGTCTCCCGGTCGCCCGGGGTTTGCCGTTGTCAGAAGGTTTCGGTCATACACAAAGCAGTAAGTAGGCCAACACAATATCGCAACGCAGTTATGTATTTTCAATGAGTTACGTGTTTATGCGGGGCGGGAACGTGACGCGATCCGTAGCGGGTCTCGCAACACCCGTTGTACGGGCGGCAACGCCGCGTCTCGGAAGCGCGCTGCGGCTAAGATGGAGGGAACGAACGGCCCGCTCGCTCGTCGATCGCGGTGGAGGTGGTAAGCATGGACCGCAAGCTCTGGAAGGAAGCGCAGGCGATCGCGGCGCGACGTTCTGCTCGCGCCGCCGGCGACGCCGCGGAGGACCTCGCACAGGATCTGGCCGTCGCGGCGATCGAGGACGGCGGCCGGGCTCGCCGGCCCGGCGCGTGGCTCGAGCGCGTGGGCCGCAACGCGCAAATCGACGGCTGGCGGCTGGAGGCGCGCCGCCGTGAGCTCGCATCGGAGGTCGAGCCGCCATCGGCGCCCGCCGACCCGGAGAGCGCGCTGCTCGCGCGCGAGCGCCGGGGCCTCGTGCGGCGCGCGCTCGCGCTGCTACCGCGCCCGCAACGTCGGGCCGCGTTGCTGCGCTTTCACGGTGAGCTTCCGTTCGAACGCGTGGCCAGCCGCCTCGGCACGCCCGAGGTCACGGCGCGCACGCGGGTTCACCGCGCGCTCGGCAGCCTGCGCGCCAAGCTCGGCGGCCTGCGCGCGATCTTCGTGCTGCCCGGCGCGCAGACGGCCGCGCTCGGCCTCACCCTGCTCGCCGCCGAGCTGCCCGCCGCCCGCGCGCCGTTCGCGATCGCGAGCGGCGACCCGCCCGCGCCCGCCGCCCGCCCACGTCTTCACGCCCGGCGCGTGATTGCCAGCGATGTGTCGTCGACGTCGACGCGCACGAAAGCGATGGTCACCCACGCGCCTCCGCCACGCCCCGACGCGACCCAGGTCCCCGCGGTTCAGCATTTCGACTTCGGCGACGAAGACGTCCTCGGCGACATTTCGGGCCCCGACGGCGAACGTCTGATCGTCATCGAGCGCGCTCAGCATTCCTCGCTGATCGAGATCCGCCAGCACTTCGTCCCCGAGATGGTGAAGTCGCTCGAGGAGTTCTGATCTAATCGGGGGACGTCGCTCGCTGACAACTCGCTTTGGTCCCCCGCGCCCCGCCACCGTTTCGCGCGGCTCGACGTCCGTCGAAAAAGCACGCCCGGGGCCGCGCGAATGCGCTCCTCGGGGTGAACCGCAGACGGTTCACCCCTGCGGTGCGCTCCTTAACAGATCGAAGATCGAGGCGTCAGAGCGAGCATCGCGAGCGGGTCCAAGAAACAGGAGGCGCGGCTTCGCCGCGCCGGCGTCGACCTAAGAATCTGTGGGGGGTCCGTGGGTTCCGGCGGAGCCGCGTTAGCCCTTTTCGATCATGTAGCTGAGCAGGTCGACGCAGCGGTGGCTGTAGCCCCACTCGTTGTCGTACCAGCTCACGAGCTTGAAGAAGTTCGGGTTGAGCTCGACCGAGCTACCGGCGTCGTAGATGCTCGAGCGCTCGTCGTGGATGAAGTCCGACGAAACGACCTCGTCCTCGGTGTAACCGAGGATGTTCTTCATGTAGCTCTCGCTCGCCGACTTCATGGCGGCGTTGATCTCCTTGATGCTGGTCGCCTTCGCGGTCTTGAACGTCAGGTCGACGACCGACACGGTCGGCGTCGGCACCCGGAACGCCATGCCGGAGAGCTTGCCCTTCACCTCGGGTAGCACCAGCGCCACCGCCTTGGCGGCGCCCGTCGACGACGGGATGATGTTGATGGCCGCGCTGCGGCCCCCCTTCCAATCTTTGCGCGACGGACCGTCGACGGTCTTCTGGGTCGCCGTGTAGCTGTGCACCGTGGTCATGAGACCCTCAGTGAGGCCGAAACCCTCCTTGAGCACGACGTGGACGACGGGCGCGAGGCAGTTGGTCGTGCAGCTCGCGTTCGAGACGATCGCGTGTTTGGCCGGATCGTACTTCTCGTGGTTGACGCCCATGACCACGGTGATGTCCTCGCCCTTGGCGGGCGCCGAGATGATCACCTTCTTCGCGCCCGCGGTGAGGTGGCCCTTGGCCTTCTCGCCCTCGGTGAACAGGCCCGTCGACTCGATCACGTACTCGACGCCGAGCTGCTTCCAGGGCAGCTCCGCCGGCGACTTGGCGCTGACCACCGCGATCTCCTTGCCGTCGACGGTGAGCACGTCGTCCGCTTCCTTGTCGGTGCCCGACTTCTTCGAGCCGACCTTGCCGGTGAACTGGCGCTGAACCGAGTCGTACTTCAACAGATAGGCCAGGTTGTCGGCGGGAACGATGTCGCCGACCGCGACGACCTCTACCTGTTTGCCGAACAGGCCCTGCTCGTAGAGGGCGCGAAACACCAGCCGTCCGATGCGGCCGAACCCATTGATGGCGATGCGAGTGCTCATTTCAATCTCCCGTTACGTTGCGATTGTCGAAGACGCGCACTGTATATGACCGACCCCCGCCGGCCAAGCAAAGGCGGCGCGTCAGAGCGAGCGCGTGAGCGTCGGCGAGCTTGAGCGAGCTTGCCTCGCCGGAGCTCGTCGCGGGAGGGGATGGGAACCCTGTCAGGGTTCCCATCAAAGTTTTCTGAACGTCTCGACGGCGCGGGAGATGGTCTTGCCGTTGGGATCGTGGCGCGCGCGGTCGACGAGGCCGATCAGCGTGAGCTTCGACGCGAAGGCGACGCCGGTCTGGCCACCGTCGCGGCCCCAGCTCTCGAGAAGCGCGGTCTTGCCGCGGGCCAGCGAATCGCCGCCAGGGAACTCGCATACGATCGTGTCGATGGCATCCACCAACCCCTGCTCGCAGAACGCGGCGCCGAACGGCACCGGCACGCGAACGGTGAACCCCTCGGTCGCCATCCCCGCGCCACGCAGCGCGCCGACCACCGCATCGGTGTGAGGCGTGCCCTCGACGTGTAGCGGCGCAGACGCCGACCCAGCACCGGGCGACGTCGCGCCGCCTCCTCCGCTCTTCTTGCCGCAACTCGACGCCGTCAGCCATGCCGCCATCGCGACCATCACGGCTCCGCGCATGCGCTAACGCCTCCAGCCGTTCTTGTGCTGCCCGCCCGACGACGACCCTCGGTTGCCCGGGTTGCCGTTGCCCGGGCCGTTGTCGTTGCCGCGCCAGCCGCCGCCCTGCGGGGCGGGCGCGGGCCCCGTCGGGTTGCCGCGCCAGCCACCACCGCCGTGCGCGGGAGGTGGCGCGACCGCGTTGCCGCGCCAGCCACCGCCGCGTGCCGGCGGCGGGCCGGCCGGAGGCGGGCCACGCCATCCGTCATGGTTGTGCTTGTCCCAGCCGCGATGGCGTCCGTTGTCGTGGCGGTCGCGTATGTAAACGTCGCGACGCTCGACGACCGCGGGAGGACCGCCGAAGTTCACGCCCACGCCGACCTGGACCACGGGCGGCGGCGGCGCCGCGAAGACCACGCCAGCGCTCACCACCGGCGCGCCGACGACCGCGCCCGCGCGCCACCCCGGACCGGCGGCGACGATCTCGCCATGGAACGCCGGCGGCGCGACGGTCACGTCGACGACCGGGCGCGCGTAGACAATCGGCGTGTACACCTCGTTGACGACGGCGTAACGCGAACGCTCGCTGTAGTACACGGGCTCGTACGCACCGACGTACCAGTACGCGCCGCCGCGCAGCTCGAACTGCGCCTCGGGCGGCGGTGAATACCAGTGGTAGTGCGGGCCGCGCAGGTAGCAGTAGGTCGGGCCGCCGAAATGCACCTGCGCATCCACCACCGGGTGGGCACCGTAATATGAGTGACGCGGGCCTTCGTAGTCGAACGGCGCCGGATCCCCGACGAAGTAGAACTGGCCGTCGACCTGGCGATAAAGCCGCGGGTCCGAGGGCGCGTAGTCGTGAACGTGAGGGACGTCGATGTAGCAGAAGCCGTGGCCGACTTTGCGCGGCAACGGGTGCTTCGACATGTAGCGGCTCGAATGCGCCAGCGCTGTGGTCGCGAAACCGACCATCGCGAACGACAGCACGAACGTTGCGAGTGTCTTACGCATGGCGTTCCTCCTGAGTGATGATACGCCGGGCGGCGGGCCCGGATACAACGCGGTCGACCGGTGTGTATGGGTCGATACCGACAAGTGTTGTCTTGACGAGAGCGATGGGGATCTCACAAAGTAATCTGGTGAGCACGGAGTGGAGGACTGAGGAGGGGAAGATGGCTCAGGTGGAAGCAAGTGAGGTGGGCAAGGTGGGGGCTCAGACGCGGTCAGCCAAGACGGTGCTTTTGGCGGAGGACGACGTCGAGATCCGGGACATTCTCCAGGATCTGCTCGAAGCCGAAGGCTACGACGTCATTCCGGCGAGCCACGGCCGCCAGGCGCTCGAGTTCCTAGAGGGCTCGCGCAAGACCAAGTTGCCCGATCTCGTCGTGCTGGATCTCATGATGCCGCTCGTCGACGGCGTCGCGGTGCTTCGGATCATGAAGGACGATCCGGCGTTCAGCGACATCCCGGTCGTGGTGCTTTCGGCTGTCGCGCGCGAGCGTCCCGCGGGCGCTGCGGCGTTCCTGCGCAAGCCGGTTCCGCTGCAGAAATTCTTCGACACGATTCGCGACTTCGTCGACGTAGGCGTCCCGCGCCTGGCTAGCACCTAGTCGGGAACCCTGAGAGGGTTCCCGGGCCCTCCCGCGATGAGCTCCGAGCGGCAAAGCCGCTCTTCGCGATTGCCTCAGCCGGCGGCTTGGGCGATGCCGAATACGTCGCGGAGGCGGGGGTAGCGGACCTTGCCGGCGTCGACGCCGTGCAGGCCGATGCGCAGCGATACCGTGGTCCCATCGCCCCACGGCCACCACAGCCCGAAGGGTCCGGCGCCCTCGCCGTCGCCGCCCCAGAACAAGAGCTGCGACGCGCGTAGCCCGCCACAACTCTCCGCCAGCGTCTGAACCGCGGGCGGCGCGGTCGCGAGCGTGTCGGTCGACCACGATGCGGTCAACACACCGGCCATCGCCGCGCGCATGTCGCCCTCACGCGCGATCGGGACCGACGACGCGACGCACTTGAGGCGGCGGTCGTAGCTCCAGTTGGGATCCGGCCAGCGCTCGCGGAGTCCCTCGAGCGCGGTGAATATCGCGGCCCATTCTTCGTCGGGGGTCGGCATCGTGGATTAGCCTATTGCGTCGGCGGGCCGCGCCAGAAGGTTGAGGACAAATTGGGCTTTTTGGGGTGAGCCGTTCTTGGTTTGGGTGATTTCCGGGACAGCTCGGAAATCCCGCGTTTACAGTTGGGGGCGATGGGGGTTGGGAGTAGGATTCTGTAGGTCGCATGGCCGCAGACGTCCGCATGCTCCGTTTGCGCGTGGTTGCCTCTTCGAACGACGAGGCCGACATCGCCCGAGACACCGCGCTCGCGAACGCGCTTCTCGCCGGCGAAACCGAAGCGGCACAGCTGGCGTGGGACCGTTATGCGCCGCTCGTCCACGGCATCGTCAGCCGCGCGCTGGGGCCGGACGCGGAGGTCGAGGACGTCACCCAGGAGATCTTCTACCGGCTGTTCTCGCGCATCGGGACGCTGCGAAAGCCGGAGGCGCTGCGCAGCTTCGTCATCTCGTTCGCGGTCCGCATCGTCAAGTGGGAGCTGCGCCGCCGGCGCGCGCGCCGCTGGCTGACGCTGTCCGAGACCGGCGACGTCCCCGAAGACCAGATGATGGTGATGAACGCCGAGAGCCGGTACGCGCTCCGCCGGCTCTACGGTCTTTTGGATCTGCTGTCGGCGCGCGAGCGGCTGGTGCTGGTGCTGCGCCACATCGAGGGCATGACCCTCGAGGAGATCGCGGAGGCGATGGAGCTTTCGCTCGCGACCATCAAGCGCGTGCTGCGCCGGGCCTCGAACCGGGTGTCGGAGATGGTCGCTTCCGACGAAGAGCTGTCGGCGCGCCGCACGAAGGTCGCCGTGGGACGCGCCGCGAAGAGGCCGTCTTGAGTCGAATCGGGGAACCATTCGACGATCCGGTGACACTTCCTATCCAGCATCAGGAAGCGAGCGATCTCAACACGCCGGCGGCGGAGCTGACCCTGCTGGCGCGTCGGAGTCTCGGTCAGATGACACCGGCGCAGCGGCTGCGCGGCATCGGAGGTGTGCAGGCGCTGCAGCACCGCGCCCGACGGCGCGCGCTCGTGGGCCTGACGCTGGCGGGCGCGGCGTCGGTCGCCGCTGGGGTGACGCTGGGCCCCCGCGTGGTGAGTCGCGGCGAGGGCGCGACGGCGCCGCTCGGTTATCGGCTAGACGATGGCGCGCTGGCGCCCGACGGCAACATCCGCGCGCGTGAAGAGGCGGAGCCCGCGCTCAAGTTCATCGACGGCACCGTGATCAAGCTCGGGCCCGGATCGAAGGGGCGGCTGGCCTCGGTCGACAGCCGCGGCGCGCACGTGTCGATCGAGCGCGGCAGCGCCCACGTCAGCGTCGTTCCCAAACCGCAGGCTCGCTGGCTGATCGACGCGGGCCCGTTCCAGATCGCGGTTCACGGCACCGTGTTCACGGCGGCATGGGACGACGCCGACGGCCGGCTGGACGTGAATCTCGAGCGCGGTCTCGTGTCGGTGACCGGACCGGTGACGAGCGGCCCGATCGCGGTGCGCACCGGACAACACCTCACGGTCACGCTGCGACAGCCGCGCGTGTTGCTGCGGGACATGGACGACGTCGACGAGGTCGCGGCGCTCCCGACTCCGGCGGCGCGTCCCACGGTGTCGCCGGCCGCGGCGGCCTATCGGCCGCTGCGCGCGCGGGTCGCGCTGTCGCGCAGCTGGGCGGCGGCGTTGTCCGCTGGCGACTTCGACGAGATCCTGGCCGAGGCGGAGCACGATCTCGGCCGCGCGCTCGCAGTGCGCAACACCGACGAGCTCGCGGCGCTGGCCGACGCCGCCCGCTACCGCCGCCACGACGACATCGCGCGCCGCGCGCTGCACGCGCAACGCCGCCGATTTCCGGCGTCGCCGCGCGCCGCGGACGCCGCGTTCTTCCTCGGGCGTCTCGACGAAAACGGCGGCGGGCTCGGACGCGCGCTCGGCTGGTACGATCGCTATCTGTCGGAGTCGCCGAACGGCTCGTATGCCGCGGAGGCGCTCGGCCGCAAGATGATCGCGCTGCGTGAGGCCTCTGGCCCCGGGGCGGCGCGCGAGGTGGCGAACGAGTACGTCCGCCGCTTCCCGCGTGGCAGCTACGCCGGCGCCGCCGAGGCGCTGCGCAGGGATCGGTGATCCGCCGCCGCGGCCGAGGCGTGGTCTTGTTGTTCGCTGTCGCGGCCCTGGGTGGTTCGGCTTCGCCAGCAGCCGGAGCCGAGGCACCGCCGCCGCCCAAGGTCATCTTGCTGCGGCCGCCGGCCGCCCCTGGCGCGGTCAGCGAAGCGCTGGTCCGCTTGCGCGGCGAGCTGATGATCGAGGGGTTCGATGCCCAGGTGGTCGAGCTGACGCTCGGGCCCGACACGCGCGCGTCGCTGGAGAAGATCGCGCCCACGATGTCGGCGGCGGCCACCGCGGTCGTCGCCGTCGTCGCCGGCGCCGAGCCGGCCAGCGCCGAGCTGTGGGTCGTCGACCGCGTCACCGGCAAGACCGTCGTGCGCCGGATCCGCGCCGATCCGTCGACCGCCGTCGCGCGGATGGCCGAAGTGCTGTCGGTGCGCGCGGTCGAGCTCCTGCGCGCGAGCTTCCTCGAGCTGGCGATAACGTCGAAGCCGATGGCGGACGCCGCGGTGGACATTCCCGTGCTGCCGCCACCGCCGACCGTCACTCGGTTCGCGACCGAGCCGCTGGCCGAGCCCGACTGGACGTGGGCGGTGGAGGCGGGCGGCGGCGCGATGGCGGCGATAAGCCCGCCCGGCGGCGGCCTCGGCAACGAGTTCGTGCCGGTCGCGCGCCTCGAGCGCTCGTTCGGGCCCCGGTGGTGCGTGCGTGCGACGTTCGCCGGGCTAGGAACCCAAACCCGGGTCGACGTTCGCGGCGGCTACGCCGACGTTTCGCAGAGCCTGGCGATCGCCGAGGGCGTCCTGCGGTTTCGGCGCGGTCGTCGCCTGCAGCCGATCGTGGCGCTGGGCGCGGGCGCGCTTCGTCTCGCCGCCGAGGGCCACCTCGCGCCGCCGTACGCGTCGGGCAGCGGGTCGCGGTGGTCGCTCGCCGCCGACGCGGGCGTCGGTCTGAGGGTGCCGATCAAGGAACGCCGGTTCGAGCTCGGGGTCGAGGTACACGCGCTCGTCGCGCAGCCCTATCCCGTGGTGCACTTCTTCGACGCCGAGGTCGCGCGCGCAGGCCGCCCATCGCTGTTCGGCAGCGTGACGCTGCTGGGAGGGCTGTGAGTCGGGGGCGCGGGTCCGGGGCGGGCACCGGCGCGATCGCGGTGATGATCGTCGCCAGCGTCGTCGCGACGGCCTGCACGCCCGGTCCGGTCGGGGTGGCGTCGCTGCCGCCCGACGCGCTCGCCAACAGCCTGCTCGCGCACTGGACGTTCGACGAGGGCGGCGCGATGTTCTCCGTGCCGGACAGCTCGGGCAACGAGCACAACGGCCTCATCTCCGGCAACAACTGGCGCCCGGTCGCGGAAGGAAAGTTCGGCGGTGCCCTGCACCTCGGGGGCAGCGATGCCTTCGGCAATGGCACGTCGGTATCGGTCGGCGGGTTCCCGCAGGCGATGTCGGCGTTCACCGTATCGGCGTGGTTTCGGTTGGACAGCGTGGACGTCGGCCCGGCGCTGTCGGAGACGATGGCGCTCATGAGCAACGAGCTGCTCGGCGGCGGCGGGTGGGCGATGAACCTCGAGCTGCCGCTACCTGTCGGCAACGGCGACGCGAACTACCAGTTCACGTACTCGACGGCGCCGCCGTCGATCGACGTGCGCGCGCAGTGCTTGTGTCTCGACCAGGACGTCTGGACGAACATCGCCGCGGTTGTCGACGCGGTCCCGGGCCGACCCGGGACGCTGACCATGTACGTCAAGGGCGTCGCCGCGATGCAGGTCGACGTCACGGTCCCGATCGGGCGCGGGTTGCAGACGCTCTACATCGGGCGCTGGCCCGGCGCGGGCCGCTTCCTCACCGGCGATCTCGACGACATCGCGATCTGGCAGCGGGCGCTGGTGCCGGCCGAGATCCGGCTCCTGCAGACGACTTCCCCGCCGACTCCGATGTGAGCTATTCGGCGGCGGCGAGCGAGGCGAACTCGGAGAAGAACTGGCGCAGCATGTCCTTGCGCGCGTCGGAGAGGTAATCGAAGTTCGTGCCACGGTCGACGACCTCCCAGAAGTCCTTCGAGGTGATCGCGAGCATCTCGTCGCGGATGGAACGCAGGCGTTCGGGGGATTCGTGGGCCATGTCGTCGTAGATGCGGCGGGCGCGAGGGTGCTGGCCCTCGAGCAAATAGAACGATGCGAGCTTGGCCTGCGCCTTACGCACGCCGCGCAGCGCGCGTTCTTCGGCCTGGGTCTCGGGCTCCTTGTCGATCTCGAGGAAAACCGAGAGCAGGCGATCGTGGGCTGGCGCGTTGGCGGCACTCGCGGCCTCGCACAGCGCACACAGGTCGTAGGCCGCGGTCTCGGTGATGAACCCGAGGCCCATGCCGTGCGCGAGCCGCGCGTAGTACTTGAAGTGGGTCGCCACATCGACCAAGGACTGTTGTGTCCACGGGCTCGCCGCGGAGCGCGTCTCGAGCAACGTCTCCGCCAGCTGGCGGTACTGGTTGAGCACGTTGTACGCCGTCCGCACGTCGCGCGCGTTGAGCGCGGCGCGTAGATAGGTGTTCATGAACTTCACGGTCAGCGCGACCACTTCGCGATCGGATCCCTCGAGCGCCGCCTCGCCGACGTAGCGCGTGTCGATCGCGACCACGTGCGCCATCTCCGGCATCGTAGTCAACGCGGCGCCGAACACCTCGCGGATCTGGCGCAGGCCCTTCCACTCGACCCAGGTCCGGCGGCGCTCGATGTCGTCGAGCGAGTCGGGCGCCAGCGCGACGAAGTCCGGGTCGCTGCGCAGCGACTCGCCGATCGCGAACCAGTCGTTGTCGAGCTTGGCCTTGCGGGTCTGGTATTCGACCAGCAGCCGGCGTAGCGCCGCCGACGCGTCGGACGCGATCACCTTGTCCTTCTGCCCGAGCGCGTTCACGGCGATGTCGGCGAGGTGCGCGAGGCCGCTCGTCGCCTGGGCCTGGCGCGCGGCGATCCGGACGCCGCTTGGGACTGCGTCCTCGCGCACGCCCCGGCGGGTCATACGCTCGAGCGTCTGCTGGCCGATGCGGGCGATCACTTTCTCGGGGTCGAGGAAGTCGAACACGTAGGCGAAGTACGGGACCAGAAACAGCAGGCTGCCGGACGCCATCAGAACCGTGGCGGTGATGGTTGCCTGGGGAACGAAGTCGCGCCGCACCGTGAAGCTGACCCACAGCGCCTCGACGCACGCGACGACGAAGAAACCCATCACGCCGATGTTGATCTTGTCGCGGAAGAACATGTCCGCGACGCGCGAGGTGTAGCGGGTCGCGGCCAGCTGCACGACGATGGACACGACCGTGATCGCGATGCCGAGCACGGCGGCGATCACCTGCGCCAGGCTGCCGAGCGCGTTCTGCATCGTCTCGGCGTCGAAGTCGAACAGCTGCCGGAGCGCGCCCTCGTGGACTCCGGTGCGCGTGTCGAGGACGAAGAAGTCGAGCATCCAGACCGCCGCGAACGTCGCCACCGCGAACGCCGCGAGCAGCGCCACCGTCATCAACGAACGTTTACTTCGGGACCCCGACAGGGTCCCGCGCCCCCCGCGATGAGCGTCCGCCGGCAGAGCCGGCGTTCGGTCACGCGACTGCCGCGCGCGGTTGACCGGCGATGCCATCGGCCCAGGATTCTACATGCTACCCTACCGTCCATGTCGACCGAGGCCGGGATGCTGCTTGCCGTCGACGTCGGCAACACCAACATCTCCCTCGGGCTGTTTACGGGCATCGGCAAGGAGCGCAAGCTGCAGGCCGACTGGCGGCTCGAGACCCGCAGCGGGCGGACCGCGGACGAGTACGCGGCGCTGCTGGGGGAGCTGTTTCGGGCCGCGGGCCTAGAGCTGTCGGTGGTGAAGGCGGCCGTGGTGTCGTCGGTGGTGCCCCCGATCCTGGCGCCCATCGAGCGGCTGTGCCGGAAGACGCTGGGGGTCGAGCCGCTGCTCGTCGGGCCGGGGATCAAGTCGGGGATCAAGATCCTCTACGAGAACCCGCGCGAGGTCGGCGCCGATCGGATCGTGAACGCGGTGGCCGCGTTCGAACGCTGGCCCGAGGGTGCGATCGTCGTCGACTTCGGCACCGCGACCACGTTCGACGTCGTGTCGTCACGGGGCGAATACGTCGGCGGCGTGATCGCGCCCGGGCTGACCGCGGCGGCCGACGCGCTCTACCACACGACCGCCAAACTGCCGCGGGTCGAGATCGCGCGCCCGCCGTCGGTGATCGGCCGCAACACGGTGGCGAGCATGCAGTCGGGCCTGGTGTTCGGGTACGCGGGCCTCGTCGACGCGGTGGTGGAACGTATCCGCGGCGAGATCGACTTTGCGCCGCGCGTGGTCGGCACGGGTGGGCTGGCGGCGCTCATCGCGCGCGAGACCCGCAGCATCGACGAGTGCGACGACATGCTCACGCTCGAGGGACTGGCCATCATCCACGATCGCAATCGGTGACCGGGTGACGGGCGGGTCCTCGCTGCTCGGGCTGCCGCTGCGCGTGGGGCAAGCCGTGACCACGCCCGGCGACGCGCTCGCTCGCGTCGAGGCGGAGGGCGGCGGCTTCCGCGACGCTGTCGCGCTGGTGGTCGTGGGGGCGATCGCGTTTCGTCTGCCCGACTTGCTGCAAGCGTTGCTGGCGGCATTTGGTCCGACGTCGGGCGCGTTGCTGCGGGTGGTGGGTGTGTTCGGCGACGAGGCGCGCGAGGCGGCATGGATCTTGGTGCCGGCGGCGGTCGCGATCACCGCGCTCGCGGGCAAGAGCCGCGACCCGAGCCTCGACCTCGAGCTCGGCGCGGCGTGCTACCACGCGTTCTTCGTGGTGCGCGGGCTGACGCGCGCCCTGGACGCGGTGACCGGGATGCGCGTACTGGAGCCGCGCGTGACCTGGATCGTCGCCAGCGCGGCGGCCGTGGTGGTGCTGGTGCGGGCGATCGGGCTCGCGCGCGGGCGTCCGGTCGCGACCGCGCAGAAACCCGAGGCGACGACGACGGCGGCGGGGACGACGACGGCTGCGGCCACGACGGCCGCGCCGGGAACGCCGTCCGCCGCGGCGGCAACGACGGCGGCCGCTCGGCCGATGGCGACCGTGCGCGCCGCCGCCGCGACCGCGCGCTTCTTGCCGCGCGCGCGTGTCGCGGCGCTCGCGGTCGTGGCGATCGCCGTCGTGGGCGTGGCGGGAAACGCGGTGTGGTCGGTGCGCCATCTGGAAGCGCTCCGGCCGATGCGCCAGGGACAGCCCGCGCCCGACTTCGCGCTGCGGCGAATCGACGGCGACGGCAGCGTGGCGATGAAGGATCTCGCGGGCAAGGTCGTGCTGCTCGATTTCTGGGCCACGTGGTGCCCGCCCTGCATCGCGATGTTGCCCACGCTCGACCGCATGTACCGCGCGTGGGGGCCGCGTGGCGTCGCGTTCGTCGCCATCAACTCGGACGGCGGCGGCATCACGGCGGACGAGCTCAAGCGGTTCCTGGTCGAGCACCCGATCCCGTACCCGGTCGTGCTCGACGAGGCGCGCGTCGGCCATCTCTATAAGGTGGAGGCGCTGCCGACGCTGGTGGTGGTCGGCCGCGACGGCCGCGTCCGCACCAGCTTCATGGGCATGACCACCGAAGGGTCGCTCGAGCGCGCGTTGCGCGAAGCGTTGGACGACGCACCGCTCAGGTGAACCGTTCCTCCGAGTTGGCGGAACATTGAAGAGCTGGGCGGTGCGGCGCCCAGGAAGTGTAAGTGTCGAGATGCCACGCTCCCCCCGTGCACTGACGACGACATGGACCCCGTGCGTCCTCGCG
>WNGA01023541.1_pt1 | contig 15920 bp, 18 predicted proteins | sample 5400061 | NCBI WGS metagenome assembly WNGA01 (sample SAMN13153366, study PRJNA577476) | soil metagenome | isolation source: 100 cm soil or saprolite under grassland replicate 2 | place: USA:California | collected 2016-06-15
CGATCGCCGGCCGGCGGCTTCAGCAGTGTTCACGTCGACATCACTGTGATCGCGCTCCGGCTCGGCCACGAGAGGACCCAAGCCACCCAGATCTACCTGCACGCCGACCTCGCCCTCAAGGAACGAAGCGCTGCTTTCCATCGACGAGCTCCCGCCTGACATCCTCGAGGGCAGAATCGACCCCGGCCGAGTCTTCGACCGCGTCGCGAGCCTCGACGAGGTGCGCGATGGCTACCGGGCGATGAACGAACGCGAGTCGATCAAGGTCATGGTCCAACCATGACGATCTGGGCCGTCCGCCACGACGACCTCAGACCCCTAGGAGACGCAATGCGGACGCGAAAGCTTGAACTCTTGCCGGCGCTCGAGGAGCTCGGGATCGGCTTCGTTCCCTTCAGCCCTCTGGGCAAGGGCTTCCTGACGGGGAAGATCGACGAGAACACGACGTTCGACAGCTCCGACTTCCGCAACATCGTCCCGCGCTTCGAGCCGGAGGCTCGGGAAGCGAATCGAGCATTCGTCGACGCCGTCGAACTCACGTCCGGCGATCTCCGCGAGATCGACAGCGCCGCCTCACAGATCACGGCAGAGGGGGCTCGATACCTAGAACACCTAAAGCAACATGACCGGTCGCTGAGAGGCGCATCTGACAACCACGGAGAACGACATGCAGATCATCAATAACTCCATCGAGACCATGGCCGGGCCGAGCGAGTGGTTCACGGGCGCTGTCTACGTCGACACCGTCGCCACGCCGTCAGACGGATCGCGTCTATCGGCGAGCAGCGTCCACTTCACCCCCGGCGCCCGCACTGCCTGGCACATCCATCCCAACGGCCAGACCATCTACGTCACTGAGGGCTGGGGCTTGTGCCAGCGCCGCGGCGGACCGATCGAGCAGATCCGCCCCGGTGACCGCGTCTTCTTCGAGCCCGGCGAAGACCATTGGCACGGCGCTGCCCCGGACCGCTTCATGACCCACCTCGCCATGCTCGAGGTCGACGACGACGGCAACCCCGCGACCTGGGGCGACCACGTCACCGACGAGGAATACAACGCCGTCCCGGCGTCGTAATCGAACTGAGTATCGCCGGGTCGGACAAACCCGAGAGGGTCTGAATTTCTGGTCAACCGGTCGCGGCCCGCTCCTGTCGACCCGATCTTGCTGACGGCTCGGCGTTGTCGGCGAACTGCTGATCGACCTGATCGACAAGGTCCAGGTGCAGCTCGAGGAATCGGCGCATGAAGCCGATCGCGAGCAGTAGGTATTTCTCGCGATGCGGCAGTTGTCCGGCTGAGCGTTCGGCGTCCTCGAGCCGCGATTGGATGTCGGCGATGTCGTCGCGTAGCGTGGCCATGCTCTCGCGGGTGACCTTCTCGCCGACGAGGTCGCAGAGCAGCAGGCGGAGCAGTGGCTCGCTCTTCAGCGGCGTGAACGCCACAGGAGTCCGCGCGTACTCCTGTAGTGCCAGCAGGCCCTTGTCGGTGAGCGCGTAGACGGTGCGCTCGCGCGTTTTGCCGGGCTCCTTGCGGGCAGACAGGTAGCCGAGCTTCTCGAGTCGCTTGGGCTCGGTGTAGTACTGGCTCTCGCCGGCCCACGCGAGCATCCGGCCCTGCCGGGCCATCCGGAGCAGGTCGTGCGGGCCGGCGCCCTCGCGACCGACCAGTCCGAGGATCTCGTAGGAGAAGAGGGTGAGTTCGGTGCCGGCCATCGGATCGGGCTCCTTGGTTGACAAGCTATGACCCATAGTCTACCGTAGCTATGGCCCATAGTTTAGTGAAGGGAGCGCGAAGATGACGTCGGGAACGAAAGCGGCGGAGCTGAGCGGGAGCGCCGAGCGGTGGGGGCCGCTGTGGGGCGCGCGGCCGAACGACTGGGCGCTGAGCGAGGACCAGCAGACCCCGACCTACGAGGACGCACTGCGCCGTGTCAGCCTGGAGCCCGGGCAGCGGGTGCTCGACATCGGCTGCGGCGTCGGCACGTTCCTGCGCCTGGTCGCCGGCCGCGGCGCGCGCGCGTTCGGACTCGACGCATCTCAAACCCTGCTCGATCTCGCGCACACGCGCCTGCCCGAGGCCGAGCTGCAGCTCGGCGACATGGAAGCGCTCCCCTACGAGGACGACACCTTCGACCTCGTGACCGGCTTCAGCTCGTTCTTCTTCGCCAACGACATCGTCGCCGCGCTGCGCGAGGCCGGCCGCGTCGCGAAGCCCGGCGCGCCGGTCGTGATCCAGGTGTGGGGATCGCACGAGCGAAACGACCTGGAGGCGATGAAGCAGATCGCCAGGCCATTCATGCCACCCCGGCCGGCGGACGCACCGACCGAGCCCGACTACTCGGAGCCCGGTGTGCTCGAGGACCTCGCCACACAGGCCGGGCTCACGCCCGAGAGCGCGTTCGACACAACGTGGGCCTACGAATATCCCGACGCGGACACGCTCCGTCGAGCGCTGATCGCGCCTGCTGGTCGGCCCCGACCGCGAGGAGGAGTTCAAGGACGCGATCGTCACGGGACTGGCGCCTTACCGCACTCCCGAAGGGGGCTACCGGCTCCACAACGAGTTCCACTATCTGATCGCCCGAGCCTGAGGGGAGCGACAAATGAGCTACTTCGCCGTCATCCGCGAAGCGGGACCCGCCTGGACAGACGGGAAGGGGATCAGCGATCAGCCGGCAGTGGGCGACCACTCGGCGTTCATGAACCTGCTCGCAGACCAGGGGTTCGTCCTCTTCGGCGGGCCGCTCGCCGGAAGCGAGCACGGACGCCTCAGGGTGTTGCTGATCGTAAATGCAGCCAGCGAAGCCGAGATCCAGCGCCGCCTCGCCGACGACCCCTGGGCGCGTACAGAACAACTCCTGACGATGAGCGTCGAGCCGTGGAATATCTTCGTCGGCGCAGAGCGGCTCTCCCCCACACCGGCCGCCGCGGTGTGACCGGGCGTCGTCGATAATAGAATCCGCGGAACTAGATTCCGTGGAATAGATTGCTAGGGTCATGGTATGGCCGCCGTGAACGGCGTAGCGTGGGCCACCGACCTAGTCCGCTTGGAGATCGCGCTGTGGGATCGCGTCGATGCGCGCTTGCGGGAGTCGCACGAGCTTCCGCTGGCGTTCTTTGAATCGCTGCTCTTCATCTCCCGCGCGCGGGAGGGCAGCATGCGCGTCGGTGACCTCGCTCGCGCACTCCGCGTCACCGTGGGGGGAACCAGCAAGCTCGTCGACCGGATCGAGAGAGCCGGGTTGCTCGCGCGCGAGCCGGACCCCGACGACCGCCGCGCCTCACGTGTGACGCTCACCGTGGCCGGCAAGCGCAAGCTGACCACCGCGGTCAAGACGTACGAGGCGGAGGTGGCCAGCATCCTTGGCGGCGTCCTCAGCCCCAGAGAGCAGCAGCAGATGAGCGACTACGTCTCCCGGCTTCTGACCTCGATGGACGACGGAGACGGGACGTGACCGCGACCATGCGCGCCGTCGTGCTGGACGCGCCGGGCCCGCCCGCCGCACTTCGGATCCGCGAGCTTCCGGTCCCAGAGCCGCGCCCGGGTTGGGTGCTCATCCGGATCAAGGCGTTTGGGATCAATCGCTCCGAGCTGCACACGCGCCTGGGCCTCGGACGGGGCGTCACCTTCCCGCGCGTCCTCGGCATCGAGGCGACCGGCGTGGTCGCCGCTGCACCCGCAGGCGAGTTCGAGGACGGCCAGCAGGTCGCCACGATGATGGGTGGCATGGGCCGGACCTTCGACGGCGGCTATGCCGAGTTCACCAGCGTGCCCGCCACGCAGGTGATCCCGTTTCGCTCCGAGCTCGACTGGGCGACGCTCGGCGCGATTCCCGAGATGGTTCAGACCGCCCACGGCTCGCTGACCGTCGGCCTCGATGCGCGGCCCGGCCAGACCCTGCTGATCCGCGGCGGGACCTCGTCGGTCGGAATGGCCGCAGCGACCCTCGCCAAGGACAGCGGCCTCACGGTCCTCTCCACCACGCGCCAACCCGAGCGCGCGGCCGCGCTGACGGCGATCGGCGTCGACCACGTCCTCGTCGACGACGGTGACGTCGCAGCGCAGGCGCGCGCGATCGTCCCGGACGGCGTCGAGGCCGCGATCGAGCTCGTCGGCACCAACACCCTCCCCGACACACTTCGCGCCACCGCCGTCCACGGCGTTGTGTGCTTCACGGGCATGCTGAGCAACCAGTGGACCGTCGCGGACTTCTACCCGATCGACTACATCCCATCGGGCGTCCGGCTAACCGCGTACGGCGGCGAGGCCGCGGACCTGCCCGCCGACGTACTCCAGGCCTACCACGACGCGGTCGCAGCAGGCCGCCTCACCGTCCCGATCCACCGCACGTACGCGCTCGACGAGATCGCCCTAGCGCATGCCGAGATGGAGCACGGACGGGCGACCGGAAAGCTCGTCGTCCTCCCGTGACGCCTCGTGGGCGCTGCAGGGTCACGGGACACGCGAGGCCGCTGAACTCGGCGAGGTCGACGACCTTCTGGGTCTGCCAGCCGGTGTAGGTGGACAGCCCGATATAGGAGATCTTGCCGGCGCGCACGGCGTCGTCGAGGAAGCGCCGCAGCGGTGGCGATCAACGGCGCAGCCGCTCCGCCCGGGCGTGCGGTACTCCATGGTCACGTCCCCTCCTCGTTGCTTCATCAGCGCGAGGCCCTGCGCTGGGCGAACGCGCTGAGGGCTGCCCGGGCATCCGGCTCGTCGAACAGGCGCACGCAGTGGTGGGTCTCGCGCTCCATCGCGGCAGGCAGCAGCTCACCGAAGCGCTCGTTGAGCATCGCCTTGGTCGCCGCGACGGCAGCGCGTGACGTGCGCGAGAAGACCTCGATCCAGTGGTCGATGCGCGCGTCGAGCTCCTCAGGCGGGACCATCTCGGTGGCGAAGCCGTGTTCGCGGGCCCATGCGGCGTCGCGTGGCTCGCCGCTCAGGAGCAGCTCTCGCGCGGCGCTCTCGCCGAGCAGCTCCGGCAGCAGCAGCGTGCCGGCGTTGCTCGCCACGAGACCGATCCCGACCTCGGGTGTCAAGAGCCGGACTCGGTCGGTGCACAGGCGCAGGTCGCAGCTGGCCGCGAACTCGAGGGCGCCTCCAACGCAGACGCCGTCCACGACCGCCAGCGCGGGGACCGGCGCGGCCAGGACGACGCGCGTCAGACGCTGGAACCCGTCGATCGTCGCCGCCCACGCCGCCGTGTCGGCCTCGATCGCCGCCTGGAGGTCGTCCCCCGCCGAGAAGTGCTCGCCCGCGCCGCGCAGCAGGATGCAGCGGACGCTCGGGTCGGCGCCCGCCGCCTCGATGGCGTCTGCGATCGCCGTCATGGTGGTCAGGTCCCACGCGTTCCTGCGCGTCTGGCGGTCCCAGGCGATCAGCCGGGCGGCTCCGAGCTCCGCGACAGTGACGGTCATCGGGTGGGCTCCCTCCTCAGGGTCTCCACGGCGGCGGGAAGCTCGTCGCCGCGCGCGATCCGGTGGACGATGCGGGTCTTGTGCTCGGCCACGGGCAGCGAGCCCGGCTCGAGCCGGATGACGGCGAAGCGCGCGCCAAGCGCAACATGCAGTCCGTCGGCCACCTCGGCGAGATCGACGTCCGCGGGCGCCTCCACGTACACGTGCAGCGGGGGAACCACCGGGTCGCCCTCGGCGACCACGCAGTGGCGGCCCAGTCGCGGGTCGCCGGCCAAGATGGTGCCGATCGCGTGCGGGTAGACGTTCGTGGCCTGGACGCGCAGCATGTCGTCGCGCCGGCCGTCGATGCGGATCCGAGGGGACGAGCGCCCGCAGGCGCACGGCGCGGTCCACACGCGCGCGAGGTCGCCGGAGCGGTAGCGCAGCAGCGGCGAGGCCTCGCGGCGCAGGTGCGTCCAAACGAGCTCGCCCTCCGCGCCGTCCTCGAGCGCGACGGGGGCGCCGCTATCCGGTTCCACGAGCTCGAGCACGGCGTGGCCGTCCACGGTCGTGAGGTGCAGGCCCTCGCTCTCCTCGCATGCCCCGCCCATCGTCGACCACACGTCGCTCATCCCAAAGGTGTCGGCCACCGTGACGCCCCACACGCGCTCGATCTCGTCGCGCACGGCGGCGAGCCCAGCGCCCGCCTCGCCGGCTGTGACGATGTGGCGTAGCCCGAGCTCACGGGGATCCACCCCCTCCTCGCGCGCCCTGCCGGCCAGGTAGGCGGGGAAGGAGAGGGTGCCGAAGATGGCGGTGATGCCGAGCCGCGGGATCAGGTCGAGCAGACGCCGCGACTGACCTGTTCCCACCGGCACGACCGTCGCGCCGCTCGCCTCCAGGGCCATGTGGTCGGCGATGCCCCCGGCGTAAAGCGCGTAGTTGAGGCAGTGGGCGACGAGGTCGTCCGGCCGCACGCCGGCGATCCGGAACGCCTCGCCCCCCACGGTGCTGTTCGCCTCGTGGTCGCGCCGCGTGAAGCCCACGGCCACCGGCTCGCCGGTGGTTCCCGAGGTCACGTGCACCCGCACGAGGCGCTCCCGGGGCGCGCAGAGGTGCGGACCGAAGGGCGGGTCGCGCCGCTGGCCTTCGCGCAGCTCCTCCTTCGTGGTGAACGGCAGGCGAGGAAGGTCGGCCGCCTCGCGAACGTGCTCGCGCACGCCCCGCAGCCGCTCGGCGTAGAAGCTGCTGGATGCCTCGAGGTAGGCGAGCTGGTCCTGGAGCGCACTCACACGCGCGGGCGAAGATCGCCGGCCGCGGCGCTCGCGAGCGCGGCATCCACCGTCCGCCCGTAGGCCTCGATCGCCACGCGCAGGTCTTCCTCCGGGGTGTCCTCCTCCTTCGTGTGCGACACGGGCGGCGATGACGAGGAGAAGATCATGACGGTCGGGATCAGGCGCGCCATCTCGGCCGCGTCGTGCAGCGGCCCGCTCGGGATCGCCGTGTCCTTGCCGCCCGCGTCGGTCACGGCCTGGCGGGCGAACCCGATCAGCCGGTCGTCGAACGGGATGGGCGGGATCGACCAGAGATGCTTCAGCTCGACCTCACAGCCGTGGTCGGCGGCGGCCCGCTCGCACGCCTCGCGCGCGTGGCGCCTCCGACCGTGCAGACGCCGTCGTGCCTGAAGCCGACATCCCGGATGGCCAGCGCGGCCTGGGAGGTCGCCATGAAGGTGTCGTGCCGCAGAGCCATCGGAGTGGCGCCGGCGTGTGCTGTCTGCCCGGTGAACACGGCCAGGTGACGCTCGACGCCGCAGGTGCCGAGCACGGTCGCTGCCGGCTCGCCCTTGCTCTCGAGCACGGGCCCTTGCTCGATGTGGATCTCGAGGTAGGCACGCGCCCCGCTCAGCTCCGAGCCTGACTCGCGCGCCCGGTCCAGCTCCACGTCGTAGCGGGCGAGCACGTCCTCGAGCCGCTCGCCGTCGCGGTCGCGCAGGTCGCGCACCTCGTCCGGATCGAGCGTGCCCGCGCAGGATGACGAGCCGAACAGGCTGCGACCGAAGCGGGCGCCCTCCTCGTCGGCCCAGTCGACGAGCCGCAGCCCGACGGGCGGAGTGCCCTTCTCCGCTTGGCTGCGCAGCGCCTCGACGGCGGTGAAGACGCCGAGCGCGCCGTCGAGCCAGCCGCCCGCCGGCACGGAGTCGACGTGCGAGCCGACAATCACGAATCCCTCCTCGTCGCCGGCCATCCCGGCCCAGAGGTTGCCGGCGGCGTCCACCGACACCTCGACCGGCAGCTCGTCGAGTCGCGAGCGCAGGAACTCACGCGCCTTCGTCCACTCGTCGGTCCAGCAGACGCGCCGCGCGCCGTCCGCGCCGCCGGTCAGGCGCGCAAGCTCGCGCAGGTCCTCGAGGACGCGGTCGGCCTTCACCTGGCCACCGCGGCGGCAGCGCCGAGCGAGCGCGGCACGAAGCGTCCGTGCCCCGGCTCGGTGCGGATCTCGCCACGGTCGTACACGAGTGCCCCGCGGCAGAACGTGTGCCGCACGCTGCCGGTGGAGCTCTCGCCGTCGAAGAGGTCGTAGTCCACGTTCATGTGCGAGGTGCTGGTGGAGAACTCGAACGGCGTGGCGGGGTCGAACACCACGAGGTCGGCGTCCATCCCAGGCGCGATCGAGCCCTTCCGTGAGAGCCCGAAGCGGCGCGCGATCGCCGTCGAGGTCAGGTCAACCAGCTCGCTCGGCGTGATCCGTCCGGTCTCCACCCCGATGTCCCAAAGCTTCACCAGCCGGTGCTGGATCATCGCGAGGCCGTTGGGGATCTTCGAGAAGTCGTCGCGTCCGAGCGCCTTCTGCTCGTCGTTGAACGGGCAGTGGTCGGTGGAGACGCTCTCGAGCACGCCGCGCTTCAGCGCCGCCCAGAGCAGGTCCTGGTTGTGTGCCTCGCGCAGCGGCGGGGAGCACACGTAGCGCGCGCCCTCGAAGTCCGGTCGCTCGAGGTCGTGGACCGTGTTCGTGAGGTACTGGAGGCAGGTCTCGCCGTACACGTTCACGCCGCGTGCCTGGCCGGCCGCGATCTCGTCGGCGGCGAGCCCGCAGGTCACGTGCACGATGTACACGCCGGCCTTCGTGAGCTCGGCGAAGCGCACGGAGCGGCCGGTCGCCTCCGCCTCGAGCTCCTCCGGGCGCGTGTGCGCGTGGTGGATGGGATCGGTCTGGCCGGCGGCGAGCGCGCGCTGCACCAGCACGTCGATCGCCCACCCGTTCTCGCAGTGCACCATCGTGAGCGCGCCGAGATCGCGGGTGCGCTCGAGCACCTCGAAGAACAGGTCGTCGGTGATCATGATCGCGCCCTTGTACGCGAGGAACACCTTGAAGGTGCAGAGGCCCTCCTCGACCATCGGCTCCATGTCGGCGAGCGTTCCCTCGTCGGCCTGGGTGATGGCCATGTGGAAGCCGTAGTCCACGTGCGCCGCGCCGCTCGCGCGCTCCTGCCACTCCTCGAGCGAGGAGCGGAGCCCGTCCGGGTGCTGCTGGATCACGAAGTCGACGATGCAGGTGGTGCCGCCGGCGGCGGCGGCGCGCGTGCCGGTGTCGTAGTCGTCGATCGACACGGTCCCGCCGAATGGCATCGACAGGTGGGTGTGGTTGTCGATCAGGCCCGGCAGCACGTAGCAGCCCGTGGCATCGATCACCTCCGCATCCACGTCGCCGAGGGAGCCGACGGCGACGATCTCCTCGCCGTCGATCAGCACGTCGGCCTGGGACGAGTCGGCGGCGGTCACGACAGTGCCGCCCTGGACGAGCTTTCTCATGCTGCACCTCCAGTCACGCCTGCGAAGCGCGGGATGATCTCGCGGCCGTAGGTCTCGAGCGTCTGCTCCTGGCCCTCGGTCATCAGGTAGATGTTGAACTGGTCGACGCCGATCGACTCGAGCTGGGCCAGCTTCTCGACCGCCTGCTCGGCTGTGCCGATCACGCAGAAGCGGTCGCAGATCTCGTCGCTCACGAAGCCGCCGTGCTTGGCGCCCACGCGGGAGTGCTCGTCGTAGTCGTAGCCGGTCTGCGAGGGCACGTAATCGGTCAGCGCCCTCGGCACCACCGAGCCGTCGGCGCCGTAACGGGCGATCAGGTCGCGGACGTGGTTGGAAACCATCGCCGGGAACCAGCGCACTTGCTCGCGCGCGGCCGCGATGTCGTCCGTGATGTGACTCGGTGCACAGACGATGCACTTGAGCTCTGCCGGATCGCGGCCCGCCTGCTCGGCCGCCTCGCGGGCCGTGGCCATCGTCCACTGGATGATGTCGGGATCGGCGAGCTGGATGATCACGCCGTCGCCGTAGCGCCCTGCAAGGGCCAGCACCCGCGGACCGTAGCCCGCAACATGCATCTCGATCGGCGGCAGCTCCGGGCGCACCCAGGTGAGCTGGAGGTCGGTGTCGTTCCAGCGCACCCGCTCGCCGTTCATGAACGGCTTGATCATCCGTATGGCCTTCTCGAACCTGGCCACCGGCACTGGCTTCTGGTTGATGTAGCGCCGCGCGGAGTCGCCGCGGCCGATTCCCATCACCATTCGGCCTTCCGAGATGTCCTGCAGCGTGGCGTAGGCGCTGGCCACCACCGTCGGCTCGCGCGTGCCTGGGTTCGTGACCATGTGCCCGAGCTTGATCCGCTTTGTGGCCGCCGCCGCCAGCGCGAGGGTCGGCGTCGACTCCTGCCACAGAACGTGTGAGTCGTAGGTCCACCCGTACTCGAACCCATGCCGTTCGCCGAGCTGGAACAGTTCGATCAGGCGCTGGTAGGGCGGGTCCGGCAGAACTGTGACGCCAAAGCTCAGGGCCATTCCCTCACGGTAAGCGAAGAAGGGGTGAGGGGGCAGCGTGGCCGTCCGCGTTCCACATTAAGCAGCCGCGCACCGGCCCGCAATCGGAGTAGAGTCGAAGCTGGCTGGCCCTGCGGCCAGAACGCTCAACCCAAGCCCGAATGCCACCAACGGCGCCAGCAGCGCCACGAGGCGAGAGACGGGGGTTACTGGTTTTGCCTGCGGGGCCGGTGCTGTGTCTCACGCCTGGGGGGGTTTAGCCCTCTTCCTTTCCGCGCGGACCGACACAGGAGATCCCACCGATGCAGGCGCTCTTAATCGACGGACCGTTGCAAGGCAAGCCCGTCGAGGTGGAGCCGGTGGAGGGGCGCCCGCCCGCGACGATCGACCTCCACGACGAGGACGACGGCACCCTGCGTTACTGCCTGTCGGAGCTGAAGCAGGAGGGGATGACAGCGGTCTACACCTTCCTCTACCCCGTCTAATTCGCTCGCCCGCGCTCGCTCCCTGTTCAGCTCACCAGCCCGAGGGCGGCCGCGCGCGCGGCTGCCTCGGTCCTCGTGCGGCAGCGCAGCTTGTTGAGGATGCTGCGGACGTGCATGTCCACCGTCCGCGTGCTCAGGACGAGGCGTGCGGCGATCTCCCGGTTCGTCAAGCCCGCGGCGACGAGTTGCATGACCTCCAGCTCGCGCCGTGAGAGCCCCCCATTTTCGTGGTCGGCGGCCGCACGCTTGCCGACGTGGCGCTCGAGCGGCTCCCCGAGAGCCACGATCTCCCCGGCGGCCTCCGCCGCCAGCGGCGCGGCACCCAGCTTGCGGGCCACACGGTGGGCCTCCGCGAGGTGCTCGGGCGCGGTTTCGCGGTCACCCGCGGCGGCGAACGCGACTCCACTGCGCACCAGGATCTGGGCGCGCTCGAACGGGATGTCGAGGTCCTCGTGAAGCTCCACCGCGCGGCTCAGCTGCTGGGCGGCGGTCTCGCCGTCGCCTTCAGCCAGCGCGGTCTCGCCAAGCGCGTGCGCGAGCGCCGCCAGCGCGTCGGGGTGGCCGGCCGACGCGGCGATTCCGGAGAGCGCCTCGGCACACGCGCGCGCGTCCGCGAGCAACCCGCTGCGCGCGAACCACTCCGCCGCCCAGCGCAAGCCCCACACGGCGTAGTGATGGTCCTCGCTGCGCGACCAGCGCTCCAGCACGAGCAGGCAGAGCTCGCGCGCGCGTTCATGATCGCCCTCGGCGGCGGCGAGCCAGGCGAGCGCGGCGGCGCTGTCGCACTGCATCGACACGACGTCCAGCCGCGATGCCGTCTCCAGACAGCGCGTCAGGAGGGGCCGGGCGGTCTCGATTTGGCCGCGCCACAGGTGGACCGCCCCCAGCACGCCGTCCGCGACCAGGGTGTCAGCAGGGGAGCCGCCACGGCGGATCAGCCCGTCGCAGAGCTCCTGCACCTGGTCCCAGTCACCCAGCTCGCGTAGGACGTAGGCCATGCAGCTTAGGCAGACCTGCTCCAGCTGGCCGGGCTCGCACAGCCCGATCGCGGTGCCGAGCGCCTCGCGCGCGCCGGCGTAGTCGCCGGTGATCTCGTGGGCCGTGCCGAGTCGCTGGTAGACCTCCGCCGCCTCGGGCGTCAACTCGTGCTCGAGCGCCAGCGCCAGGCCGGCACGGATGATTTCGACCCCGTCGTTGAACGCGCCACCCTTGACGATCGCGACGCCCTCCAGCCCCATGGCCCGGGCTCGCAGGTCGGCGCGCTCGGCGCGGAGAGCCTCCTCGCCGGCGATCCGGGCCGTCTCAGAGGCCTCGGTGTGTTCGCCGGCGCTCTGCAGGTATCCGGCGGCGACCAGACGCTCGGCCGCCGCCTCACCGGGCAGGCCGTTCGCGGCGAACGCCTCCGCGGCGACACGGCGCGCGGTTAACGCGCGCTCGCGGTCACCCTGAAGCGCGTAGATCCCGGCGATGCGCCGCTCGGCGTCCGCCAGAGCGCGGCCGACCCCCTCGGCCCGCCGGGCGGCGACCACCTCGCGCTGGGCGCGCGCGGCCTCGCCGAGGTCGGCAGCCAGCTCGGCGTAGCGCGCGTGACGCTCCACGACCGCTATTCGCTCTGCGCCGCGCTCACCCTCCGGCCACAGGTCGAGCGCCTGTCGCCCCAGCCGTGTCGCATCGCGGTAAGCGTGCATCGACGCACGTGCGTCGATCGCCTCCAAGAGCGCCGTCAGCGCGCGAGGCGTGTCGCGAGCAGCAAGCCAGTGCGCGGCGATCTCCGCGCTGTCGTGACCGCGTTCCTGAAGGGCGCCCGCCAGCTCGCGGTGCATGGCACGCCGTCGCAGCCACGGCACGTCGTCGTAGATCGCGTCGCGCGTGAGCGGATGGCGAAAGGCGGCCACCCCCGGCTCGGTCTCAACCACGAGGCCGCCGGCGACGAGCTCGCCCAGCCCCTCCTCCGGGCCGAGCGCCGCGACGAGGTCGACGTCGAAGGTCGCTCCGGCCGCGGCTGCCGCTTCCGCCGCAGCGCGTGCCACGTCCGAGAGCGTGGCGGTCTGCAAGCGCACGGCGTCGCGGACGGTCTGGGGCAGCGGAACGTCACCATCGAGGTCCAGCTCCGGGCCGTCGGTGCCTGGTCGCAGGCGATCGCCGGCCATCAGCGCCGCGGTCAGCTCCTCGACGAAGAACGGGATGCCTCCAGTGCGGTCGTGCAGTGCGCGGGCGAGCGACGAGGAGGGCGTCGCGCCCAGCAGCTGCTCGACGAGCAGCGCTGTTTCGGGCGCACTCAGCGGCTCGACCGCCAGCTCCGCCAGCGCACGCTCTCGGCGCAGGTCGTTGCGCAGGCGACGCAGCGGATGGGCGCGCGGGGCCTCGTCGGAGCGGTAGGCGGCAACCACGAGCAGCGGCATCTCCGGGAGAAGCGGCGCCAACGTGGCCAGGAGCTCGAGCGTCGCCTCGTCGGACCACTGGAGGTCGTCGAGCAGCATCGCCGCCGGGCGGCGGGCGACCATTGCCGCCAGGCCGCAGCGGATCGCCTCGAACAACGTCGCACGATCGCCGGTGATGCGCGCCTCGCCGAGCTCCGGCAGCAGGAGCGCCAGATGTGGTTCGAGCGGGCCGCAACTCGTGAGACCCTCCGGCTCCGTTCGGAGGTAGCCGCGAAGCGCGGCCGTGATCGGGCCGAACGGGGAGCACGCGGGCGTGGCCGCTCCGCGGACGAACATCGCGTCCTTAGAGCCGGCGAGGGCGTCCTGGGCGAGGCGGGTCTTGCCGGTACCCGCTTCGCCGGAGAGCAGGACGAGCGATCCGGTGCCGGCGACGGCATTGCCAAGCGCGGCCGTGAGCTGGGCTCGCTCCAGCTCACGGCCGATCAGGGTGCCGCTGGTCACGTTGCGAGTCTAGAACCGGTTGTCAGACCGGCAGCTGGCGCGGGCCGGTGCTGTCGAACACGGCCGTGATCTCACTCACGAGATTGGCGGGGAAGCCGCCGCCTCGCGCGTGCTCGAGGATGTCGTCGGCGGTCTCCGCGTCGTGCACGCAGTAGATCTTGTCGCCCGCCACGTAGCTGTGCCGCCACGTGTACGGCCGGCTCAGCCCGGCGACCGTGTCGTTGGACTTCTGCGTGATCCCGCGCAGCTCCTCGTCGGTGAGCTTGCTTGCGCCCGGGATCTCGCGCTCGATGAGAAACGTCGGCATGGGGTCCTCCTTGTGCGGTGGTTGATGTGCGAACGAAGCTACGGTGGGCGCGGGCCCGCGTCATCCGCAGGACTGCCGTAGTTCGGGATGGGAGGTGCCGTATTCGCGCGGCGGTAGCCGAGCCGACTTGCCGTTAGGCCGACAACACATCGGCCTCGCTCGCCTCGTGGACGACGTATGCGTTGGCCGGGTACATGCCGCTCCTCTCTGGACGGCCGCCTGGGCGGCTCGCCCGCCGGACTTCGGTGCTGTCCGGAGAGCATGTGCCGCGCCGGTTGCACTCCGGTGAAGGCGGAGCAACAGCGCGGCAAAGAAACCAGCTTCTCCTGTGTAGCCGAGTCTCGGCGAGTCCGTCGACGATCAGCTCGAGCTGTCGCCGATCGAACGGCTCGACCGACTGCTGCCGAGCTCTTACGCCATGGACGACGAGATGCGAACGAGCGGCCTGATCCCGGGCGATAGGGAAGAGCGCTGGGCGAGTGTGCACACGCGCGCGCTCTGGTCGCTCCCCGAGGGCGGCACCGTCGCTCTGGCGTCGAATGTGCCGGGGACGAGGGACTACCGCGACCTGCGCCGCAGCGCCGAACGAGTTGAGCTCGACGGGACCACGCCCATCACGGTCGCTCACCCTCGAGACCTCCTACGGATCGCCGACGCCTCGCCGCGCCAGAGTGAACGGGCGCGCGCTCCCGGTCTGCGGGCATTGCTGGATCGCATGGCGGAGATGTGAGCGCGTCCTGCGCCGCGCCCGACGACATCCTGCGCTCAAAAGAGGCGGCCGGCCGCGAAAAAGATCGCGCCGCGCTTCCGCAGATGCGCCAGGACTTCCGCGACTCTGGGGCGTTGTGATTCCACGGCGGGCCTGGGGAAGGCGTTGCGAGCGCACGAGATCACTCGGCAGAGGCTGACTGGTTTTCGTGCGCCTAGTTCAGCTTCTCACACCGGGGGCATAACCCGGGGTGATGCAGGCGGGGGCCAGGCATCCGATGCCGCTTCGGCGGCACCTCTCGAGGACTCTGCTCGTGCTGTCGGTATTCGCCCCGTGGGCGCTTCTGCCCGCGGCGGCGGGTGCCGCGCCGCTCCAGACGGTCCAGTCGACGGCCAGCACCGTCGCGCCGCGCGTGGAGAGGACGGCCGAGGATGTGGCCGACGTCGCGCGGCCCGCTCTCGACGCGCTGACGACCCCGCCCGATCCGGTCACGACCCCATCCGATCCGGTGACGGCCCCGTCCGATCCGGCGGGCGAGGGTCCGATCGCGAAGACCGTCGACCCGATCGCCCATGGCACCGGGGCAACCGCCCCTTCGGGCGCCGCCACGGTCCCGCAGCCGTACTTCTCTGAGCCGGCCAAGTCCGGCGTGTCCCGAATCGCTGCGAGCGCCTCCGCCGAGCGGAGCGGCGGGCGCGCCGAGCGCGAGCAGGGCTCGGGGGTTGTTGCTGGGAGTCATCCCTCCCCCCAGCGCAGCGTCACGGTAAACGGCAGCGCTCGGCAGGTTTCGAGCGCGGCCACGGTGGCCTTGGAGGCCGCCGCAGCGCCGCTGGCGCCCGCCCCCGAGCCCAGCTCGGGGCCCACGGCGGGGGTGGCCGCATCCGGCGCCTCCGCGGGCTTCTTCCTCGGCGGCGGCTTCGCACTGCTCGTCGCCTGGCTCCTCCTCGCGGGCCCGCGCCTCCGGCGAGGGCTTTCCATGCTGCCGGTCGTCTGCCGGCCGGCGGCGTTCCTCGTGGTGCTCGAGCGGCCCGGCTAGCCCATTCGGCTTCGCCGGAAGCCGGGATCCGTCCCGGCCGCAATGCCACTCGACACGACAAGGAGACGGACATAAACGCGGTGCCCTGGCGCTGGCGGCCACGGTGATGGCCCTGGCGCTCAGAGCGGGCCCTGCCGCCGGGTCAGTCGGGCGGAGAACAGACCCGCCATCGACTCGACCGGCACGGCCCAGGCAGGACCCACGGAGGTGAACGCACCGATCCGGGTGCTGAGCGACGGGAGCGACCCCGCTCCATCGGCCACCGTCGGCGCGCCGCAGACGGCCG
>WNGA01027415.1_pt1 | contig 15917 bp, 16 predicted proteins | sample 5400061 | NCBI WGS metagenome assembly WNGA01 (sample SAMN13153366, study PRJNA577476) | soil metagenome | isolation source: 100 cm soil or saprolite under grassland replicate 2 | place: USA:California | collected 2016-06-15
ACGCCGCCTTGCGTCACCCGCCTGGTTGTCGAAGACGTGCAGATCCACGGTCATGAATTTGCCGTGACCGTGTTCAATTCGGGCAACTTGCCGTCACATCAGGTGCGCATCAACGTCTACCTGAAATCGGGGACCGTGCTGGGGCAACCTGAAGCCGACCCTGTTCTGGTCGCGACCGCCTCGACGATGCTCGGAATCCTGGAGCGGAAGCAAGTGTCGGTAGTCAAGCAGGTTGGACACATTGCTGCCCTCAATCCTCATTACGCCATTGCCTTCGATCCAATCAACGATCCCTTCCCCGTCGGCCATGTCCGCGACCTCTCGCTGCAAGAGCGTAATCTGCTCGACTCGAGCCTTCGATCCTCGCTGCCCGGCTGGAAGCAATATCGATTCAGTGACGATCGTTTCGGCTTCGACGAGGCCGTCGCGGTGCCCGACGCGGACCGAACCTGGCAGTTGAAGACGACTGCGCAGCTCGAAGCCGGCATTCCGCCGAATCCGAGCATCACGAATGTGTTGTACCCGCACGCGACGCCAGGCCCTCATTCGGAACTGCGCCATCGAATCGACGTCGACAACGCGTTCTTCCTGAGCGAAATCGGCAAGGGCAACGTGACCGTTGACACCTCGTGCTTCCTGTACACCTACACCCAGACCCCTCGCGATCGCGGTGCGCTCTGGCTGCGCCTCTCGCGTCTGCAGACCGGCGTCGAATCGGTGCTGGCCACGACCGAGCCGCCTCTTGCATCTCCAGACACATGGATCAAGAAGGACGGGCACATCGATGCCGGCCCGGCGTTGACGACGATTACCGTGCGTCTGATCGCCGAGCGTCGAACAGGCCAGAACAACAACGCGTACTTCGGCAACGTGCGTTGTGCGCTGAAACACCGTCAGGTCAAAGCTTCGTGAGTGCGCCATGCCCAAATTCGGAATCCACTTCATCGTCCTGAAGAAGCTGCAGGAAAAGCTCGACGGCGACGGCGCTGCCGCGCGCCAGGAGCTCCTGCGAATTCTCAACGAGAACAAATTCGCGGCCAGCCTGGGATGCATTGGACCCGATCTGCTTTTCTGGGCGCCCGATTACGACGTCGTCGAAAACCTGCGCGATCTCGTGACGGCGTACGACGGCATCATGCGGATCTACGACGCGCTCGACGAAGCGGTCGAGACGATCGAGAAGAACATCGACGACGGGGTCGATTACGTGCTGGATGGACTCGAGCAGGTGCCGATCATCGGCGAACCCGTCAAGATCGCACGGGAATACGGGGAAGCTATCGAGACCATCAAGGAACAGTTCAGCATACTCGCCGACTCATGGAAGGGCGAGATACGACAGGCCCTGTTCGTTCGCGTCCTTGGCCTCGATGCCGCTGCCCCATTTGACAACCTCACATTGGCGCGAAGCCTGTTTCACGGACTGTTTCAAAGCACGCTGCAAGCCGGGCGAGAGGAGATGGATTGGTACTGGTTCGAGATGCTTCACTACCGGAAGACGGGCGATTTTGCCAAAGCGCTGATACGGAGGGCGGAGAGCTCCGGCGACGAGGCGCAGATGGCGTATGCGTATGCGTACGTGTCCCACTACGCCACCGATGTCGTCGGACATCCGTTCGTCAACACGATCTCAGGGTCGCCCTACCGCATGAACGTTCAGCGGCACGTCGTCATCGAGAACTTCATGGACCAGTGGAAGTGGGTCGACGAGTTCGAGGGGGCGAGCATCCGCAATTCGTTGCTCTCGACGCTCGGTTTCGAGGATGTCTACGACCTTCCTCAAAACATCGCGAAACTGATCGTCGACACGCTGAAAGAGGTGTACGGCGGCGTGGTCCATCCGCTGCGCTACGTCAACTCGCGGAACACCGCCGGCCCGGCGGAAGCAGTCGGCGTCAACCCGCTTCGCGATGGATTCCTGGAATCGCGCGACATTCAAACCGCGTACATCTACCAGCGTCTGATGCTGAAGTTTCTGGGAGGACAGGAAGACCGGCCAAAGCCCGACGAGCCGTTCCCCGGCGCAGACACATATCTCGCCGACATGATGAGCCAGGGGAATCTTGATATTCCGCCCGCGCCTCCGTTTCCCAACGCGGGCTTGCCGCAAAACGTGGACGAGTTCTTTCAGAGTCTGGACGTCTGGTTGCAGGCGGCGCAGGCGTATCTCGACTGGGCGCTCGATGCGGCGACCGCCGTGACGAATGCCGTTGGCGATGCCCTCAGCGATTATCTCGATGACCCGGCCGAGGAGACGTTGAAGTTGATCCAGGCGCTGGCATATGCCGTGGCATGCATGCTGTACGACGTGTACCGCATGGTGCACCAGGTGCTGGCGCTGGCCGGCCTGGCGTATCCGGAACCGGACGACGCAGCGCTCACAAACCCTTTGGCGGAAGCGTTGATCACGACGCGCCACGTCGATTACAAGCAGTTCCCCATCCTCAAGACTCCAGGCCAGCCTCATCTGGATACGCGCAGCTACGTGTCGGTCATGAAGCCCCGCAACGATCCTACAACCTTCACGTACGAGGAGGGTGAGCGGCCAGCCACAGTCGCGTCCCACTATCAATCGGAACCCAATCCGACGCCCGATGTGTTCATCGACATCGTGCCTCTGGACACGGCGCTGCTCACCGACTATGCACGTGCATCCAGTCCGCAGGACACTAGAGATCTCCAGACAAAGAACAAGAAGCACTTTGGCAACGCGGTCGATCTCACGCTGTTCATCCTCGACAACAAAGATGACGACGAGCTGCAGGATGTGGTGTTCTGCAATTGGAATCTGGACGGCGACCGTGGATACGGCTACAAGAGCTGGGACGGCGTGCCGTTCACGGTACTGAAAGACGAGATGGACGGAGCGATTGACGGCAATGAAGCGCTAAGCGAGGTCGTCGCCCAGAACTATTCGGTGTGGACCAAAGTGGTCGAGGACGATCAGCAGGAGCACGGCTCGCGCTACGAATCAGAAACGTATGTGAACGGAAAATCTTTCGACCAGACGCTGCTGTCGTCGCTGAACATATCAGAGCGCTACATTCCAGCGATGTTTCGGCGTCCCGGTTCCATGGCGGCCGTTCCGCTGAACCGCTGGCTGAGCATGGTGCCGCGGCGGTTCCTCCTTCACACGGCCACCGGGTTCAACAATTTCTTCTTTTGCAACGGCCTCACCTCGACGCCTTCGTCCTCCATCCGATGCACGATTGCGTTACAGAAGCTCCTGAACCGCGCCTTCAGCGAGATCGCGACACGAAAATTCAACATCAAGTTGATTCATAACTACACGAGTCCCGATTTCGGGGACCTGTGCATGCTCGCCGACCTCGTAGAGGCCATTCCGGGCGATGCCGTTCCGGGCGACTACCTCTCCGCCATCCTCAACACCAAAGCGATTCTCGACGGGACAGCTCTCCAGGTCGTGAGAAATCCCACGCAGGTCGCGATCATCGGCCAGGGGTGCATCATCACCGCCAACGCGATCATGGTCTTCAGTTCGCTGGGCCAGGGGCATCGCGATTACCTGGCCGACAAGGTTCGGTTCTTCCAGATGGAGCCGGAGTTGCTGATTGGCACGCGCCGCCTGATGCGTGGGCTGCTGAAACAGTCGCTCGTCTACATCATGAACAACAGCGATCCGCACGGCACCGACATGCTGCTCGAAGCCGGTGCGGGTGATTTCCCTGGGATCCCGGGACAGCCTGGCGGTTTGCTGCTGGAGGGTGCGAGCATGGCAGCGTTGCGCGACGCGTTCACTGATCCGAATCTCCTGAACATCGAGTTCTACGAGAAGCTTCTGGAAATCGTGAACGGCGCTGGAAACGACCTGACGGCGCTCGTCAATTACGCCAGCCGGGTGAACATGCGGGCCCACTACATGCCGGTTCAGTTCGAGGTCATCGAGAACGACATCGCCGCCGATAACTTCCGAACGGATCCAGGATCGCTGATCGACCGTACGGTCCAACTTTCAACGGCAAATAGCGTGAACGAGAGCTCGGTCAAGGTGCGCGAGTTCTTCACGGCGACGTGATCGGCGCAAGGGCTGGGTCGGAGGTGTACCACGAGGTTCGCGGCTATAAGGGGGTATCGGCACCAGCCCGAGCAGAATTCAGTCGCGGCGCGATCTCAGAGGAGGGTTGATCACGTATTCACGAAAATGCAGTCGACGTGAGGAGGCGTCGACGGCCGTTTGACTTGCTAATTCAACGCGCTTATCTGCGGTCCAGCGCGACAGCCGACCTGATCACCGGCTCGAGGGCCGAACTGAGATCACGCGCCAGGTTTTTCCTTTGACGCTCTCGGTAATGTAGAACGATCCATCCGGTCCTTGCGCCGTGCCGTTCGGCCGCGCGAGTGCGTCGGCCGGATTCATCAGCGGCTCCTTGCCTTTGAAGCCGTCGGCGAACACTTCGTATTTCCCGGCTGGTTTTCCGTTGGCGAACGGCTGAAAGAGGATGTTGTAGCCGGCCATCGGCGCGGGCGCGCGGTTCCACGATCCGTGCGAGGTCATAAAGACACCGCTGCGATAGCGCGATGGCAGCATCGAGCCTGTATAAAACATCAGGTCCACGGGCGCGTAGTGCGCGGGGAATCCGGCGATTGGCGCGTCGAACTGCGCACATCGTCCGACGGTCTTGCCGTCGCCGCCGTACTCGGGAGCAAGAATCATCTTGCTGGTCTGGCCGTCGAAGAAGCAGTACGGCCATCCGAACACCGAGCCTTCCTTCACCAGCAGCAGCGGCTCGAGCGGACGATTCTGGTTGTCCTCGGCCGTAAAGAGCTCCGGGAAGAGCGTGTCGAGCGAATCGCGGCTGTTCATCGCGGCGTACAGGTTTCCGTCGTGCCACGCAATCGCCACGGGTTGCCGCATGCCGGTTGCAAAGCGGTTCTTTGCAGAGAACGTCTGTCCGGGCGTGTCGGCGTTGAATCGCCAGATCCCGCCGTGCTCTTCGAGTTGCGGACACGGATCGAGGCCCTTCGCGCCCTTCTGACGATCGGGCTCGGCGCAGGCATTGGACGGTTGCCCTTGTCATCAAAGGCGATGTCTTTGTCCGCGTGCCCGCGCTGATTCGCTCCGGAGGGAAACCCGCCGACGATCACCTCAGCGGGCCCGGCCGGTTTCAGCTCACCGGGGTTCATCTTGAAGCGTTCGATCGACACCGGCGTGGAGTAATAGAGATACCCGTTCCGCAGCGCGATGCCGGTGGCGCCGTTCGCGCCGAACTTTTCCTGCACGTCGATTTTGCCGTCGCCGTTCGTATCGCGCAGGCCGAGGAGGAAGCCTGGCTGCGGCGGTTGTCCCTGCTGCTGCTCGCCTCGCCGGATCGACACGAAGATGTCGCCATTCGGCGCGACCACGAGGTTGCGCGCCTGGCCGAGATTGTCGGCGATGACGAGCGCGCAGAGTCCCGGGGGCAGCGTGAGACCGCCGTTGTCAGGATCGCAGGTGGGGACGGAAGATCGCTGCCCGCGAAGCGTGATCGAAGCAGCAGCGGCGAAGGTGGCAATCAGACACGCAACAACAACGGCTCGCCTCATGAGAATTCGTCCTCTATTGAAAGGAGTACACAGTCGGACGTCGATCATGATATGCCGAACGCCCTCGCGCCGAAGCCGGCACGCTGGGGCCAACCCATCCGATGCGTTGCGTCGGCGACATGGCTGCGGCCATGGCCCCGGGTCGATTTTGCCTTGCAGCATCATGGACGTGACGCATACAATTCGCTCCCCGAATCGGACAACTCACCTTCGCGCGGAGGGCCCATTATGCGCCAATGGCTCTGTGCTCTTGCTGCTTCCCTGCTTGCCGCGACCGCCTTTTCGTACGCGCAAGCCACACAAACACTCTCGCCGCTTGACAACGAGACGCCGGAAGTCTGGTTCGTCGAGCTTTCCAGTCCGCCTTCGGTCGAGGGCACGGCGATTTCGGCACTCGAAACTGAGGAAGCGAATTTCCGCACGGCGGCCGCCGCCGCGGGCATTCGGTACTCGGAAGGCCGCCGCTTCCGCAAACTCTGGAACGGCCTCACGGTGCGTGCGTCCGCCGGCGACATCAACAAGGTGCGCGCCCTGCCCGGTGTTCAGGCTGTATATCCGGTGCTCAAGGTCACCCTCGATCAGGAGCCGACACCGCGCGAGGCCACCGATCTGATCACGGCGATCAAGATGACGGGCGTCGACGTTGCGCAGAATGAGTTGGGACTCACGGGCCAGGGCGTCACGGTAGCCGTGATGGATACCGGCATCGATTACAACCATCCCGATCTCGGAGGTTGCTTTGGACCGGGATGCCGCGTCGAGAAAGGGTACGATTTCGTCGGCGACGACTTCAATTCGAGCTCGGCGGTCCCGGCGGAACAGGTACCCCATCCTGACCCCGATCCCGACGACTGCAACGGCCACGGTACGCACGTGAGCGGGATCGTCGGCGCCCACGGTGGCATCACCGGCGTCGCGCCGAATGTGACGTTCCACGCGTACCGGGTCTTCGGCTGCGTCGGGACGACGACTGCCGACATCATGCTCGAGGCGATGGAGATGGTCCTGGATGACAAAGCCGACGTGTTGAACATGAGCATCGGCAGCGCTCGCGCGTGGCCCCAGTACCCGACCGCTCAGGGCGCCGACCGGCTCGCGAAGCACGGCGTAGTTGTCGTCGCGTCGATCGGCAACGACGCGACGCAGGGACTCTACGGGGCGTCCGCGCCCGGCGTGGGCAAGGACGTCATCGGCGTGGCCTCGTTCGACAACACACACGCGAACCTCCTCGCGTTCACGATTACTCCTGACAACGCGAAGATCGGGTACATCGCCGCCTCTGGTGCGCCTGCCCCGCCCGTCACGGGCACGTTTCCGATGGCCCGCACCGGCACGGCCACGACAACCAACGATGCGTGCAACCCGTTGGCCGCCGGCAGCCTTACCGGCAAAGTGGTGCTCATACGGCGCGGTACCTGCACCTTTTACGCGAAAGCGTTCAATGCGCAGACCGCCGGAGCGGTCGGCGTCGTGCTGTACAACAACGTGGCTGGCTTCGTCTCGCCGACTGTTGCCGGAACTCCGCCCATCACGATTCCGGTCGTCGCGATCACCGCAGCGAACGGCGTGCTCATCAACAATCGGCTCGCGGCTGGCCCGGTGAGCATGACGTGGACGTCGCTGGTCACCAGCGAGCCTCAGCCGACCGCCGGCTTGATCTCGAGCTTCTCTTCCTACGGACTGGCACCGGATCTCAGCTTCAAGCCCGATATCGGCGCGCCTGGCGGGACGATACGATCGACACTGCCGCTCGAGCAGGGTGGCTACGGAAACGTGAGCGGCACGTCCATGTCGTCGCCGCACGTGGCGGGAGCGGTGGCGCTCCTGCTCGAAGCGAGACCGAAGGCCAAGCCTGACGAGGTTCAGGAGCGGCTGCAAAACACCGCTCGCCCACACTTGTGGTTTGGCAATCCCGGGCTAGGTTTTCTCGACAACGTCCACCGCCAGGGCGCAGGGATGCTTGAAATCGACGATGCGATTCTCGCCGACGCCATCGTCTCGCCCAGCAGTCTCGCCCTCGGTGAGATCGAGTCTGGCGCCGTGACGGCCAAGCTCAAGATCAAGAAGGGGCATCGGCTCGATGATGACGATGACGTTCACGCTCGCGTCACCTACACGCTCGGCCATGAGCCGGCCCTCGCGACCGGCGGCAACACGTTCGTCCCGTCCTTCCTCGCCAGCTTTGCGACGGTGCAGTTCAGCGATCCGACCGTCACAATCGGCCACGGCGCGGGCGATGACCAGGAAGTCAAGGTCACGATCACGCCGCCGGTCAACGGCGCCGCGTGCGCAGGCGACCCGACTGCGGCGTCGGCCGCAAGCTGCGCGCGTCTCTTCGGTGGCTACATCACGCTGACGCCTGACGACGGCGGGCCCGTGCTTCGCGTTCCGTACAGCGGTTACGACGGTGACTATCAGGCGATCGTTGCGCTGAAACCGACGCCTGCGGGACTACCTTGGTTGGCGAAGCTCGTCGGAACAAATTTGGTCAACCAGCCGGCCGGCGCCTCGTTCACGCTGGAGGGCGACGACGTGCCGTGGATCCTGTTCCATCTCGATCATCAGGCCCGCGAGTTCACGCTCGAGGTCATCGAGGTGGCAAGCGGCAAGTCTTTCCACTTCGCCGATGACGAGGACTTCGTGATCCGGAACAGCACGGCGACCGGCTTTTTCGCGTTCGTGTGGGACGGTACGACGTCGAAGAAGGAGGGCGGGAAACTCAAACCGGTTCCGAACGGCACGTATCGAATCGAGATGTCGGTGCTGAAAGCGCTCGGGGATCGCAAGGATCCGGCGCATACCGAGCATTGGACGTCGCCGAACATCACGATCAATCGGCCACCGGCGCCATGAAGAAGTGATGGGCCGCCGATCCAGATCCAGACCGGCGGCCCGAGTACGAGGTCAAGAATGAGTGAGACAAAGCAGGCAGCAGGACCGGACCTGACGAAGGGCATTGCGGCGAGTGGCATTGCCGACGGCGGATTGGTGCTCGGGCGCGTTGGCGACGATGATGTGCTGCTGGCGCGCGCAGGCGATGAATGGTTCGCCGTGGGCGCGCACTGCACCCACTATCACGGCCCTTTGGCCGAGGGGCTGGTCGTCGAGGACACTGTCCGATGTCCACTCCACCACGCGTGCTTCAGCCTGCGCACCGGCGAGGCTTTGCGTGCGCCCGCGCTGGACCCCATTACCTGCTGGCGCGTGGAGCGCCAGGGCGAGACTGTTTTCGTCCGCGAGAAACTGAGTCGATCGCAGCCTGCACGTTCGACGTCGGCGGCCGCGGATCGCATGCCGCAGTCGATCATGATTGTCGGCGGAGGCGCAGCGGGGCTCGCCGCCGCGGACATGCTGCGGCGAGAAGGCTATGACGGCCCCGTCACCATGATCAGCGCTGATCAGGATCCGCCCGTAGACCGCCCCAACCTCTCGAAGGATTACCTCGCCGGCGAAGCCCAGGATGACTGGATACCGCTGTGGCCACCAGAGCTCTACGCGGAGCGGGCCATCGAGCTGGTCCTGCGTCGTCGCGTCTCGTCGATCGATCCCGTGTCGCGCTCTGCCCTGCTCGACGACGGATCGCGTCGCGAGTTTGGGGCGCTCCTCATCGCGACCGGCGCGGACCCCGTGCGGCTTCCCATCCCGGGCGTCGACAGTTCACACGTGCTCTACCTGCGTACGTACGCCGATAGCCGGGCGATCGTGGAGAGAGCCCACGCGGCGACTCACGTCGTCGTCGTTGGCGCGAGCTTCATCGGGCTCGAGGTCTCAGCATCGCTTCGCGCTCGCGGAATCGCCGTAGACGTGGTCGCTCCCGAGCGTGCGCCGCTGGAACGCGTCATGGGCCTCGAGGTTGGTCGGTTCGTTCAATCGCTCCACGAGGCGCAGGGCGTCGTGTTCCACCTCGGGCAGAGCGCAGCTTCCGTTGATGGGCGGACCGTGACGCTCAGTGGAGGCGAAAGGCTCGACGCCGATTTCGTGGTGATGGGCGTGGGCGTCAGGCCAGCGACGGCGCTCGCCGAGCAGTCCGGCCTGGCGCTCGATCGTGGCATCGCCGTCAATGAGTTCCTCCAAACGAGTGCCCCGGGCGTTTTCGCGGCAGGCGATGTCGCTCGATGGCCTGATCCGCACACGGGTGAACGAATTCGCGTCGAGCACTGGGTCGTCGCGGAACGTCAAGGACAAGTGGCGGCGTGCAACATGCTGGGTCGTCACGAGCGTTTCGACGCCGTACCGTTCTTCTGGAGCCGGCACTACGACGTCTCGATCAAGTACGTCGGTCACGCGGAACGTTGGGACACTGTGCACATTGACGGCACACTCGGGGCTGGCGACTGGTCAGTCACGTACGTCCGCGACAATCAGCGAGTCGCGGTCGCGACGGTCTCACGGGATCGTGAGAGTCTCGCCGCGGAGGTCGAGCTGGAGCGAGTCAGGAGATCGAGGAGGTAGTCGTTAGCTATCTCTTCAGCCTTGAGCCGACTTCAAAAGCGAAGCCCTAACGGTCGCAGGGACCTCGATGGCGACGAAACGATCGGCGGAGAACAGGTAGTCCTCGCCGCTCTCGTCGATGACCCGCAGGTCGCCATCACGTTCGGCCTCATCATCCGGCAGGACAGTGTAGATCTTGTTGCGCTCGAGCGATGCCTCGTAGCCGTCATTGCGGACGCACACAGCGGAGCGTGCTGGTGGCGATTTGCGCCGCCTAGTCGAGGTACTTCTTGCGTTTGAGCTCTTTTTTGCCGATGCCGTGCGCTTCATACCAGTGCAGTTCAGCGGGCCGAATCTGACCGTTCCGCAGTCGGATTCGCGCCGTCCCTTTCATGTTCCTCCAGTAGCCTTTGCCATACAAGCGGCGAAGCCTGGCCAAATCGCGGATTCCGTGCCCGGCGGCGATGGTCTCGACATCGGTGATGTCGCCGACGAGCTCGAAATCCACTGCTGCGAGATTTTATCGAGTGGTGGGCGGTCATTGTTGATTCGGCAACCGCGACCCGACGTTCTACCAGAAGCTCGCCGACGCCAAACATCCGATTCAATCGCCGACGCAGTCGGTGACCCAGTTCACCCGGCGAAAGGATTGAGACAAGGCACGCCGGTACGTGCGACATCCTTCGTGTTGCGCGTTACCAGCGTCAGGCCATGGACACGAGCGGTCGCGGCCAGAAGACTATCGACGGCTGGCAGCGTCGCCACTGCATTCATTCGGCCCCACTCCTCGGCCACCTTCTGATCGACCACCAGGATACGGGCGTCATAGCCCGTCACGAGCGCGTGAAACCAGCGATTGATTGGGAGCGCGCGCGGCCGGTCACGGCGTTGGATGGACTCGATCCCGCGGCGGATTTCTCCCAGCGTCAACACGCTCAGGAAAAGCTCCGCATCGTCGACGCCCGCGAACCACTGGCGAACACGCGGATCGGCGCGCGCGCGTTTGCGCAGCTCCGAGACGACATTGCTGTCGAGCAGGTAGCTCACGGCTTCACAGCTTGACGCTCTTGCGCCGCCTATCCGGCGCGCGCTCGAAGTCCTCGTCGTTGCCAACGTCTGGCATGGCCAGGAGGTGTTCCTTGAGCGACGGCTGGCTGCGAGACGGCACGAGCACCTGACGGAGGATCTCCCGATGCTCTGCTTCGGTTGATCGGCGATGCTTCGCCGCCCGCTGACGCAGCCGCGTCACGATCTCATCATCCAGATTGCGCACGATCAACTGAGCCATGCTATCAATGATAGCACCAGAGCAAGGCTGGTTGGCTGTCTACGTTCAGATGCAGCGAGAAGACCGATCTTGACCCGGCCGTGTCTGGCTCATTGCAGCTTCCGCTTGACCTCCTCAGTCACCGTCCGCATGAGGAGATTGAAGTGATCGCCCATGTACAGAAACACCACGGTGGCCGTCGATAGATCGTGAATCTCCAGCGCGTCGTCGAGACGGATTTCGATCTTCCGGGCGAGGCCGGCGGCATCGACGGCGGCGCGCGCATCGGCAACGCGTTCCGGATCGATGTCGATGCCCACTCCTCGTTTTGCGCCGGCCTTTACTGCCGCGATCGTAATGCGCGCATCACCGCAACCGGGTTCGAACACAACATCGTCCGCGTTGACCCCAGCCAGCTTGATCATCTCCGCTGCGATATCTGGAGGTGTCGGGACGTACGCCACGCGCACCCGGTCAGCAGGATCGGAGGTCGTGAGATCGACGACGATCCGATCGCCGGCTCGGAACGACACCAACCGGCTCCGGGTCATCGTCGTGTAGGTGTTCGGCTGCCAGGTCGCGGTGAACGTGTATCGATAGGTCGCGCCGGGCTCGAGCGGCGGGGTCTCGAAACTGCGGGAGTAGCCAACACCTGGAACGGGCTTGCCGTCCACGACGAGGTCGGTCTGTTCATTTGGAACGGCCACCGTTATGCGTGACGCGAGCTGAACCGCGGCGGGCGCAGGCGTCTGCGCGGCGGCGGCTTGCGCGCCGAACAGAACGAGCGCGATGACGACAAGCAGGATGGACTTCATGTCCGTGCGATTGGGCGCCAGCGGCCGCGGCATGTCCTTCGTCTGCGCCACGCAGGTGCCGTGACCACGCTGAACAACCCAGTACCGAGCAGGAAGAGCGTGTCAGGCTCCGGAACAGTGTCTTGTGGTACGGTCTCGGGGAAAGTCAACGTATACAACAGATTGGAACCGTCGAATGCGAAGTCTTCGATGCTGCCAATCGGCAGGAACCCTCCCGCAAATGGCGCCAGAACGAACGAAACCTCCGCCCCTTGGATCTCAACGTCGGGAAAGCCATTGCTGACCAGGAGTTCGTAGAGGAGGAGCGCCGCCTCCTCGGCGGTTGAATCCGACGGGACCGACGTGGACAGCACCAGAAGACTCTCGGCACCGACAGCCTCGGGAGCCTTGCCTCCGGCAGGCTGTTCCGCGAGCGAGACGGTCTCCGCTCCTCCGGCCACGGCTTGCGTCGGCAAGAACACCGGTTCGGCGAACTTCACCTTCCACTTGGTTCCTGGTTTCAGGTTGCGGTTGATATCGACAATCGATCCGTCCAGCCGCACAGGAAACGTGGCCTTGTTGCTTCCACCCCCAATCCTCAGGATGTTGTTTGCATCCTCCTCGTCCAACGTACCGGTCACGTCGAGGGAGTTCGCACGCACTCGCGACGAGATTCGCGGTTCTTACTCAGCTCCATCACAGCGTGTCATCTGGCGCCACCGTCACAACCGTCGTGTCGCCTGTCGTGATCCGCTTAATACGGTATAAGTGAAAATCCTATGATTTTGTTGCGTTCGAGCGACGCCTCGTACCGTCGTTGCGGATGCACACCGCGACCCTGGGGCCCACGCGGTCTTTCGTCTAGTCGACGTACCGATTGCGCTTGACCGCTCTTAGTTACGTCAGGAGGCAACATGTTCCACGTCGTCAGGAGTCTCGTGATCGCGGGCTGCATCGCCGCTATCCTGCAGCCCGCTCCCGTCGCCGCGCAGGTGGGACCGCAGAGCGTCAGCGACCTTGTCGTGCGGGGCGTCAACGTTCAGCAGGTAACGCCGGCGTGCACGCCCGATCTGGAGATCGGGTTCCTCGGGCTGACGGCGCCTGTAAACAAGGTGCTCCTGCTGACGGGGCTGTTCTGGGGCGCCTCATCGCAGCCGGGGTTCACGGTAGAGGCCGACTTGTACGTGACGAATGGTACTCCGTCGAACCGCCAAAACATCGGGCGCGTGTCGGGCACTACCGGGGCCGACGGTAATTTCTCCGGTATTCAAGCGTTCCCCGTGCCGCTGCCGATGTTCAGAGGTGCCTTCACGCACCTATGCATTCATAACGTGAAAAGCACCACCATCCTGGGCACATCGACATTCGCGATCTATGGGTTTTTCGCCGCGGATCAATAACGGAAGGCACACCGATGAAACCGCGATCCCGCGTCGGTGTATGAGTCCATCGAGATCAAGAATTCAGCGGTCCCTCGCCCCCAATCCGTCGAGAAAGAGAGAGAGAATTGAGGGATGGTGCACTCGAACGAGCAGCGTTTCGAGGAAGCGTTGAAGATCTTCGGCGACCAGGTTGCCGAGACGACCCAGTTCTGGTTCGCGGCCGCCACGATGAACGAAGTGGCGAGGCGCGACAATGACACGTTGGAGGCGCTGAATCTCACGCCGTCCTTCTGGATCACGGCGCGGGTCGCGATGGAATACCAAGCGATCCTCTGCATGTCTCTCATCAGCCAGGCGGCGAAGGCGCTCCCGAACGCTTCGCGACGAGCGCTTCGCTGGATGATTTCGTCCGGGTTCTCGGGGCATCCGTTACGGCCTCGTCAGTGACGAACGATCAGTTCGGCGCTCACGAGTCGTGAATCGTCGGGCGGGTTTTGCAGCGCCCGAACCCGACGCTTGATTCGGGACGCGGAAGGCCCCAAGATTGGAACGAGAACGCCATGGGTGACGCCTACATCGAGCAGCGTGACAGCGTGTACGTCGTTGCCGGGACTCGTGTGTCCCTCGACTCGATCGTGTACGCCTTCCTGTCCGGACAATCGGCCGAGGCGATCGCGCAAGCGTTCCCGATCCTGAACCTCGAGCAGGTGTACGGCGCCATCACGCACTATCTCGCTCATCGGGACGACGTCGATCGATACCTCGCGAACCGGCGGCAGGACTTCGACGCCGCGCGCCAGGCCGCGCGCGACGCAGACCCGATGTTCTACCAGAAGCTCACAGGCGCGAAGAAGCACACGCCGCTCACGCGCTGAATGCCCATTCGCTTCCAAGCAATCGATTTCAGGACCGCGACCTCGGCGAACCTGGCAGGCCTGAAGGATCAAGATGTTCTCGCTATCGCTGCACGCGACGGCCGCGTCACACATGACCAGTCGACAATGCCCCGCCATTTCCGTGAATTCGTGCGTTCACAGCGCAGCTCCGGCGTGATCATCGTTCCGCAACATCTGCCGCTGCGAGAAGCCGCCGACGACTTGATTCTCATTTGGACGGCAACCGACGCGGAAGAATGGGCGAATCGAATCGCCTACCTGCCGATCTGATTTCGCCGATTCGTCGAGCGCAAGACACTTAGTACCGGCGGTAGTGAAGGACCAGTAGCTGATTGGGCGCGAGAGCCAACTCCGCGTAGGTTTTTCCTTCGTCGTCTGAGAATTCGACTTCGCAGGCGCCGCCAGGAATTCCACAACGGTGCCGACCTGACCCCGTCTGAGGCCCAACGCTGGCACCTCCGAGAGGAGAGCGACGACATCCAACGGATGGGGAGTAGTGGGCATTTCGCGATATTCAGGACGGATAGATTTTGAACAGCCGCTTCGCGGTTGCGTCGAAAACGAACGCACTATGGAACGGTCCCGAATCACCGCCGATGACGTCACCCGCGATCCTTGCCGGTCTTCGAACGTGAAGTCCAGCGTTTCAACGGGGCTGTTGTACAACAGTGCGCGGTCGTAGAACAGAATCAGGCTGAGATGGTCGAAGCCTAGCCGATCCCGTCCGAAGTGGCCACGCTTCTTTTCCGCCAATCGAATGAGAGCGGCAACCGCCACGCCGATCCTGGGCCGCCGGAGGAGCATCGAGTACCCAACAAGCCCGCCCAGCGCTCCCAAGGCTTCCGGATAGCTGTAGAAGGCGAAGTTTTCGTATAGCAACAGAGATGGGTTGAGCGCGAACACGAGCGTCGCCACATGCGCCGCGCGACGCGAATAGCCTGCGTTGACCAACGTGTGTAACACAACGAGCACCATCGTCAGGCCGACAACGATCCAACAGGCGTGAAGCCAGCTTTCAGGATTGCCAGGCAATTGCAGCAATCCGCCGACCAGCGCGTTATAGAGGGGCGGCTGCCCGTGGAGGAACCACAGGGTTTCGAAGTAATGACTCTTCAACAGGTGAACCGGTGCAAGCTGCCACAGATAATCGATGCCGAAAAACTCGTGCGTGATGCCGGCCCGTGCAGCAAGCACCCTCGTCGCGGCGAACCACGCAAGCACGAACCACACGTCACCGCGTCGCACCATCGGTGCCCTCGATCCTGCGTACCATCAGCAGCATTGATGGATGCGTCAGCTGCGCAGGCGTCGCGATGCCGGGGATTCTACTTCAGACGTGGACGACCTCCATCACACGCGTGCGCCGCCGCGCAACGCGCCGCAGCAGTTTCGATGTCGGTGGTTGTGGCAACTCGTCACGCGCGACGGGCCGAATGAGTTCCGGTGTTCTTACACGGCCATGAATGGCTCCTTGGGAGCCTCGGCGCGTGGGCGATTGTTGTGCTCGTGCTTCAGGTCCCAAAGGCAATCGCCATGTACTCCGGCGCGGCTCGAGCGGGACGTGGCGTCGGCGCGATCGTGTCGCGGGCGCCCATCACGTCGC
>WNGA01006950.1_pt1 | contig 15916 bp, 21 predicted proteins | sample 5400061 | NCBI WGS metagenome assembly WNGA01 (sample SAMN13153366, study PRJNA577476) | soil metagenome | isolation source: 100 cm soil or saprolite under grassland replicate 2 | place: USA:California | collected 2016-06-15
CGGCCAGACCATTCGTGATCAACCCGCTCCGCAGCGAGGCCGAGGCGTTCAGGTTCCTGATCGCATCGATCGCCTACTTCGGAGCGATCGTGATCGCCGCTGTCGCGGGCGGGAAGTGGGCCGGGCTCGCGGTTTTCATCGTGCTCAGCGTCGCGGTGCTCGGCTGGTGGCTGCGCGCGCGCCGGGAGGAACGCCCGCCGCAGACGGCTCCGCGGCCGCACGCGGAGGGCGAGCGCCGCATCCTCGTGATCGCCAACGAGACCGTGGGCGGCCACACGCTCCGTTCGATGATCCTCGAGCGGAGCCTCGACGTGCGCGAGGAGGTGCTCGTCGTCACGCCGGCACTCAACTCTCCGCTCAAGCACTGGGTCTCAGACGAGGACGACGCCCGCGCTGCGGCCCAGGAGCGGCTCGATGCCAGCCTGGCGAAGCTTTCGGAGGCGGGTGTCGAGGCGCGCGGCGAGGTCGGCGACGGCGACCCACTGCAGGCGATGGAGGACGCGCTGCGCACCTTCGGCGCGGACGAGATCATCATCTCCACGCATCCGGAAGGGCGCTCGAACTGGCTCGAGCGCGGTGTAGTCGAGAAAGCCCGCGAGCGCTTCGCCGTGCCGATCACGCACGTCGTGGTCGATCTGGAACGCGAAGCGGACTAGTACAGCAGCAGCTGCGTACAGCGGAAGAGGGCAAGCGTCTTCCCGTCCTCACGGCTGACCGTCGCATCCCACACCTGCGTCGTGCGGCCTCCGTGGACGCGGCGTGACTCGACGTGCAACGTTCCTTCGAGCGCCGTCGCGAGGAAATTCGTCTTCAGCTCGATCGTCGTGAAACCGGTTGCACCTTCCGGCAGCGACGCAATGCAGCCGTAGCCGCACGCCGAGTCCGCCAGTGCGACGACCGTCGCCGCATGCAGGTAGCCGTTCGGCGCGAGCAGCTCGGGCCGGAGGGGGAGGTGCATGCGCACATGGCCCTCCTCGATCTCGTCGATCTCGATCCCGAGCAGCCCGGGCAGCCGGTCGCGTCCCGCCTCGACGAAAGCTTGGATGTCGAACGGCACTACTTGCCGGCGTGCGAGGCGACGTACTTCGCCACCGCGTCGATCTGAGCCTTCGTGAGGACGTCCTTGAAAGCAGGCATGATCTGCCCGCCGTTCGTCACCTGCTTCATCACGATCGCGACGGCGGGCATCAGCTGGTCGAGGTTCGGTCCGATCGTGCCCGTCGCGCCCGCATCCTTGAGCGTGTGGCAGCTGGCGCACTTCTTCTGGAAGATCAGCTTGCCGTTCGTGCCGGTGATCACCTGCGACTCGGCGAAGCCCTGGAGGCCCGCGTTCGCAGCGACGTATGCGGCGACGTCCTCGGCGTCCTTCCCTTTGACGAGGTTGGCGGGCATGTTGACCTTGAGGTAGGCCGGGTTGTTCGCCGCCGTCGGGTAGTTGCCGGGGAAGCGAATCTGGTCGTGGACGATGTTGAGGATCGCGCTCTCCTTGTAGCCGTCGGCGCGCGCCTGCGCGAACGCGTCGTCGAGGTTCGGCCCGAGCGTGGAGCTCGAGCCCGCCGCGGCGAGCGCATGGCAGCCCGTGCACTTCTCCTGGAAGAGCTTCTTGCCGTTCTCCTGGTCGGTGGTGCCGGACGCGATCCCGCCCGTTCCGCACGCGGCGAGGGCGACCGCCACACCCACCCCGCCGAGGGCGGCTAGGAGCGGGCGAACCACTTTACGCCGGAGGCTGGTCGGCCGCCTTGAGCTTGGAGACGGCCTCGTCGCGGGTGGGATAGATCGTGAAGACGCGGTCGAGGCCGGTGATCTCGAAGATCTTCGTGATGTTGCGATCGCTGCAGACGAGCGACAGCTGACCGTCGTTCGTCCGCAGCCGCTTGACACCGCCAACGAGCACTCCGAGGGTCGTGGAGTCGATGAACGTCGTGTCGCTGAAGTCGACGATGACCTGCTTGCCGCCCTGCCCGATCACCTCGAGCAGCTGCTGCTTGAACTCGGGCGCCGTGTAGAGGTCGACCTCGCCCGCGAGCGAGATCACGTAGGCGTCATCTCCCAGCTGCTCGGTCTTGATGTCGAAGTTCATCGTCCCCCGGAGGTCGCTTGAGCCGCCTCTTCCCGTCGCCGCGGAGTCTAACCCTGGGGTGACTGCTGCAAGGTCTTGATCCGTTCGCGGATCTGAGCCTTGGTGGTCGGATCGAGGTCGAGCTCCAGCAGCTTCTTGTACGCCGTGACCGCGACGCTCGTCTGGTGGAGCGTGTCCGCCGCCTGCGCGAGCGCGATCAGCGAGTCCTGGTTCTTGGGCTGGAGCTTGACGAGCTGCTGGAAGGTGGAGATCGCCCGCGTGGCGGCGGTCTGGTACTTCGCCGAGGCCGTCTGAAACTGCGCGCTCGCCTGGCTGGTCTGCGCGGCGGCCAGCGGATCCTCGCTCAGCGCCTGCCCGAGCTTCCCGGAGCTGGGACGAAACGGCGCGCCGACTCCCGCTTGGGTTTGCGCCACCGAGGCGAGCTGCGCCTGCTGGAAGTAGAGGTTCGCCTGACCGAGCTCGAGGTCGCCCAGGTGTCGCAGCGCCGCGACGTCCTTCGGCCGGAGCTTCCCGTACTCGAGCCAGGCCGCGATCGCTTCGTCCGTTCGTCCCTTGTTCTCGAGGATCTGCGCCAGTTTCTTGCGCGCCGGAGCGTTGAACGGCCGCTCGCGCACGTCCTTCTGGGCGCCGGAGAGGGAGCCGCCCGACGATCCGCCGCGGTTGAACGCGTCGCGCAGGAGCTGGCCGAGGTCGAGACCGCCCGAGCCGACGCCCAGGAAGACGAAGCCGCCCGCGAAGACGACGATCAAGACCACGAACGCCCACTTCGCCTGATTGCGCAGGCGAGGGAAGAACATGGTGTTGTCGGCTACGCGCGCGGTGCCGCCACCCGCTCTGCGGGCGGAGGCACGGCGAGCATGGCGCGCCTCGCGCTGTGCGCGGCGGCGGTCAGCTCGTGCCACTCCATTCCTCCCTTCTCGTAACGCGCTTCCCCGTCCACGAAGGTTGCAAGCACACGCTCGGGCGAGCCCCCGAAAACGACGGCGCCGGCCGGATCCTCGACGGGGGAGTACGGCGAGCCGGCCAGCGAGACGACGGCCAGGTCGGCGCGTTTGCCCGGGGCGAGCGAGCCTGTCTCGGCTTCGAGGCCGAGCGCTCGCGCGCCGCCGAGCGTGCCCAGCTCGAGCGCCTCCGCGGCCGTCATCGCATCGGGGCGACGCTCACGCGCCCGCGCCATCATCACGACCGCGCGGAGCTCGTCGAAGAAGTCGTAGGACGGCGTGGACGAGACACCGTCGGTCCCGATCCCGACGCGGAGGCCGGCCGCCCGCAGCTCACGCAGCGGCGCAATCCCGCAGCCGACGTAGGCGTTGGAACGGGGACAGTGCGCGACGGCGACGTCGTGCTCCGCAAGCAACGCGATCTCGTCCGGCTCGACGACGACGCAGTGTGCGGCGAGCACGTCCGGGCCGAGCAGGCCTTCCCGTGCGAGCAAGCGCGTGCCAGTCGTCCCGGGCGGATCGACGAGCCACGTGATCGTTTCCCACGCGCCGCCGCCGTCAAGGAGGTAGCGGACCTCCGACTCGCTCTCCGAGATGTGGGTCGCAACGGGCAAGCCGAGCCCCGCGCACGCGTGGTAGACGGCCGGCGAGATGCTGTAGGGCGCATGCGGCGAGATGCCGAGCGCCACCCGGTCGCCGAAGTGCGCATCCGCGTGCGAGCGCAGTTCCTCGAACTCCTCCAGGGCCGTGTCCGGGTCGGCGCCGAAAACCTCGAGATACGCGACCCCGCGCACGCCGAGCTCGTCCATCGCAACGGCCGCCGCGCCGCTGAAGCTGCAGTCGCCGACGGTGCCGATGCCGGCACGTAGGCACTCCGCGGCACCGAGGCGCGCGATCGCGACGTACTCCTCCCAGCCGATCCGGCGCTTCCGTTCGGTGTGCAGCCGGATCCACTCGGCGAAGTCCGTCAGCGAGTCACCGAAACCGGCGTAGACGGCGTACTCGAGGTGCGAGTGCGCATTGACGAACGCCGGCAGCAGGACGGCGTCTTCGTAGCGCGTGCCGGTGCCGAGGTCCTCGGCACGACCGACCGCGACGATGCGGCCGTCCTCGATCGCAACGGCCCCGTCCCCGATCGGCGGGCCCTCGATCGGCAGGACCCAGTCTGCGGAAATCACCCGTTTCAAGGCTCGGTAAGGCTAGCCGCTTCCATTCGCGACGAACGGCGTTCCATCAGCACCGCAAGCCAGATGGAGCCTTCGTACAAAGCCATCAGTGGCGCCATCTCGAGCGTGGTCGTGACCGGGTCGATCCCGGGCAGCAGAACTGCGACGACCGCAACGATGAAGTAGCCCAGCCGGCGGTTTCGGCGCAGTGTCTGCGTCGAGAGGACGTCGAGCCGCACGAGTGCGAGGATGAAGATCGGCAACTCGAACACGACTCCGACGGCGAGGAGCACCGTCGTGACGAAGCCGTAGTAGTCGCGCGCGCGAATCGCAATCTCGTAGTGGCTCTCGTCGAAGTTGGTCAAGAAGTGCACGGCTGCCGGAAGAACGACCCAGTATCCGAACGCCACGCCGGCGACGAGCAGCATCGTGGCCAGGAAAACGAAGGACAGAACGGTTCGCTCGACCCGCTCCTCGACCGCGGGAGCGAGAAAGCTCCAGAGCTGCCAGAGGATCACGGGCAACGCAAGACCCAGGCCCGCAAGCAGGCTCACCTTGAAGGAGGTGAGAAAGGGCTCGGCGACGCCGAGAGTCAGCGGCTTGCCGCGGCTCGCCGGCAGGGGCGCGTTGAGCCAGTGCAAGAGATGACCCCTGAAGACGAAGGCAACGGCGAAACCGAGCGCCAGCGCGCCGAGCGACACGAAGATGCGCGTCCGCAGCTCGTCCAGGTGCTCGACGAGGGTCGCCTCTTCACCGTGGCTTAATCGCCGCGGCAGCCGCTTCATGGGTTGCTACGCGGGGTCGCGCTCGCGCTCGCGCGCTGCGACCGTCGCGTCGGTCGTCTGCATCGGCAGCTCTGCCGGCTCGTCGTCGCGGTCCTTGCCGCTGACCGAGTCCTTGAACTCACGCATGCCGCGCCCCATCGAGCGGCCGATCTCCGGAAGCCGCTTCGCTCCAAACAGCAGGAGCGCCAACAGGAGCAGGAGGATGATCTCCCAAGGGCCGACGTTCGGCATGAGCTCAGGGTAGCGGTTCGGACGCCTGAGCGGGGGAAAGACGACGGCGGATGAGCCGGAAACGGCCACTCTCCGAGCAGGTCGTCGTGATCGGCGGCGGCTCCTACGGCCTGGGCCGGGCGATCGCGGAGCGGGCGTCCCAGAGAGGCGCGAGCGTCGTCATCGGCGCGCGGACGCGCGAGGCACTCGACGCGGCGGCGGTCGATCTGGCGCTCGAGACGGACGTCTCCAACCGGGCACAGGTCGAGGAGCTCGTCCAGGCGGCCGTCGAGCGCTTCGGCCGCGTCGATACGTACATCGCGAACGCGATGGTCACGGTGTACGCCGAGGCGCATCGGCTCGAAGACGATGAGCTCCGACGCGTCTTCGACGTCAACTTCTTCGGCGGCGTCTACGGATACTGGGCGGCGCTGCCGCATCTCCGGGCATCGCGCGGGACGTTCATCCAGATCGCGTCGGCGCTCTCCTACCGGGGCATTCCCCTGCAGGCGGCGTACTGCTCCACGAAGGCGGCGCTGCGAACGTTTTTCGAGAGCGCCCGTGTCGAGCAGGAGAAGGTCGGGAGCGGCGTCGACATCTCCGTGATCCTCCCCGGCGCGATCAACACGCCACAGTTCGACCGCGCGCGGCAGAAGCTGGGGCTGCAGCCGCAACCGGTGCCGCCGATCTACCAGCCGGAGCCCTTCGCCGACGCCGTCTTGCACTCCTGCGAGCAGCCGATCCGCGAGCTGCCGATCGGCTGGGGTGCCCAGAAGCTGCTCTGGGGACAGAAGCTCTCACCGCGCGCCGGTGACCTCGTCCTCCTCCGCAACGGCTGGAAGGGCCAGCACACGGACGAGCTGAAGCCGACGGATTCCCCCGACAACCTGTTCGAGCCGCTGCCGGGCGACCCGGGCGCGCACGGCCGCTTCGACGACCGGTCTCGCGAGACGACCGCGTGGACATGGCTGCGCCTGCACCGCGGCGCGGTCGGAGCGGCCCGGGGTTGGGTACGATGGCGCTACTAGCAGGCCTCCTAGGCCGCTTTTCACCAAGGGACGGGATGTCACAAAGTTGGCGCTTCTAGAGCTGAAAAACCTGCACGTCGCCCTCGAGGACGGGACGGAGATCGTCAAGGGCGTCGACCTCGCGGTGAACACCGACGAGGTCCACGCCGTGATGGGCCCGAACGGCTCGGGCAAGTCCACGCTGGCGTACGCCTTGATGGGCCATCCGGCCTACGAGATCACCGAGGGGGACATCCTGCTCGACGGAGAGAGCGTCCTCGAGCTGGCAGCAGACGAGCGCGCCCAGCGCGGCCTCTTCCTCGCCTTCCAGTATCCGCACGCGGTTCCCGGCGTGACGGTCACGAACTTCCTCCGCAGCGCGATCAACTCGATTCGCAAGGCGCGCGCGGGCGGTGAGGACAACCCGATTCCGATTCCAGAGTTCCGCAAGGAGCTCCTCGCGCAGATGGACCGGCTCAGGGTCTCGCGCGAGCTGGCCTCGCGCTATCTCAACGAGGGCTTCTCCGGCGGCGAGAAGAAACGGATCGAGATTCTGCAGCTCGCCATGCTCAAGCCCCGGATCGCCGTACTGGACGAGACCGATTCCGGACTCGATATCGACGCTGTGAGGATCGTCGCCAACGGGGTACAGGAACTGGTGGGACCCGAGATGGGAGCTTTGGTCATCACGCACTACCAGCGCATCCTCAACTTCATCCAGCCCGATTTCGTCCACGTCATGGTGGGAGGGCGTATCGTGGAGGAAGGCGGTCCCGAGCTCGCCCACAAGCTCGAGGCCGAGGGCTACGAAGCGTTCATCCCGGAGGTGACAGCGGTTGGCGACTGAGACCGACGTCGTCAAGCAGATTCGCGAGGAGTACAAGTACGGCTTCGCCAACCCGGACGAGGCCGAGGCGTACTTCTACAAGTCCGGCCGCGGCGTCTCGCACGAGGTCGTCGAGGCGATCGCAGAGCACAAGAAGGAGCCGGAGTGGATGCGCAAGTTCCGGCACAAATCGCTCGACTACTTCCTCGCGCGGCCGCTGCCGATGTGGGGCGGCGACCTGACGCAGATCGACTTCGACAACATCTACTACTACATCAAGCCGACCGAGAAGCAGGCGAATTCGTGGGAAGACCTGCCGGCGGACATCAAGGACACGTGGGACAAGCTTGGCATCCCGGAGGCGGAGAAGAAGTACCTCGCCGGTGTCGGCGCGCAGTACGAGTCCGAGGTCGTCTACCACAAGCTGCAGGAAGACCTGACGAAGCAGGGCGTGATCTTCCTCGACATGGACTCGGGCCTGCGCGAGCACGAGGACCTCGTCAAGCAGTACTTCGGGACGATCATCCCGCAGAACGACAACAAGTTCGCGGCGCTGAACTCGGCCGTCTGGTCGGGCGGCTCGTTCATCTACGTGCCGCCGGGGGTCTCGATCGAAATGCCGCTGCAGGCGTACTTCCGCATCAACGCCGAGAACATGGGCCAGTTCGAGCGGACGCTGATCATCGTCGACGAGGGCGCCTACGTGCACTACGTCGAAGGGTGCACCGCGCCGATCTACTCGACCGACTCGCTGCACAGCGCGGTCGTCGAGATCGTCGTGAAGAAGGACGCACGCTGCCGCTACACGACGATCCAGAACTGGTCGAACAACGTCTACAACCTCGTCACGAAGCGCGCCGTCGCCTACGAGGGAGCGACGATGGAGTGGGTCGACGGCAACCTCGGCTCGAAGCTGACGATGAAGTACCCGGCGATCTGGCTGCTCGGGGAGCGCGCGCACGGCGAGGTGCTGTCGATCGCATTCGCGGGCAACGGCCAGCATCAGGACGCAGGCGGCAAGGCCGTGCACGTCGCCCCGAAGACGTCGTCCGTGATCACGTCGAAGTCGATCTCGAAGAACGGCGGCCGCGCCGGCTACCGCGGGTTGCTCGAGGTCGGCAAGAACGCCGTGGGCTCGAGGTCGAAGGTCGTCTGCGACGCGCTGATCCTGGACGAGCAGTCGCGCTCCGACACCTACCCGTACATGAAGATCGACGCCGACGACGTCGACATCGGCCACGAGGCGACGGTGTCGAAGATCGGCGAGGAGCAGCTCTTCTACCTGATGTCGCGCGGGCTGTCGGAGGCGGAGGCCTCGGCGCTGATCGTCTCCGGCTTCGTCGAGCCGATCACGAAGGAGCTCCCGCTCGAGTACGCCGTCGAGATGAACCGGCTGATTCAGCTGCAGATGGAGGGCTCGGTCGGTTGACCAGGCGCCGACTTGGCGGCGCCACATAGAGGTCGCGCGCGCATTGCGCGTGCGACCGTCTAACCCAACGATCTGGTAACAGCACCGTGTCCGAACAGCAAACGAACGTGGGGATCGACGTCGAGCGGATCGACTACATCCGCGTTCCGGTCAAAGACATCGACGAGGCGAAGCACTTCTACGGCGAAGTGCTCGGCCTGCGCGAGAACCCGAACTCGCCGGACGAGGACTGGATCGAGTACGAGCTGGGCAACGTCACGCTTGCGGTCGTGACGCCGCACACGCACGACTACGAGTTCGCGCCGCTGCCGCCCGGCACGCTCGCGCTCCGCGTCCCCGACGTCGCGGAGGCGAAGGCGAAGCTCGAGGCCGCCGGCGTGCAGGTCAACGAGATGTGGGACTCAGGCGTCTGCCACGGCGCCGGCACCCGCGACCCGTCCGGCAATCCCATCCTGCTCCACCGCCGCTACGCGCCCTATCCCGACGGCACGAAGCCGTGATGCAGGTCGAGCAGGTCGACTTCGTGTCCGTGCTGACGCAGGACATCGCGCGCGCAAAGCGGTTCTACGGCGAGACCCTCGGGCTCCCCATCGAGACCGAAGGTGAGAACGACCTCGAGTTCACGCTCGGACAGGTGACGCTCGACGTTTTCAATCCGGCCGGCATCGGGCAGGAATTCGCGCCGAGCCCGGCGGGCATCGCGATCCGCGTCCCCGACGTCGCGAAGGCGCGCGTCGAGTTGGAGGAGAAGGGCGTCCAGTTCGACGGCGAGATCGTCGACACCGGCGTCTGTCACTTCGCCTTCTTCAAGGATCCCGACGGCAACGCCCTCATGCTGCACCGGAGGTACGCGCCGAAATGAAGGTCGAGCAGGTCGACTTCATCACCATCCCGTCACGGGACGTCAAGCGCTCGGTCGAGTTCTACCGCGACGTGCTCGGCATACCCGAGAGCGAATACGAGGGCGCCGAGATCGAGACGCCGAACGTGACCCTGTCGTTCTGGAATCCCGAACAAGAGGGGATCGAGTTCCAGCCGAACGGTGCGGGCTTCGGCGTCCGCGTCGCCGACGTCGCCGAGGCGCGCGAGGAGCTCGAGGCGAAGGGCGTCGAGTTCCTCGGCGACACAGTCGACACGAAGGTATGCCACATGGGCTTCTTCAAGGATCCGGACGGAAACGTTGTCGTCCTGCATCGGAGGTATGCGCCCCGTGTCCCGCGCTGAAGCACTCGAGCGCTACCGCGAGCTGCCGCTTCCGGACACGACGGAAGAGCATTGGCGCTTCACCGACCTCCGGGGCTTCGACCCCGACTCGTTCGGACATGCCCCGGGGACTGTCCCTGAGACAGGTGCCGCGGAGACGATGCTGGACCTCGACGTTGCCGGGCTCGCGACGATCACGGAGGGTGGAATCAGCATCGAGCGGGCTCCCGAGGGCGTGACCTTCACGCCGCTGGACGAGAGCAACGAGCGGCTCTACTCCCTCGTCGGCTGGGACGAGAAGTTCGCGGCGCACAACGCGGCGGTCTGGGAGCACGGCCTGCTCGTCCACGTCCCGAAGGACGTCGTGCTGGAGAAGCCGCTGTACGTGCGGATCACGAGCTCAGGGAATGACGCTGCCCTCTTCTGGCGGCTGCTGGTGATCGCCGACCCCGGCGCGCGGTTCACGCTCGTCGAGGAGGTCGTCTCCTCCTCCCCGGACCTGCACGCCTACACGAACGAGGCGGCCGAGCTCTTCGTCGGCGACGGCGCCAAGCTCGAGTACGTGTCCCTGCAGAACCTGTCGCGCGAGACGTGGCACTTCGCTTCGCACCACGCGCGCGTGGAACGCGACGCGGAGCTCGACTGGGTGGCCGGCGGCTTCGGCTCGAAGAAGGGCAAGGTCCGGATCCAGAACGACCTCGCCGGGCAGGGCGCGACCTCACGCGTCACGGGCGCCTACTTCACCGACGGCGAGCAGCACCTCGACTACGACACCTTCCAGGAGCACATCGCGCCGAACACCACCTCCGACTTCGCCTTCAAGGGCGCGCTGCGCGACAAGTCCACCGCCGTCTGGCGCGGGATGATCCGCGTCGAGCGCGACGCGCAGAAGACCAACGCGTATCAAGAGAACCGCAACCTGATGCTGTCGCCCACGACGCACGCCGTCCCGATCCCCGGCCTCGAGATCCTCGCCAACGACGTGCGCTGCACCCACGGCGCAACCGTCGGACGCGTCGACCGCGACCAGCTCTTCTACCTGATGGCCCGCGGCCTCTCCCAGAGCGAGGCCGAGCGTCTGATCGTGCGCGGGTTCTTCGAGGACGTACTCGCCCGCGTCGAGCTGGAGCCGGTCCGCGAGGCCCTCGCGGCCGCGCTCGAAGCCCGCATCCCCCAGACCTAGCCTCCCGCCGCCCGAAGGCGCATACTCCGGCCGTGCCCCGTGCACCGCTCTTCGCGGTGGTGGCCCTGCTCGCAGCTGTCGCCCTCCCGGCGGCGGGCGCCGCGCCCAAGGCCAACGAGCGCGTGCTGGTCGTGCTCGCGTCGAGCGGAGCCGAGCCCTACACCGTCACGCAGGTGCAGCGGGCGTTCGAGCAGGCGAATGCCTTCATCCAGCGGTCGTCGTTCGGGCAGGTTCAGCTCCATGCAGACGTCACTCCGTGGCTGACCGACTTGACCGCCAGGCCGAGCTGCAGCCCGAGCAACGGCACGGTGGAGGCGATCTTCGGCCCGCCCCGGCGCGCGGCGGCCAGCGCCGGGTTCGACAGCGCAAGCTATGACACCGTGATCTACGCGCTACCCGACGCGCATTGCGCCTTCTTCGGGGCGACGTACGGACAAGAGGTGATGCTCACGAGGCAGCCGACGCTGGAACTGCTGCTGCACGAGCTGGGCCACACCTTCGGGCTCGGACACGCGATGGGAGCCGACTGCACCGATCTCCTCCGCTGCGCGCTGTACGACACCGGCGACGTCTTCAGTCCGATGGGATCCGGGGCGTTGGACTACAGCGCCTACGAGAAGGCACTGCTCGGCTGGATCCCTCCACAGCCACATGTCGCTACGCCCAAGCGCTACGCCCTCGCACCGGCGTCCGCGAGGTCACGCACGGCGCAGTCGCTCGTCGTCGAGACCTCGCAGGGGACCTGGTGGATCGAATATCGCGCCCGGCCCCTCCGGGGGCTCCTCTTCCGCTTCGTCGACGCGCAGAACCACTCGGCGCCCTATTCCCCCTCCGCGACCCTCATCCTCAAGCCGACAAAGCACGCCCGCCCCTGGATCGTGAAGGGCGAGACCTACCGCATTCCGTTCTCGTGGCGCGTCACCCTCACGAAGGCGACTGCGAGCCGTGCCGAGGTGCGCTTCAGGCCGTAGAACGCTCGGTACGATGGCTGTGTGGCGGTGAAGGTCGAAACGAAGCTCGATGCGCGGAAGCTGCGCGCGGACTTCCCGATCTTCGAGCAGGAGGTACGCGGCAAGCCGCTGGCCTACCTCGACTCCGCGGTCAGCGCACACAAGCCGCGCCAGGTGCTGGACAAGCTGCGCGACTTCTACGAGACGTCGTACGCGAACGTGCACCGCGGCGTCTACACGCTTTCGGAGATCGCAACCGCAGAGTACGAAGGCGCGCGGGAGAAGGTCGCGCGCTTCATCAACGCGCCCGCGGCGCGTGAGCTGATCTTCACCCACGGGGCGACGGAGAGCATCAACCTAGTCGCGTACGCGTGGGGTCTCGACAACCTCGGCCCCGGCGACGTGGTCGTCGTGACGGAGCTCGAGCACCATTCCAACTTCGTCCCCTGGCAGTACATCGCGAAGCGAACGGGCGCCGCCTTCAAGGCGATCCCGCTCGACGAGCACGGCGAGCTCCAGCTCGACGCGCTCGACGCGATCGCGCAAGCCGGGAACGTCAAGGTCGTCGCGAACAACCTCGTCTCCAACGCGCTGGGCACGATCAATCCAGTCGAACGGCTCGCCGCCTGGGCGCACGAGCACGGAGCGATCATGGTCGTCGACGCCGCCCAAGCAGCGCCGCATCACGCGATCGACGTACAGCAGCTCGACTGCGACTTTCTGGCGTTCTCCTCGCACAAGATGTGCGGCCCGACGAGCGTCGGCGCTCTCTGGGGGCGCGGAGAGCTGCTCGAGGCGATGTCCCCCTTCAACCTCGGCGGGCACATGATCCGCTCGGTCAAGCTCGAGGAGACGACCTGGGGCCAGATCCCGTTCAAGTTCGAGGCGGGCACGCAGCCGATCGCCGAGGCGGTCGGGTTCGGCGCCGCCGTTGACTACATCAACGACGTCGGCATCGACACCATCGAGGAGCACGAGCGCGAGCTGCTGGTCTACGCGCTCGAGCTGCTCGCCGGCGTGCCGGGGCTCGTCGCCTACGGGCCGGCCCCGGAGCGGCGGGCCGGGATCGTCTCCTTCAACCTCGCCGGCGTCCACCCACACGACGTGGCTCAGGTCCTCGACATGGACGGCGTCGCGATCCGCGCCGGTCACCACTGCTGCCAGCCGCTGATGACCAAGCTCGGCGTGGCGGCCACGAACCGCGCCAGCTTCTATCTGTACACGATCCCCGAAGAGATCGACCGCCTCGCCGAAGGTCTGCATAAGGCCCATAAGCTCTTAGCCTGAAAATGCTGCGCATCTTCAGGCTGGCTTTGGGAGACCTTCGCTACGCTCGGTGAAAGATGAGTGAGTTCGATCAGCTGTACCGGGAAGTGATCCTCGATCACTACAAGAACCCGCGCGGGCACGGGCTGATCGAGGACGCCGACGCGCAGGCGGAGGGCCAGAACCCTCTGTGCGGCGACGAGGTCACGATCTTCGTCGCCTTCGGCGAGGACGGCGACACGATCGAGGAGGTCAAGTTCTCCGGCCGCGGCTGCGCGATCTCGCAGGCGGCGACGTCGATGCTGACGGAGCTGGTGCAGGGCCGGAGCGCACAGGAGGTCGCGACCCTGCCGCGCGACGAGCTGCTCGACGAGATCGGCATCCCGCTGTCGCCCGTGCGGCTGAAGTGCGCGCTGCTCGGCCTCTCCACGCTGAAGCTCGCCCTGCACAAGGCCAAGGGAACACCGCTGCCGGAGGAGTGGGCCGGCGCGTCCTCGGACCTCGAGCTGAAGTAGGGCGTGCCGGAGCTCGACGTCTGCCCGGTCGAGGAGCTGCCGTCCTGCTCGGTCAGGATCGTCTACGCCGGCTCGCTCGCAGTCGGCGTCTACAACCTCAACGGTGAGTACTTCGCGCTCGAGGACCGCTGCTCGCACGACGACGGCCCGCTCTGCGAGGGGGAGTTCGACTGCGACGAGGGCGTCGCGATCTGCCCGCGGCACGGCGCCAACATCGACATTCGCAGCGGGCGCGCATTGACCCTGCCGGCGGTCGAGTCCGTCGCGACCTTCCCGGTCCGGGTCGTCGACGGCATGGTCAAGGTCGAGGTTGGCTGAGCCCAAGCGCTGCTGGGGCTCGGACGACCCGCTCTACGTCGTTTACCACGACGAGGAATGGGGACGGCCGGTGCTCGACGAGCGCGGCCTGCTCGAGCGGCTGTGCCTCGAGGGATTCCAGTCGGGCCTTTCCTGGCTGACGATCCTGCGCAAGCGCGACAACTTCCGTGCCGCCTTCGCGGGCTTCGACCCGGAACAGGTCGCTCGTTTCGGCGCGCGGGACGTCAAGCGGCTGCTCGGCGACGTAGGGATCGTCCGCCACCGGGGCAAGATCGAGGCCGCGATCGCGAACGCGCGCGGCACGCTCACTCTCCGGGACGAGGGCACGCCGCTGCAGGAGCTCGTCTGGGCGCACCGGCCGAAGCGGCACCGCTCCCCGCGCACTGCGCGCGACTGGGCCTCGACGACGCCCGAGTCAGCGGCCCTGTCGAAAGCGCTGAAGCGTGCCGGCTTCCGCTTCGTCGGCCCAACGACGGTGTACGCCACGATGCAGGCGTGCGGCATCGTGAACGACCATCTCGTGACATGTCACGTGCACCGGGAGGTGCAGAAGGAGATCGACGCCGTTGCTCGATGACCGTGTGCGAAGCGTGCTGGCACGCCTCGAGGCGGAAGACGCCCAGGAGCGCGAGCACGGCCTTCCCCCGGCCGAGCGCTCACGAGCGGTCGCGCGCACGACCGGGCAGTTCCTGTTCGCGCTCGTGGCGCCGCAGACCGACTGCGAGGTGCTCGAGATCGGCGGCTCGCGCGGCTACTCCACAATCTGGCTCGCGGCCGGCGTCCGCTACCTCGGCGGGCGCGTGCTCTCACTGGAGCACGACGCGCGCAAGATCGAGGCCTCGCGCGCGAACGTCGCCGAGGCCGGGCTCGAGGAGTGGGTGGAGCTGCTCGAGGGCGACGCGCGGGAGACCCTGCCTTCGATCGACGACGTCTTCGACGTGGTCTTCCTCGACGCCGAGAAGGAGGACTACGAGGAGCTGTTCCAGTCCGCCCGGACAAAGCTCGAGCCCGGAGCGATCGCGGTGGCGGACAACGTCCTCTCCCACGAGGAGACGCTCGGGAAGTACTCCCGGGCGAGACAGGCCGACCCGAACCTGGAGTCGGTCACCGTGCCGCTCGACCGCGGCCTGGAGTTGTCGGTCGTGCTCCGCAGCGGCTGATACTCTGGGCGTTAACCGCGGAAAGGAGGTGGTCCGAGAGTGGAGATTTCCAGTACGGGCAGTGGAGGTACCAGCGGGTAGAGGTGCGTCCCCGGGACCTACGGGGAATTCGCCTAGCCAGCGTGGGGGACGACGCGTTACGCGCCGCCCGATCTCTCGGATCAGGGCCGGAAGCGCCTCTACTAATCCATCGCTGGTAACCGGATCGGGGCCGCCGTGAGGCGGCCCCTTTCTTTTCCGGTTACGGGTTGTTGCGACGGCTCATGCCGGCGCCGTACTTGCGATCCCAGCCGATGTCGGTCAAGAGCCACGCAAGGGCAAGGCCTGCCAGCCCCCACGCGAGCAGATTTGCGTAGTCGTCCTCGTCGAACACGGCCAGGATGAACACCAACGCCGAGAACAACAACAGCAAGGTCTTGATCCCGAAGTTGATCACGGATCTCCTTTCCCTGGGGATTCCGTGAGCTTCGCGGTCCGGGTCCAATCCCCTGCCGGTCAGACGCCGAGCCGCAACTGCTCGTCCAGCGGCACGAGCGGGAGCTGGAAGGTGCGGACCGCGTCGTCGTTCGAGACGACGTTGTCGCCGAGCTCCAGCATCTTCAGGAGGTCGCGCGTGAGCGGGATGTTCCCCGGGAGCCGCTCCGTGAGCAGGGCGTTCAGCCGCATCAACCCAACGGGGACGTGAACGCTCGGCCGTCGCAGGCCGCGCACGCGCTTCAGACGCTCCCAGAACTCGTTCCATGTGACGGCTTCAGGGCCGCCGAGCTCGAAGACACGGCCGGTCACGTCGTCACGCCGCACACCCTCGGCGAAGTAGGCGGCGACGTCGCCCGCCCAGATCGGCTGAATCCGCTGGCGGCCGCTCCCGATGATCGGG
>WNGA01011857.1_pt1 | contig 15915 bp, 15 predicted proteins | sample 5400061 | NCBI WGS metagenome assembly WNGA01 (sample SAMN13153366, study PRJNA577476) | soil metagenome | isolation source: 100 cm soil or saprolite under grassland replicate 2 | place: USA:California | collected 2016-06-15
AACGCTTTCCCCATAACGCGTGGCGGCGGCAGAGAGGCGCTCGCTTACTCCCAGTGGCTCCTCCACAACGATTGGTCCCTCCTCATCTTCCCGGAAGGAAAGCGTTCGCGCACCGGAGAACTTCTGCCTTTTCATGGCGGTCCGGCCATCCTCGCGACTCAACAGAGCGTGCCCGTACTACCCATCTACATCCAGGGCGCCGCGAACATCCTCCCGCCGGGCACCAACGTCTCGCGGCCCGCGCCCGTCCTCGCCCGCGTCGGCGCGCTGTTAACGTTCCCTGAAGGCACGCCCATCGGCGACGCCAAGCACTCGATGGAGGAAGCCGTCCGCGCGCTCGCATCCCGGCCGGCGGCTCCCCAGCAAGCCACTTCCGCATAAGCGCTGATATAGGCTACGACCTTTGCAGGGTTTCGCAATGCAAGCTTCTACGATTTGTAATACACAAAGGAAACAGGTCCCTGTTGGTTCGCGCTAGGATCAACTGAGTCTCGCGGGGGACGATCCTCGCAGAAGGAGGTCTGATATGACCACTGCTCCGGTCAGCAGCCAAAGAGAACGAGTCCAGGCGCCCGAAGAGGTCAAGCCGTATCGCTGGGCACTAAGCGCTTGGGCGCGGGCCTACAGGCGAATCGCCCGGCCGTGGACGGTTACTCGCCACGTCCGCAGGTTCTGTCAGCCCTTGACCGTCGAGGGCAGACAGAACCTCAAAGCCGCCCACAACCCTCTCATCATCATCGCTAACCACGCCAGTCATTTCGATACCGCGGTCGCCCTCTCCCTGTTGCCGGACCACATCTACGACCGAACAGCGGTCGTCGCCGCTGCGGACCGCATGTACCGCGAACGGATCAAGGGCATGTGGCACTCGCTCCGCTACAACGCCTTCCCCATCACGCGCGGCGGTGGCAGCGAGGCGCTGGCCTATTCTCAGTGGCTCCTGCGCAACGGCTGGTCGCTCCTCATCTTCCCCGAAGGGAAGCGCTCGCGAACTGGCGAGCTGCTGCCCTTCCACATGGGGCCGGCCATCCTGGCGCTCGGACAACGCGTGCCGGTGCTGCCCATCTACATCGAAGGGACCGCAAACGTGCTCCCCCCTGGCACCAAGCACTCCCGCCCGGCGCCGGTCCTCGCCCGCGTCGGCGAACCCATCTGGTTCGAGCCGGGCATCACCGTCGAGGAGGCAACACACGCGATGGAGGAAGCCGTTCGGGCACTCTCCGGCGCCTACACCCACTCCGTCGTTATGCTACCCGCGCTCAGCCACCTATCCTGACGGCTCGAATCCCATACCGCTCGTACCCGCCCGTTACCATATACTCCACGATCCCAAACCCCGTCTCGTCGCCCATCTCGAACCGGCAGTGCTGATCGAACCCGAACGCCGACGCATCGGCCTTCGCCAGAGCATCCGCATCTGAATCGCTCCAGCGTCCGACTCCCGGGCCAAGGAATATTGAGCCGATCTCGCGCGCCTCCAGCGAGACCGTGTCCCCGTCCGCCATCGTCAGCTGAAACCGTCCCAGCCGCGGTCTCTTTGTCCCAGGCCACAGTTCGAGCTCGTGTGCGATCGCCGTCACCGGCCTGGCCTCACCCGATTCGTGGACGATCGCGCCGTCCGCATGGATAACCTCGCCCTCTGGCGTTTCCCACAGCCACGCCGAGATGCAGAACTCCTCGAATTGCGCCGATATCCAGGTCCAGAACGGCACGAGCGCCATGTCCCGCACGCCCCACGAGCGGTCCCGCATCCCGATCAGGTCGGTAAACGTGCGGTCTCCTATCCTCAGCGACCCTTCGTACACGCCCGCCTGCGTGTAATGCATCTGGTCCACGACCAAGTGATCCCCGTTCTGCCAGCGGATCGGGCTGAACAGGTACAGCGGGCAGCGGGCCCGGAACTCGAGCGAACCGCTGATCCCGTTTGCCTCATCAGCGATGTCCAACCGCCACGACTTCAGCGGATTCACCACCGAGAACGAGAGCGTTCCTGCGCGCATCTCCTCACGGTCGTTGACCAGCGGACGCACGTTGAAATAGGCGTAGTGTTGGCCTTCATGCACGACGAACAGGTACGCCTGCGTGACATTCCGGTTCGGGAACGCACCGAGGCCCGTGATCGCCGCAAACTCGCCGCCACGGTCGTGGATGTTGAAATAGAACCGGTCCTGCCACTCCGGATGGTCCGAAGCCACCCGCGCCAGCGGCTGCTCGGTCTGGTGCACCAGGTATTCGTCGAATCGACTGACCACGGACGCCTCGACCGCTAGCGTCCGAAGACGATCTTCAGCATCGGCGGCTCGAACGACCACGATGACGCCTCGCGGGACCGCACCTCCGCTGGCAGCGGCAGCACGCATCGCCGTCCATTCAGGTGCACCGCCACGCCGTCCTCCAGCTGCTCGACAGCCAGGTCCTTCTTCTCCGCAAACGGCAGCGCCAGGCTCATAACGTACTCGCTCTGCCCTTGCGAGAAGGAGTGCGACGCCGTGCAGTGCAGCACATCCGCCGGCGCCCGGCCCTGGTACAGGTCTTCCGCCAGGCGAAGAAGCGCGTCGATTCCCCTCGGCGCCGCCTTCGTCTCAACTGCGTTGAGCACCGGCATCGCGCCCGCCGCGACACCGGCTTCGCGTAGCGCCTCCTCCTGCTCTGAGCGCATACCCTCGAAGAATGGGTCCGTCACCTCAGCCGGAAGCATCCGGTTCGCTACCATAGCGTCCACCGCATACCCGAAGAGGGAGAATGCCGTCAGCGCCTCGCGCGCGTCAGCCGCCGCCGTGCGGTCCGGGCGCAATACAGTTCGCACTGAGGTCACTGCCGGGTCTGTGAACAGCTCTCGCAGGTCCGCCAGGCGGCCCAGCAGCTCGCGTCCAATCTCCAGCATCTCCTCGCCTGCGGAGGCGTAATCCGCCGCGAACATCCGCACAAACGGCTCGAACACATTGCTCTGGCGCGGCGCGAACAAGCGCTCCAACCAGCGAGCCGCCGCATCGAGTGACGGCGGGATATCGAGGAACTGCTCCAGCGGAAGGCCATCTACGACGACTGCCTCGTAACCGCCGTGTTCCACATGGCCGGCCAGGTTCAGCATCCGCCCGATCTGGTTCGCCCCGGGCAATGCAGCCAGGTCTTCGGCCAGTTCGGGCTCGATCCCACGCCAGTCCAGCAGGTCCTCCAGCCAGTCGCGGAACTCGTCAGGTTCGTCCTGCCCGTGTCCCGCCTCCATCGCGAACAGGCCCGGTGCGATCTCGCTCACATCGTGCGTCAGCTCTGCCCCGAGCGCGTCGCCGAGACCGGACCCCAATCCGAACGCCAGCGTCCGTCGCCCCGCCTTGGCCAGCGCCGCCGCCGTCGCCGCGGCGACCGAACTGACGCCGCTGCCACCACGGCCCGTAAACAGAATGATTCGCATCGCCATCGGATAATAGCACAGGCATGCGCTCCGTTCGTGAGTAATCGAAGGGCCGTCTCTAGCGTCAGCGCAGGCCCGTTCTGAGCGCAGCCGAAGGGCTGAGGAACCGAAGCCTGTCCTGAGCGTAGCCGAAGGACCGGAGCGCAGACAAGCATCACAATCGCTGTCTGCAAACACACCCGCGTAGAGACGCCCCGCAGGCGCGTCTCTACCACGCCCGTGATTAGGGTCAGATACATATCGGACGCCAGCATGAAGCATGAAGGGACGATACGCTGGGGTGTCGATGAGACTACACACGGCGATGCTGCCGGGGGCGGCGCGATTGGCCGGGCTCCCGGCAGAGCCAAGCGAGGAAGCCAAGCGCCGGATGACAATCATCAGGTGGTTCGAGGAGCACGATCGGAGGGTTCGGCTGACGGCACGGCACTTCGGCTTCAGTCCCGATACGGTCAGCCGTTGGGCTAACGCCTACCAGAAGTGGGGTGCGGGGGGCCTGGAGAAGGGCAGCCGGCGACCCAAGAATGTACGGCAGCCGCAGACACCACCTCACGTCATACAGCGGATCCTGGAGCTGCGTGAGGAGAACCAAGGCTGCGGGCGTGAGAAGCTGCACCGCCTCCTCCTGGCCGAAGGGATCGGCATCTCTTCCAAGAGCATCGACCGCGTCATCGGACGCCTCAAGGCCCGCGGCGTACTCAGAGAGCCATTACAGATGCGTAAGTTAGCCAAGTCGCATCTGCAGCGCCTCAGACGACCGCACGATCTGCGCGTCGACGAGCCAGGCGCCCTCGTCCAGATGGACAGCAAGTATGTCCAGCTCGCCAACGGAAGGACCGTCTTCCAGTTCGGCGCTATAGACTACTTCACCCGCAAACGCGTCGTGGACCTCGCTCCCGCTCTGACCAGCGAGGAGGGCGCCCTCTTCCTCAATAAGGTCATCTCCGGCTTCCCCTTCCCAGTACAGGCGATCCAGTCCGACGGCGGTCCCGAGTTCCTCGGCCAGTTCACGAAGACTGTCGCCGAGCTGCGCCTCACTCACTACTTCAATCGCCCCTACTACCCCCAAGGCAATGGACGCATCGAACGCTCCTTCCGCACCGACGACGATGAGTTCTACCACGTCTACGACCTGCCCGCTGATTTCGGCGGGCTCCGCGCCGCACTCCTCGCCTGGAACCACCGCTACGAATCCTGGCGCCTCCACCAGGCGCTCGGCTACCTCACTCCAGACCAGTTCTACCAACAATGGCTGTCTACACAACCCGAACGAAAGGAGGCGGTGTCCGATATGTCTTGACCCAGTACACCGATATGTCTTGACCCAGTACACAGCTTAGCCAGGCGCGCGTTTGATTGCTATACTGAAAGCGCCGCGCGGAGGGATCGCATAGTGGCCGAGTGCGCCCGCCTGCTAAGCGGGTAGGGGGCGAAAGCTCCCTCGTGGGTTCGAATCCCACTCCCTCCGCCATTATCCAAATCTTGCGGGCAAAGGCGGCGGCGACTGTAAGACAAATCGGGACGATGATCGAGTCCACGACCGTGGATCACTGGTTCACGACCCAGAGGCTGCGCAACGTCCTGCACATGAGGGTAGAGATCCCTCTGCTCGTCCGGCTGCTGCGCGTGCCGCCACACTGCGACGTTCTCGAGACGGGGTGCGGGGTTGGCCTCGGTCTCGTTGCGTTGTCGCAGACCTGCCGTCCGTCATCGCTCACGGGGGTCGACGTCGACGGCGATCTATTGCGCCAGGCTCGGGCTCGCTTCTCGGCGCGCCGCCTGGCTGCGAACTTGGTACAGGGCGACGTCCGGGAGCTCCCGTTCCCTGACGAATCGTTCGACCTCGTGATCGACTTTGGCACGCTCTACTACGTCCAGCCAGCTCGCCAGGCTATCACTGAAATCACGCGCGTGCTGCGCATCGGTGCAGTGCTGGTGCACGAAACGGCGTTGAGTCAGCTGCTGGCTCATCCCGTTGCGTCGTCACGCCGCGCTCTCCCATGGCAGTTCGTTCCGCAACTCTGCCCGCGGCGTAGCGCCGGCCTCTGGGCGTGCCGCGTCAAGCAAGCTGGACCAGTCGATGGTTCTTCTGCATGATCCGGCTGGTCAGCGTCGCCGCGGCCCGACGATCAAGCGCGGAGTACCTACCGGCGCTTGCTCTATGGGTAGTGCTGTGCTTCTTCCTCTGGATGTTCCTGGCTTCGGAGTCACTGGAACGGACGGCCGCGGCGGGGCGTTTTCTGAGCGCCGACGGGTCCGACGCCGTGGCGCTGGCCGAGCGCTATTCCTATGAATGGCGCCACGGGATGGTTGGCGACTGGCCTCTCTACATGCCGGGCTTCTTTGCTGTGGCAATCGCCGTGGTCATATGGTCGTTGGGAAGGACCAGTCGCAGTCTAATAGTGCAAGGTAGCCTGGCACTGATACTCGCGCTCCTCGCGGCCAAGCTTCTGGCGCCCCTGGGGACGAAATTGGTCATCCCATCCTTCGAGCGCGACACTGGATTGGTTCTCGTGGGATCTGAGGTGAGCCCGACCTGGGCTGGCGCCCTACCAGGTATTGTCAACTTAGTGAACTGGGCGGTGCTGGTGGTTGCCATCCAGCTATGCATCACGAGGAGATCAATCTGGCTCTTGCTGGCAGCCCTCGCAAGTTATCAGCTTTTGGCGGCACTTCGTCCGGGCGACTTCGGCGATCTCGTTCGGCCGTGGGCGCAGGCGTTGTGGAGGGGAGAGGGTGTTGCCATCGTCTCCACCGCGCTCATCCCGCTCGTCGCGTTAATGCTTTGGCGCCACTGCGTGCGCTTCGACGCCAACCGGCCGGTGTCGTCCTGACGTTGGTTGGCGACGAAGAAGCGTTCAGCGAAGCGACAGCGGTTACCAGCAGCTCACCGCTGACAGTCGACCAGCTAACTCGCGGCCGTATCGACCGCCGTGAGCTCAATCGGCTCGAATAGCCGCTTCTTCAGCGTCTCCCTCGGCGGGTCGATGTAGATCGCCGCCCAACCGCACGCCTGCTCGCACAGCCGGCAGCCCGTGCACTTCTTCTCGATGACCCTCGCCACACCGAAGAAGTCGCCCACCTGCTTGCCGGAGAGGTCCAGCTCCAGCGCATCGAACGGGCAGATGTGGATGCACAGCTCGCAGCCGGAGCCGATGCAGTTGTCCTCGATTACGATCGCCTTCGGCCACTCTCGGCGCGGGAACCCCTTGCCGATATCGCCGAACTCGTCCGCGATGCACTCTACCGGGCACACGACCCCGCAAGCGCCGCAGTCGATACACAGCTCCGGATCGATGATGTGCATCCCGTTGCGGATGCCGGAGATCGCATCTGTTGGGCACCGTTTGGTGCATGCTGTACACCCGATGCACGTCTCGAGAATCTTATACGACATTCGTTATTGTCCCGTAACAGTATATCGGGCGCCCAAAGGCCCCGGCAACCGAACGTCCGTGACGCTCGGTGCCGTCACACCGGCCTTTGATCCTGCCGAAACGGGCGTTCCGTCCATGTGAGCTCGTCGCGCACCTCGCATGCCAGGTGGCAGCTAGTGCCTTCGGCGGGTGCTCGGCCTAGTGCAGGAAGGGCTCGATTTTCGCTACCTGCTCTTGGAGGAGGGCGTCTGGCATCTGAACAAAGCCGATTTGAGACACCAACGTCGGAACGTTCTGGACGTAGAAGTTGACGAAGCCCTATGTCGAGATTTACTTGCCGGATGGATTGGGGGGAACAGTACAGAGAGTGGCTGGAGCGAAGCCCCGGTCGAGGTGAGCTTCAGTTACAGCCAGTTGAACCTATCCGCCGAGTATAATCGCTGTTTCGCTCGACTTGGGGAGGAAGAGCGTCGTTCTTGAGTTTACTAGGAAGCGTACGCAGCGGGTCCCTCTTGATTAGGACATCCGCTGCGGATGAATCTTGAGATTCCGAACTCTATATATCGAGTTGAAGAGCGACCCACTCTCCCATCAGCGGCCCCGTGACCAGTTGGTAAGTATGATAGTTCCGCAGCGCTGGCGTCGCTGGATATTCTCTTTCACGCGCGGTACCCCAGCCGAAATCAACCGTAAACTGTGACAGCGGCACCTCCCATCGTATGTTGTTAGATTCGATGTATGGTACCTCTCTGAGCTCGCCAATTCTCGGGTCTGGGTCGATGAATTGGGACCGACATACGCGAAGAAAGAGAAGATGGGTAAAGTCGAGTGCGACATCGACCAGACAGTGATCGGGTTGCTCGTTGGAAGCATCCTCCACGACAAGTGACAAGCTGCCCTCCGTGAAGTCCACGCGGAACTCGCGTAGGATGGAGTATTCCCAGCTTAGATTCTCCAAGGTCAAATGAAGCAATTGGCGACATCCAAAAGGGGTATATGTGCGATGCGTGATCTTAAAATACCGCGCTCGCCAGTCCACGGGTCGATATAAGGCTTCTGAATTCTTTGGCCTAGTTCCTTAATCGAGAAGCGTGGAAAATCACTGTCTGTTGCGTTCTTGGCCGCTTCGAGTTTAAGTTCAAGTTGCCAGTGCGAGAAGACTTCCCTAACACGCCCCAACGGGTTGGGCTGTTCTCCTCTTTAGCAGTTGCTAAAGTAGCAGCGCCAAAGCCGGGCGAGGCCGCTGCCCGGGAAGTCACGTTGAAGTTTCGTTAGCAATCCGTTAGCAATTGCGAAGCACGCTTGGCGGAAAACGGGCTAGAATCGTATTGCGGAGGGGTGGCAGAGCGGTTGAATGCGGCGGTCTTGAAAACCGCTGGGGTCGCAAGGCCCTCGTGGGTTCGAATCCCACCCCCTCCGCCACTCAGGTCAAATGCCGTTGACAGACCGCAACCGGTCTGGCTATAAGTGTCGTATCGTCTACGGATAGTCCGCTGATAAGGGTGCGCGCCATTGCGGCCCCAAGGGAGACTCGCTTGGAAGAATCCAATTACTGGACGCGTCTGAACCGCAGACGCATCAGCCGGAGAGCGCTCCTGGGTGCGGGCGCAACGACTGCGTTGGGCGCGGCAGCGGCGGCTGTCGTTGGTTGTGGCGGCGGAGGGGACGGCGGGTGGCCGCACACCTCTGCGACTCCGTTCGACGGCGTTGAGGGCAACCCCATCCCGGGAGGGAGTGTCACATACGGTCGCTTGCTGAACGTCCTTGGAATAGACCCGCATATCGACCTCACGGGCATCGACATCGATCTGCTTCTCTACAGCTATCTCTACTCCTGGACGCCGTCCACTGAGTCGGCGGTCTTCAACAACTTTGCCGAGAGCGTCGAGATGCCGTCCGAAGACCACACAGAGTTCATCTTCGCGCTGCGCCGCGGGGTAAAGATTCAGCCTCAGGATGACAACCCGGCCAAGGGAGAAGAGTTGACCTCCGAAGACTGCAAGCAGAGCTTCATCCGCCGCGGCACGGCGATCACGGCCCCCGACAGGCGTTTCCCGCTCCGAATCTCCGGCACATTGAATCCGGATGCGACGGCGCTTGGATCGGCGCTGCTGACACCCGACCCTTACACATTCTCTTTCAAGATGAGCAAGCCGTTCGTGCCCGCCTTCCGGGAGATGTCCAATCCCACCTGGGCCATCGTGCCGGCCAAGGTGATTGAGAAGTTCGGCCAGGCGTTCTCGGCCGAGAGCCTGGGCCAGAAGGCATTCGGCAGCGGGCCGTTCATGCTCAACGAGTTTCGCGGCACTGAGCGCATCATCCTCAAGCGGCATCCCGAATACTTCCTAGCGCCGCGGCCGTGGCTGGACGAGATGAGGTATATCATCATCAGCGAGCCTCAGTCCCTCCTGGCGGCATTTGACTCCGGCCAGCACGACGTGAACGGCGCAATCCTGAACAAGGCACAGGCGGAAGACCGGATGAAGAAGGACGACTTCATCATCGGCAAGGTGCCCACGCGCTTTTACCCCGTGGTCCACTTCAAGATACGGCCTCCATTCGACGACATCCGCGTTCGAGAGGCATTCGACCTGGCGCTCGACCGCGACGAGATGATCTCCCTCATCTGGGACGGCGAAGGCAACTACAACGGCCCGGTGCAGTGGCTCATGGCGAGGTTCTCGCTACCGCAAGATGAGCTCCGCAGCGCCATGCCGCACGACCCGGAGAAGGCCCGTCAGCTGTTGAGCGCGGCCGGCTACGAGAACATCGAAGTGAAGATGAAGATCCCGAGGGTCCCCGGCGCGCCTATAATTGCGGACCTCTCTTCCCTCATCAAGGACCAGTTGGCTAAGGTTGGCATCAACGTCCTGCTGGACGAGGTGGAGATCGGCACCTTCATCGCCAACGTCATCCTTCCCGGCAACTTTGACCTCGCTTTCTTTCCCAACCTGCCCTACGACGAGCCGGACCGCCCCTTGAGCTTCTATCACACCCGCGGCGTGACCGGCGTCGGCAACTGGAACAACTACACCAATCCGCAGCTCGACAAGCTCATCGATGCTCAGGAGTCCGAGTTCGACGAGACGAAGCGCATCGCTATCATCCTCGAAGCCCAGCGGATGATCCTGAAGGAGCACGGACCGCAGATCACTCTCCCCGGGGGCAACTTCTATGGCGCCCGCTGGAGTTACGTTCACCACCCGTACCAGTTCTTCCTGGACCTCGGCGAAGGCGACATTCCGCCGGAACAGATAGGCCCGCCGGGCTCGGACAGCTGGACGGAGAAGGCCCCTTAGCTGCCGAGTATGACGCCAGACGAGCGCAGGCAGTTCCTCGAGGCTCATCGCCTCGCCGTCCTCGGAGTCGAGCGTGGCCAGAAGCCGCCTCATCTCTCGCCTGTGTACTACGTGCTGGACGGCGATGACCTGCTGATCTCCGTGACGAAGACGCGGGCTAAGACGAAGCTGATTCGGCGCTCCGGCAGGCTCTCGCTCTGTGTACTGCACGAGGAGTTTCCGTTCCCCTATCTGCGTATCGAGGGCCTCGGAACCTTCGAGGACGATGGCGCCGTCGACCTGTTGATGCGAATGGCGGAGAAAATGACCGGAAACCCGATGTCGGAAGTGATGCGTCCCAACTTCGAAGAACGAGCCCGCACTGAGCAGCGCGTGGTGCTCCGCTTGACGCCCGAGTCGTACTACCCGTGAGCGGCGACTACGTAGACAGCAACGGCCTCAAGACCTATTACGAAGTCCACGGCAATAGGCCGCCGCTGTTGCTGCTGCACGGAGGCTTCGGGAGCGCGCTCTCGATGGCCCCGATGGCCAACATCCTTTCGAAGTACTATCGGGTGTACGTCCCGGAGCGACGCGGTCACGCCCACACCCCTGATATCGGCGAGATCACGTATGAACTGATGGCCGAAGACACCGCCGGGTTCATGCGCGCGGCGGGCATCGAGCGGGCGCACATCGTTGGCTACAGCGACGGGGCGATCATCTGCCTCTACCTCGGGATGCGCCACCCTGAGATGGTCGACCGCCTCGTTCCCATCAGCGGCAACTTCCGCTGGGTCGGGCTCACGGAGCGCAGCCGAATGATGTTCGAGAAATCGACGCCCGAGGCGTTCGCTCAGGTGCTGGGGGAACTGGTGGCCAATTACAACGAGGTCAGCCCGGACGGGCCGGACCACTTCCCGGTCGTCTTCGGCAAGCTCCAAAAGTTGTTCCTCACCGAGCCGAACCTCACGCCTCAAGACCTGGCAGCGATCAAGGCGCCGACGCTGGTGCTGGCGGCGGATCGGGACTTGATGACGATCGAGCACACGGTCGAGCTGGGATACTGGACAAACCAGCAAGTTGCGTCGAACGGCTACGCGAAGGACAGCATGCAGTTCGCGATAGTGTTGAGCGAGGTCGGGATAAACAGCCCCGCCCAGACGCGCCTTGGTTAGATAGCTTAGGTAATTCTGATCCAGGTAGAGAATGGTCTTCAACGCTCGGTTGGAGGCGAGTGGGCTACAGTCCCCCGTTCAAACCTTCTCCCACTGCGTCCGCGCCACCTCCGTCCCGTCTTCCAGGCGCACGATCTCGTAGTCCCCGAAGAGCGTCGGCGCTTCTTGCTGCATCAGGCGCAGCAGCTTGAGCGCGACGCGCCGGATCTCCGCCTCGGCGCCCTCGGCGCCGCGCAGCTCGATGAAGTGCCGCAGCGCCCGCGCGTTCGCCGAGCAGAAGATCATCGTCTCCGTCGCGTTCGGCAGCACGCTGCGCGCCGCCTCTCGCACACGCTTGCGGCGCTCCGTCTTATTCTCGACATCCGGCATCGCCTCCATCAGGCCTTCCACCAGCTCTCGGTAGGCCTGGTGGGCCGTCGACACCGCCTTCAGCCACAGTCCGTGCAGCCGCTCGTCACGCGCGATGATCTCCGGCTCGACGAAGTTCGCGGTCGATTCGTCCACGTAGCGCTGCGATAGCTGCGAGTAGCCCCAGCCCGCCCGATGCCGCACCAGCTCGTGCGTGAACGAGCGCGAGACGCCGGTGATGATGAAGTCCCACGTCGCGTGCTCCAGCACCGAGCCGTGCTTCATCGAAATGAGGTTCTGGATGTACTCGCGGTTGGTCTTCCGCCCCTTGCCGAACGACATATAGCAGATGCGGCCGCCCGCTTCCACCATCTGTTCGCCGCCCACCTCCGTGTCCGTCTCCCACGACAGCCCCTGATCGCCCAGAAAGCGGTCGATCGCCTCGCGGTCCAGCGTCTGCCGGCCGACGATGTAGATTTCGGGCTCGCGGATGATCTTGGGTTCGGGCGTTTCGTGCGCTTCCGGTGATTGCCCGTTGGTCGTGGTCTCGGTCGTCGCGGTCTTCTCCATATCGCTGTTCCTCCGAAGCAATTGTCGCATACGAGACAGCTGCGCTTGATGGGTCAGTGGCACGCTTTTGTTGATAGCGGCGTCTAATCTGGCAACGGATTGACTGTCAGCGGATGGAGAGCCGATAAACTGATGACCCGGCACCCACCTATCCGCTTATCTGCTGAACGAATCTGCTGACAGTCAATCCGCTCGGCTTAGAGCCTCGTCGTTAGCGAACTTACCTGTCATACAATGTCCCCGCAATGCTAACCAGCGCCGTCGGCGTGGACATCATCGAGATCGAGCGTATCGATCGCGCTCTCGCGAAGTTCGGGCAGCGCTTCCTGCGACGCGTCTATACCCCGCTCGAGGCCGCTTTCTGCCGCGATCGCGTGAGCGAGCTGGCGGCCCGATTCGCCGCCAAGGAGGCCGTGATGAAGGCGCTCGGCACGGGCGCCCGCGGCGTCTCCTGGCGCGAGATCGAGGTGCTGCCGAACCACCGCGGCAAACCGCTCGTCTACCTTCACGGCCGCGCCAAAGAGCGTGCGGATCGCATCGGCCTCGAAGAGATCGATATCAGCATGAGCCACAGCCGCGACTTCGCCGTCGCCTTCGTCGCCGGCCTCTCGCGCGACCTCGAGCCCGAGCGAGAGGCCTGGCGCCGCAAGTTCGAGGGAATAATGCGAGAGCGAGGGCTACTTGATGCCTGAGGGACTCACCCTCGCGCAACTCGCTCGCTACACGGGCGAGCCGGGGGAGCGCCTGCACGACTGGCTGTCGCGCGGGATCCTCGGCAGTGCTGCCGAACCCACCCTCAGCCTCGCCGACGTCGAGCGCGTGAAGCTCGTACAACTCTTTCTGCGTCGCGGCATCGGCATGGACGCTATCACAGAAGCGATGAGGAGCGGACTGTACGACTGGTTCTATTCCTTCCCATGGACGGAAAGCGAAGGGCCAATTCACTCGCCGGCGGAGGCTGCTGAGAGCGCCGGTCTGGGCCTACCGACCCTTCAGCGCCTTCGCGAGGCGATGGGATCCATAGGGCCGGACGACTACGTCAGCAGCGAGGAACTTGATCTGATCCGCGGCTGGAAGATCGCAGCTGAGGCGGGTGTGCCGGAAGACGCGATGGCCGAAATGATTCGGGTCTACGTAGACAACCTGGACCGCATTGCAGAAGCTGAGCAACGTCTATTTCAGTTCTACGTCTTGAGCAGGCTCGAGGCTGGCGGCCTGACCCCGGAAGAGCTCCTCGCTCAAGGACAGGCAGCGGGAGACCAATTAAACCCTCTGGTTGAGCCGATAATCCTCTATTTCCACCGGCGCGGCCTGATCAAGGCGATACGAGAGACAATGGTTATGAACTTCGCTGAAAGGCAGGGGCTCGTAAAGAAGGCGGAGACACCTGCAGACCTACAAATGGCGATTGTGTTCATCGATCTCTCCAGCTTTACGCCGCTGGCCGAAGCAATGGGCGACATCGCCGCCGCGAGCATTCTCGAACGCTTTTCCAGGATCGTCCGTAACTCGGTCACCGCTTCCGGAGGCCGCGTCGTCAAGCAGCTCGGCGACGCCTTTATGCTCGTCTTCCCCGACGCCCGCTCCGCTGTCGCTGCCGCTCTCGAAATCGAGTCCCGGGCCGCCGGCGAGCCTCAGTTCCCAGCCCTGCGAGCCGGCATCCACTGTGGCAGCATCCTTTACCGCGAAGGTGACTACGTCGGCTCAAACGTCAACATAGCCTCGCGTCTCACGTCGGAAGCGCAGCGACACCAGATTCTCGTGACATCCGAGGTGCGCAAGGAGGCCCGTGACTTGTCGGAGGTCCAATTCGTCCGGCTTGGCAAGCGCAAGCTTAAGGGCCTCAGCGGAACGTTCGAGTTGTTCGAAGCTCGCGCGAGCGGCGCGCTGGCCCGCGAGCGATTCATCGATCCCGTCTGCGGCATGGAGATGGGCGCAGCCGAAGTCGCGGCGCGCCTCTCACTCGAAGGCGCTGAGCGTGCCTTCTGCTCCGAGGCGTGCCTGCGCAAGTTCGTCGCCTCGCCTGAGGCCTACGGACAGGCGACATGAGCGATCAGCTCACGCTGGAGGAGCTGGCCGGCCTCAGCGGTGAACCGCCGGAGCGCCTTCGCGAGTGGCGCTCACGCGGCCTCATTGGCGATGGCGATGGCGCCGGCCTCAACCTCGGCGATCTGGAACGGGTACGGCTCATCCAGCTCTGCCTTCGTCGCGGCATCAGCCTCGAGACGATCGCGGAAGCCGACAGGACGCAGGGCCTGATCAGTCGCTACGTGCAGATGATCTTTCCCGAGAGCCTGCGGCGGACGTACTCCTTCGCGGAGGCGGCCGAGATCGCCGGGCTCGACTTGAGCGTGGCGCGCGATATGTGGACGAACTCGGGCCTCTACGCGGAGCAAGGTGACACCTTGCGCGACGAGGACATCGAGGCGTTCCGCGCCTTCAAGACGTACCTGGACGCCGGCTTACCCACCAATGCGCTGGCCGAGGGGACCAGGGTCTTTGCGGACTCGCTAGCGAGAATCGCTGAGATGGAGTCGAAGCTCTTCCATTTCTACGTGCACGAGCGGCTCAAAGCAGAGGGGATGTCCGGAGACGAGCTTGTGCAGGCCACGGAGGCCGCCGGCGAGATCGCTCGCCCTCTTCTGGAGCCCACGATCCTCTACTTTCATCGCAAGGCGTGGGAGAAGTCGGTGCGGGAGGATCTGGTCCAGCACATGGCTGAGGAAGCCGGACTGCTGCCTCCGTCGGAAGCGCCGGGCGAACTCACGCGGGCCGTGCTCTTCATCGATCTGGCCAGCTTCACCCCCCTGACCGAAGCCATGGGCGACATCCGCGCCGCCCGCGTGCTCGAGCGTTTCTCGGCCATCGTTCGGGAGGCGACCAGCGGCTGGGACGGTCGCCTCGTCAAGCAGATCGGGGACGCCTTCATGCTCGTCTTCCAGGACGCGCGCTCCGCCGTCGCCTGCGCGCTCGAGATCGAGACTCAGGCCGCGAAGGAGCCGCAGTTCCCGGCCGTCCGCGCCGGCATCCACTGGGGCACCGTGCTCTATCGGGAGGGCGATTACGTCGGCTCAAACGTCAACATAGCCTCGCGTCTCGCCACTGACGCCGGCCGCCATCAGGTGCTCGTGACAGCGCAGGTCCGAAAGGAAGCGCGCGACCTGCCGCAGGTCGAGTTCGTCCGCCTCGGCAGGCGCAAGCTAAAGGGCCTCAGCGGCTCCTTCGAGCTCTTCGAAGCCCGCGCCAGCGGCGCACCTGGCGCCGAGCGCGCCCTCGATCCGGTCTGCGGGACCGAACTCGGCCCCGCCGAAGTCGCCGCCCGCCTATCACTGGAGGGTGCCGAGCGCGCCTTCTGCTCGGAAGCCTGCCTCCGCAAATTCGTCGCCTCGCCGGAGGCCTACAGTGGGTGAGCCCACGCGATGCGTCATTCTGAGCGACGACCACGCTCGAGCGCAGAACCACGCAGTCTCGCGAAGGGGCCTGGGGAGGGGTCAACCTCCGAGCGCTGAAGCGACGCTTCGGTTACCGTGCCGGCTCCGATTCGAGCCCCGCCCTTGAAACTCATCACGGTCGCCGAGATGCAGAACGCCGAGCGCGAATCCGGCGTCCCTATAACCACTCTCATGGAAAACGCCGGCCTTGCCGTGGCGCAGGAAGCGTGGCTCATGCTCGGCGAGCTTGCCGAGCGCCGCATCCTCGTCCTCGCTGGGCCCGGCAACAACGGCGGCGACGGCCTTGTCGCCGCGCGCCAC
>WNGA01022924.1_pt1 | contig 15915 bp, 21 predicted proteins | sample 5400061 | NCBI WGS metagenome assembly WNGA01 (sample SAMN13153366, study PRJNA577476) | soil metagenome | isolation source: 100 cm soil or saprolite under grassland replicate 2 | place: USA:California | collected 2016-06-15
CCGCTCGCCGTTCGCCTGCTGCTGACGCGCGAGCGCGTCTCCGATGATGGGATCGACATCCTCGGGTTCCTGTCCCAGGACGACCTCACCGCCGAGCTGCTGCGGGCAAAGGCACTTGTAGCTCCATCCCTCGGTGGGGAAAGCTTCGGCATGGTGCTCACCAGGGCCTATGCCTGTGCCACTCCGGTCGTCGCGTCCGACATCGACGGATACCGTGAGGTGATGACGAAGGAGGCCGCCGTCTCCTTCCCTGCAGGCGACGAGCGGGCGCTCACCGAAGCTGTCGTCGAACTGCTGGACGACGAGCCGCGCCGCGCTGCGCTCGGGGAAGGAGCGCGCCGGCTTGCGGTCGAGCGCTACTCCTGGGACGACATCGGGCGGCGACTCGTGGAGATCTATGAACATGCGGTAGCCGCGTCGTGAGATTCCTGCGCAGCGGCTGGGTCCGCGCCGCGCTCGTCGTGCTCGGCGCCGTCGGCGTGTTCGCGGCGCTCTGGTGGCACGGGCCGGCGTGGGGCGGAGTGGCCGACGCGTTCGCCGCGGTCGAGTGGCGCTGGGTTGCCGCCGCCGTCGGCCTCAACCTCCTCTCGGTGCTCGTGCGTGCGCTTGCCTGGCGCACCGTCATCGTGCAGGCGTTCGAACCGCCGAACCCGAGCTTCATGCTCGTCTTCTCCGCGTTCTCCGTCGGGCTTTTCGCGAACGCGGTGCTGCCGGGACGCATTGGCGAGCTGGCCCGCGTTGCGGTGCTGAACAGGCGCATGCGCCAGTCCGGCGCCTGGGCGCGTTTGCTCGGAACCGTCTTCGCGCACCGCGTCTTCGATCTCGTGGCGGTCATGGCGCTGATCGTGTACGTGATGCTGACCGCGCACATCCCGGACTGGGCGGTCACGAGCCTGATTGCCGTGGTCGTCGTCGGCATCGTCCTGTTCACGATCGCCGTGATGGGTGCACGCAGCGATCGCTATGCGGGGTTCGAGGAGGGGCTCGGTGCGGTGCGCAAAGTGGTGAGGCTTGCGCGCTACGGGCTCGGCGTCATGCGCAGGCCCGCGGCCGCTGCGCTCGCACTGCTCTTCCAGTTGCTCGGCTGGACGTGCCAGCTCTTCGCCGTCTACACGTCGATGCGCGCCTTCGGGATCCACGAGCCGCTGCCCGCCGCCGGGCTCGTCCTCGTGCTGATGAACGTCGCGACGATCTTCCCTCTGTGGCCCGGGAACGTCGGGCTCGTGCAGGCGGCGGTCGCGCTGCCGCTCTTCACCTACTACGGCGTCGCCAAGGCGAATGGGATCGCGTTCGGGTTTGGCCTGCAGATCATCGAGGCGTCGGTGGGGATCGGCGTCGGCCTGCTCTTCCTCGCGCGCGAAGGACTTTCCGTCGCGATGCTCAGGGTGATGCCGGATGTGGCGCAGGCGGATACCCCGGCACGGGAGCAGTCGCGCGCGGAGGCGTTGGTGGAGACCGATGCCGAGCGTGCGCGCGCTCGCCTGTCCGGCTAGCCTCAAAGGCGTCCTGTCGGCGCACGAGGCGGCGGCCGCGCTGGCGGAGGGATTACGCACGTGGGCCGACGTCGACGAGCTCCCCGTCGCCGACGGTGGGGAGGGGACGCTCGACGTGCTGCACTCTGCGCTCGGTGGGGAGTGGCGCGAGGCGGAGGTCTCCGACGCGTTCGGGCGGCCACGCGTCGCGCGCTGGCTTGTCACTTCCGACGGCACGGCATTGCTCGAGGCTGCTGAGGCGATCCCGCTGGATCCGGAGCGGCTCGATCCGTTCGCTGCTTCGAGTCGCGGGCTCGGTGAGCTTATCTGTGCGGTCGGGCAGCCGCCCGAGCTTCACGTCGGTCTCGGCGGAACGGCGAACGTCGACGGAGGCGCCGGTCTGCTCGAGGTCCTCGATGAGCTTCCCGCCCCGACTCGGGTTGCGTGCGACGTCGATGTTCCGCTCGTGGATGCGGCCAGAGTCTTCGCCGCGCAGAAGGGCGCCACGTCGGACGACGCGCGCGAGCTCGAGGCGCGACTCCTCGGAATGGAAGAGCTGGCGGCGTTTGCGGAGCTACCCGGCGCCGGCGCAGCCGGCGGCCTGGGCGCAGCTTTCGCGTCGCTCGGGGCGGAGCTGATGCCGGGAGCGCCGCTCATCCTCGATCTCGTCGGCTTCGACCCGGCCGGCTACGACCTCGTGGTCACGGGCGAAGGAAGCGTCGACCGCACGACGATCCGCGGGAAGGCGCCCGGCGAAGTCGCCCGACGGTGCGTGGTGGCGGGAGTACGTTGCGTCTTGTTCGGCGGCCGCATCAGCGAAGTTCCTTCGGAACTCGAAGTTATTGCCCTGTCGGGTGACCCCAGCAGGGCCAGGGAGGATCTCGTGGCCCTCGGGACATTTCTTCGCGAGGCGTAAGCGAGTAGTGTCGCCTCAATCGCGAGCGACGGAGGTCATGAGCAATGGAGTCAGGTGCCTATACAACAGGTCAGGATGAATACCCCGTGCAGTTTTCGGTCGAGTATCCGGACCGGGATCTCGACCGGGCGACAACGGCTTTCAGGATCCTCGTTGCGATCCCGATCCTGATCGTGTTAGCCGCGATCGAGGGCGGGGGCGGCTGGGGTGGCGCGAACGGCGGGAACGGCGCGTGGGTCGCAGCAGGAGGCGGCGGGACTCTCTTCTTCCCGGTGTTGCTGATGATCGTGTTTCGGCAGAAATATCCGCGCTGGTGGTACGACTGGAACCTCGAGCTGTTGCGGTTCGAAAACAGGGTCTTTGTCTATCTCGGCTTGATGGACGACCGATACCCTTCCACGGACGAGCGCCAGTCCGTCTCCCTCGAGTTTCCTTTTCCAGACGCGAAACAAGGCTTGAACCGTTGGCTTCCGCTCGTCAAGTGGTTCCTCGCGATCCCGCACTACATCGTGCTGATCTTCCTGGGTCTCGCGGCGATCGTGTGCGTGATCATCGCGTGGTTCGCGATCCTCTTCACCGGTCGCTATCCCAAGGGGCTCTTCGACTTCGTGGTGGGCGTCATGCGCTGGGGCAATCGGGTCAGCGCTTACGCGTTCGTTCTGGTTACCGACCAGTACCCGCCGTTCCGGCTGAGCCCGTAACGTCTGGGGTCAGACCCTTGCCGTTCGGGACGTCACTGATGTGATCGTGACCCGAACAGCTGGGGTCAGGCCCTTGCCGTTCGGGACGTGACTGCTTGTGACCGTGATCCGAAGAGCTGGGTCAGACTTTGCGAGGCGTTATGGCCGGGCAGAGCTCGGCGTCGCAAGCTCCCGTGGGGGAAACCATGTTTCCCCCACGTGCCCTCTGCTTACAGGTGTCGCCTCGTCGTGCGCGCCGCTGAGATCGCCGCGCACGACGAGGAGAAAGATGCGGGAAACCTCCCGGTTTCCCGAGGCCCTTCCCCGCTGAACAACCGCGCCCTACGGTCGCGTTTGTTCAGCCCGCCGGGCGAGCTCCTCGATCTTGCCGTGCGCGGCGTCGAGCCTGCCGACGCAGAGCTTGTAGAGCTCCTCGCCGCGCTCCCACAGCTGGATCGCCTCGTCCAGGCCCGCCTCGCCGCGCTCGAGCCGCTCGACGATCTGCTCCAGCTCGCGCTGCGCGTCTTCGAAAGTCGGCTCGGTGCTCACTCGACGCGCGCTCCGAACCGGCCGTCCGCGACTTCGACCTCGATCTCGTCGCCGCTCGTAACCGCGCTCGTCGTGCGAACAATCTCGTCGTGCGTGCGCACGATCGCGTACCCACGCTCGAGCGTCGAGCGCGGCGACAGTGCACGGAGGCGCCCGGCTGCGTGCTCGAGACGCGCTCGCTTGCGCTCGACCGCGAGCGCGGGCGCACGCCGAAGCCGCTCATGTGCGTGCACAAGTCTTTCGCGGCGACGATCGACCACCGCGCGGGCGCCGCGAGCAAGGCCGCCGCGCGATCGATCGAGCCGCCCGAGCAGCTCTGACGCGTCGGGGACGACGAGCCGCGCAGCCGCGGTCGGTGTCGACGCGCGGGCATCCGCAGCGAAGTCGCAGAGCGGGTTGTCCTGCTCGTGACCGACGGCGGAGACGACAGGCACCGGGCACGCCGCGATCGCGCGCACGAGCCTTTCGTCGCTGAACGGGAGCAGGTCCTCGAAGCCTCCGCCACCGCGCGACAGGACGACGACGTCCACCTCGGGCGCAGCGGCGACCGCGCGCAGAGCCTCGATCATCGCGTTCGAGGCGAGCGGGCCCTGGACGAGAGTCTCGGCGACGACGATGCGAGCCGCGGGAAAGCGGGCGCTGATCGTAGCGAGGACGTCCTTCTTCGCCGCAGCGTCGTTGCCGGTTACGAGCCCGACCCGGCGTGGCAGGAACGGCAGTGGGCGTTTGCGCTCGAAGACGCCTTCCGCTGCGAGCTTCTTCTTCAGGCGCTCGAGCGCGGCGAGGTGGTCTCCGAGCCCGAACCGCTCGATCGACAGCGCGCGCATGCGGAAATCGCCGCGTGCCTCGAACAACTCGGGCCGCCCGAAGACGTGGACACGCTCACCGTCCGTGAGGTCGAGACGCAGCGCATCGAAACGGCTGCGCGCCATCGTCACGCCGAGGCACGCGCCGTCGTTCGGATCCTTCAGCGTGAAGAAGACCGACTGCCAGCGCTCGTTGCGCCGTAATTCGGTGATTTCGCCCTCCACCCACACGGTCGGGAGCCGCTGAAGCCATTCCGCCACACCGCGGTTGAACGCCGCAACGGCGTAGACCTTCCGGTCGCCGTACTGGATCGCCTCGACCTTCGACATCGGTCGTCCAGCATGCCACGCTGACCGCCCTGACCGTCGTCATGCGGGCGGGCGCACGACGGAGAACTTCGCGGAAGCGAAGTCGCCGTTCCGCCCGAGCTCGTCGAGACGCAGCTCGATCCGGCGGGGCAGCAGGGGCGCGCCGCCACCCAGCGTGACCGGCGCAATCGACACGATCACCTCGTCCAGCAGCCCTGCCTCGGCGAACTGACCGGCCAGGTCTCCTCCGCCGACGATCCAGACGTTCCGCTCGCCGGCGGCCCTGACCATCTCCTTGTGCACGGTTGCGATGTCCGCGCTCGTGAACTCGACTCCCGAGTCGGGGACGACCGGCAGTTGCCGATGCGTGAAGACCCAGCACGGGATGTCGTACGGCCACTTCCACTCCGCCGGATCCTTGTCCGCCAACTCGTGATCGAGGATCCATTCGTACGTAGTCGATCCCATCGCCAGCGCACCGACGTCGGCGATGAACGCGCCGTAGTTCAACGGCCCGTCGTCCTCGCGCTTGCGGGTGAACAGCCAGTCCAGCGAGTTGTCGGGATCGGCGATGAAGCCGTCGAGGGAGGTCGCCGTGTAGTACTGAGTGAGGCCCACGAAGCACTCCTTCCTTGATGGACTCAGAAGTTCACGAAGTAGTCGAAGAGCCGGTCATCGGGATCGCGCGATGTGCGAAGCACGGCCCAGTGGTGAAGGCTGTCGGAGGTTGATACCTCTTCCAGCGACCAGCCAAGGTTCGAGAGATAGAAGGCAGCAGCTCGGGGGATCGCAGGCAACTGGTAGTCGTCGAGAAAGACGACCCCGCCGGGCTTGATCAGGCGACCGAGATAGAACAAATCGACAAAGACAGCGTCGAAGCGGTGATTGCCATCGACGAAGGCGAGGTCGAACTGGGTTCCCTCGGCGGCAAGGCGCGGCAGGACGACCTCCGAGCCGACGGGATGATGCTCAACTAAGTCGCGTATCTCTGCGTCCTGGAGGACTTGAAGGCCGCAATCCGCGAATCGCGCGTGCTGGAACGGGTCGATGACGATGTGTTGCGCCTCAGGCGCGTCGTCGTTGAGCAGGCCATCGCAGATATAGAGCGTCGAAAGCGCATACCCGAGCCCGATTTCCAACGTCTTCCGAGCACGCTCCCGGATGACCCACCCCCTCAGTGCCTCTCCTTCAGCAGGGCCTACGGCGACAGGAAAGATCTCGTGCATCGTCCCGTCCGAGCGTGCGACAACGGTGCCCTCCAACACAAGCCGATCGATCGTCGCTCGCACCTCCATCGTTGCCAACGTACATCCAAGGCACGCGACCGTTGCCTGGGCCAGTGTTCGGGAATGTTTCTTGATGTCCGCCCACGCGGCAGACGCCAGCGCGGTTCTCCTATTCGGACTCTGCTGTGCCGTGCGCGAGTTGACGGTCGTACTCGGCCTGATCGAAATGACCCAGCGCCTCGGCAACGAGACCGTCGTCGCCGAACGTCCACTCCTCGAAGCCGGAGATCCGAACCCGTTTTCCGGTCCCGGAAGGTCCGGTGTTCGTGCCGACGAAGGTCCAGTGGAACTCGATCGCGTCGTCCTTGACGACCACGTCGTCCATGAACAGCTCGATGTCCGGGAAGGTGCTCATGAACGAGCGCGCCACCTCCGTGATCTCCGTAGGCGTACCGCCGTTGATGGCGATGGTCCCGCCCGGCGCGTAGTGCTCGGCCACTCCCGCTGGATCGTGCTTGCACCACGCATCGGTGTAGCTTCGGGCGAAGTCGCGTGCTCGAGCTTGATCAAGTGACATTGGGTTCCTTTTGTCGGCGCCGTCGTCACCCTATTCCGCGCACCCGGGCGACACAACGTCCCAGTGCGCCAGTGTTCGGGAATGTTCCCTGAGGCGGCTCGATCCCGGCCTGCGACGCCGATGCGATACTCGTGCTATGGAGCCGTTCAATCTCTTCAGCGATGCGACGGATGTTGAACCCGACGACTCGGATCCGCCGGGATACCGCTGTCCGGAACGCGGCTCGGGATGAGCGTCTACGACCTACCACCTGGCGAAGCGATCTGCCCATACCACTTCGAGTGGACTGACGAGGAGTGGCTCATCGTCATCAATGGGCAGCCGACACTTCGCACGCCGGCGGGGGAACGCACGCTCGAAGCAGGTGATGTCGTCTGCTTCCCGGCGGGCCCGGACGGTGCGCACCATGTCCGCAACGCGACGAGTGAAGACGTGCGGGTCGCGATCTTCTCGACCAAGAACGAGTTCGGCATCGCCGAGTACCCCGACAGCGACAAGGTCGGCATCTGGGCGGGAGAGACGCACTACATGCTCCGCCGCTCGGCGCATCTCGATTACTGGGACGGCGAGAAGGGTTAGTGCAGGTCGGATGCGCCGCGTCGGCCGTCCGTAGCCGTTGGCGGTCGCCTGGGCCAGTTTTCGGGGATGTCCCTAGAGCCGATGGACGGGACGCTCGTACGGGGGCAGGCGAGTCCATCCTTCCTGCTCGAATAGATGGATCATGGGCTCGTTGGTCGCGGGGGTGTCGCAGAAAATGCGCCAGACGCCGTGGCTCACGAGCACGCGGGTGGCGCGGCGGAGCAGCAACCGTCCGATCCCGGAACCTCGATGAGCCGGGGCGACGCCCATGTGGTAAATCGTCGCTTCGTCGAGTCCGTCGCGTGAGCAGTCCTCGTAGACGACAGGCAGAACGAAGCCTGCCGCGTGCTCTTCCACCATCAAGACGTGCCATCGCTCAGGCAGGTAGCTGAACCCGTACGCGAGGGTGAGAATGCGTCGAGCCGCCTCCTCCGCGCCGAGGCTCTCGACGGCTTGGCGATCCTCCGGGCCGGGCGAGTATGAGAGAACGTCTGCAACGAGCTCGACCGGCTGTGGTGCGCTGCTCCCGCTGAGCCAACGAACACCGTCCTGCAACGCATCTTCGGACGGCGCGGTCTTCGCAGTCCACTCGAACGGAACCTTCCAGTAAGTCGACTCCGTCATCGGCAAGACCGTACTCCGTGACGACGCGAACGTCGTTGTGCACCAGTGTTCAGGAATGTTCCCCGAACGAGGCGGGAGATTGCTCAACGGCGAGGCGCGAGCAGCCTCGTGTGCTCAGTCGTTCCGCGGGCCAGTTCACTGGAGGTCGCCTACCTCGTCGGGGCTCGATTCGCGAGTGTCACGAGGGCCTCGATGCGCTTACGCGGGCTGTTCGGCGCTTCGGCGAACTCGAGTGCGACCATGCCCGCGAATGCGATGCACCAGTCGAGGAGGCGGCGAGCGTCCACGTTGATGGCCGGAGCCAACTGTTCGGCGCGTGTCGCGATCATGTCGGCCTCATCTGCTTGCCAAAACAGGAGGTCGACCGCCTCGAATGCCAGGTCGTCGCCGAGGCATGGGGCCGGGTCGATCGCGACGAGCCCGCGCTGGTTGCCGCCGTCGAGGATGTTGTTGGGGGTCAAGTCGCCGTGTAGGAGGGCCGTCGGCGAGACGCACTCGACGAGGCGGGTCGCGAGTTGCCGTCCGCGTTCGTACAGTTGCGGCGGGACGACGTCGACGAGTTCCGGACGACGGTTGTACGGTCGCGTCCCCGAGTTGAACAGGTATTCGACGTGGTGCGCGAGCGGCGGGTAGGACGGGTCGGGGACGCCGGTTGTGTGCAGTGATGTCAGGAGTTCGGCCACGCTCTCCATGTCGGGGTAGGTCGGGGAGTCGACGAGCGGGGTTCCCGGTTCGATCGCCTCGATAAGCAGGGCGCCCGCGCTCTCATCGACTGCGAGAACAGACGGGGTGTGAATGGTCGTCCACCGGTCGAGCGCGGCCGCCTCGTTCGCCAGGCGTGTGCGGTCGGGGCTGACCTTCAGGACGGCCGGACGCCCATCGGTCATCCGGCACCGGATAACGACCGACATGCTTCCGCGCGGAATGAGCGAGTCGAACTCCATCTGCCAACGCTCCGCAAGAGCGCTCAGGACGGCGGGCAGCTCCTCAAACCATGGGTCGACCTCTGCTCCGAACCGAGCAGTGAGACGACGACGGACTGCATCGTCGATCCTGGGAGGGGGCGAGCGCATCCGCCGACCGTAGCGCAGCCGCAATCGCCATCTCGCAGGCCGACGGCGGTGCTGAAGTGCGATCCTCGCCTGTGCCAGTGTTCGGGAATGTCCCCCGAGGCTCAGCGGTCGGGCGAGTCAGTCAGGATCTTCGAGGCGCTGCGCGAAAACCCAGACTTGACCCTCAGGATCCGTGGTCGTGAAGCGACGATCTCCGGCCGGCGACATTTCGAGATCAGTCATTTCGGCACCCGCGGTCTTGGCCCGCTCGTGCAGGGCGTCGACGTCATTGACGTAAACGTGAATGAGGGAAGGCGGATGCACTCCAAGCGATCGGGGGCTTGAGAACCCGTCCCACGCTTGACCAATCATCACCAAGCCGTCATCGCCAAGCACAAGCTCTGTGTGGGTGCGGCTGCCTGCTCCTGTCTGGGCCAACCTCTGCTCAAACCCGAATGCCTCTTTCAGGTGCTCGATGGCACGCGGCGCGTCCTCATAAAGTAGGTACGGCGAGACCGTTTGGTAGCCAGGTGGCGGATTGCGCATAGCCGAATAATGATCGGTCGACGTGCTGCTCGCTGGCTCGTCAAGCGCCTAGGCCGAATGGTCGCGGCGCTGCCTCTGATTCTTCAGGAGATAGCGCCTTCGCCTGGGCCAGTGTTCAGGGAATGTCCCTTGGTGCCTGGCCTCTACCACCCATTGCGTCTGTTCCACGGGCGGGGGAGCACGGCCGAATCGCGACGGCCGTGCTCACTCCTTTAGACGCTGCGCCGCATCGACGCCGCGCGCTCTAGACGGTCGCGGCCGCTTCGGGCATCAGCCCGAGCTGGGTCAGCACCTGAACCTGGTCGAAATAGAGGTGCTCCTCTACGATTTTGCCGTCACGGACGCGGAACATTTGGAGGCCGCGACCGGAGAGGCGGCGATTCGTCGCAGGGACGTCGCCACCTGGCCCGCTGAGCGTGTCCTGATGTGTCCCATTGAACGTGAATCGCTGCACGCCCCACTCGCCGTCATAGATCTCGTCGTGGACGGTGAGCTTGGCGTCCGGGAACGCGTTCAGCCATGCCATGGCATAGCCGACCGTTTCTTCGACGCCCTCTGTACGAACGTCGCCGGGCGCCTCGAACACAACGTCGTCCGCGTACGTCGCACGCATCCCTTCGGCATCGTGTGCGTTGAACGCCTCAAGCGCTTCGGCCGCGACCTGCTTCGTGTCGGCCATCAAAACCTCCTCGCATCGATTCGCACGAACATACAACATGCCCAGCGATGGGGTCGGAGAAGGCCCAATCGTCGGGCTCGCAGACAGAAGCCCAAGCCGACCGCACCGACGCTCTTCTCGTCGAGCTGAAGAAGCAGACGGCGGACCTCGTCGAGATCGGAGAGCGAGGGAGCAGGTGGCGAGACGGCGACAAATTGGCCAACCTCGGCGTGACGGTCTTCGGGAGCGCCTCCGACGCACACAAGCTGATGGCCCGCTGAACGCCTTCTCCCGCGGGTGGGGCGAGAGAAGTGGACGCATCACCAAGGACGAGGAGTCGATGACCTCGGCGACGAGGCCTCGCGCCTCTGGAGCGAAGGCAACGGGACACAGGTGACGTGCCACTGGCGCCGAGGCAACCTCTTTGTCGAAGCGCACGTCCACTGCTTCGGGTTCTGCCCAGGCGACGTCGATGCCGCCGCGCGTGCCTGGGTCGACGCGATCGACGAGGCTGCGCGAGCGGGCCCGTAGCCGCACGCAGCAGCGTCGACGGACTCGGCACTCAGGCGGGCCAGTGTTCAGGAATGTCGCCTGAGCGATTACAGCTCGGCGTTCCGCAAAGAATCGCTCGTCCGACTTCGTGATCGGATCCGCTGGTGGAGGCCGGCTGAATGGCAAGACGACCATCCACAAGACGCGTCGGAACGGTTAGTGGACAGACGAGATCCCCAGGCGCCTTCGGCAGTGCGGTTATGCCGCGGACGCGATCAGCGTCAGCGCCTGAGCGCGTCGACTCGCTCGAGGCTCGCAACCGGCCACTGCTCGTCCATGTCGTAGAAGACCTCGAACGCCGGCACCGACTCCGGGAGCACGACCCAGTCGACCTTCGACTTCGTGAAGATGTGAACGTCGGGAGTGATTCCTCCCGCGTCGTCGAGCGTGCCGGCGCGGACGAAGCGGAACGCGGGGCTCGTGTACTGACTGTAGACCGCCACCTCGCACGTCGGGCAGCGGTAGATCCGCTGCACGCTGCCGTCGTCGCGCGGGACGTCGACCGGCTGCGGGTCGCCGGTAAGCAGCTCGACGCGGTCAGTCTCGATCAGCAAGTTGATCGCGAACGCGCTGCCGGTCTGTCGCTGGCAGTTGAGGCAGTGGCAGCAGTGGACGAAGAGCGGCGCGGACGTCAGCCGGTAGCGAACGGCGCCGCACGAGCATCCACCTTCCATGGGTGCATCCTCACAGAACAGGCCTCGTCACGAGGCCGTCACGTCTCGCCTTGAGCGCGCGACCTCATCGGCGCAGTAGAAGCCCCACGGCCCGTCCTTCTGGAACTGTCGCGACGACGCCGCGAGAATCACGCACGGCCGGTCGCCGACGCCGGCGAACACGTGTCGGGTCTCGGACGGGCAGTGTATGAAGTCCCACTGCCTGAGCGGTCTCTCCTGCCCCTCGACGATCAGAAGGGCCTCGCCCGCGAGCACGAGGAAGTCCTCTTGCTCAGTCTCCCAGTGGTACGTCCCGGTCGGCTCCCCTGGCGGAATCACCTGAATCGACATCCCGAGCATCGGGAAGAACGTCTCCGCCTCGAACTCATCGCATCCTGTCAACGGCAGACTGTCGCCGCGACCCGGGCGGTGGAACCAGCGGGCGTCGCGCGCATTCATCATGAACCAGCCGGGGCTCGCGGGAACGATTCCGGCCCCATCGTCCCGTACCTGCGCCTCGGGAACCACTGTCGAGATGACGTCGACGCTCTTGAAGCAGCGGGGCGCATGTAGCGAGTAGGCTTCGTCCGTCGATGGTGCGTCTCTTCGCGCTGCCGCTCGCCGTCGCGGCGTTCCAAGCGTCGATCCACCCGCTGAGCCCGGACGAGCGGGCGGCCTTGAACGGCCGGTTCTGGCGGCCGGTGTGCCCCGTCGCGTTATCGGCGCTCCGCGTCCTTGTCGTCACTCACTGGGGCTTCGACAAGCGCGTTCACGTCGGCGAGATCGTCGTTCACAGAGACGTCGCCGCTCCCCTCGCGCGGGTTTTCCGGCGACTGTACGTCCTTCGTTTTCCGATCCGGCACATGCGCTTCGTCGACGCGTACGGTCCGCCCGGCTCGCAGCCGGCGGACGGCGACATCAGCGGCTCCTTTGAGTGCCGGAAGGCAGTGCCGTCACCATGCGGAACTGGCACAGGCAACTGGTCGAACCACTCCTACGGCAAGGCCGTCGACCTGAATCCGGTCGAGAACCCGTACGTCGGTTGCGGCGCAACGCGTAAACGCGCGAGCCGCCCCTACATGGATCGCTCGCGCTTACGTCGGGGGATGGTGACACCGGCGGTGGTGAAGGCATTCCGCTCGATCGGCTGGGGCTGGGGCGGGAGCTGGGCGGGCAGCACGAAGGACTACATGCACTTCTCGGTCACCGGACACTGACCAGGCAGCACTCCGGTCGTCCTTTGAGCGGTCTAGGAAGAGGACAATGCGTGCTCGAGGGCGGCCCGGTCGGTCGGCCCGCCGTGCGTCGCAAGCACGTGCTCGACCGGCAGTTCGAGTAGCGGGCGCAGCCCCTCGGCGATCTCCTCGCGCGTCACGCCAGGGCGGAGCCACCTCTCGTTGATCTCGAGGCCCCGGCCGAAGTCGACGAGCGTGTCGCCGGAGATCACCGCACGCTGGCTCTCGACCCAGAGCACGGTGTCGTTGGCCTTGTGCCCGGGGAACACGTCGGCGCCGAACGGCAGCCGGTCGCCGGACGAGTACGGGCGTGCCTCGCCTTTCTTCTCGCGGAGCAGCCAGACGACGTCGGGACTGCCGTCGCCAGCCTGCTCGGCGGTGAGGCCGTACGTCTCCATGAGGAACTGCGCGGTGTCGGGCAGCGGCGTGAACACCGGCACGCCGAGCCGCTCCACGAGGCGCTCTGCGTCCCGCTCGTGCCACGGCGCGGTGAGCACGATCGCCGTCTCGCGCTCGGCTGCGAGCGCCTCGATCTCGGTCGGCACGCCCAGCGGGTCGAACAGCAGGAGGCGTTCGTCGTCGTCGATCGCGTAGGACGAGACGTTCTGGTCCCACGGCTCGCTCGGCCTCCAGTCCGGATGGGGTGCCTGCCAGTGCCAGAGGCCCTGTCCCAACTCGCGCACGCCGCGATGCTACTCAAGTTGCGTGCTCCCGATGCACGCGACGGTCGACGCCTGCGTCCGGTGCCGATCGCGTTACGTACAAGCGACGGAGCGATTACCTGGGCCAGTGTTCACGAATGTCCCGGTACCGTCGTGCCTGCGATGATTCCTCGATGCCAGACTCACGACAAGCGCCGATATGGGAGCTTGACGAACTCTCGCACGCCGGACACGAGCACCTAGACCCGACCTACGTAGCGGGCTATGACCAGAAGGCACAGACCGACTGGAGCGAAGATGTCGCCGAACTCCAAGCGCTGGGGATTGGGGCATCTAGCACGGTCGTAGACCTCGGCGCAGGCACGGGGACATTCGCCGAGGCCATTGCACCGCATGTTCAACGCGTCATCGCCGTGGATGTATCCGAAGCGATGGTGGCGAGGATGCGAGAGCGTGGAATCGAGGCAGTCCAGGCCGGTTTCCTTACGTACGAACACAAAGGCGATCCTGCCGACGCGGTCATGACACGGAACGCACTGCACCATCTCCCGGACTTCTGGAAAAGCGCTTGCTCTGTCACGGATCGCTCAGATGCTCCGGCCTGGAGGAGTCCTGCTCTTGCGGGACCTCTTCTTCTCTTTCGCCCCTGGCGAAGCGAGGTCTGCCATCCAGAGATGGATCGATTCCGCTCCGACCGACCCTACCCGTGGTTGGACATCAGCGACGTAACACTCAACGTTCACCTGGTTGCTTGAGCCGATGCTCGAGCGCGCAGGGTTTGAGGTGGCGGCGCGGTTCCTGAGCAACGACGGCATCTTTGCCGAATACACCTGCGTTCGCGTTTGAACCCAACCAGCTCCGAGTCTCAGTAGCGACGCGTGCGCCAGCGTTCGGCAATGTCACTCGACCTCGACCGTGGTCGGCGTCACTCCGGTCGAGGGTTCCGTTGCAGCCAGTTGAGATCTAAGGTTGGTCCGTGCACCAGTCCCATCGACTTCCAGGCGGGGCCGTGCGATACGTGAACCGTGCGACGTTCTACAGAGGTCCGCGCGCGAACTGGTGGATGACCTCGTTCGTCATTGTGGCCGCGGCGCTGCTTTGGATCCCCGCCGCGGTGGGGACTTCGATTTCTGCCCATTCGCACTTCGCCACGGTTGCCAGCTGGCGTCCGGGCGAGCGCTGTGCGGGCGCGATCACCGTTGCGGACGCGAAGAACGACACCCGCAGCTGGACGCTGCCGGCGCCGCCCGGCCGCGCGGTGATCCCGCCGTCCGCTGACCTGCGTCGGTTCGATCTCCGCGCGACCGCCGCCGGCATCTGCGCGCGCTGGACGACGGCCGCACCTGCGCCGCCCGGCACCGTCTTGGTCATTACCGCCCACAGCCCGTTCGTTCACCAGCCCGGCGGCGGCGCGGTGGCCTACGCGTACGGCGTCAATCTCGAGCTGCGCAAGAACGATGCACAGGCGACGTTCGGGCTCGACCGCCTCGGCAGCCCCGCGCCGCGCGTGCTGCGCGTTCGCGTCGGACGCACAGGGTCGGTCGTCTCGGTCTTCGTCCCGCGGGCGGAGCTCGACCGGCCGCCCGCGAACATGGCGGACCGCCCGCGGTTCCCCTACCGCGCCTTCAGTTTCGAGGCGCGCGTCCTCAGCGCGCCCGACGCCAGCGGTAACTGTCGCGCGGACTTCTGGCCCCAGGAGCGCAGCACCGGTCTGGCCGCATACATCAACGGGCGCCTCTGCGCCCCGCCCTGCCGCGATCCGCGCTTTATCGCCGGCTGAAGACCCGTCGTCAGGAAGGGCTCGCGCGAACCATCGCTGGCCTCGTCATGCCGGCCTCGTCACCGTAGGGAGGGTGAACGTCGTCTGGGCCAGTGCTCGCGAATGTCTCCCGAGCGCAGTTCCGCTCGCGCTGTGGCTGCAACGGAGGCGCTTGTGTCGGAGCCCCGTGACGGCTTGCTACTTGCCCGCAAACGTCTCGTACATCAGCCAGGCGAGTGCAGCGATGACGCCAACTGGGAAGAGCGCCGTACGGGTGAAGCGGCCCGCGACGGTACCGCGCTCCTCGGTTATCGGTGTGTCGAGATCTGGCCAGGCGTTAGCAGGAAAGCTGGTCAGATCGACGGCGGGGTTCAATGTCTTGAGGCGGGCCAGGAAGTCATGGAAGTCGGCCATCCGCCCGGGAACATGGAGTTTTCCGCCCCGGTAGCGGACGAGGTAGGACTCGCTGTCGTCTTCAGAATCGCGCCGGTACTCCACAGATCGGATCTCGTGCACGTTCAGGCGGATCACCCGGCGCTTCGTCTCGAGCTCGCACGTTCCGTCGTCGCTCAGCCGGATTTCGCTGCACCGGCGATATCTGTAGTAGGCGTAGAGGACAAACATGAGCACCAAGCCCAACCCGAGGCCCTCTGCATCAGACCATGTGAAATCACCAGCCCACCTGGCGGGCGTGAAGATGGTGGCGCTAACGAGCGCGACGATGACGAGCAGTGGAAAGAGCGCGGGCCGGGCAAAGCGACCGGCTCTGCTTCCGATGACGTCTGGGACTCGGTAGGTGTGAATCACCCGTGCTCCTACTTAGACAGCGGCCTGTACGGAGGCCATCGGCGTAAGTGCGCGGGATCTTGAGTAGCCCACCAGGAGCGCGAAGTCCGTGCGCCCGACGTGCCGACAAGCTCGCCTGTGCGAGGGTGCTCTCGCCCGATGCCCTGGGCTCGTGTCGCTAGATCAAAATCTCGACGGCCGTCTCGGGCGCGCAGCCCTGGCCCACGAGCTCGACGGCCCGGTGCAGGTCGGCCTCGCTGCCCGCGAGCCGTTC
>WNGA01006953.1_pt1 | contig 15913 bp, 14 predicted proteins | sample 5400061 | NCBI WGS metagenome assembly WNGA01 (sample SAMN13153366, study PRJNA577476) | soil metagenome | isolation source: 100 cm soil or saprolite under grassland replicate 2 | place: USA:California | collected 2016-06-15
GGAAACTGGCTTGCACTCGGCAAGGTCGCGACCCGGCGCCGCGGCCCTTCGCCGCCGAGAGACGGGGCGCTTCCGCGCTTCTCCCCCTGGCGTGGTTCGTGCTCCCCCGGTGGCGGGGAGCGCACATGCGCGACGTGGTGGTCGGCAACCGCATCGATCAGTACCTGGTCACGGAGCTGCTCGCGCGCGGCGGGATGGCCTCCGTGTTCAAGGCCACCGACGGCGACACGGGCGCGCTGGTGGTGCTGAAGGTGCCGCATGTCCAGTACGAGAGCGACGTCGTCTTCTACGAGCGCTTCCGGCGCGAGGAGGAGATCGGCCGGCGCATCCAGCACCCGAACGTCGTCCGCATCCTCGAGCCGCGCGAGAAGAGCCGGATGTACATGGCGATGGAGTACGTGGAGGGGAGGACGCTCAGCGCGATCCTCCGCGAGGCGCGCCCCCTCCCCGTGCAGGGCGCGCTCGAGATCGCGCGGCAGGTCTGCGACGCGCTCGCGTGCCTGCACGCGCACGGCGTGGTTCACCGGGACATCAAGCCGGACAACATCCACGTGACGAGCACCGGCCGCGTGAAGATCCTGGACTTCGGCATCGCCCTCCTCGAGTCCGCGCGGCGCCTGACATGGGCCGGGCTCTCCCACGCCATCGGCACGCCCGAGTACATGGCGCCCGAGCAGATCCGCGGCCGGCGCGGCGACGCCCGCACCGACGTCTACGCGCTCGGGACGATGCTGTACGAGATGCTCACGGGTCGCCTCCCCTACGAGGCGGAGTCGTCCGGGTCGCTCCTCGCCAAGAAGCCGGCCGCCGATCCTCCCCCGCCGAGCGCGCACGTCCCCGGGTTCGATCCCGCCCTCGAGGCGGTGATCATGCGGGCCATCGAGCGCGATCCGCGCGACCGCTTCTCCTGCGCGTCGGACCTGCTCGCCGCGCTGCGGGACCCGGCATCGGCCGAGACCGTGGGGAGGGCGGTGCGGCCCCGGCGCCGGGCTCCCCACCGCCGCGTCACGTCCACCATCGTTCTCGCCGCGACGCTCGCCGCGATCGGCGCGCTCGCCTGGCTGAGCGCGCCGGCCCGGGTTCCGCCGCGCCCGGCGCAGGTGGCGGGCGACGGCGCGCGCTGATCGCGCGTCCCGGACCGCCTCACCGTCCCCACTTCCTCCGCTTGCGCCACAGGGTGGACGCGTCGACCCCCAGGATCCGCGCCGCGTCCTCGAGCGTCTTCGCCCGCGCCATGACGCGCAGGGTGTGCTCGCGCTCGATCTCGTCGGCGGTGAAGTCCCCCCCGAGACCGGGGGTGGTGGGCTGGGCCGCGATCCGCTCCGGGAAGCTCTCGGGCTCGAGGACCTGGCCCGGCGCCAGGATCAGCGCGCGCTCGATGGCGTTGCGGAGCTCGCGCACGTTGCCGGGCCAGGCATAGGCGGCGAGCACCTTCTCCGCGGCGGGGGACAGGTCCGGCGGCGGACGCCGCGACTGCCGCGCGAAGAAGGCGACGAAGCGGCGGGCGAGCGGCAGGATGTCCTCGGTCCGCTCTCGCAGGGCCGGGACCGTGATCTCCACCACGTTCAGCCGGTAGAGGAGGTCTTCGCGGAAGCGCCCCGCCTTCACCTCCGCCTCGAGGTCCCGGTTGGTGGCGGCGACGATCCGGACGTCCGCGCTGCGGGTCCGGTTCTCGCCGATGCGCTCGAACTTCTTCTCCTGGAGGAAGCGGAGCAGCTTCGCCTGGAGGGCGGGGGAGATCTCGCCGATCTCGTCGAGGAAGACGGTGCCGCCCTCGGCCGCCTCGACGCGCCCCTCCTGGTCCTTCACCGCGCCGGTGAACGCTCCGCGCGCGTGCCCGAACAGCTCGCTCGCGAGGAGCTCCTCGGAGAGCGTCGGGCAGTTCACCACCACGAACGGGGCCTCGCGGCGCGGGCTCCGCGAGTGGAGCAGCCGCGCGAGGACTCCCTTCCCCGTGCCGTTCTCGCCTCGCAGGAGCACCGAGACGTCGTGCGCCGCGGCGCGGCCGATCACCTCCAGCGCGGCCTGCATCCGGGGCGAGGCGGTGTCGAGCACCACCTCGGGCTCGGCCTCCTCGAGCCGCGTCTCGAGATCCACCACCCGCCGCTCGAGCTCGCGCCGTTCTCGCGCCCGCTCGACGAGGTGGGTGATCTGCGCCGGCGTGAACGGCTTCGGCAGGTAGTCCTTCGCCCCGCGGCGCATCGCCTCGACCGCGGTGTTCACGGTGGCGTAGGCGGTGATGACCACCACCTCGAGCCCGGGGCGCTCCGCGAGGAGGCGGGGAAGGAGATCGAGGCCGCTCTCCTGGGCGAGGCGCAGGTCGCAGAACGCGACGTCGAACGCCTCGAGCCGGACCGCCTCCAGCGCGGCGGCCGCGTTCGCGGCCTGCGCGACGTGGCAGCCGAGCCCTTCCAGGCACAGGGCGAGCGTCGCGCGGATGTTCTTCTCGTCGTCGACGACGAGGACGCGCAACGGAGCGGGCGGCGTCTGGGAGGAGGCGGTCATGGCTCGCTCACGTTGCAGGATGCAGGGAATGGCTCCGGCGCGGATTGCAGTGTGCGGCGCGGCGGCTCGCTCCGCCCGCGGGGAACATCCTCTTACCTAAGTCGGTCAGGCACATCGAGCACCTGCGCCGTCCGGGGCATGCACGCTGCAATGCACGGCCGGACCTCTCGCCCCGGAGCCGTGCAAGACCCATGACGCTCGCCACGCTGCGCAGGGCCGTTCTCGGCGCCCCCCGCGACATCTCCGATCCGAAGACGTACCACCACATCTCGCTCATCGCATTCCTGGCGTGGGTGGGGCTCGGAGCGGACGGGCTCTCGTCCTCCGCCTACGGCCCCGAGGAGTCCTTCAAGGCGCTCGGCCAGCACCAGTTCCTCGCGGTCGGGCTCGCGCTCGCGATCACCTTCACCGTCTTCATCATCTCCTACGCCTACTCCCGGATCATCGAGCACTTCCCCTTCGGCGGCGGCGGGTACGTCGTGGCCTCGAAGCTCCTCGGGCCGCGCTTCGGCGTCGTCTCGGGGTCGGCGCTCCTCGTCGACTACGTCCTCACGGTCTCGGTCTCGATCGCCGCCGCCGCCGACGCGGCCTTCAGCTTCCTTCCGCCGGCATGGCACGCCTGGAAGCTGCCGCTCGAGTTCGGGGGCATCGCGATCCTCATGCTCCTCAACCTGCGCGGCGTGAAGGAGTCGGTCACGGTCCTCGCGCCGGTCTTCATGATGTTCATCGTGACGCACGTGATCCTGATCGTCGGCGTCGTCGTCTCCCGCGCCGGCCAGCTGCCGGTGGTCGCGCACGAGGTGCACACCGGGTACCGGGCCGGCTTCGCAGCGCTCGGCCTCGGCGGCGTCGCTGCGCTCTTCATGCACGCGTACGCGATGGGCGCCGGCACCTACACCGGCATCGAGGCGGTGTCGAACGGGCTCCAGATCATGCGAGAGCCGAAGGTGCACACCGCGCGAAAGACCATGCTGTACATGGCCACCTCGCTCGCGCTGACCGCCGGGGGCATCACCCTCGGCTACCTGCTCGTCCACGCGCATCCGGTCGAGGGGAAGACCATGAACGCCGTGCTCGCGGAGGCGTTCGCGGGCGGATGGGGACGGTGGGGCCAGGTCTTCATCTGGGTCACGCTCGCGGCCGAGGCGGCGCTCCTCGTCGTCGCGGCGCAGGCGGGCTTCATCGACGGCCCGCGCGTCATGTCGAACATGGCGAACGACTCGTGGCTGCCGCACCGCTTCGGCCAGCTCTCCGACAGGCTCTCGATGCAGCACGGGATCCTGCTCATCTCCGGCGCGTCGGCCGCGACGCTGCTCTACACGCGCGGGGACACGACCACGCTCGTGCTCATGTACTCGATCAACGTCTTCCTCACCTTCTCGCTCTCCGAGACGGGGATGGTCCGCTACTGGATCCGCGAGCGCAGGAAGTACCCCGACTGGTACCGGCACATCGTCATCCACGTGATCGGCCTCGTGCTGTGCGTCTCGATCCTCGTCGTGAACCTCATCGAGAAGTTTCGCGAGGGCGGGTGGATCACCCTCGTCGCGACGACGCTGCTCATCGCGCTCTGCATCGCGATCAAGCGCCACTACGAAGGCGTGAAGCGCAACCTGCGCCGCCTCGACGACGTCATGTCCGCGCTGCCGTCGCACGCCGCCCCGGCGCCGCACCCGCTCGATCCGCGCCTCCCCACCGCGGTCCTGCTCGTCGGCGGCTACGGCGGCCTCGGCATCCACCAGATCCTCACGCTGCAGCGGCTCTACCCCGGGCACTACAAGAACCTCGTGTTCCTTTCCGTCGGCGTCATCGACGCGGCCACGATGAAGGGCGTCGCGGAGGTCGAGCAGCTGCGCGGGAAGACCGAGGAGGGTCTGAAGAAGTACGTCGAGCTGTCGCGGCGCCTCGGGTTCCAGGCCGATCACCGCATCAGCATCGGGCTCGAGGCGGTCGCCGAGGCGGAGAAGCTCTGCATCGAGACGAGCAAGGACTTCCCGCGGAGCGTCTTCTACGCGGGCAAGCTCGTGTTCGAGAGGGAGCGCTGGTTCCAGCGTCTCCTCCACAACGAGACCGCGTACCAGCTGCAGCGGCGGCTCCAGTTCGCCGGGCTGCACGCGATGGTGCTGCCGGTGCGCCTCCTCGAGGCCGCCGAGGAGACGGATGTCGCCGTCCAGGCGGCCTGAGGCTTAGAGCCTCTCGCGGCGCTTGCGCTCCCGCAGGCCGTGCGCGAGCTCGCGACCGGCGAGGAGCGCCGCCGCGGTGGCGATCCCGGTGGTCCACTGTCCCCAGTGGCCGCCGGCCAGCAGCCCGACGAGCGGGACGAGGCAGAGCGCGAGCACCGAGGCGACGAGGAGGAGGTCGTCGCCGGACGCGCTCCCCGCCGCTCCCGGCTCGCGCACCGGCGGGGAGGCCTCCTGGGCCCTGACGAGGTGCAGCAGCGGCAACGGCATCAGCTTCTCCGCCGCCGAGGATACGAGGTGGGCGCGTCAGGGGACGATCAACGCCGGCTGCGGGGCCATCAACAAGGCATCAACGGGTCGGGCATCGTCGTGTCGGGCCCCGTCTTGATGCCGCGTTGATACGGAAGCGCCTCGTCCTGATGCGCTCCTGATGCCGTGAACGGGTACCTACCGCCCTCCGCGCCGGAAGCGTTATGACCGGCGACGCTCGCCCCACGGAGGGTGGCGCACAGGTAGGCCCCGCGCAGAAAGCCCGAGATGACCGAAGATCCGATGCCGAAACCCGAGGAACCCCCGAGCGCGAGCCTGACGCCTGCGCCGAAGGCGTCCTGGAGCCTCCGCCGCATGCTCTTCGGCGCGCCGCGTGACGTGCAGGACCCGCGCACGCACCACACGATCTCTCTCATCGCGCTCCTCGCCTGGGTGGGGCTCGGAGCGGACGGCCTGTCCTCGTCCGCCTACGGTCCCGACGAGGCGTTCCGTGCGCTGGGGCGCCACAGCTACCTCGCGGTCGCCCTCGCCCTCGCGACGGCGCTGACCGTCCTCATCATCTCGGTCGCGTACTCGCAGATCATCAAGCGCTTCCCGTTCGGCGGCGGCGGCTACATCGTCGCGACGGAGCTGCTCGGGCCGGCGGTGGGCGTCGTCTCCGGGTCGGCGCTCCTCGTCGACTACGTCCTCACCATCTCGGTGTCGATCGCCGCCTGCGGCGACGCGATGTTCAGCTTCCTGCCGCCCGCCCTGGCCACGTGGAAGCTCGCGCTCGAGGCGGCGGCGATCGGCCTGCTCCTCCTCCTGAACCTCCGCGGCGTGAAGGAGTCGGTCTCGTTCCTCGCGCCGATCTTCGCGCTCTTCCTCGTCACGCACGCGATCCTGATCGCGGTCGGCCTCGGGACGCACCTCCCCGAGGTGCCGCGCGTCGCGGCGGAGGTCTCCCACGGCTTCCGGACCGGGCTCGCCGAGCTGGGCGCGGCCGGGCTCTTCGCGGTGTTCGTCCGCGCCTACTCGATGGGAGCCGGGACGTACACCGGGATCGAGGCGGTCTCGAACGGCATCCAGATCATGCGCGAGCCGAAGGTGCACACGGCCCGCCGGACGATGGGCTACATGGCGATCTCGCTCGCGCTGACCGCCGGCGGCATCCTCGTCCTCTACCTCCTCTTCCGGGCCGCGCCGGAGGAGGGGAAGACGATGAACGCCGTGCTGCTCGAGCGGTTCGTGGGCAACTGGCACGTCGGGGGCCTCGCCGTCGGGCGCGGGTTCGTCGTCGTGACGCTCGTCGCGGAGGCGGCGCTCCTCGTTGTGGCCGCGCAGGCGGGCTTCATCGACGGTCCGCGCGTCATGGCGAACATGGCGACGGATTCCTGGCTGCCGCACCGCTTCGCCCAGCTCTCCGACCGCCTCACGATGCAGAACGGGGTCGTGCTCATGGGCGGTGCGTCGCTCGCGACGCTGCTCTGGACGCGCGGCGACATCCTCTCGCTCGTCACGATGTACTCGATCAACGTCTTCGTGACCTTCTCGCTCTCGCAGCTCGCGATGCTCCGCTACTGGTGGAAGACGGGGGGCGTCGGGCGCCGCCGCGGGTTCACGATCCACGGCGTCGCCTTCCTCCTCTGCGCCGCCATCCTCGTCGGCACCGTCTACGAGAAGGGCGAGCAGGGCGGCTGGGTGACGATCGTCGTGACCGGGCTCGTGGTCGGGCTCTGCTTCGTCATCCGGCGTCACTACAAGACCGTGCAGGCGAACCTGAAGCGGCTCGACACGATCATGGAGGTGCTCCCGCCGCACGTGGGCGGCCCGCGGCCGGCGCTCGACCCGAAGCTGCCGACGGCGGTGCTCCTCGTCGGCGGCTACGGCGGGCTCGGGGTGCACGCGCTCCTCACCGTGCAGCGGACGTTCCCCGGGTTCTTCAAGAACTTCATCTTCGTCTCCGTCGGGGTCGTCGACTCCGCCTCGATGAAGGGCATCGAGGAGGTGGACCGGGTGCGGCTCCGGACCCAGGCCTCGCTCGAGCAGTACGTGGATCTCGCCCACCGCCTGAAGCTCGCCGCCGACTACCGGATGGAGGTCGGCACCGAGGCGGTCGCCGAGGCGGAGAAGCTGTGCGTCGCGATCTCGCGGGAGTTCCCGCGCGCGGTCTTCTTCGCCGGGAAGCTCGTCTTCCAGAGGGAGCGCTGGTTCCAGCGGCTCCTCCACAACGAGAGCGCCTACGCGCTCCAGCGCCGGCTCCAGTTCGACGGGCTGAACGCGATGGTGATGCCGGTGCGGGTGCTCGAGGCGGCCTGAGCGCGCTACGTGAAGAAGACGAACGTGGCCGCCACGAAGATCGGCACGAGGATGAGCCCGCTCCAGAGCATGTAGCGGAAGAAGCCGGGCATCGGGACCCCGCCCAGCTCGGCGATCGCCTTCACCATGAAGTTCGGCCCGTTTCCGATGTACGTGTTCGCGCCCATCAGCACCGCGCCGGCCGAGACGGCCTTCAGGATGCGTGGACCGTCGGGGTGGGCGAGGAGCTGACCGAGGCGGCTCGCGTCGGTGCCGAGCAGCCCGCTGCCGACCGAGGCGAAGGTCAGGTAGGTGGGGGCGTTGTCGAGGAACGACGACAGGGTCCCCGACGCCCAGAAGAACTCCCAGGGTTCCCTGACGCCGAGGGCGCCTCCCCGCGCGTTCAGCACCGCGAGCGCGGGGATCATCGTGGCGAAGATCCCGGCGAAGAGGGCGGCCACCTCGACGATGGGCTCGAAGCCGAAGCCGTTCTCGTCGCGCAGCTTCCGCGGCGTCGTCCGCCAGGCGAGCGCGACGATGGCGAGCATCGCCGCCTCCGGGACCCCCGGCGGAGGGTCGAGGGTGCCCGCCGCGAGGAGGACGCCCACGATCGCGGCGAGCCACAAGAAATTGAGACCGCCCGCGACGTGGACCGGGACCTGGTGCTCGACGGCGATCTTGTCGAGGTCCCCGGGCCGCTCGAGGTCCTCCTTCCGGAAGATCGTCGAGTCCACCACGAAGAACAGCATGAGCAGCGCGCCGTTCACGAACAGCCAGATCGGGAAGAGCCGCAGCGTCCACAGGAACGGGACGCCGCGCAGGAACCCGAGGAAGAGCGGCGGGTCGCCGAGCGGGGTGAGCAGCCCCCCCGCGTTCGCCACGACGAAGATGAAGAAGACGAAGACGTGGGAGCGTTCCCGGCGGACCGAGTTGGCGCGCAGGAGCGGGCGGATGAGGACCATCGACGCGCCGGTGGTCCCGATGAACGAGGCGAGCGCCGCGCCGAGGCCGAGGAGCACGGTGTTCAGCCCGGGGGTGCCCGCCAGCGTGCCGCGCACCACGATGCCGCCCGAGATGGCGAACAGCGCTCCGAGCAGGATGATGAAGGCTGCGTACTCGTGCGCGGCGTGAAGGACCGCGCCCGGCTCGAGCAGGGCGATCCAGATCGCCACGGGCGCGCCGAGGACGAGGCTCACGAGCGCCTTGTTCCGGTTGTGCGCCCAGAACAGCGGCCGCGCCAGCGGCAGGACCGCGATCGCGAGGAGCATCAGGCCGAACGGCGCCGTGCTCCACGCCGGCAGCCGATGTCCGAGCGCCTCCGCCCCTGACGTCATGGCCGCAACCTACAGCGCGTCCTCGCCGCGCTCGCCGGTCCGGACGCGGATCGCCTCGTCGATGCGGCTGACGAAGATCTTGCCGTCCCCGATGCGGCCGGTCCGCATCCAGCGCTCGATGTCGTGGACGATGCGCGGCACGAGCGGGTCGGGGACGACGACCTCCACCTTCACCTTGGGGAGGAAGTCCACCGTGTACTCCGCGCCGCGGTGGATCGCGGCGTGCCCCCGCGAGCGTCCGAAGCCCTTCACCTCGCCGACGGTCAGGCCGGAGATCCACGGCTGCCCCGACAGCGCCTCGCGCAGCTCCTCCAGCTTCGAGGGGGGGATGATCGCCTCGATCTTCGTCACGCAGGACCCGGTTGCACCGCGCGCGCCAGCCGTTAGTCACGTGCGGCCGACGGTCCTTCGCGGGCTCGCGGGGGAGGGGCCCGAACGGCGGGCAGCAGCGTGCCTGCGTGTCGGGCACCCCGCTCGACGCCAGGGGACTACGAGCGGCGCCTCACGCCGGGGGCAGCACGTACCACTGGCCCTTCGCGCCCTGCTCGCGGCGGATGAGCCCCTCCTTCTCCATCTGCTCGAGGAGACGGGAGAAGGAGGAGAACCCGTGCTCGCGCTCGTCGAAGTCGGGCTCGCGCCGCACGATGGCCGCCTTGATGGCGGACGGGTTCACGGGCGCGGTGGCGCGGGCGAGGATCGCGGCGGCTGCCTCCCGCGCGAGCTCCGGGACGACCTTGTCCTTTTCCTTCTCCTTCTCCTTGCCGGTCTTGTCCCGCTCACGGGCCTCCCCCCCGCGCCGCTTCTGGCCACCGGTGCGGAGGTAGACGAACTCGTCGCACGCCTTCACGAAGAGCGGGCTCGTCGACTCCCTGACGGCCATGCCGATCACGGTCCGGTCGTTCTCGCGCAGCTTCGCGGCGAGCGGGCAGAAGTCCGAGTCGCCCGAGGCGATGACGAACGTGTCGATGTGCTCGCGCAGGTAGGCGAGCTCGAGCGCGTCGATGACGAGCCGAACGTCCGCGCCGTTCTTGCCGGCGCGGGTCGAGGGCGGGACGTCCATCAGCTCGACGCCATGATCGTGCAGCCGCTGCGTCGCGCCCGCGAAGCGGGTCCAGTCCGCGTACGCCCGGCGGTACACGACCTTCCCCTTCTCGAGCAGCACGTCGAGCGCCGGCTGCAGGTCGAAGCTGTCGGGGTCGAGCCCCGTACGGGTGACGAGGTTCTCGAAGTCGATGAACAGGGCGATGCGCTGATCTTCGGTCGGGTCGCGCTTCATGAGTTTCCTCCGGGCGGCGGGCCCGCCGGAGCGGAACCTGACAGGGTGCGCCCCGCGCCGCAAGGAAAGCGTCGCGGGAATGACCGGATCGCGCCGGGCCGAGACGTCAGTGCGCGCTCGGCGCGGGGGCGGCGGCGGCCTTGCCGGCGCTCGTCGACGCGGTGCCGCCGGGACGGCGCGACGCGCCCTCGAACACGGCGCCCCGCTCGACCGAGAGCGAGGGGGTCTCCACCTCGCCACGGAGGACGGCGGTCTGCTTGAGCTCGACCGCCTCCTTCGCCTTGACGTTCCCGTTCACCTCGCCCTCGACGACGAGCGAGCCGGCGGTGATCTGGGCGTTCACCTTCGCGCCCTCGCCCACCACGAGAACCCCGTCGGTCACGATCGCGCCCTGGAAGACGGCCTCGATCCGCACCGTCCCGGCGAACGTGAGCTTCCCTTCGAGCCGGACGCCGCGGCCAACGCGGAGGTGATCGGAGCTGCGGGCGGGAACGGGCGCCGGCGCCGGGGCAGCCGCACGGGGTGGCTCGCGCACCGCCGCCTCACGTATCGGCGGCTCGCGCGTCGGCGGCTCGCGCGTGGCCGGAGGCGGCACCTCCGCAGCCGGCTGCGGCGCGGTCTGGGGCAGCGAGTCGAACTCCGGCTTCTCCATCTTGTTCCAAAAGGACATGGGACCTCCCTCGAGGCGGACGCCCCCTCATACGCGCGGGCGAGGAGGAGAATTCCGGCTCCGCTGCCGTGCCGGCGGGCGCCTTCTGGGGCGCCGCCACTCAAGGTACGCCCATCGCGAACGTGCGCGGCGAGCGCTCGGTCGGCTGGATCGCTCCCTGGAGGGGCCTCCGGGCGCGCCAGCAGGTCATCTGCTAAAACGGATGGCCATGTCCGATCCGCGCGCCCGCGCTCCATTCTCCGTCCTCGGCGATCTCGACGAGTTCCTCGCCACGCTCGCGAAGTTCGAGCGCGGCGAGATCGGCGCCGAGGCGTGGCGCCAGTTCCGGCTCCTCCACGGGACCTACGGCCAGCGCCAGGCGGAATCGCACATGCAGCGGGTCAAGATCCCGCAGGGCGTCCTCTCCGCGACGCAGCTCGAGGCGCTCGCGGACGTCGCGGAGGCACACAGCCGCGGGTTCGCGCACGTGACGACGCGCCAGAACGTGCAGCTGCACTTCGTGACGGCGCGCGGCGCCGAGGTGGCGATGCGGCGGATGGCGGAGGCCGGGATCACGACGCGGGAGGCGTGCGGCAACTCCGTCCGGAACGTCACCGCCTGCCCCCGCGCCGGCGTCGCGCCCGACGAGGTGTTCGACCCGACCCCGTACGCGGAGGCGTTCACGCGGCACTTCCTGCGACACCCGCTGTCGAGCTCGCTCCCGCGCAAGTTCAAGGTGGCGTTCGAGGGCTGCCCGGAGGACCACGCCGCGGCGGCGATCCACGATCTCGGATTCGTGGCGCGGAGGCTTCCTGACGGCCGGCGCGGCTTCCTCGTCCGCGCGGGCGGCGGGACGGCCACCGTCCCGGTCTCCGCGCAGGTGCTCGTCGAGCTCCTCCCGGCAGGCGAGCTGCTCGGGCTCTCCGAGGCGGTGGTGCGCGTGTTCCACCGGCTCGGAGATCGCGTCCACCGGCACGCGAACAGGATGAAGTTCCTCGTCAAGAAGCTCGGGTTCGAAGGCTTCCGGGCCGAGGTCGATGCCGAGCGGGAGAGGGTCCGCGCGGAGGGCGCGCCGCAGCTCCCGTTCGACCCGGAGCGGCCGCCGGAGGAGCTCGCGCCGGAGGGGCCGCGCGCTCCCGGGCCGGACCGGGACGCGATCGCGGCGCGGGTCCGGGCGCAGTTGCCGCGGGGGCCGGGCGTCGTGCCCGTCGTCGCGCCGGACCTCGCGCCGACGCCGGACGCGTTCGCCGCGTTCGTGCGGACCAACGTGCGACCGCAGCGCCAGCCCGGGTACGTGACGGTCGAGGTGGTGCTGCCGCTCGGCGACGTCACGGCCGCCCAGCTCCGCGCGGTTGGCGACCTCGCCCGCGCCCACGGGGACGGCAGCGTCCGCCTCACGCGCGAGCAGGATCTCGTCCTGCGCTGGGTGCCGCGCGGCGACGTGCCCGCGCTGCACGCCGGCCTCGCCGCCGCAGGCCTCGGCCTCGCCGGAGCGGGTACGGCGGCCCGGGTCACGAGCTGCCCCGGGGCGGAGAGCTGCAAGCTCGCGGTGACGCAGTCGCGCGGCCTGGGCCGGCTCCTCGAGGCGCACCTGCGGGAGCACCCCGAGGTGGTCGCCGCCGCGCCCGGGCTCGACCTCAAGGTGAGCGGGTGCCCGAACGGCTGTGGCCAGCACCACCTCGCCGCCATCGGATTCCAGGGGAGCGCGCGCAAGGTGGGGACGCACGCGGTGCCCCAGTACTTCGTGCTCCTCGGGGGCGGACTCGGCCCGGACGGCGCGCGCTTCGGGCGCCTCGCGGCGAAGATCCCGGCCCGCCGGATTCCGGCGGCGATCGAGCGGCTCGTCGCGCTCTACCGCGCCGAGCGGATCGACGGAGAGGACGCGCCCGCGTTCTTCCGCCGCGTCGACCCCGCCCATGCGCGCGCCGCCCTCTCGGATCTCGCCGAGATCGCGCACGGGACGCTCACGCCGGAGGACCAGGTCGACCTCGGTGAGAGCGCGGCCTTCCGCCCGGAGACGGGCGAGGGCGAGTGCGCCACCTGAGGCCCGGCGCGCCATCCGCTTGACTGGACGATTGGCCGTTTTATAGGATGCATCCGTTACAACGGATGCAGCGCTCACGCTGCGGACAGGGAGGCAGGGACATGCGGGCTCGAAACGGGTGGGAATTGCTCGGCGCAGTGGTGGCGGTGGTCGCGGTCGCGCTCGGGAGCGGCGTGCCGTCGCGTGCCGCGGCGGGAGAGGTGCAGATCCTGAACGTGTCGTACGACCCCACCCGCGAGCTGTACGACGCGGTGAACGCCGCGTTCGGGAAGCAGTGGAAGGGGAAGACCGGCCAGGACGTCGTCGTGAAGCAGTCGCACGGCGGATCGGGGAAGCAGGCGCGCGCCGTCATCGACGGGCTCGAGGCGGACGTCGTGACGCTCGCGCTCGCCTACGACGTGGACGCGGTCGCGAAGGCCGGGCTCCTGCCGGCGGACTGGCAGAAGCGGCTCCCGCAGAACGCGTCGCCGTACACCTCCACGATCGTCTTCCTCGTCCGCAAGGGGAACCCGAAGGGCCTCCGGGACTGGGACGATCTCGTGAAGCCGGGCGTCCAGGTGATCACGCCGAACCCGAAGACCTCGGGGGGCGCGCGCTGGAACTACCTCGCCGCATGGGCCCACGCCCTGAAGAAGAGCGGCGGGGACGAGGCGAAGGCGAAGGAGTTCGTGCGCGCGCTCTTCAGGAACGTGCCGGTGCTCGACTCGGGCGCGCGCGGGTCGACGACGACCTTCGTCGAGCGGGGGATCGGCGACGTGCTGCTCGCCTGGGAGAACGAGGCGTTCCTCGCGGTCGAGCAGCTCGGGAAGGGCCGCTTCGAGATCGTGGTGCCGAGGCTCTCAGTCCTCGCCGAGCCGCCGGTCGCGGTGGTGGAGAAGAACGCCGACCGCCACGGGACGCGCGCGGTCGCGCAGGCGTACCTCGAGTTTCTCTACGGCGCCGAGGGGCAGGAGATCGCGGCGAGGAACTTCTACCGGCCGCGCGACGCCAAGGTGGCGGCGAGGTACGCAGCGAAGTTCCCGAAGATCGAGCTCGTCACGGTCGACGGCGTCTTCGGCGGCTGGCAGAAGGCGCAGGCCACCCACTTCGCGGACGGCGGCGTGTTCGACCAGATCTACACGCCGGGGTCGTAGGGCGGCGGCGAGGCGGGGATGAGGGGTGAACCACGAGCGACCTTGCGCGAACCTCGAGGTCGTCTAAGGGCGCGAACTGCTCATTTTGCGCTTGGGTTCCCCCCACACCCCCGCCGCATCCTGCTGAGCGAATCGGGGTGAAGCGGCCGCGGCGCGACGGAACGGCCGAGCGTTGCGATGCCCGAGTTCGGCTCGGGGTCCTGCGCCGTGACGCTCGATGCGACCCGGCAGCCGCTCTGCCAGCGTGGCGTGCAAATGCCACAATCTTGATTGGGCGGATATGGCAATCGGGCGCGAGAGGTTTCGCCTCGATGTGGCGCGCGCACGCCGAGCTCAAGCAGCGGCGCTGCGAAACGATGATTCGCCACGGGCGACTGATCGCTCAGGCGAAGTCGCAGGTTCAAATCGGGGGCCCGATGGTGACCATTTCTGAAGGCTTCGTCGCGCGCCCCTTGAGTGCGGGCATCGCTCCGCCCGGCGCGAGAGGCTCGCTACCCGTGCAGGCTACGGGAGAGGCGGTGAACCCGCTCACGCTCCTCGCCGTCGGCTACCCTGCGCCTGGTCGCCCGCGTGCGTCGCGGCTCACATGTCGCCACCGGCGTCGAGGGTCCCCTTTCCACCGGGATCACCGGGGACCCGGGTCCCGGTCAGCTTTCCGGCTCCATCATGGGCGCGGGCTCCATCGGCCCCTCGGCCCACTCGGTGTCCTGCCAGCCTGAGATGACGGCCTCGGTGTCCTTGCAGACGAAGCAGAAGGCCTCGATGCGGTCGTCGCTGCGCTTCATCACCCACATCAGGCCGAGGCACGGCTTGCGGTTCGGCCGGCGCTTGCACGGGACGAGCGTCTCGCGGCCATCGAGCTGCTGAAGCGGTCCGTGCTTCCGCCGCTCGAAATCTGATCCACCCCGCCGTTCGAAAACTGATCCACCAGGGCGGTTCCAGACAGCCTAGCTCTTTCTCGCTCCGGTTGCCGCAGGTGACGCCTCCGCGCCCTGTCGCCTGCGCATCCTGAAGCTCTTCCCCTTCGTCGTGATGACGGTCGCGTGGTGGGCGAGGCGGTCGAGCAGCGCGGTGGCGAGCTTCTCGTCGCCGCCGAACACCTTGGGCCACTCGCTGAAGGCGAGGTTGCTCGTCACCAGGATCGACCTCCGCTCGTAGCGGTCGGCGGCGTGTTCGACCAGATCTACACGCCGGGGTCGTAGGGCGGAGCGCGGGTCCTCGCGCTGGCGTCGCCGTCAGCGCGGGACCCGGAGAGGAGGAGCGACGTCGCGGGACGTCAGAATCGGATGCCGAACAGCCCGCCCACCCGGACGCCGTCGAGAGTCAGCCCCGTGCCGGAGTGGAAGTACTCGCTGGTCGTCACGAAAGCGTAGCGCGCGTCGACGCCGCCGAAGTACCGCTCGCCGAGGCGGAAGGTGGCACCTGCCCCGGCGTGGAACCCGACGGTGGTGCGCGACTCGCTGAGCGTAGCCCGAGCGTCGGCGGGGTCGAGCGTCAGCGTTGCGAAGTAGAGGCCCGCGCCGCCGACGAGGTACGGCTGGATCGACCCGACGGGTAGCATCAGCTTAACGGAGCCGGTGACCGGGACGACCGAGATCCGGGTCGTCATGTCGACCACCACGTTGTAGCTGACGGGGTCCGGGTAGAACCAGGTCCGCGCGCCGGAGGCGCGGAAGTAGCCGACGCTGAGCTCCCCGGCGAGGAAGTTGAGGAACGCGCGGCCGATCGCGATCTCGCCGTCGAGGCCGGCGTCGTAGTTCGGGAGCGAGGGGCTCTGGGCGAGGAACGTGCCGGCGCGGACCAGCGCGTAGTCGTACGCCGGCTCGGCGGCGCGGGCGCTCGGGGCGAATGCGGCGAGCGCGGCGACGGCGATCGCCGTGGCGGAACGGAGCAGCTTCGTCATGGGACCCCCCAGGGCGACGTCTCCCGGGAGCTTTGCGCAGCGGAGGATGACGGTCAAGCGCGCCGAGCCGCGGGCGCGGCGGCCGTCCGCTCACGCCTCCACGAATTGCCCCCACGCGGCCTCGAACGCCGCTGCCCTACAGCCCGCTCGCGGTGAGGCTGTCCGACTCCGCCTCGGACGCCGGGAAGACGCGGATCCGCCGCGGCGAGACGTGGACCTCCTCTCCCGGCGTGAGCGCGAGGGCCTCGCTCTTGCGGAGGTCGAGCTCCACCTCGATGCCCGGACCGTGCCCTTCCGCCGAGAGCTCGACGCGGACCGCGGCGCCGAGCGGGATGAGCCGCT
>WNGA01019671.1_pt1 | contig 15912 bp, 13 predicted proteins | sample 5400061 | NCBI WGS metagenome assembly WNGA01 (sample SAMN13153366, study PRJNA577476) | soil metagenome | isolation source: 100 cm soil or saprolite under grassland replicate 2 | place: USA:California | collected 2016-06-15
CGACTTCACCATGTCGATGTGGCGCAGGAGTTGCGAGAGGCCCTCGAGGGCGTAGTACTCGCTCTGGATCGGGACGAGGACCTCGCGGGCCGCGGTCAGCGCGTTCACGGTGAGCAGGCCCAGGGACGGCGGGCAGTCGATGAAGACGTAGTCGTACTTCTCGCCCGCAGCCTCGGTCTCGGCCAGGTGTGCGTCGAGGGCGCGCTTCAGGCGGCTCTCGCGGGCCACGATGCTGACCAGTTCGATCTCGGCGCCGGCCAGGTCGATGGTCGCCGGCACGACCATGATGCCGGGGTGCTCGGCACAGGGCTGGAGGAGCTTGCTCAGCGACTCGCCCTCGATGACCGCCTCGTAGACACCCGGGGTGCCTTCCGAGTGGTCGATGCCGAGCGCCGTCGAGGCGTTGCCCTGGGGGTCGAGGTCGATCACGAGGATGCGAGCGCCGTACAGCGCGAGGCCAGCGGCGACGTTGACGGTCGTCGTGGTCTTGCCGACACCACCCTTCTGGTTGGCGACGACGAAGACCCGGGTTTCGGCGGGCAGCGGGAACTCGCGGCCCATTGTGCGTCCTTCATTCACCAGCAGGGTCCGTTCGGTGGCGGCGGCGATCGGAGTCTCGAGAAGGCGTCGCTGAAGTTCGTCCGACGTGGCCCGCGCGGCGATCTGTGCGGCAGTCATAGCGCCCATTCCGATAGGTGCGGGACTTGGCCCGAAGAGGATGTCAGTAGGAGTCGGGGCGGGTCTGCCCCCAGCTCCGTCCACAGGCTTCTGTGGACGAATTCCCGTGTGCGGAGGCAGTTTCAGGGGGTCGTCATCCACAGGTCGTGGAGACTCGGAGAAGTCGTCGTCGGCGTCGACCAGCGACGCCGTTTCGCGTGAAACATCATGCCTGGCCGGCTCGCCAGTTTCACGTGAAACAGCTGCCGGATTGGTCGACAGGTCGAGATCGAGCCCGCTGGCCGCTACCACCCGCAGGGACGAGCTATCGACCGGTCGGTGTTGGTCACGGTCGGATGAGCCGAAGTCAGCAGGAGCCGGAAGCGATGATCGCTCGAAGGCCAGGGCTTCCGCTGAAGTCGGGGCCGGGGTCTCGGCTGAGGTCGGCGACGGGGTTACGGCGGCGGATGCAGTCGATGCCTCCGGGCCGACTGGATTGACCGGGTGCGTCCCCTCAACCGAGTCAGAGCTCGCGAGCGGATGAGGCTCGCGGTTTTCAACTGGTGTGGGAGCGGGGGTGCTAGGCGTTGCTTCTTGGGTGATCAGTCGGGTCGTGGTCTGGGGGTCTGATGGCCAGCCGATTGCTTGCGACTTCCTTGGCTTGCCGGTGCTTTTGTCCGGCCATCCGAGGGCACGACTCACCAACCCGATCACCTCCCGCGTCTTCCGTGCCGCGATCCCCTTGCAGCACGTCCGGCCACAATACTCACGACTGTCGTCGGCTGGGCCAGTTCATCCACGCCGAGTTGGTGAATGTGCCAGACCTCGGCGCCGAGGGACTCGAGTTCGCGTTCGGACGCGTCCAGTTCTTCCTCGGCGGACGACCCCTTCATCGCCAGCATCAGTCCCCCTTCGGCACACAACGGCAGGCACCACCTGGCCAGTTTGCCCAAGGGAGCGACAGCACGAGAAGTCACCACGTCGTACGACGCCCGCGGAAGATCCTCGGCACGGGAACGGACGACGGACGCGTTGCCGAGTTCCAGTCGCTCGACCGCCTCCTGGAGGAAGGTGGTACGCCGGAGCAGAGGCTCGACGAGCGCCACCTGAAGATCGGGACGGACCACAGCGAGCACGATCCCGGGCAGTCCGGCGCCGGTGCCAATGTCGGCAACCGTCGACCCTTCCGGGATCAACCGCTCCAGGACGGCGCAGTTCAACAGATGCCGGTCCCACAGCCGCGGCACCTCGCGTGGGCCGATCAGGCCGCGCACGGTCCCCTCAGTAGCGAGCAGTTCGGCGTAGGCCGCAAGCCGGTCCGCCGCTCGTGGAAACAACTTCTCCACGAGCGGCGGCGTTTCACGTGAAACGTGTTCGGTCACAAGCCAACCACTCCGGCGACCGGCTCGAGAACGACAAGGAGTGGCATGGCTGTCATGCGATCAGGACGGCTGTACGACGACGCGCCGACGGGGCTCCTCGCCCTCTGACTCGCTGGTCAGGCCGGCGGACGCGACGACGTCGTGGACGACCTTGCGCTCGAACGGCGTCATCGGGTCAAGGCGCACAGGAGCGCCGGTCGCCTTCGCCTCCTCGACCGCCTTGCGACCGACCTCTTCCAGTTCGGCCTTCCGGTTGGCCCGGTAGTTCGACACGTCCAGCATCAGCCGGGACCGCTCACCGGTCTCCCGGTACACAGCCAGCCGGGTCAATTCCTGCAGCGCCTCCAGCACCTTGCCGTTCTCGCCGACCAGGTTGCTGAGCTCCGCGCCCACGATCGACACCGCGGGCCGGTCGCCTTCGACATCCATGTCGATGTCGCCGTCCAGGTCGGCAATGTCCAGCAACTCCTCGAGGTAGTCGGCGGCGATGTCGCTCTCCGCCTCGAGTGCCTTGAGGCGCTCGTCCGAGGCGCTCGTCGTACCGGCGGACTGCTCCGCCGCCTCGGTGTTCTGCATGCCGTCGGTCACGGCTACTCCTTCACAATGTCGAGATCCGCCCCCACGGGGACCCAGGTAGTACAAGCAGGGTTACCGGCGCCAGCGCGGGCCGATCAGCGCGATCCGCCGCTCTTCTTCTGCGCCGCCTTCTTCTGCGCGGCCGACTTCGCCGCGGGCTGGCGCTTCGCCGTCGTACCCTTCTTGCCGGCCGGCTGCTTCTTGGCAGCGCCGGCCTGAGGCTTGTTGGCCGCACTCGGCTGGGCGTCCGAGGACGCCTGGCCGTTGCTCTCCGGGTTCGCACCACCGGTCGAAGCCTGCGTACCGCCACTTGCCGCGGAACCACTCCTGCGGTCGCTGCGGGACTGCCGCTTCGGCTGCTGCCGCTGCGCCGGACGACGGTCCTGGACGGTCTCCGTCGTACCCTCGGCGCCCGCCAGGCCCTCGTCGGCCGGCTTGCCGTGGCGCAGGTTGTGCTCGCGCTTGCGGGCCTCCATCGCGTCGTACGCCGGGGTCCCCGGAGCCGGGTTGCGACGGATCACGTAGAACTGCTGGCCCATCGTCCACACGTTCGAGACGAACCAGTAGATGAGCACACCGATCGGGAAGTTGAAGCCACCGATCAGGAAGAAGATCGGGAAGACGTACAGCATGATCTTCTGCATCTGGGCGGCCTGGCCCGTGAGGGCCTCCTTGGGCATGTTCTTGCGCATCAGCTGAAGCTGCGTGGTGAACATCGTCGCCGTCATCAGGATGATCAGCACCATCGCGACGACCTTGACGTTGCCGGCACCGTCGCCGCTCGCCTTCAGGAAGGTCTGCGAGATCTCCGCACCGAAGATCTTCGCGTGCTGCAGCGAGTCGACATGCGGCTTCATGATCTCGCTGTGCCACTTGCCCTTCGACGCGTAGTCGAGGACGCGGAACAGCGCCAGGAAGATCGGCGACTGGAGCAGCAGCGGAAGGCACGAGGAGAACGGGTTAGTACCCGTCTCCTTGTACAGCTTCATCATTTCCTGACCGAGCTTCTCCCGGTCGTGGCCGTACTTCTTCTGCAGCTCCTTCATCTTCGGCTGCAGCAGCTGCATGTTCCGGCTGGACCTGATCTGCCGGACGAACAGCGGGATCAGCAGGGTCCGGATGACGATCGTCAGGCCGGCGATGGACAACGCCCAGGCCCAGCCGCCGTTCGGGTCGAGCACCAGGCCGAGGAGCCAGTGCCACCCGACCAGCAGCGCCGACACGGCCCAGTACAGCGGGGTCATGATCGCGTTGAACACGCCTACGATCCCGTCCCACAACATGAGATCGGGGATGGCCAGAAGAGTCACTCAAGCACCTCGCTGCACAGGCCCGGCGTCGGCCGACGGTCCGGGCTGGTTGGCGGAGATCGAATCTCCGCGCTGGTCGACATCTTGGGGTGGAACGGGGTCGTAGCCGCCGGGGTTCCACGGGTGGCAGCGGGCGAGTCTCCTCGCCGCCAGCCAGCTACCGCGCACCGCACCGTGGCGCTCGACCGCCTCCAGGGCGTACGCCGAACAACTCGGGTAGAACCTGCACACCTGTCCGTACATCGGGCTGATGAAGGTCCGGTACAACTTCAGGAAACCAATGATCCCGCTCTTCACGGGATTGATCCTCATCGTGGCTCCAACAACCGGCGCAGCGCTCCGTCGACGTCTGCGACCAGTTCGTCGTACGACGACGATGCGGACGACGGGAGGGCGCGTACGACGGTCAGGCTGCCGGCCGGTAGATCAGGGAGCCGCGTGGCCATCACAGCACGCAGGCGGCGGTGGACCCGGTTCCGCAGAACCGCGTTGCCCACCGCCTTGTTCACCACGAATCCGACGCGAGCGGGCTCGACCACGGCGTGGTCCGCCAGGTCGTCCCGGAGCAACAGATGGACCACCACGGCGCGCCGACCCGCCCGCCGTCCGGAGCGGACGGCGCGGCGGAAGTCGTCGGACCGGCGCAACCGGTTCGACGCGGGCAACACGAGGTGGTCACCGTCGAGGACGTCGCTCAGGCCGCGAGGCGCTGACGACCCTTGCTACGGCGGGAGGCGATGATGGCGCGACCCGCACGGGTACGCATCCGAAGACGGAAGCCGTGCTTCTTGTGCCGGCGACGGTTGTTCGGCTGGAACGTCCGCTTGCTCACTGGAATGACTCCGGTTACTCGAGATCACGAAATGTCGACAAATCCACTGATAGATCTGCCGCTGGTGCAGTCCTGCACACCACTCAAGAACCAGTGTGGTCCCGCAGGGAGCGCAGCACGAAACGGCCGGCTCAACACCGACCGATCCACGGTACGTGGCCGCCTGTGGACAGGTCAAACCAGTGATCCCCAAGGTTTTCCACAGGCCTGTGGACAAAACAGCCGTCGCACAACCGGTCAACCGGTGGTCACCCACGGCTCTCACACCATGATCACGCTCCGGCGTCCACCCGACACGCCGGAGGTTGCCCCCAATTTTGGGTTCATAGCCTGTGGATGACGGCTTGAAGCAGGCTGGGCGGACTTGTTAGCGTCAGCAACTCACACCAGAGGTCCCGCACTCCGCAATCGGTAACCAACCTGCTCCACCCGTCGTTCACAACTGTGGACAACCGTGTGGACAGCACGGCGTGACGGTGTCGGGTCTAAAGGTCGCGCCGCCCGGGTCCGCCCGGAACGCGCCGGCCACCGCAGCGATGGATTCGGGGAGCAACGCGTGGTCGAGGACCATTCCGCCAGTGCGGAATACACAGGAGATGCCGAGCCGGACCTCGGCCCGGACGTCAAGCCGGGGATCACTCCGGAGCCGGCTCAAGGCGAGAGCCCCACACCGAATCACAACGCATCCACTCGCGAAGTTCGGCCGGAGTATCGGCTCGTGCCTCGCGGCCGGCTCGACGGCTTCAGCCTCCCCAGCGGCTACCGCTCCGACCTGGAACGGGCCGCCGCGTCCGACCTCTCCGCCGGCCCGGCGCCCGCACCTTCCTCTGGTACGGCGTTCTTCGGCGCAGCACCAGCCGTCGCCGGCAACCTCAGCCACGGCAGCGACAACCGGTTCGGCGACCGCCCATCCAGTGCGGAGCAGACAACCGGCGACGAGCGAGCAGACTCCGGCGGTGCTCCGAGCAGCCAATCCTCGGCGGACTTCGCCGGTGCGCAGCAGGCCTTCTCGTACGGCGCTGATGCGCAGCCCGCTCAGTACGGCGGCGATGTCCAACCGGCTGGGCACAGCCACGACGGCCGACCGGCTGAGTACAACGGCAACGACCGGGCTGCTGAGCACAGCCGCGACGCCCGGGCCTCTGAGTACAACCGGGATGGCCGACCGGCTGAGTACGGCGGGGATGGCCGACTTCGCGGGTATGCCGGATCCACGGGGTACGGCGCTGGCACGCGGCCAACTGCGGTTGAGCAGGCAGCCGGCCGAGCGGGTTTTGGCGGAGATCAGCAGATCGCAGGATTCGGCGGTGGGGACAGGGATGCCGACTGGGGTATGAGCACTGGCAGGGAACTTGCCGGCGCGATGCGGAGCGAGGGTGATGGGCGTGCGAATCCTGACGGCGGCGGTAATGACACCCCAGCTGAAACGGTCGGGCCGGTGACGAACCTCGGTGATGCCTGGACCCGGGTACTCGCGGGCCTCCCGCCGAACCAGCGCGCCTGGCTGACGAACTCCCGGCCGGTCACGCTGCACGAGAGTACGGCCATCGTCGCGGTGCCCGACGACTTCACCCGCGGCCAGCTCGAGACCCGGCTGCGCCCGGACCTCGAGCGGATCCTGACCGAGAGCTTCGGCCGCGACATCCGGATCGCCGTGACCGTCGACCCGTCGCTCGACCCCGAGGTGCGCGAACAGCAGCAGCCGCCGCAGCCCGTCGTACGCGAGCCACTGCGGACCGAGGGAGTGTTCCAGCCGACGATCCAGTCGGCGCTGACCGATCCCGACACCACCGGACAACAGTTCGGGCAGCCCACGCGGCAGGAGGCGGCCGGGCACCACTTCGACCAGCCCGCCGGCGCGGCACCACAGCTCGGCGCGCCACAGCTCGGTGGACCGCGGCTTGGTGCACCGCAGCAACCGTTCGGGCAGCAGCTCGGTTCGGTCGCTCCGCTGCCGAACGGATCGGCGCCGACCCAGCCGGCCACCGAGGCACAGGGTGAAGCCCGGCTCAATCCGAAGTACACGTTCGAGACCTTCGTCATCGGCAGCTCGAACCGGTTCGCACACGCGGCGGCCGTCGCGGTGGCCGAGGCGCCTGGTAAGGCCTACAACCCTCAGCTGATCTACGGCGACTCGGGACTCGGCAAGACCCATCTGCTGCACGCGATCGGGCACTATGTCCGCAGCCTCTACACCGGGGCGCGGGTCCGGTACGTCTCCAGCGAAGAGTTCACCAACGACTTCATCAACGCGATCCGCGACGACAAGGCGTCCCAGTTCCAGCGCCGGTACCGCGACGTCGACGTACTGCTGATCGACGACATCCAGTTCCTCGAGGGCAAGATCCAGACCCAGGAGGAGTTCTTCCACACCTTCAACACCCTCCACAACGCGAACAAGCAGATCGTGATCAGCTCCGACCGGGCGCCGAAGCGTCTGGAGGCGCTGGAGGACCGGCTGCGGAACCGGTTCGAGTGGGGGCTCATCACCGACATCCAGCCGCCCGACCTGGAGACCCGGATCGCGATCCTGCGGAAGAAGGCGGCGACCGAGCGGCTGACCGCGCCGCCGGAGGTGCTGGAGTTCATCGCGTCGAAGGTGCAGACGAACATCCGTGAGCTCGAGGGCGCGCTGATCCGGGTCACGGCGTTCGCCAGCCTGAACCGGCAGCCGGTCGACCTCAGCCTGGCCGAGATCGTGCTGAAGGACCTGATCCCCGAAGGCAGCAAGCCCGAGGTGACGGCCAGCATGATCATGGGCCAGACCGCCTCGTACTTCGGCCTGTCGATCGACGACCTCTGTGGTTCCAGCCGGAGCCGGGTGCTGGTGACGGCGCGGCAGATCGCCATGTACCTGTGCCGCGAGCTCACCGATCTGTCGCTGCCGAAGATCGGCCAGCAGTTCGGTGGCCGTGACCACACCACCGTCATGCACGCCGAGCGGAAGATCCGTCAGCTGATGTCGGAGCGGCGGAGTGTCTTCAACCAGGTGACCGAACTGACCAACCGGATCAAGCACCAGGCCAAGCAGCAATGAGTTCCGCGACCGTGTCGAAAAGCATGTACGCCGAGTGCTACGACACGGTCACCGGAACCACACAGGCTGGGGATACTCCTGTGGATAACTGTGGGTATCCCGGTGGACACTTCAGCCGGTGTTGTGGATTCGCTGTGGGGACAGAATCGGTCATCACCAGGCGTCCCAAGCCAGACTGGGATTCGTCCACACACCGTCCCCAGCCCGATTCGGCACCTGACCTGCGGATTCGCCGCTTTTCCACAGTTTCCACCGGCTTGAGGTACCTGTCAGGCTGTTCCCAGAACCACAGGAACGACGCCGACGCGACCCGCCCTAAGCGCCACGTCACGCCCGGTTGGCGCACATCACACTCGTCCGTGGCAGGATCTGCCTGGCACACAGCCGAATCAGGAGGCACCCAGCGGTGAAGTTTCGCGTCGAGCGCGACGTACTGGCCGAGTCGGTGGCCTGGGCCGCGCGCAGTTTGCCGAGTCGTCCCAGCGTTCCGATCCTTGCCGGGCTTCTGGTCGAGGCCGAGGACGGGCAGATCACCCTGTCCGGCTTCGACTACGAGACCTCGGTCCGGGTCACCGTGCCCGCGCAGGTGGCCGACGCCGGCAAGTGCCTGATCTCCGGCCGGCTCATGGCCGACATCTCGAAGAGTCTTCCGAACCAGCCCGTGGACGTCGCCGTCGACGGCGCCAAGGCTCAGGTCACGTGTGGCAGTTCGCGGTTCACGCTCCAAACGCTTCCCACAGAGGAATATCCGGCTCTGCCGGACCTGCCGGCTGCCAGCGGCACGGTGAAGAGCGACGTCTTCTCCCTGGCCGTCTCCCAGGTGGTGACCGCGGCCGGCCGCGAGGACACCCTGCCAGTGCTGACCGGCGTACGAGTCGAGATCGAGGGATCGACGATCTCGCTGCTCGCCACCGATCGCTACCGGCTCGCCATCCGTGAGCTCGAGTGGAACCCGCAGTCCCCCGACGCGTCCGCGGCCGCGCTGGTGCCGGCCCGGGTGCTGTCCGAGACCGCGAAGGCAATGACGGGCTCCGACGTGATCATCTCCCTGGCCGCGCCGGGGACCGGTGACGGCATCGTCGGCTTCGAGGGCGAGGTGTCCGGCGGCAACCGCCGGGCCACCACCCGCCTGCTCGACGGGGAGTTCCCGAAGGTGCGCGGCATCATCCCGACCGACTCGGCCATCGCGACCCGGGTGCGGATCGACACCGCGACTCTGGTCGAGGCGGTCAAGCGCGTCGCCCTCGTCGCGGAGCGGAACGCACCTGTGCGGCTGACGTTCAGCGAGGACAGCGTGACGCTGGACGCCGGCAGCGGTGACGAGGCCCAGGCGTCCGAGTCCATCGAGGCGCGGATCTCCGGTGAACCCGTGACCGTGGGCTTCAACCCGACGTACCTGCTCGACGGCCTGAACGCGATCGGCACGCCGGTGGCGCATCTCGCCTTCACGCAGGCGACGAAGCCGGCCGAACTGACCGGTGTGACGGACTTCGACGGTGATCCGATCAGCGAGTTCCGGTACGTGCTGATGCCGGTCCGCCTGAACAGCTGAAAGCCAACAGAACAAGGGGATTCACGATGGAGCTCGGCCTTGTCGGTCTCGGCAAGATGGGCGGCAACATGCGCCAGCGGATCCGCAACGCAGGCCACACCGTGGTCGGGTTCGACCACAACCCGGACATCTCCGACGCCAAGGACCTGGCCGACATGGTCGGCAAGCTCACCGCGACCGACCAACCGAAGGTGGTCTGGATCATGGTGCCGGTGCAGGCCATCGACCCGGTGATCGCCGAGCTGTCCGAGCTGCTGTCGCCGGGCGACATCGTGATCGACGGCGGCAACAGCCGCTGGACCGACGACACCCGTCGTGCCGCGCAGCTCGCCGAGAAGGACATCAAGTTCGTCGACTGCGGTGTGTCCGGTGGCGTCTGGGGTCTGGAGAACGGCTACGCGCTGATGTGCGGCGGCGACAACGAGACGGTCGCGACCGTGATGCCGATCCTCGAAGCGCTCAAGCCCGAGGGCGACTTCGGGTTCGTCCACGCCGGCAAGGTCGGCGCCGGTCACTTCACGAAGATGGTCCACAACGGCACGGATGTCGTGGAGAACGTGCCGGAGGCGTTCGAGTCCTGGCGCGAGGGCACCGTGATCCGGTCCTGGCTGCTCGACCTGATGGTGAACGCGCTCAAGGAAGACACCCACCTGGACAAGATCCGTGGGTACGCCGAAGACTCCGGTGAGGGCCGCTGGACGGTCGAAGCCGCGATCGACAACGCCGTACCGGTGCCTGCGATCGCCGCGTCGCTGTTCGCCCGGTTCGCCTCCCGGCAGGACGACTCGCCGGCGATGAAGGCCATTGCCGCGATGCGCAACCAGTTCGGTGGTCACGCGGTCAAGGGCGCCGAGGACCCGTCGTACGCGACGCCGCCCACGAAGCACTGAGGTGTATGTCACCGCCCTGGGTCTGCTCGACTTCCGGTCCTACCAGCAGGCGGAGGTCGAGCTCGCTCCGGGCGTGACGGCCTTCGTCGGGCCCAACGGTCACGGCAAGACCAACCTTGTCGAGGCGATCCACTACACCGCGACTCTCGGCTCGCACCGGGTGGCGAACGACGCTCCGTTAGTGCGAGCCGGCGCCACCCGGGCGATACGTCGTCGTCGAGCTGGAAATCAATCCTGGGAAGGCAAATCGGGCCCGGGTGAACCGTTCGCCGGTGCCGCGGCCGCGGGAAGTGCTCGGTCTGCTCCGCACGGTCCTGTTCGCGCCGGAGGATCTGGCGCTGGTGAAAGGCGATCCGTCCGAGCGGCGACGGTTCCTGGACGAGTTGCTGACCCTGCGGGCGCCGCGAATGGCCGGCGTACGGCAGGACTACGACCGGGTGCTGAAGCAGCGGAACTCGTTGCTGCGAAGCGCGTCGATGGCGCGCCGACAGAACCGGTCGAATGCCGCCGAGGGCCAGCTGCGAACGTTGGAGGTGTGGGACTCGCACCTCGCCCGGGCCGGCTCCGAGTTGCTCGCTACCCGACTCGAGTTGCTGGAATCCCTGCGTCCATTGGTCTCCAACTCGTACGACGCTGTTGCCCGGGGCAAGCATGATGCGCGGCTGGAGTACAAGTCGTCGGTTCTCCTCGAGCCTGGAGTGACGTCGCGCGAGCAGTTGGCCGAGGTGCTGATGGCGGCTGTCCAAGAGAAGCGGCAGGACGAGTTGGAGCGCGGGGTGTCGCTGGTCGGGCCGCACCGCGATGACGTCGTACTCGGGCTTGGGGACTTGCCAGCCAAGGGGTACGCGAGTCACGGTGAGTCCTGGTCGTTCGCGCTCGCGCTGCGGCTGGCGTCGTACGACCTGCTGAGAGCGGACGGGGGTGAGCCGGTGCTGATCCTGGACGACGTGTTCGCGGAGCTCGACTCGCAGCGCCGTGACCGGCTGGCCGAACTGGTCGCTCCGGCCGAGCAGGTGCTGGTGACTGCGGCGGTGAGCGCCGACGTTCCTGCCGAGCTCAGCGGAGAGCGCTTCGACGTAGGTGACGGGACCGTACGCCGTGTCTGAACCCCGGAATTCGTCTGAGAGCGGCTTCGAGAGCGAGGCGGCTCCGGATCGTCCGGGCGAAGCTGAGCACGACAAGCAGGGGCTGGACCTGGCGAAATCGCTTGCCGGCCGGCTCAAGGGCATGACCCCGATCCAGCCGGTCAAGCGGACCCGCCGGCGCCCTCGGATCGACGGCGCGCAGATCAGCAGCGCCCGGCCCGACGACCGCGATCCCCAGCGCCTCACCAACACCCTCGGCCGCCTGATGCGCGACCAGGGCTGGGAGGTGGATGTCGCCGTACACAGTGTGATGGCCCGCTGGCCGTCGATCGTCGGGCCCGAGATGGCCGAGCACTGCAAGCCGGAGTCTTACCAGGACACCGAACTCACCGTCCGCACCGACTCCACCGCCTGGGCGACCCAGCTCAAGATGCTCGCCCCGGACCTGGTACGACGCCTCAACGCCGAACTCGGCGACGGCACAGTCACCCGCGTCAACGTCCAAGGCCCGCACGCCCCGTCCTGGCGCAAAGGCCCAAGAACCATCCGCGGCGGCCGCGGCCCCCGAGACACCTACGGCTGATCCGGATTTGCGGTGGAGACCCGCCGCTCACCTAGGATCGGGCGCGATGCGCACGATCGTCGATGGTTTCCGCGAGATGGTCCACCTGATCGGAGACACCTTCCGGCTCTGGTGGCGCAACCTCCTGCCCATGGCGACGTGGTACCTCGCCGGGTACGTCGGCTTCAAGGCGTGCATGGGCGGCGCGATCTGGCTGTCCGAGCACTCCCATGGCAGCCTCGGCGTGGGCGTCTTCTCTGCCGGCGTGCTGATGCAGATCGCGGCGTACGTCGGAATGATCCGGACCTGTGCAACGTCGCTGTACCGCTGGCGTGACGCCGCGAGCGACAAGTCCGAGGAGACCTCCGACCCGACGCAGCAGGGCCTGCTGGAACTGCTGGCCGTCACCCTGCTCCCGCTGGTCGCGGTGTGGTCAGCGTGGGGCTTCCTGGAAGACCAGCTCGCGGAACTCAACGTCAGCAACCTCGTGGAGCGTGGACTGCAGCCCGGGGCAAGGTTCTTTCAGTTGGAGGGTGGCGCCTGGCACAAGTACCTGCCGGCGATCGTGATCCTGCTGGTGCTGCGGCGGGTGCTCGAAGCGGTCGACGAGCGCTGGCCGAGCCGGCCGGTCAAGTTCGCCCAGGTCTGGGCGGAATCGTTCTTCCTGCTGATTACCGTCGTCGTCACGCCGCACGCGATCAAAGACGGCAAGGACTGGTTCAGCCTCCGCAACTTCTGGTACTGGTCGCTCGATTGGTGGGGTGGGCTGAAGGACTTCTTCGCCAACATCCACATCCCGATCCCGGCCGGTCTCGAGTTCCTCTGGGGATTCTTCTGGGACTCGCTGTGGCCGCTGTTCAAGCTCGGTGTCGCCGAGCCGCTGACGTGGCTGGCGATCACCACGGTGGTGTTCGGTCACCGGGTTCTGTCCAGCGGCGGCGTCTTCCGTGGCACGCGGCTGGAGCGGCGGTACGGCGGTCAACTCGAGGCCGAGGCGCCGAAGCAGAACCGGATCGTCGCACTGACCAACAAGGCGCCGAACCTGCTGCTCGGTGGGCTCCGGGAGAAGTTCTACCCGACGCTGAACGCGTTCCGGCTGCTGGTCCGGGTCGGCCCGGTGTTCCTCGGCGTCGTCTGCATGGTGTACACGTTCTGGCTGCTCGGCGATGACTGGTTGTTGTTCGGGATCAACCGGCTGATCGGGATCCACGGCGAGCGCTGGGGCCTGATGAACTATGAGATCGCCCGGCTGATCAGAGATATCGTCTTCGAGACGCTGCGGATCGCGCTGCTGGCGGCGGCCTTCGACCTGTGCATCTCGGTGAGCAGCGAGCGCCGGGCAGAGGCAGCCGCGACGGAACACGCCAAGGGCGAGACGAAGGACGAGGCCAAGGCAGCCCAGCTGGCCGAGGTCTGACAGCGGCGGGTCACCGCTACCAAGGCAGCGGCCACCCTGACGCGGGTTGAGTCACGGGGTGATGAGCACGCGGCGGCGTTCGTCGAGGTTCTCGACCTGGACACCGGTCAGGTGCGGTACGGCGGAGGCGGGGACAACGTAGACCTGGGCGACCTTGCCGGGCTTGTTGCGGGTGAACGGGTGGTCGTCGTCACTGCAGTACGTCGCCATCGGGTAGCCGTAGGGCTGCTGGGCCTCCCAGACGTTGCCACGGTCGTCGCGTAGGTCGGCCGAGCAAGTGAAGCCGTTGTCCTTCATGTACAGGCCGTCGAGTGGCGTCACCGTCGCCGTCGCGACGATGATCACCGCGCCGGCCGGCTGTCCGAGCTCGATCTCCTCGCCCTCGTCGTCGACGAGCTTCGTATAGGTCTCGATCGAGTCCAGCTTCCACTCGACGTTGTCGATCGTCACCGGGCCCTTGCTGACCACTTCGGTGACGGCGCCGTCGTTGTAGATCTGCTCGTCGTCGCCCAGATAGGTCCGCGTCAGCAGGAACCCGCTGGTGGACAACAGGCCCAGCAGCAGTGAGGTCTGCGCTGCCAACCGGACCGCGCGGTTCGCGAGTCTCATCCGGACACCCGCTGGACCGACCTCGGGATCACGTACTGCGCCGCCGCACCGTCGACGAGTTGCTGGGTGATGTCTTGCGAATCCGATGTTGTCTCCGTTCGTGGCACCGATCGGCGTGTAGACGCTGCCGCCGTCGGCGGTCAGGGTCGGGTTGAGGTTGTTCGGCTTCTTCGTGCCGCGCACCGTGTCCCACTCGAGCGCAACGTACACGCCGTTGGTCTCGACCGGCTTGTCGTCGTCGGCCCTCTCGAGGAACGCCTTGGCGAACTTCATCCGCGCCACCTCCACGGTCGAGTCGCCGTACTCGAGCTTCTCGCCGATCGTGCCGCGTACGACTTCCAGGTTGTCCTTGTCGTCGTAGACCTGGTCCGGCGTCGCGAGCCGCGTGAGGCCGCCCATCAGGACGAAGAGGACGCCGACGAGTACGGTGGCCGGGCGATAGAGCTTCACTTGTCCTCCCCCGTGTCGACGACGACCGTCGGTTTGAGCTGGACGACCGCGTTCGCCTCCTCGTTGTGCCAGTACGGCGCGTCGTTCGCGCCCATCACGGCGTCATCCGATTCGTACTTCTCCCCCAGTACGCCGACCTCGACGACGTCGGCGGTGAAGTTGGCGGGAATGTCGAACTTGGTGAAGCAGCTTTCGGGTGGAAGGCCGTAGACGAGTTCCCAGCCGAGGATGCCACGGCAGTCGTTGCCGTTGGACTTCACCAGGTCCTTGCCGCCTCCGGGCACCAGCCGGAGCAGGTCGCCATCCACGTTCTTGCTCGTGTGTTCCTCGTCGTCGACGTTCTTCGCGTCGAAGTAGACCCGCAGTTCCGCCTTCGCCTCGCTGTACTTTGTTGCGGGAGTGCGGACGATCTCCGCCTTGGTGAAGTCGAACTCGAACCGACCGGCGGTCAGCGTCACGGGGGCGGTCAGGGTGGGGACCTTGCGGCCCTGCTTCTGCTTCCAGCCGCCGGTGAACAGGACGACCAGGGCGAGTACGACGACGAGCGCGATCGCGATCAGCCATTTGCGCCGGTGCCGGTGGATCACCCGGTCGGCGATCATGGCGTCGATGACGTCGTCGAGACTTTCCACGGCAGCGATCCTAAAGGCCGGAGGGTGCGCGACGGCCAGGTGCCGGCCCGCCCTCTGAGCGGTCTGGACCGATTCGTCCTCGGATCGTCAGTCGCGAAACCCTTCGAGGCCGCTGAGCGGCTGTGAGCGCTTATGAGCCCCCCACCCGCGAGAGGGGACATGGCAAGGAGGGAGAAAAGACGCTCTATCCACAGTTCCAGCCGCCTGGTGGCCGGTTCTGCTTCGGTCGACAGGTAGAATGAGTCGTGTAGAGCGAGCCGCACCTCTATAACACTGTAGGGGGCGGCTTCCACTGTGCCGCGATGCCTCGCGTACGGCGAGGTCCGAGGAGGACAACAACCGGTGACCGACGAGCCGACCGAGATCGACGCCAACCAGTCCGCCGACCCCATCGGCACCGTCGTAGGTGAGATCCCCTCCAACGTCGTGGAGCGGGAGTACGACGCGAGTGCGATCCAGGTCCTCGAGGGCCTCGACGCGGTCCGGAAGCGACCGGGTATGTACATCGGCTCCACCGGCGAGCGCGGCCTGCACCATCTCGTCACCGAGGTGGTCGACAACGCGGTCGACGAGGCGATGGCCGGCTACTGCGACCGCATCGTCGTGACCCTGCAGCCCGACGGTGGCATCCGCGTCGTGGACAACGGCCGCGGTATCCCTGTCGGCATCGTCGAATCCGAGGGCAAGCCGGCGGTGACCGTCGTACTGACCGTCCTGCACGCCGGCGGCAAGTTCGGCGGCGGTGGTTACAAGGTGTCTGGCGGTCTGCACGGTGTCGGTGTGTCTGTGGTGAACGCCCTGTCCACCCGGCTCCGTGTCGACGTCAAGCAGAACGGCAAGGAGTACACCCAGTCCTTCACCATGGGCGTCCCGGACGAGGAGCTGGCCGAGGTCGGTCCGGCGGACGGGCATGGCACCACG
>WNGA01032666.1_pt1 | contig 15911 bp, 18 predicted proteins | sample 5400061 | NCBI WGS metagenome assembly WNGA01 (sample SAMN13153366, study PRJNA577476) | soil metagenome | isolation source: 100 cm soil or saprolite under grassland replicate 2 | place: USA:California | collected 2016-06-15
CGCTGAGCCGACCGCCCGAGCTGAGCGAGAGGCCGGCCGGGAGCGGTCCCGCCGCGAGCGTGTACGTGTACGGCTCCGCGCCGCCGGCAGCCGAGAACGACTTGTCGTACGACTTCGCGTAGGTCGCGTTCGGCAACGTCGCGGTGACCGTGAGCGGGTTGAGCAGGACGCGGAAGTTGTAGGCGCGCGTCGCGACCTGGCCGGTCCCGTCGGTGACCTTGACGGTGAACGTGTAGGAGCCCACCTGCGAGGGCGTGCCGGTCAGGGCGCCGCCGGGCGAGAGCGCGAGGCCGGGCGGCAGCGAGGTGCCGTTCGTGAGCGCGAACGTGTACGGCGCGGTGCCGCCGCTGCCGCTCAGCGTCGCCGCGTACGAGCCGCCGGCCGCAGTGTCCGCCAGCGACGAGGGCGTGATGTCGAGCGTCGCGACGTTGACGTTGAGCACATACGTCCGCGAGCCGCTCGACGACTGGCTGTCCGTCGCGGTGAGGGTGAACGTGAACGAGCCGGTCGCGCCGGGGGTGCCGAAGAGGTTGCCACCCGCCGACAAGCTCAGTCCCGCGGGAAGCGCGCCGCTCGTGACGGCGAACGTGTAGGGCCCCGTGCCGCCGCTGCCGCTGAACAGCGCGGAGTAGAAGACGCTGCGCGACGCAGGCGAGAGCGTGCCGGGCGAGATGCCGATCGTCGCCGGGGAGACGCTGAGCGTGAATCCCTGCGACGCGCTCGCGCTGAGCGAATCGGTGGCCGTGACGGTGAAGGCGAAGGAGCCGGACGAGGTCGGTGTCCCGGTGAGGTCGCCCGCGCTCGAGAGCGAGAGGCCGGGCGGGAGTGCGCCGGCCGTGACGGCGAACGTGTAGGGGCCGGTCCCGCCGTTGCCTGCCAGCGTCTGGCTGTAGGCGGCGCCTGTGGTTCCGGCCGGCAGCACCGCCGGCGTGATCGTGATCGCGGCGATCCTGTGCGTCGCCGCGCCCGCGGGGGCGGCGAGGACGCAGAGCAGGGCAAGGGATGCGAGCGCGCGACGCACGGAACTAAGGTCGGCGCACGCCCGGGTTACCATGTCCCTCGCACGAGGGATCGCTCCCTCGACTCAGGGAGAGGTGTCCGAGCGGTCTAAGGAGCGCGACTGGAAATCGCGTACGTGCTGAAAGGTGCGTCGCGGGTTCAAATCCCGCCCTCTCCGTCAGCGGGCCCGCGGGGCTTCGGTTCCGCGGGCGCGCGGCCCGCGACTAGCGGAGCAGGTGCGCCGAGAGCGCCGTCGCCTCGTTGTTGTGCTTCTCCGGCGGCTCCTTCGACCGTCCGAAGACGACCACGGCGAGCAGCATGCCGACGAAGAAGAGCGCGCAGACGGCGAGGAACGCGTTGCGCCGCCCGCCCGGGAAGTCCGGGTCGCGGCGCGGGATCACCATCGCCGCGATGAGCGCGAAGACGATGAACGCGAGGCCCGAGAGGCCGAGGCCGAGCTCGTTACCGGTCGAAAGCTGGGCGAGCACGGCGGGAACCTACCATCCCCGCATGCAGGAGTTCGTCCGGAACGCGTACCAGGCCGTGCTGCGACGCGAGCCTGACGACGATGCGCTCGCGTGGGCGACGACCGAGCTCGAGTCCGGCACGCTCTCCCGCGCGGGGCTCGTGGCCGAGCTCGCGGCAAGCGAGGAGTTCGCCGCGCTACGCGCGCTCGACGACGTGCTCGCACTCGCAGCGCGTGCGCGCGCGCAGAAGATCCGGCCGCGCGAGCTGACCGCCCCGCCGGGCACCGAAGAGCGGCTGATCGAGATCCCGTGGGTGCTCGCGCGCTACGCAGGCGAGCCGCGCGTGGTCGACGTCGGCTACGCGAACGCGGCGCCCGCGTATCTCGAGGCGCTCGTCGCGGCCGCACCCGGCGAGGTGGTCGGCGTCGATCCGGTCGAGACCGTGGTGCCTGGCGTCCGCTCCGTCGCCGCCGACCTGCGCGATCTGCCGTTCGAGGCTGCGTCGGTCGACGTCCTCCTCTGCGTCTCGACGATCGAGCACGTCGGCCGCGACAACCGCGTCTACGGCTCGCAGGAGGAGCACGACGAGACGGGGATCCTCACCGCGCTGCGCGAGATCCGGCGCGTCCTCGCACCCGAGGGCCGCGCGCTGCTGACGGTGCCGACGGGCGAGTTCGAGGACCACGGCTGGTTCGTGCAGCTTCCGGTCGAGACGTGGCGCTCGCTCTTCGAGCGCGCGAGTCTCGCGGTGTCGGAGGACGAGCTCTACGTGCTCGGCGGCGGAGGCTGGTCGGCGGCCGAGGACGCCGCCGGCCTGCGCTACGGCGAGCGCGGACCGGCGGCTTCGGCGGTCTACTGCGTCGAGCTACGTCCCTTCGAGCAGCCGGGTGTCGGCGCGCCTGCGTCCGGCGCGTAGCGCGACGACGAGGCCGAACGCGAGCAGCGCGATCGGCGCGAACACGATCACCGCGAACAGCAGCCAGGCGAGCTCGCGCACGAGGAAGCCGGCAGCACTGTGCACGGTGCGGCCGAGCTGCCCGCGATGATGCGGCTTCGCGGCGGCAGGCTGCGGGACGAAGAACGTCGCGGAGATGGTCGCCAGCGTTCCCTCGCGAACGGTGTTCGCGTGTCGCTTCGTCGCCTGCGCGAGCGACTGCTTCGCCTGCTGGAGCTCGTACTGCAGCTGCAGCCGCTCCTCCGGCGACAGGTTCGGGTTCGCGAGCCGCTCTTCGAGACGCGCGATCGTCTTGCGCAGCTTCAGGACGGTCTGCTCCTGCTGGTGCGCCGTGCGCTCGAGGTCCTGGATGCGCACGTGCTGCGCGGTGACCGTCCCGAGCTTCTCGAGCTGGAGGACGACGTCCTGCACCTTCTCGTTCGGGACCTTCAACACGAGCGAAGCGGTGCCGGTGTTGCCGGGCGTGTTCATGTCGACGGACGCGACGTAGCCGCCGGCGTTCCGCGCGATCTGCATCGCCCGCGTGGCGTCGCGGGAGAGCTCGTCGGCGGCGACGCGCACCCGCAGCCACGCCTCGTAGCGGTTGAGGCGGGTCGCGCTCGGCGGGAGCGGCTGTGCTCCGACGGCCGAGCGGAGGACCGTCCCCGGCGTGAACCGCTTCTCGGCGGTGATGGCGCCGAAGTGCGGGGTCGTGACCGCGCCACCCGCCACTCCGCGGTCGACGGCCGGCTCGGCGACGGGGCGCGGGGACGAGCTGCCGGCGACCAGTCCGTGCACCGCGGCGGCGCCGAGCGCGACCACGATCACGGCGGGTGCGGCGATGAGCAAGAGTCGCCGTACCGGCAGCTCGAACGTGAAGCGCGGTTGCGGCTCGGGCAGCGCGCGGACGCGCGCACGCAGGCTGTCGGGCGCGCCGCGCAGGGAGCGCAGCTCGGCGGTGATCGCGTCGGGGGTCATTCGCTCATCAACTCCTCGAGTCGTTTCAGGGCGCGGCTGAGCCGCGTCGTGCAGGCGGTGGCGCTGACGCCGAGCAGCCTCGCTGTCGCGTCCGGATCGAGCTCGAGCACGACCCGCAGCGCGATCACCTCGCGGTCGGCGGCGGAAAGGGATGCGAGCGCGCGCTCGAGCTCCGGCGACAGCCCGAGCTCGGGCGACTCGACCGCGCCCTCCGGCTCGGATGCGGCGCGCTCGCGCGCGACGCGCCGACGCTCGGCGCGGAAATGGTCGAGCGCGACGTTGCGCGCGATCGCGCACAGCCACGTCCGCGGGGACGCGCGGCGCGGGTCGAAGCGGCGCCACGACCGCAGCGCGCGCTCGAACGTCTCCGCGGCGAGATCCTCGGCGAGGGACGCATCGCGGACGAAGACCAGCAGATAGCGGTAGACGTCGTCGAGGTGGCGTTCGGCCACGTCGGCGAACAGCGGCCTCGCCGCAGGCTGCGGGCGCAGCGTCAGCGTCTCGACTGCGTTCACGTCTTTCATACGTCGCGACTCACAGTTTCGTCACAGGAGCCTGGGATCATGTGCGCATGAGGGCTGTTCTGCTCGCCCTTGCTGCGGGAACACTCGTCGCGGCTCCCGGGTCGCTCTCGCAGCTGCCCGGACCCTCCGTCGGCGACCTGCGGGTCGTCGCGGTCAGCCCCGACGGAAGGACGGTGTACGCGGCCGGCGGTGTCGGCAGCCTCGGCGTGCTCGACGTTTTCGCACGCGACCGTCGCACCGGCTCGCTCACCCAGCTCGCAGGCAGGGCCGGCTGCATCCGGCGGCTGAAGACACACGCATGCGCGACGGGCCTCGGACTCGAGACGCCGGCCGGGGTCGCCGTGTCGCCCTCCGGAAAGCTCGTCGTCACCACGGCGCAGAACGGCCGCTCACTCGGCGTCTACCGGCGCCGCGCGAGCGGCGCGTTGACGCCGCTCGGAAGCGTCAAGGGCTTCGATCAGCCGTCCGGCCTCGTGTTCCGGTCGGACGGAAAGCTCCTCCTGGTCGCCGATCGTTCCGGGGTTGTGTCGCTGCGCATCAGGGGCACGAAGCTGACGCGCGTGTCGGGCGCGACGTGCGAGGAGTTCGCCGGCTGCAACGCCGTCGCGTTCAGTCCGGACGGCGGCTTCGCGTACGGCGTCGCCGGCGGCGGCGCGCACGGCTCCGTAACGGTCTTCACCGTCGCACCCGAGGGAACGGTGGTCGCGATCGCGCCGGCGCTCGCGCATGCCGTCAAGCAGCCGCTGTCGATCGCGGTCGCGCCGGACGGGCGCAACGTCTACGTCGTCGGATCCGTCTCCGACTCCGTCGTCACGTTCTCGCGCGACGCGACGACGGGACTGCTCGTGCAGACCGGCTGCATCACGATGACCGGCTCGCGCGGCGCGTGCGCGAAGGGAAAAGGAATCGCGGGCGCCTGGTCGGTCGCCGTCAGCCGCGACGGAAAGAACGTCTACGTCGCGTCGTACGCGTCGAAGACGGTGACGACGTTCGTGCGCGCCGCTGACGGAACGCTGCGCCAGACGCAAGTCCTCGATCCGCGCGGCCTCACGCGCGCGACCGGCGTCGCCGTGTCGCCCGACGGCCGCAACGTCTACGCGGCCGGCCGCGGCGGCGTGGCGGCGTTCGCGCGGCGCTAGACTGGAGACCCTCCCGGGCGCATAGCTCAGCGGGAGAGCGCCCGCTTCACACGCGGGAGGTCCCTGGTTCGATCCCAGGTGCGCCCATTCTCCGCCGAGCACCGCTGCACGACATGGCTCTTCGGGCCGTGTCGCTCCGCTTTCCTGCTGCGGCCGCGCGCCTGCGGCGCGCGGATCGGTACAAAGGCGTGACGAACTCGGCACGACTGCGTCTTGACATGTGCGCGCGCCTACCAAGGCGGTGTCGGACACCGGTTTCATGCAACTCCGGTGAGGGCGCGCGCGAGCTTCCTTACGATGCGATTAGCTGCTCTTTTTCATCGATGTCTTCGAGCGCTCTCTCAAGGTCCTCTATGTCCCGACCGCGAACGAGATCGAGGATGATTCGCACCCGCACGGCGGCGCGAAGCTGCTGGAGCCCTGCTCGGGCATGCGCATCTGGTGACGGGTCGTTGCTGAGCAGGCCGCGGACGTCCCATTTGACCCGATTGATTGCGTTGGAGACAGCCATCTCAAGCAGCGACGCCTCGGCCATGACCCGGGAATCCTCGTCGTTCGAAGCGAACGTCAAGAGCTGCGTGCGCGGCGGGCGCGCGTCGCTTCGCGTTCGGCCTGCTCGTTCGCTTGACGAAGCTGGAGCCATGTGCCGGCAAGCGTCCCCAGCACGCCTATGACACCCGCGCCGAGTGTTATTGCGACCGTGGCCCAAGCCGGCATGCTCGCGAGGCTACCGCGGCAGGCTCAAGATCGCCCAAATGGCCATTCCCGGCGCGGGCGTCTGAACGCCGCGGCGCTTGCCAACACCTGGCAGAACTCGACATCGTCATAACTGCACTGAGGCCGCTTCCTTCGTAGCGAGCGGAGGCCGCGCTGCGAAAACTGTTCTGAGCGAGTGACTCAGTTCACTCCGTAGGCCGGAACGGACACGCAGGGACTCATCCCGCTGTGACGCAATCGCCCGTGGACACGGACAGACTCCAATCGACTCGCGCGCCGCGCTCTCTTCACACGCGGGAGGTCCCTGGTTCGATCCCAGATGCGCCCACTCGAAAGGTGCCGGACACGTCGCGGTTTTGCTGAGGTCCGCTAGCCGCGGCCGTGGCTGCGGGCCCGTCGGGGGCCCTGCGACGCCTGCGGGCGCGGTGGCCGCGCGGCCACCGGCTGGGCGCCGCCGGGAAGGGCGGCGACTTCGACGCTCCCGTCCCGCGCGATGATCAGGCGGCGCGGCGGCTCGTCGCTGCCGAGGAACTTCGTCATGACCTCCTTGGCGTATCCGCCGGAGGCCACCGACGCCGGCGCGACGAACTCGACGACCGTCCGCGCCTTCTCCTCCCCGAGCGAAAGCTTGAGCAGGTACGCCGCATCGAACTGCTTGCCCGTGGACGAGATGGTGGAGACGCCGTCGATCGTCCAGTGCTGCACCAACCCAGTATGACCGCAGCTTCATGTGTTCGCCGACAAACTTCCTCCCGGCGCGCCGGCAAGCCGGAGCTACTGCGCGGAGACGACGAGCGACACGCCCGGCAACGCGATCCCGCCGGCGCTCTCGAACGATTCCACCCGCTCGACGATTTGCTCGCGAACGCGCTCGCACTCGTCCTCGTCGAGCCGGCCGAGGACCATCGCGATCGCCCCGGCAGCGGTCGTCAAGAACTCCCAGTAGTCGTCCGCGTCCGCAAAGCGCCACGTGATTTCGATCTCGTCGATCCGCGGCTCCGAGAAGCCGGCCCCCGCGAACAGGCTGCGCAGACGAACCTCGTCTCCGAGGGCGAGGATCCCTGGAGCGCCCGCCTCCGGCGGCGCCAAGTGCCCGCGCTCTTGCAGGACGCCTGACGGCAGCGCCGCCCACGGGTTCTGCTCCGGCCCGGCGAATACGGCGCAGGCGAGGCGTCCGCCGTCGCGGAGCACGCGGCGCGTCTCCGCCAGCGCCGCCGCGGGGTCCGCAATCAGCATGTATCCCCACCGGCAGAGGACGCCGTCGACAGCGTCGTCCGGAAGGTCGAGCTGCTCCGCGTCGAGCACCCGGAACTCGACGTTCCCGAGTCCGAGCTCGGCCGCGCGGCGCTCCGCCGTCTCGACCATCGCCTTCGAGAAGTCGCTGACGATCACGCGGCCGCCGGGCCCGACGAGCTCGGCGGCGGCGAAGCCGGTGATGCCCGTGCCCGCCGCGAGCTCGAGGATCGTCTGGCCGCGCGCCGGCGCCAGCCGCTCGAGCATCCGCTCCGTCACCGGCCGCGCCGTCTGCTCGAAGTAGGCGTGGCGGTCGTCCCAGGCCGGCGCCATCGCCTCCCACACGGCGTGGCTCGCGCGTCTGAACTCGGTCGCGTCCATTCGCTCGCCGGACCCTACTTGCCCGGGCGGTAGGTGAACCGCAGCTTCGCGCCGAGCTGGCGCGGATCCGACGCGCCGAAGTCCGCGGGCGAGAAGGTCGGGTCGATCGTCACGACGACGACGAACGGAGGCGGCGGCACGTCGATCGTGCGCGTGAGGGTCTCCTTCGAGTGGATCTTCGGATGGAGGTCGGGCCCGTACAGCTCGACGACATCGTCGGCGCGCGTGCCCACCTGGAAGCGGACGTCCGAAGGGCGATCCGGCCCTCCCCAGTCCGCGCGGCTCGCCACGACGACGACCTTCCCCGGCCGCGGTGGCCCGCCGAAGCGCCGATACGTCGTCGTCGGCCCGCTCCAGCCGTCCGGGAACAACCCTTCGACCGTCTCGGACACCTGCAGCGGGATGGACGGACGCAGGAGCACGCCTGCACCCGAGCGCGCGATGTCGGTGCCGACGAGATCGGTTCCCCGCACGAGCACGACCGGCGTGTCCGACACGGCGAGCAGGCCGATCTTCGGGTCGACGACGGAGGGATCGACGACGCGCGCGCCGCGAATCGAACGGTTCCACAACGTCAACTCGGCGACGGTGCGCTCGTCGAACGCACCGGCCGGACCGACGGCGAAGACCTGCGCGTGAGTCCCAACGTGGTCGTCGACCCAGCCGCGCGGCGCCGGGTCGGCGGCCTTGACGGCGCGGGCCTCCGCGCGGGCGCTCGACCACGCCGCCGCATGTCCCGCGAGCACGACGACCGCGACGGCGGCGGGCACGGCGAGCGAGCGCGCGCGCAGGCCGAAGAGCAGTACGAACGCCACGACGGCCGCCACCGCGAACGCGCCGACGAAGAAGGTCCGGGAGGCGCCGTCCGGGGCGACGAGGCTGAGCCCGGCCGCGTGCTCGCTCGGCGGCCGCCCGAGCGTGTGCAACGCGAGCGCGGCGAGCACGATGAGCACGCCTGCGCCGGCGGCCAGGCGGAGCGGGACGGCGACGCTGCCGAGCCAGGCGGCGGCGGCGAGCGCGAGGACGAGCGGCACGAGCGCGAGCAGAGGCCGCTCGTCGAGACCACCCTCCGCGGCGCCGAAAACGCCTGCGGCCAGCACGAGTGCCGGCAGGCAGGTTGCGAGCAGCGCCGTCTCCGGCCGGGACGTCAGGGGCCGCGCGCCGGCCGCCGCCAGAAACCAGGGGATGATCCCCGCGCCGAACACCACGACGGCAAGACTCGCGGCGGCCGCGCGGGCCGTCGCGGCGGGATCGGTGAGCGCGCTTCCGATCTCGGGAGCGGTCCGCGCGAGCACCAGGTACGCGAAGACGGCGTACCCCGCGAACACGAGCGACCGCGGCCAGCGCAGGAACGATCCAGCAGCGGCAGCGACGAGACCGCGAGCAGCAGCGCCAGCGCATCGGGCACGGCCGCAGTCGCATAGACCGCGCCGGGAGCCGCCACGGCGAGGACGGCGACAACGAGCGACGCGCGCGGCCCGACGAGCCGCCGCGCGAGGAGGTACGCCGGGATGGCCGTCAATGCCCACAGCACCGCCGAGAGCGCCTGCGCGAACCAGTACGCCGACGTCGTCGACAGCGAGCGTGCGGCAGGTGCCAGCACAGCGGGATAGAGGAGGCTGCCCGCGGACTGCGCGCTGCCGCCACCGCGCGCGTGCTGAAGCGACGCCGCCTCTTCGATCGGCAGCCACGCGGTCGGCAGTGCTGCGCCTTCCGCGAAGAACAGGAGTGCGAGCGCCGCGACGATCACGCCGATCGCCGCGCGGTACGAGTTCCTCACCCTGACGGCGCTTCCCGGCGCGAGGCCTCGGCGAGGAGCAGCGGCAGGAAGACGACCGCCATCACGACGGCCGACGCGATGACGCGGTCGGCGGAGGTCGCGATGTACCAGTCGACCGGTGGATACCCGATCCAGTAGACGACCAGCAAGGCCGCAACGACTGCGCTGCAGGACGCGAGCGCGAGCAGCGAGAGCGCCGGGCGGCGCGGCGCGGCCAGGAGTGCGGCGGCCAGCATCAGCGGGACCGCGAGCAGCCAGCGGTCCGGGTCGAAGACGTGCGCCGGCATGTGGCTCGCCGCATACGAGAGCCGGTCGATGCGATCCCCGAGCACCGCCGGGTGCAGGAGGTCCGAGAAGCGGTAGTCGGGAGACGTCCGAAGGCCGTGATGTCGGATCCAGAGCCGCCACGGGGCGAGCGCCACGACCGGCGCGAGCAGGACGAGCGCGGGTGCGAGCGGACGCCGCGGGCGGCGCGCGACGGCGGCGACGAGCGTCGTCCCGGCGACGACGAGCGCGATCGGCAGCCCCTCGTTCTTCGCGAGCGCGGCGGCGGCGAGGAAGAGTCCCGCGAGCGCCGCGAAGCGCGCGTCGAACTCGAGCAGCCAGAGCGCCGCGCAGGCAGCGCCGAGCCCCAGCAGGAGCATCAACGGCTCGTCGCCGAGCGAGGAGCCGATCAACGCGGTGAACGTCGGCAGCACCGCGAGCAGCGCGAGGCACGGCCAGAGGATCGCCGGCCGGACCCGCACCGCGAGCAATGAGGCGAGCGCCGCGAAGAACGCGACGGCGATCACCCACTCCTGAACCGCGAGCGGCGACGCCTGCGTGTTGCCCATGAACGCGAATACGCTCGCGTGGAGCGCCGGAACGAGCGGCGGGTAGCCCGGGTTGGCGAAGCTCGTGAAGCCGCCGACGCCGGTGTCGAGACCTCCGAAGTCCACGATCGACTTCGCCTTCGGCAGCCAGAACGCCCACGCGTCCCACTGGAGCGGCGCGCCCTCGCTCACCGAACGCCGGAACAGAGCCGCGAGCTCGACGAAGACGACGCCCGCACCGGCGACGGCGACCCACGCTGCAGGCCCGGCTTCGCCGACGACGCGCATCGGGTACGGCGCGACGCGCCGGCCGAGCAGGACGCCGGCGCCCGCGATCGCGATGCACGTCAACGTAATGTCCCAGCGGTTCAGCGGTGCGCCGAGCACGAGCGCGGTCGACTCGACGATCCCGACCGCCGCCCAGCCGACGACGAGCGCGAGGCCAGCGTGCCGGAGCGCGTCGCGCCCGCTCCGGACGAGGCCGAGTCCGCCGAGCACGGCGAGACCGGCGACGAGCAGCAACGCGTCGAGAACCGCGAGCCAGACGTACGACGCCGTCATCGACGGACTCGCAGAACTTCCGCGCCGCCGCCCAGGTCGGCGACGACCTCGGTCTTGACGCCGAGCTGAGCCGGGTCGGCGCCCCAGTCGACGATCCAGTCGGCATTCCCCACGTCGTCCGTGTGCCGCCGCGGGAGCAGCCAGTACGCGTAGAACGGCGGTGCGGCGACCGACGCGGACTGTCCGGCGCTGGCGACGTAGAAGACCGCGTCACGCGGCAGGACTTCGGCCGCGCGAAGCGCGAGGTCCGCATGCACGCCGTAGGCGCGTGCCGGTGCGAGCTCCCGGTCGACCGACGTCAGCCCTGCGTTCGTCTCCACCTGTTCCTGCGCCTTGCGGAGCGAGCTCGGCAGCTCCGTCACGGCCGCGAGCAGCGCGACGATAGCGAGCAGCGCCGCCGCCGCTGCCGACGTCACGTACCGGGACCGCGGGACCAACGACGCGAGGATAGAGAAGTTCCCGGCGGTCGCTCGGGACTACGAGTTGTTCGCGGTCAGATCCGGCGTCGGCCAGCCGGCGGGGCGGTCGACGTAGACGATCCCGCCGGACGCGGGGATCCACGCGCGCTCGAACTGCTCGCGGTCGTAGTAGTGCTTGACGTCGGCGTCCGTCGCCGAGGCCGGGTCGTTGACGATCACTTTGCTCCCGTCGCCCGTGAAGCCTTCGATCACGAGCAGGTGTCCGTTCGTGCTCTTGATCGCGGAGTCGAGCTTGTTCGACGACCACGCGACCGACGCGACGAGCGGGATGCCCGCCTTGATGAACGCCTCCGCCTCGCGCAGGTTGTGCAGCTGCGTCACGTCGGCGACCAGCCCACGCGCCGCCGCGTACGCGGTGTTGAACGGCCAGTTGCCGGCGCCGTTGTAGTGGTAGTCGTAGACGAAGCGCGCGGCGTAGTCGACCCACGGGTCGGCGAACGCAGGATTGACCCACGCCTCGGTCGTGGTCGGGAAGTAACCCGCGGTGGGGAACTTGTCGGCCCAGTAGCCGACGACCATCGCCGTCGACGTCGGGCTGCACCACGCCTCGCCGCCGTTGTCGTACTCCGGGTACTCGCCGTGGTGGATCTCCTGCGAGTACTGCGGCACGCCGAGGTCGATCGTCGTGCCGTTCATCGTCGTCGCGCTCGGGAAGCTGTTCTTCTGGTTCCTCAAGTTCGACGCGATTGCGCTGAAGCGGCTGACCGTCGGCGTTGCGGTCGAGGCGGCGCGGCGGAAGAGCGTCAGCCGCAGCCGGTACGCGATCGCCGGATGGTCCTTCGCGAAGAATGTGTCGATCGCGATGTAGCCGTCGGAATCTCCCTGGTGCCCGACCGACGTGCGGTGGAAGTCGGAGTCGGAGTACGTCCAGCGGCCGAGGATGTACCACTTCGCCCAGTGGCCGTCGCTCAGCTGCGGCTGCACTTCGGACTGGATCCACGTGCCGACGGGTGTCTTCGCGTTCCACGACGACACGAGCTCGTCGAACGCGAACGAGGGCGTGTAGACATCGGAGGTCCACGTGCCGGACCGGTACACGCCCGAGCCGTCGACGCCGTCCGAGTTGAAGTTCGCGTACGGGTCGACGTACGTGAACGAGCCGAGGCCGCTCGACGCGAGCGTCAGTGCGCCGCCGGAGTACGTCAGTCCGCTGACCGTGCCGGAGCCGAGAGCGAAGTTGTGGTAGTCGAGCGGGAACGGCTGCGCGGCGAGCGCGGGAGCGGCGGAGCGATTCGACCTGCCCGCGAACCATCGCGATGTCCTCGTCGATGTCGGCGGGATCGCTTTCGAACGACGCAATGCGTGCGTACATCGTGAGCTCCTTTCGACGGCCGTCTGCGCGGACGAGCTTACGCCGCGGTGGAGGCTAACGCACCGGGTCGGGGATGTCGTCGTCGCGCTCGAACCCCTCGTGCTCGAGCTTCAAATGCTCGATCTCGACCGCGTTCGCATTCGCGTCGAGGTCCGGCACCGCCTGGTACTTGGACACCCAGCAGCGGAGCAACCCGTAGACGCGCACGAGTTGTCCCGACTCGTCGTGCTCCTCGACGACGATGTCCCGGCGCGCGCCGCCGGCGCGATGCCTCCACGCCTTGTCGGCCCACTGCTGGAACTCGGGATCATGCGTGACGCCGCGCTCGAGCGTCACCGCTTCGTACTTCGATCGTCGCAACAGTCGCCGAAACCGGCGAGGCCGCGTGAACGTGCTGAACCCGGCGACGGGCCGACCTTCCCACTTGATCCGAAACCTGAAGTTCTTGTACGGATCGGGGGCGTTCATTGCAGCCGGTCAGCGGCCGCCCGAGATGTAGTCGGTCAGGTACTTGATCTGGAAGCTCTGCTCCTGCGACTGGTACTTGACGAGGTCGCCGATCGACACGAGCCCGACGACGTCGTCGTTCTCGACCACGGGCAGGTGACGGATGCGGCGGTCGGTCATGATCGCCATCGCCTCTTCGACCGGCGTCTCGGGCGTGACGTAGACGAGCGGCGACGACATGATCTCGCTGACCTTCGTGTCGCGGCTCGTGCGGCCTTGCACGGCGATCTTCCGCAGGTAGTCGCGCTCGGTCATGATCCCGACGACCTGGTCGCCGTCGGTGACGAGGATCGAGCCGACGTTGCGCTCGACGATCTTCACGAGCGCGTCGTAGACCGTCGCGCCGGCCTCGATCTTCAGGACGTCGCTGCCCTTGCCCCGGAGGATGTCGGCCACGCGTGCCACGACACGACGTTACCGGCTGGCGGCCGCGATTTCACGGACTGTTAAGACCGCCGCAAGCCCGGCGTAGGAGACTGCGGGAAGGCTCGGGTGCGTAACCCAACGAGGGAGGCCGAATGAAGAAGCTCCTGTTCATCCCGCTCGCCGCGCTCGCCCTCGCGGCGCCGGCGGCGGCCGGCGTGACCGGGCCTGCGTTCTACGTCGACGGCCAGCTCTATCGCACCGTCCTGACGCCGACCGACCTCTCCGGCACCGGCGCACCGGAGTCGAGCTACCAGGTCATCTACGACTTCGGCGGGCTCCAGCCGAACGTCGCCACCGCCGCACCCGGCGATCCCGGCTATCGCGGCGGCCGGTGGGCCGTCCACGCGCTGAGCTTCGCCAACTACGCGGCGGCGGTCGCCGCGTACGACACGAACGGCAGCGGCGACCTCGACAGCGACGAGGAGGTCGCGGCCGCGCTGGCCGGCGGCGCGGCCGTCGATCTCGGCGTCGTCAAGCGCTTCGAATGCCCGGTCATTCCGGTACCGGGCGCTTGACCGATCGCGGGGCCGGCTCCGGCCGGCCCCGCGATTTCACAGGTCCGTGACGGGCAGAATGGGCGACATGGAGACCGTTCTCGTCGTCGACGACGAGTCGACGATCCGGGACGTCGTCGTCCGGTACCTCCGGCGGGACGGTTACGCGACGCTCGAGGCGGAAGACGGCGACGCGGCGCGTGCGCTGTTAGAGCGCGAATGGCCGAACCTCGTCGTCCTCGACCTGATGCTGCCGGGAACCGACGGCCTCGCGCTCTGCCGCTGGATCCGCGACCGCTCGCAACTGCCGATCATCATGCTCACCGCCCGCGGCGAGGAAGCCGACCGCATCGTCGGCCTCGAGCTCGGCGCCGACGACTACGTCACGAAGCCGTTCTCGCCGCGCGAGCTCGTCGCGCGTGTGCGCACGGTGCTGCGCCGCGGCACGGCGGCGAGCGAGCAACCGGACGAGCGGGTTCGCTTCGGCGACGTCGAGCTCGACGCCGCCGCGCGCGAGATACGCAAAGGCGGCCGTCCGCTCAAGCTCACGGCGCGTGAGTTCGACCTGTTGTGGTTCCTCGCGCGCCATCCACGTCGCGTGTTCTCGCGCGAACAGCTGATGAGCCGCGTCTGGGGCTACGAGCCGGCGAGCGACAGCGGCACGGTCACCGTCCACGTGCGGCGCCTACGCGAGAAGATCGAGGACGACCCGGCGCAGCCGCGCCACCTCGAGACCGTGTGGGGCGTCGGCTACCGACTCTCGCCGTGATCCGGCTCGCGCTCATCGTTGCGGCGTCGACGCTCGCCGCCGGGCTCAGCGGCGGAACGCTCCTGCGACTGCTGCCGACCGTGCGCGCACGGCTCGCCGGTCTCGCGCTGCTCGCGGTTGCCCTGCCGCTCGTCGCCGTGCTCCTCTCGGGCGTCGCGATGTTTCACATGGGCGCCGACGTCGTCGTTCTCGCGGTCGCGGCTGCGTCGTCGACCGTCGCCACGGCTGCGGCGCTACTCGTCGGGAGATCGATCACGGTCCCGATGGATCGGTTGCGCGACGCGTCGGGCGCGCTCGCGCGCGGCGACTTCTCGGTGCGGGCGCCGGAGCAGGGACCGGCGGAAGTGGCGGAGCTCGGCGCTGCGTTCAACGGAATGGCGGTCCAGCTCGAGGAGCTGTTCGACGCCCGCCGTGAGCTCGTTGCGTGGGCGAGCCATGACCTGCGGACTCCACTCACCGCGATGCGCGCGATGCTCGAAGCGATCGAGGACGGTGTCGCCACGCCCGATCAGTACGTGACGGCGCTGTCCGAGCAGGTGCGGACGTTGGGAGGGCTCGTCGACGACCTCTTCGAGCTCGCGCGCATCGACGCCGGCCTGCTGACGCTCGAGCTGCAAGAAGCTTCCCTCGACGGCCTCGTCGAGCAGTGCGTCCGCGGCCTCGAGGCGGAGGCACGGCGGCAGAACGTGCGGCTCGAGACGCGCCTCGACCACGCGCCGCCGGTCCGCTGCGCGCCGGAGAAGGTCGAGCGGGTGCTGCTCAACCTGCTCACGAACGCGCTGCGCCACACGCCCTCCGACGGCTCGGTCGCCGTCGTCGTCGAGCCGGCGAGCGACGTCGTACGCGTCAGCGTCGAAGACTCCGGCGAAGGAATCGCGCCTGACGCGCTCCGCCGGATGTTCGATCGTTTCTGGCGCGCGGACGAGGCGCGGGCGCGCGCGTGTCCTTCACGCTGCCGGCCGCGTAGACGGCGACCGTCGTAGGGCGAATCACGTACGGGAATGGGGCAGACGCCCTCTTCCGCCGGGCACGGGCACGCCCTAGCCTCATAGGTCGGGGGAGGACCAAGGAGGGCATTACATGAAACGGACTATCGCGCTGCTGGCAACACTCGCGGCGGTGTTTGCATGGCCGGGAGCCGCAGGAGCGGCGACCGGCGACCTCGTCGGAACGGTGACGTTCGCCAACGACTGCTCGTCGAGCATCGGCGTCGGCATCGCGTTCGACGGCGCCAATCTCTGGTACTCGTGTTACTACGCTCCGGGGAGCAACGACCTCTACCGCGCCGATCCGATCACGGGTGCCGTGACGGCGTCGTACTCGCTCGCCGGAGGGCTCGGCGCGCTGTCGTACGACGCGACGCGCAACGTCATCTGGGCCGGCTACGGCGGCGGCTCGG
>WNGA01006957.1_pt1 | contig 15908 bp, 12 predicted proteins | sample 5400061 | NCBI WGS metagenome assembly WNGA01 (sample SAMN13153366, study PRJNA577476) | soil metagenome | isolation source: 100 cm soil or saprolite under grassland replicate 2 | place: USA:California | collected 2016-06-15
TCAATCGAGCTCGACCCGCGGCAGTACGGCTCTCTCTACAACCTCGCGGTGTCGGAGCTGCGCACCGGACGAACCGAGGACGCGCGGGAGAAGCTCGAGAGATTCCTCGCTGCGGCGCCGCGCGCCGCGTACGCGCAGCAGCGCGCGCAGGCGGAGAATCTCCTGCGAGGGCTTCGCGGCCGGCCCTCCGCGAAGTAGAACCGCGTCCTACGCTTCGATCGGTTCCAGCTGTTCGACTCGGGGAGACAGGGACTCCGCACCTCCCTCGGTGACGAGCACATCGTCCTCGATGCGCACGCCGAAGCGGCCGGGCAGATAGATGCCCGGCTCGGACGTAAAGGTCATGCCGGGCTCGAGCACGGTCCGGTTGTGCGCGACCATGTAAGGCGGCTCGTGCACGTCGATGCCGAGTCCGTGCCCGAGGCGGTGAGTGAAGTACTCGGCGTAGCCCGCCTTCTCGATGACGCGTCGCGCCGCGGCGTCCACCTCGGCGCAGGCGATCCCCGGAGCCGCCTTCTCAATCGCGGCGCTCTGGGCCTCGAGCACCACGGTCCAGATCTTGCGGTACTCGTCGGTCGGCGTACCGAAGTAAGTCGAGCGCGTGATGTCGTAGTAGTAGCCCTCGGGCTTGTCCCACGCGTCGATCAGGACGGCCTGGTTCCGCGCGAGCGCGCGCTCCGTCGAAGCGCCGTGCGGAAGAGCCGAGGACGGACCGAACTGGACCACGTTCTCCCCGCCGAACCGCTTCGAGATTTCCGCTTCGGTCGCGCCCGGGATGAGAGCCTCGAAAGCGCGTCGGAACCGGGGGAGCGCGACGGCGATCGCCCGCCGCATCGCTTCGATCTCCTCGGGAGTCTTGACCATCCGCACCGAGGCGAACAGCCCTCCGCCCGAGACCGTCTTCCAGCCGGGCTTCCGAGCGATGAGCCGCTCCACGTCGTCATAGGCGGTCGAAGGCTCGATGGCAAGCGTGGCTTTGCCGCCCGGAAACAGGTTTGCCGCCTTCGCGAACGGATCCTCGGTCTCCTGCCACGTCACGACGCTCGTAACCGCGGACATCCCGCGCAGCCGGCTCTCCTCGAAGGCGGGGCAGATCACGACCGGATCCCGGTCGGCGAAGAGGAAAAGCGCGGTCAGCCGTTCGCTCCGCCAGAAGTTGATTCCCGTCAGGTAGAAGAGGTTCGACGAGGGAGTGGCGAAGAGGCCGTCGGCGGGAACGCTTCCGAGCCGCTGTCTCATTGCCTCGAGTCGGCGGCGGTAAACGGCGGGAGCGAGCGCCATGCGGGGATGCTAGCAGACGCGAAGGGAAAGATGGGATCCTTCGCTTCTCTCAGGATGACACGGGCTACCCCCGTGTCAGGTCTCTTCCGGTCATCTCTTTCGGGACGGGCAACCCCTGTAACTCGAGCACCGTCGGCGCCACGTCCGCGAGTGCCCCCCTCGAGCGAAGCGGCGCGTTCCCGGCGCAAATCAGGAAGGGGACGGGGTTCGTCGTGTGCGCGGTGTGCGGCCCTCCTGTCTCCGGGTCGATCATCTGTTCGGCGTTGCCGTGATCGGCCGTCAGGACGAGCAGCCACCCGTTCTCGCGGGCCGCCTCCTCGAGCCGCGCGAAGGCGGCGTCGAGCGTCTCGACCGCAGCGATCGTCTCGTGGATCTTGCCCGTGTGCCCGACCATGTCGGCGTTCGCGAAGTTCACGACGAGCGCTTGGAAGCGGTTCGTCGACATCGCGCGTACGGCCTCTTCAGCGATTTCCGCGGCGCTCATCTGCGGGTGGAGGTCGTACGTCGCTCCCCGCCACGACGGGACGAGCAGCCGCTCCTCGCCCGGAAACGGCGCTTCGACTCCGCCGTTGAAGAAGTACGTGACGTGCGCGTACTTCTCGGTCTCGGCGAGCCGCAGGTTGCGAACCCCGGCGTCCGCCCAGACCGCCGCGAGGATCCTCTCGAGCTTCGGCGCCGGAAACGCGACGGGCAGCGCGAACTCCTTCTTGTACTCGGTGAAGCAGACGAAGAACACCGACGGCTGACCGCCGCGGTCGAATTCCGCGAAGCGCGGTTCCCTGAATGCTCTTGTCAACTGCCGTGCGCGGTCCGCCCGGAAATTGAAGAAGACGATCGAGTCACCGTCGCGGACGCCGCGGGAATCGATGACGGTCGGCGCGATGAACTCGTCGGTTTCTCCGCGGAGGTACGCCGCCTCGATGGCCTCGTGCGCGCTCGCTGCGGAAAGCCCTTTCCCGTGGCTGACAGCTTCCCACGCGAGGCGAACGCGGTCCCAGCGTCCGTCGCGGTCCATCGCGTAATAGCGGCCCGAGACGGTCGCGATCTCTCCTCCCTTCGCCGCGAGCTCCTCTTCGAGCCGCCCGAGGAAGAGGAGCGCCGATTTGGGTGGCGTGTCCCGCCCGTCGGTGAAGACGTGGACGCGCAGCCGGGACACGCCGCGGCGCCGCGCGAGCTCGAGAAGGCCGGCCAGGTGTCGCTCGTGAGAGTGCACGCCGCCGTCGGAGACGAGCCCCATGAGATGAAGAGTGGCGTCCGCGCGGCGAGCCCGCTCGGCCGCCTCGACGAGGGCGGGGTTTTCGAAGAACGAGCCGTCGCGGAGAGCGAGATCGATGCGCAGGAGGTCCTGCGGAACCATCCGCCCCGCCCCGAGGTTCAGATGGCCGACCTCCGAGTTGCCCATGACCCCCGGGGGCAGGCCGACCGCTTCACCGGAGGCCTCGAGCGTCGTCCAGGGATAGTCGCGACGCCATCGATCGAAGGTCGGAGTGCGCGCGCGAGCAATGGCATTTCCCTCCGAAAGGGGAGCCTCCCCCCAGCCATCGCAGATGACGAGTAGAACGCGCTGTCGGGGCACGCCGCCGGCTACTCGCGCAAGTGGGTGTGGACGATGCGAAAGAGCTCCGCCACGCTCCACGCCTGCGCGAAGCAGCCTCGCGGCGCGTGGGGCGGGTCGCCGTCGAAGATCTCGGAGACCGATCCGATCCCCGCTTCGCGGACGTGCGCCCGAAGAGGTGCGAGCCAGCCCCGTACCGTGCGGATGGAGTCCGGACTTCTCCCGAAGACCCGGAAGTGCGCATCGATGAACGGACCGATGAGCCAGGGCCAGACAGTGCCCTGATGATATGCGAGATCCCGCTCGCGTTGCGTTCCTTCGCAGCGGCCGCGATAGCGCGGATCACGGGGGTCGAGCGTCCGCAAGCCGAACGGAGTCAGGAGATGCCGTCTCACCGACCAATACACCGCGCGAGCGCGGTGAGGCGGCAAAAGGTCCTCCGCCAGCGAGACGGCGAAGATCTGATTGGGCCGCAGGCTGCGGTCGGGGCCTTCGTCGCCGAGGACGTCGTACAGCCGCTCGTCCTCCTCGCACCAGAAGGCTTCGTTGAAGTGTCGGGCGACTCGCCAGGCGTCCCCTTCCAGGTCACGCGCTCGAGCGTGATCGCCGGAGAGCCGCTCGATCCGCGCGGCCGCCTTCAACGCCGCATGCCAGAGCGCGTTGACCTCCACCGCGCGGCCAATCCGCGGGGTCACCGGTTCGCCGTCGACGACGGCGTCCATCCAGGTGAGCGCGCGGCCGGCGACGCCCCCGGCGAGAAGCAGATCGTCGCCCGCTCCGATCCCGAACCGGGTCCCCTTGCGGTACGCCTCGACGACGTCGCGCACCGCGCCTGCGAGCGGAGAAGGTTTCGCCGGGTCGCGACGCGCGCGGCCGAACCACTCGACTGCGAGAACGAACCAGAGCGGCGCGTCGATCGAGTTGTAATCCGGCTCTCCGCCGTCTCCCGGAAAGGAGCTCGGTAGGAGTCCCTCCTGCCGGTTTGCGGCGAAGGAGTTCATCGCGCGCGCGAACGGCCGGTACCTTCCGGTCGCGAGTGCGAGGCCCGGGGCGGCGATCATCGCGTCGCGTCCCCAGTCGCCGAACCATGGAAAGCCGGCGAGAACCGTCGGAGGGTGCTCCGGAGGCTCGACGAGAAACGATTCGGCGCGGCGGGCGAGCTCGTCGAACATCGAGTCGCCGGTCGAGGGGAAGAGGTCCCGCCGCCTCCGCTCCGCTTCCCAGAGGACCGCGGGGTCCCCCGGCACCTCCTCCTTCGAGAAGACCAGATGCGCTTGCGCGCCCGGGGCGAGCTCCCAACTCCAGAGGAGGGGACTCCACAGATCTTCGTCCGAGTCGTACCCGCGCCCCGCTTCGACCGGATAGTGGAAATGGCGGTACCAGTCGGGCTCGAGCCGGGGGCGCGCGCCGGGCGCACGCATGTGAAGCGTCGGGAGATCGCCGCGCGGCCGGATGCGGGCGCCTTCGCCGCCGATTTCGGTCGTCGCGGAAAAGCCGTTTTCCCGTTGGAGCTCGTGCAGCCCGCGAAAAGCGAGAAGGGGACGCACGCGCAGCTCGATCCTCCGAGGTCCCCGGTTCACCCAGCGCACGAGCGCCGCGGAACGGCCGCGGGGCAGGCAGAGAGAGCGCTCGACCGCCAAACTCTCGGTTTCGTGCTGCCACGTCGGGAACGGCTCGAGGGCGAAGCGTTTCAGATTCGCCCGCCCGTCGGGATAGACCGTGTCGCGATAGAGCTGCGTGGAGATGCCGGTCGTTCGGCCTTCCGCGGCGACGAATTCCTCGCACCCGGCGACGAGCATCCAGCGGCGGCGGGGAGGCGGTATCGCGGGGATATACCAGCCGTGATATTTGCGGGTCCTCACGCCGGCGGCCGTTCCGCACGCGAAACCGCCCAGGCCATCGGTCTCGAGCCACTCGAGCGTCGAACCGCGTGCCGCAATCTCCGCTCCCGAATAGGAAAGCGGGTTTCGGACGTTCCTCGCGGCGGCCGTCGTCTGCTCTTCCATTACTCCGTGAGCGCTCTCGTCGACGATGATTCTCGCCCGATTATTCCTCATCGGCGCCGCCGATCGGATCCTGTCGCCGATGACGAGCGTAATAAGATCGAAGCGGGAACGGCAGATCACGTGGAGGCCACTTCTTGAGCACGGTACGCGAATCGATCGACGAGCTCTGCGTCGACACGATCCGCGCGCTCGCCATCGACGCGGTCCAGAAAGCCAACTCCGGCCATCCCGGTCTGCCGCTCGGCGCGGCCCCCATGGCGTACGTCCTGTGGCAGCGGCATCTCAAGCACAACCCCCGCGATCCGACCTGGCCGGATCGCGATCGCTTCGTCCTTTCGGCGGGACACGGCTGCATGCTGTGGTACTGCCTCCTCCATCTGACCGGCTACGACCTGCAGATGGAGGATTTGAAGGCTTTCCGCCAGTGGGGGAGCCGGACTCCTGGCCATCCCGAGTACCGCCTGACCCCGGGGGTCGAGGCAACGACCGGGCCGCTTGGGCAGGGCACGGCGAACGCGGTCGGAATGGCCATGGCCGAACGGTATCTCGCCCGTCGATTCAACCGTCCGGGCCACGAGATCGTCGATCACCGAACCTTCGCCATCGTCTCCGACGGCGACCTGATGGAGGGCATCTCGAACGAGGCATCGTCGATCGCCGGCCATCTCGGTCTCGGCAAGCTGACGTTCCTCTACGACTCGAATCGCATTTCCTTGGACGGCCCGACCTCGATGGCCTTCACGGAAGACGTGGGGAGGCGTTACGAGGCGTACGGCTGGCGGGTGCTCCACGTCGAAGACGGCAATACGGATCTCGACGCCATCGACGAAGCGCTCCGGCAGGCGGACCTGGAAAAGCGCCGTCCGACGTTGATCGTGATTCGCACGACGATCGGTTACGGCTCTCCCCACAAGGCGGGGACCTCCGAAGCGCACGGCAGCCCGCTCGGACCGGAAGAGGTCACCGCGACGAAGAAGGCGCTCGGCTGGGAGCACGAGGAGGCGTTCTTCGTTCCGGAAGACGCGCTCTCACACTTCCGGGGCGCCGTCCAGCGTGGGGCCCGGGCGCAGTCCGACTGGCGGCGCCGGTTCGACGCCTGGGCGTCGGCTAACCCCGACCTCGCGGAGGAATGGCGCCTGGCGTTCTCCGGTCGACTTCCGCCGGGCTGGGACGCGGATCTTCCGAAGTGGAAGGCTGGCGAGAAAGAAGCGACGCGCGCCGCCGCCGGAAAGGCTCTGAACGCGATCGCCGCGAGGGTGCCATGGGTTTTCGGCGGCGACGCAGATCTCTCGGTCTCGACGAGCACGAAGCTGAAGAACGAGACGGACTTCGACGGCGCCACGGGGGAAGGTCGGAACATCCATTTCGGCGTGCGCGAGCACGCGATGGCGGGAATCGGGAACGGCCTGGCGTATCACGGAGGAGTGCGACCCTACGTCGCGACGTTTTTCTGCTTCTCCGACTACATGCGACCTTCGGTCCGGCTGTCCGCGGTCTCGGAGCTGCCGGTTGTGTTCGTGTGGACTCACGACTCCGTCGGCCTCGGTGAGGACGGCCCGACCCATCAGCCGATCGAGCATCTGATGTCGCTGCGCGCGATGCCGGGCTTCACCGTCATCCGACCGGCGGATCCGAACGAAGCTTCGGAAGCCTGGCGGGTAGCGATGAACCACCGAGAAGGTCCGGTCGGGCTCGTGCTCTCCCGCCAGAAGCTACCGGTGATCGATCCTTCCCGGTTCACGGCCGCCTCCGGTCTGGAGAAGGGCGCATACGTTCTCGCCGAAGCTTCGGGTGGAGCGCCGCGTCTCCTCCTGATCGGGACCGGCAGCGAGGTCTCCCTGGCGCTGGAGGCCCGCGAGAAGCTCGAAGCGGAAGGGATCCCGACCCGAGTTGTTTCGATGCCCTCGTGGGAGCTCTTCGGAAAGCAGCCGCGCGGCTACCGCGACTCCGTTTTTCCGCCTTCCGTCGGCGCGCGGCTCTCGATCGAGGCGGGCAGCACGTTCGGCTGGGAGCGCTGGGTCGGAGACCGGGGCGCCTCGATCGGATTGGAACGCTTCGGCGCCTCCGCGCCGGGCGAGGTCGTGTTGCGCGAGCTCGGGTTCAACGTCGACAACGTCGTCGATCGGGCGAAGGCGTTGCTTTGAGAATAGCGGTCGCCGCCGATCACGCCGGATTCCCTCTCAAACAGGGGACGATCGACCTCGTCCGCGCCCTCGGGTACTCCGCCGAAGACCTGGGCACCGATTCGACCGACCCGGTGGACTACCCGGACTTTGCGCGGGCGGTCGCGGTCGCGGTCGCCTCGGGACGGTGCGACCGGGGAATCGTGATCTGCGGAAGCGGAGTCGGGGCGTCGGTCGCGGCGACGAAGGTTCCCGGAATCCGGGCCGCCATGTGCCACGATACTTTTTCCGCGCGCCAGGGGGTCGAGGACGACGACATGAACGTGATCTCGCTCGGAGCGCGGGTCATCGGACCGGCGCTCGCGGCGGAGATCGTCAAAGCGTTCGCGAACGCGAGGTTTTCGGAGGCGGAGCGGCACGTCCGCCGCCTCCGAAAGGTCAACGCCATCGAGGAGGAAGCCCGCAACGGCGTCTTCGACGAGGCAAGGAGGTTGCGATGAGCGCCGACAACAAACTCCAGAGATTGCGCGAGCTCGGTCAGAGCGTCTGGTACGACTACATCCGCCGGGATCTCATCACTTCCGGAGAGCTCGCGAGACTGATCCGCGAGGACGGACTCGCCGGAATGACGTCGAACCCGACGATCTTCCAGAAGGCGATTGCGGAGACCGAGCTGTACGACGAGGACGTCCGGCGCGCCAGCGGCGAGAACAGGGAGCCGTTCGCGATCTTCGAGCAGCTCGCGGTCGACGACGTCCGGCGGGCCGCCGACGCGTTCCGGCCGGTCTTCGACGCCGGGAAGGGCGCGGACGGGTTCGTTTCGATCGAGGTCGGCCCGCACCTCGCGAACGACACCGAAGGGTCGATCCGCGAAGCCCGGCGTCTCTGGACGGAGTGCGACCGCCCGAACGTCATGGTGAAGATCCCGGGCACGGCCGCCGGAGTTCCCGCGATCCGCCGCTGCATCGCGGACGGCGTCAACATCAACATCACGCTCCTCTTCTCGGTCTCCCGCTACCGCGAGGTCATGGAGGCTTATCTGTCCGCGCTGGAAGAGCGCGTCGCCGCGAGCAAGCCGATCGACGGGCTCCGCTCCGTGGCGAGCTTCTTCGTCAGCCGGGTGGACTCGAACGTCGACAAGAAGCTCGATCGAATCGGAAACGAGGCGGCCCGGCAGCTTCGCGGAAAGGCGGCGATCGCCAACGCGCGCCTCGCCTACCAAGCGTTCCGCGCGGCCTTCGGCTCGCCGCGCTTTGCCGCGCTCCATGGTAAGGGTGCTTCGCTGCAGAGGCCGCTGTGGCCTCGACCTCGACGAAGGATCCGGCGTATCCCGACCTGTACTACGTCGAGGCGCTCATCGCGCCGGACACCGTCGATACCATGCCGCCCGAGACCTTTGCGGCCTATCGCGACCACGGAGACCCGAAGGTCCGCATCGCCGACGATCCGGACGAAGCGGGGGAGGTCTTCCGCCGTCTCGCGGAGCTCGGAATCGAGGAGGAGCGCGTCTCGCGGGAGCTCGAAGAGGAAGGAGTCGAGAAGTTCTCCGATTCCTACGACTCTCTGCTGAAGACGCTCGCCGAAAAAGAAAAGGCGATGAGGGTCGCCTGAAACTCGCTCTCGGTCGCTCGAAAGACGCGCACGCGGAGGCTCTCCGAAGGCTCGGAAGGGAACGGGCCGTCGCCCGAATCTGGTCGGGAGATGCGAGCCTCTGGAAGCAAGCGGAGGAGGATCAACACGCGATCGCCGCCGCTCTCGGCTGGCTCACGATTGCGGAGCGGATCGAAGTGGTCTTATCGAAGCTCGAGAACCTCGCGTCGACTCTCCGGAGCGAGGCGGATCACGTCGTCGTTCTCGGGATGGGAGGCTCCAGTCTCGCGCCGCTCGTCTTCGCCTCGTCGTTCGGGCGCCGCTCGGGCTTCCCGCGGCTCCAGGTCCTCGATTCGACCGAGCCCACGAGCGTCCTTGCCGCGGCAGAGAGCGCCCCGCCGGAGAGGTCGATTTACGTGGTCTCGTCGAAGTCCGGCGCGACCCTGGAGCCGAACCTCTTCTTCGATTACTTTTTCGATCTCGCCCAAAAGGAGCTCGGCCCGCGCGCCGGGGAGCGCTTCGTCGTGATCACCGATCCGGGAACCCCGCTCGAAAAGGAAGCTTCGGCGCGGCGCGTCCGTGAAGTCTTTCCCGGCGACCGGGCGATCGGCGGGCGCTATTCCGCGCTCTCTGCCTTCGGGATCGTCCCGGCGGCCTTGTCGGGGATCGACGTCCGTGCGCTCCTCTCCCGGGCACGGATGATGGCGGAAGCTTGCCGCGAGGAGGCTCCGGAAGAGAACCCAGGCGCCGAGCTCGGCGCGGCGATGGGCGCGCTCGCTCTCGAAGGACGCGACAAGCTCACGTTTTCCGTTGGGTCGCCCGTCGACCGGTTCGGAATGTGGCTCGAGCAGCTGATCGCCGAAAGTACGGGAAAGGAAGGCAAGGGAATTCTCCCGGTCGAAGGCGAGGCGCTCGGCGCTCCCGAAGCGTACGGGGAGGATCGCTTCTTCGCCCGAATTTCGGTCGATTCCGCGACGTCCGATGCGGCGCCGAAGCTCTCTCTTCTCGAGGAGGCCGGTCATCCCGTGGCCCGGTTCGAAATCCACGACGCGCTCGACCTGGGCGCGGAAATGTTCCGGTGGGAGTTCGCGACCGCGATCGTGGGCGCGGTCCTCGGCATCAACCCTTTCGACCAGCCGAACGTCCAGGAAGCGAAAGACCGCACGAACGAGATCCTCTCGGGGGAGGGAAGTGGGGAAGCGTCCGAACGAACCGACCCCGAGGCTCTCTCGGCGCTGATCGATTCGATCCGTCCGGGAGACTACTTCGGCGTCACTGCCTACGTCCCTTCGACGGTTGAGAACGAGGAGCAGCTCGCGCGAATTCGCCTGCCGATCCGCGACGGGAAACGCGTCGCGACGACGGTCGGGTTTGGCCCGCGCTTCCTTCACTCGACGGGCCAGTTCCACAAGGGAGGGCCGGACACGGGTGTCTTTCTGCAGATCACGGCGACGCCGGGAGCGCAGGTGCCGATCCCCGGCCGGCCGTTCGGCTTCGAGCGGGTGATTGCCGCACAGGCGGCCGGTGACCTCGCCGCGCTCCGGTCGCGAAACCGACGCGCGCTCGCGGTGCGGCTCGGGACGGACCCGGCCTCGGACCTCGAGTCGCTGGCGGCGGCCGTTGCGCGGTCCGCGTCGCGGCGATGAGAAGGGAGCAGTCATGAAGCTCGGGTTCGTGGGGCTCGGGAAGATGGGCGCCAACATGGTCCGGCGGCTCCTCGCCGACGGTCACGAGGTCGTCGCGTGGGCGCGCGGCGCCGACTCCGTTCGGGAGGCCGTGTCGGAAGGAGCGGTCGGGGCGACCTCGCTCGAAGACGTCGCCCTCCGACTCTCTGCTCGACGCGTGGTTTGGTTGATGATTCCAGCCGGCGATCCGGTCGAGGCGTCGATCGCGACTCTTCGACCGCTCCTCTCCTCCGGCGACGTCATCGTGGACGGCGGCAACTCGCGTTTCTCCGACTCGGTGCGCCGCGCGAGCGAGCTCGTCAAGAACGGGATCGGATTCTTGGACGCTGGAACCTCGGGCGGAGTCTGGGGCTTGAAGAACGGCTACTGCCTCATGGTCGGCGGGCGGCCGGAAGATTTCCGTCTCGCCGAGCCGGTTTTCCGGACGCTCGCGCCGCCGGAAGGCTACGCGCACGTGGGCGCGCCGGGCGCCGGCCACTACGTCAAGATGGTCCACAACGCCGTCGAGTACGCGATGCTCCAGGCATACGGCGAGGGATTCGAGATGCTCCAGGCGTCCGGATACGACCTCGATCTGCTCGCCGTCGCGCGCCTCTGGACGCATGCGTCCGTCGTGCGGTCGTGGCTGCTCGATCTGCTGGTGCTTGCCCTCGAGCGAGATCCCGGGCTCGCCGGCACCCGCGGGTTCGTGCAGGACTCGGGCGAGGGACGGTGGACGCTGCACGAGGCGATCGAGCGTTCCGTTCCGATGCCCGCCCTCGCCGACGCCCTCTTCGCGCGGTTCACCTCGCGCCAGACCGAGTCCTTCTCCGCAAAAGTCATCGCCGCTCTGCGCAACCAGTTCGGCGGCCACGCCATCACCCCAGAGCGATGAAGACCGAAGAAGAGATCCGCCCCCCGGCGACCCTCGTCATTTTCGGAGCTTCCGGAGACCTGACCCGGCGCCTGCTGGCGCCCGCGATCGCGCACCTCTCGCGCGACGGCGCGATTTCCCCCGAGTTTGCGATCATCGGGCTCGCGCGGACGCCCTACAGCGACCAGGATTTCCGGCAGCGTCTCGAGGAAGGCGCGAGAGAGTTCACTCCGCGGGAGCAGGGGAGGCCGGGCGAGCTCCCGGGGGCGGTGCGGTACCTGAACGGAGATTTCGGCGATGCCGCTCTCTACGCGTCGCTCCGAACGGTTCTGGAGGAGATCGAGTCGAAGCGCGGAGGACAGCACAACCGTATCTTCTACCTCGCGACGCCGCCCGAGTCCGACCCGGAGATCGTCCGGTTCCTGGGGGAGCAGGGGCTCGCGAAGGCGAAGAGCGGCTGGACCCGGATCGTCGTCGAGAAACCGTTCGGCCACGACCTCGAGTCCGCCAGGAAGTTGAACGAGGCGCTCAAGAGCGTCTTCGAGGAGCGGCAGATCTACCGCATCGACCACTACCTCGCGAAGGAAACGGTCCAGAACGTCTTCGTCCTGCGTTTCGCCAACGGGATCTTCGAGCCGCTCTGGAACCAGCGCTACGTCGATCACGTGCAGATCGCGGTCGCCGAGACGATCGGCGTCGGACACCGCGCCGGCTACTACGAGGAGGCGGGAGTCCTTCGCGACATGTTCCAGAACCATCTTCTCCAGCTCCTCTGCCTGACCGCGATGGAACCGCCGGTCAAGTTCGAGGCGGATGCGGTCCGGGCAGAGAAGGTCAAGGTGCTCCAGTCGATCCGCCCGTTCCCCGCGGACGCCGCCGACGAGTGGGCGGTCCGCGGCCAGTACGGCTCGGGCGTCGTGGAAGGTAAGCCCGTGCCGGGTTACCGGGAAGAGGAGAACGTCGCCCCGGACTCCCGGACTGCGACTTACGCGGCGGTGAAGTTCGTCGTGGACAACTGGCGTTGGTCGGGCGTCCCTTTTTACGTGCGCTCCGGCAAGCGGATGGCGAGACGCATCTCGGAGATCTCGATTGAGTTCAAGAGCGTGCCGCACCACTATTTCCAGCACGAGAGCGGGGAGCTGCCCCCGAACGTGCTGCGCCTGAGGATCCAGCCGGAAGAGGCGGTCTCGCTGAAGTTCGAGGCGAAGATCCCCGGCACCGTGGCCGACATCGAGTCGGTGTATATGGACTTTCCCTACTCGAGTCTGGGCGCGGCGAGCCGCGGCGGATACGAGCGGCTCTTAGTCGATGTGACCCACGGGGACCAGACGCTCTTCATCCGCGGAGACGAAGCCGAGGAAGCCTGGCGCGTGCTCGACCCCCTGCTGAAAGCCTGGGAGAGAGATCCTCCGCCGACGTTTCCGAACTACGCGGCGGGGACGACGGGGCCGGAGACCGCGGATCGGTTCCTGAAGAAAGACGGTCGGCGCTGGCGCACGCTCGGGAAGTGAACGAGCTTCCCGCCGAAGGTCCTCCCCGCTTCGAGATTCGCGTCCTGCCCGACCCGCCCGAGGCGGCACGTGCCGCGGCCCTCGAGCTCGCCGATGCGGCGTCCGACGCCGTCTCCGACCGCGGGATCTTCCGGCTCGCGCTCTCCGGCGGATCCACTCCGCGGAATCTCTACGAGACTCTCGCGAAGCCCCCGTTTTCGCGGCGGATCGACTGGGTGAAGGCGCGCGTCTTCTTCGTCGACGAGCGCTGCGTGCCCCCCGGCCATGAGCGCTCGAATTACCGACTCGCGAAGAAACACCTGCTCGACCCGGCCCGGATTTCGCGGCGAAACGTCTTCCGGATGCGCGGCGAGGAGGACCCCCGCCGGGCGGCGCGCGATTACGAACGGGTCCTGCGCAGCGAGTTCGGACCGGGCCTGCCGCGATTCGACTTCGTGCTGCTCGGCCTCGGAGCGGACGGACACACCGCGTCGCTCTTCCCGCGAACCCGCGCACTCGATGAGAAGACGAAGTGGGCGACGGCGAATTACCTTCCGATTCCGAAGGAATGGAGGCTGACGCTCACCCTTCCCGTCGTCAACGCCGCGCGTCGCGTCATCTTCCTCGTCGCCGGTGAACGCAAGCGCGCGGCGGTGGCGGCTGTGGTCGCAAGGAAGCGGGGCTCGCGAAGTCTGCCGGCCTCGCTCGTGAGGCCGAAGGGCGGGTCGCTGATCTGGATCATCGACCAGGCCGCGGCGTCAGGGCTTTGAACTGCGGAGAGTGCAGGTCCGCAGGACCTGTCCCCGTGACTGAATAAGGTGACGGGTGCAGGTCCGCAGGACCTGTCCCCGTGACTTGCTCAGGCCCCTTCGGCGGCCGTCTTGTCCGCCTTCGACTGGGCGATGATCTTTTCCTGGATCGAGTGAGGCACCTCGGCGTAGTGGGAGAACTCGAGATGGAAGGAGCCGCGCCCTTGCGTGATCGAGCGCAGCTGCGCGCCGTAGGTCAAGAGCTCGCCCATCGGGACGAGAGCCCGGATCGACGTCTCGTCTTCGCCGCTCTCCATCCCCTGGACCTGGCCGCGCCGCGATGACAGATCGCCCATGAGGTCGCCGACGTATTCGTTGGGCGCGTTGACTTCGATCGTCATCACGGGCTCGAGCAGCGTCGGCCGCGCCTTCTCCATCGCATCCTTGTAAGCAAGCGCGCCCGCGATCTTGAACGCGAGCTCGGAGGAATCGACGTCGTGGTACTGCCCGTCGATCAGGATCACGCGGAAGTCCACCATCGGGAACCCGGCGAGGTACCCCTTCTTGCGCGCGTCCTGGATCCCCTTTTCGACGGCCGGGATGTAGTTTCGGGGGATGGAGCCGCCGTAGATCTCGTCGACGAACTCGAAATCCGCCCCGCGCGGAAGCGGCTCGACCTTGATCTTGCAGTCTGCGAACTGCCCGTGGCCGCCCGTCTGCTTCTTGTGTCGGCCGTGGGCTTCCGCGCGGCGGGTGATCGTCTCGCGGTAGGGAACCTTCGGTGGATGGAGGATCACCTCGACGCCGTAGCGTTTCTTCAACCGCGCGACGGCGATCTCCACGTGGAGCTGGGAGGCTCCCGCGAGGTGAAACTCCTTGGTCTCTTCGTCGCGCTGGAAGCGCAGAGAGGGATCCTCTTCGATCAGCTTGTGGAGCGCGGTCGAGATCTTGTCCTCGTCCCCCTTCGCTTTCGGCTCGATAGCGTAGGCGATGGCCGGCTCCGGGACGACGAGCGTCGGCAGGACGACCGGATGTTCCTTGACCGTCAGCGTGTCGCCCGTCATCGTCTCCTTCAGCTTCGCGACCGCGACGATGTCGCCCGCCCGAGCCTCCGGGACGTTGACGTGCTCCTTGCCCTGCGGCAGGAAGAGACCCGAGAAGCGCTCGGGAACGCTCTTCGACGCGTTCCAGTAGGTGCCGTCGGACTGGAAGTGGCCGCGACGCACGCGCAGGTACGAGATCCTTCCCGCGAACGGATCGGAGACCGTCTTCACGACCTGCGCAACGGCATGGCCCTTCTCGTCGGTCACCACCTCGACCGGCTTGCCGTCCTTCCCGGTCCCTTCGACTTTCGTGCCCTCGGGGGCGGGGAGGAGGTCCACGCAGGCATCGAGGATGCGGCGAACGCCGATGCCGAGCGACGAAGATCCGCAGAAGACGGGGAAGATCTTCCGCGCGGCGATTTCGTGCTTGAGACCCGGAAGGAGGTCCGCCTCCTCGAGCGTCCCCTGCGAGAAGAACTTCTCCATCAGGGTATCGTCGCCCTCCGCCACCATCTCGACCAACTTCTCGTGCTCCTCGTGAGCCCGTGCCGACAAATCTTCCGGGATCGGACCGTCCTTGCGCTGCCCGTTCTCGACTAAGTGGGCCTCCATCCTCACGAGGTCCACGGTCCCGCTGAACGATCTTTCCTCTCCGACCGGGATCTGGAGGGGCACCACACTGCGGCCGTACTTCTTGTGCAGCGCCTCGATGGTCCGATCGAACGAGGCCCGCTCCCGGTCCATTCGGTTCACGACGAAGATCACGGGCCGGCCGAACTGCGCGGCGAATTTCCAGACCTTGTCGGTCTGGACCTCGACTCCCGACACCGCGTCGAGCACGATCAGCACGGCATCCGCGGCCGCGACCGCGGCGTGCGCCTCGGGGGAAAAGATCCCGTAACCCGGCGCGTCGAGGAAGTTGACGCGGACGTCGCGATGGATGGCGTGCGCGCACGCCAGGTTGATCGAGATCTGTCGCTCGATTTCTTCTCCGTCGAAATCGGTGGGGCACGTCCCCTCCTCGATCCGGCCGGGGCGCGTCGTCACCCCGGCCGCATACAGGAGCGCCGCGACGAGAGTGGTTTTTCCGACGGTGTTGTGGCCCACCACCGCGACGTTGCGCAGCTCGGGCGCTGAGAAAATCTTCATGCGCGCGATTATATTGAAGCCGTGAAGGGTCAGCAGACAGCCGCTAGCAGACTCGCTGGACCAGCACCGCAAAGAAAATGACGAGAGCGAGAAGAATCACGCCGGCGAGCAGGAGCGCCGCCGCCACCGCTTTGGCGCTGGCACGCCGTGCTTCCTCTTCGTCCGCCGTCTTCGGCATTCGACGTCGGCTGGACGCTTAACGGTCGACCCTCGCCGTGACCGCTCTCTCCTGTCTCGGCATCGGAATCGCGTTCGTGATCGCGGTCGGTCTCCTCGTGCTCGCGGGCGTGCTCCTTTCCTGGGTCCTTCCGGCCCTCATCGATCGCTGGCGCGCGTCGCGAAACGTTCCTCCGGCAGAGAGACGTTGACGCGAGATCGGCGTGT
>WNGA01006959.1_pt1 | contig 15907 bp, 20 predicted proteins | sample 5400061 | NCBI WGS metagenome assembly WNGA01 (sample SAMN13153366, study PRJNA577476) | soil metagenome | isolation source: 100 cm soil or saprolite under grassland replicate 2 | place: USA:California | collected 2016-06-15
GGATTCGCGCGATGAGACAGAATCAGCGCATCATCCTGCGCGATGCTTGGGTTCCTTCAGCTGCTTGGGACGTTTGTCGCCAACCTATTCAGGTCGCGGCGCCGGCTTGAAGTCGAGAACCTCTTTCTCCGGCATCAGCAGCAGCGCACGCCACGTCGATTGCATTTGCGTTGGGTCGACCGTGCCTTATTCATTTGGCTCTATCGTCGCTTCCCTCGCATCCTTGATGCCATAACCATCGTGAGGCCGGAGACGGTTGTGCGTTGGCACCGAATGGGCTTTGCCGCTTACTGGCGATGGAAGTCCCGACCGCGCGGAGGTCGACCGCAGATCGGCAAAGAGGTGCGCGACCTGATCCGAAGAATGAGTTTTGAAAACCCGTCGTGGGGTGCCACCAAGATCCATGGCGAGTTGCTCAAGCTTGGCAACGTTGCCCAATCCACGGTTTCGATCTACATGGTGCCCCGGCGAGATCGGCCATTGCAGACCTGGAAGACCTTCCTTCGCAATCATATGGAGGGGATTGTGTCGATTGATCTGTTTGTGGTTCCGACGATTGCCTTTCAACAATTCTATGCATTTCTTGTCCTTGGCCATCGACGGCGGCAACTGCTGTGGTTTGCGGTGACCCGAAACCCAACGGCCGAGTGGCTTGCGCGGCAAATCACCGAGGCGTTTCCGTGGGACAGCACCCCGAAGTATCTCACCGCGACAATGACAGAGCATTTGGCGTCGCGTTTAAGGCCCGCGTGCGAGCGATGGGCATCCGGGACCGACCCACCTCATTCCACTCGCCTTGGCAGAACGGATATGTTGAGCGCTTGATCGGGTCGATCCGACGCGAATGTCTTGACCATTTGATCGTATTCAACGCCGAGCACCTTGGGCGAATTCTTGCGAAATACGCCGCCTATTATAACGAGGTGCGAACTCACGTTTCGCTTGGGAAGGACGCGCCCTACACGCGGCAAATCGAACGGTTCGGAGACGTTGTCGCGCATCCGATTCTTGGCGGGCTTCACCATCGATACGCACGAATCTAGTTTTCGGAAGCGACAGTGATCATGGCGCAGCGTGGGTCTCGTTCGAGGGTCGAAGTTAGTCGTCTGCCCGGTTGTCGACGGCAATGCCCTGTGCGGGCAGGCCGTGCCAGTTGTTGAGATCGAAGGGGAACAGCGCGGCAAGCGTCGCACCGGTGTGATGGCTGAAGTAATGAGGGCAGTCTCTATGGAGAACGAAGATACAAAACTTTATTTATTTTGTGGCCTTGGTTACTGCGACGACTAGTCCTACATGCCCTACGTAGTTTGGAATGATGAACATTAAGCGGACCGCGCTGCTGGCCGAGGATGCCGCAGCCGCCGAGGACCCTGGCCGAGAACGTGTTCTGGGTGCCGAAGGAGGCGCGCCGGTCGCACCTTCAGGCCAACGCCAAGCAGCCTAGCATTGGCAAGCTGATCGACGAGGCGATGGCCGCGATCGAGGTGGCGAATCCCGGCCTGAAAGGCGTCCTGCCCAACGACTATAATCGCCCGGCGCTCGACAAGATGATGCTCGGCGAACTGATCGACCTCGTCTCCGGTATCGCCATGGGCGAGCAAGGCGACAAGGCGAAGGACATCCTTGGCCGCGTTTACGAATATTTCCTTTTACATTATGTGCGGAATGGAACGGTTGAGTAATGAGGCTCTACCTGTTCAGGCAATGGTGCTACTTCATCCGAAAGAGGAGCCCCTGTGTCTTACCAGTACAGTTTCGAAGATCTGCTGGCGCTTTTGCACGGGCACGCTCCGGCGAAGGTTGACGCGGTCGCACTCCATCGTCGGCGCGTTGAGCATGGCCATCTGTCAGTGGGACTCAAAATCCACTGTCTGGGCGATGGGAGCCAGTTCTCTACTCTGGTGGAAGGTCTTGGAGGAGCGCAAAAAATTCTCGACATCAACTACTACAAACACTCCCACGCCTCGCTGTGCCTTGTGCTGCCCCCGGTTGGCAGTGTTCGTTCGGCGATACTCCTTCTTGAGTGTATCGAGCACTTTATTGGATCTGCGCTTTTCAGTAACCCGGAAATCCAGATCCAGGTATGCTCTCCAGGGAGACTTGACGCTCGCCGTTCGGCATTGTTGGCGATAGGGTTCTACTTGGGGTCGGACACGCTACGGCGCTACACTCTGGGAGACCTCGAGACATCCTTTGCGGAACACCAACCCTACGCACGCGGGAGACGTTTGGTGCTCTACGATGCAGACGGGGACTTCGACCGAAATTTTGATTGGTGGAAGGAATCTGGCAAGCATCGTCTTGTGGAGCCCCAACTGCCATTCGAAAACGGCCGCAGCGATCTGCTCACGGGCAGCGGCAGCAGGTTGGACATCGAGAACATCAACTTGCTTGCTACCCTTCTCGTCCATGCTCAGCACCATGGTTACTGGAATCAGCTTGGCATGCAGTTCCAGGAGGAGATGGAAGCGTTGCTAGAGCGGCATGTACTCAACGGTCTCGTCGATGCTCCGTGGGTCCGGACGGATGATCCAGAGAGCGATGACGAGAGGTTCTTTGCCGCTCTCCAAGAGCTTGTTGCGTACGCTTTTGAAGAGAGTGTCCGTATCAATAAGAAAGGTCGCCTCTTTCCTGGCTGGCACGAGATACCAGTCAGGTCATCTCGCGGAATTCTGCAGGAAGTGCAGTCTTTGCTTCAGAAGTACCGCAGTGAGTTAGTCAGGCAATCCCGCCCGCTCGATCAAGGAGGTCGCGCGTGATTCGTGCTCATCAACCCGGCTCGGAACCAATCGATATTCCGGAGACGATTCCCAATCCGGTTGTGGTACCCAAGCGAACACCTACTCCGACGGAACCCGCCCCCAAGGAGCCAGTTCGGATCCCGGAGAAGGTTCCCTAGAGCGGCGTCTCAACGGCAGACAGTTGTACGTCTGGCGTGCCGTGGACAGCGAGGGCGAGGTCCTGGACATCCTCGTTCAACATTGGTTTGGCGAGTGCCATGGCGGGTATCGCCGCGATATCACGCTTAGTGTGAGCACCTCGCGCACAAAGTGCGCTACGTGACCAGCCGGAGCGAGTTCATGAACAGACGGCGGCAAAAGGCACCGCTGCTGCGCTATACGGAGCTGTCGCCCGAGCGATTCACATCGTTTTAGCAGGATTGAGGGAGGGAGGCCGACCAGGTACCGCCATAAGAACGGCACGTGGGTTTGATGTGATTCAAGAAGAAGGACAACCATCCCGGCTGTTCGCAGTGGAGGAGTACGGTGTCAACATAATGCGCGCTCTGCGAACCTTCGTGGTTGCCGCGCTGATGGCAACGACAGCTTGGACTTCCACCCACGCCGCCGAGCGCGTCGATCTCCTCCTTGTGCTGGCCGCTGACGTTTCGGGCAGCATGGATGATTCAAAATTCGAGCTGCAGCGTTCGGGATACGCGGCGGCTTTCTCCAACCCTCGAGTGATTGAGGCCCTTCGCGGCGGCCCAAGAGGGCGCGTCGCCGCTGCGTTCATCGAATGGTCCGGCGTCTTGCAACAGAAGGTCGTAATCGATTGGACGGTGATCAGCAACGATGAGACGGCACGTCAGTTCGGGGATCGCATCATGGAGGCACCGCGCGCGTTCGCTAGAAACAGCACATCGATCAGCGCCGGGATCGACTTCGGGATGACCCAGCTCGATCGGGGACCCTACAAAGCGCACCGCCGCGTGATCGATGTTTCGGGGGATGGCGACAACAATTCCGGCCGCGAGCCTGCTGCGGCGCGGGATGTGGCGATCGCCAAGGGCATCACGATCAACGGGCTCGTCATCCAGACCGAGCCGCCATCCCACTCCTATTCCAGCCACACCAACCCTCCGGGCGGGCTTGCAAACTACTATCGCAACAACGTCATCGGCGGCGCCGGCGCGTTCGTCGTGGTCGCGGAGAACTTCAATTCCTTCGGCAACGCCATCACCAAGAAGCTGATCGCGGAGATCGCGCAAGCCGAGCCGCAGCAGCAAGAGGGTTCTCAAAACCGTCCCAGTTTGAGGAATTGAGAACGGGGCCGCAAGAGAACGAGCAATTGCGGGCCACGCGAAAACTAGATTGAACTGCAAGCATTGCCCAGCTCGGCGCAACCGTCGGGTCCTGGCAGATTTTGTTGCAGAAGTCGGCGATCAAAGAGCAAGGCAACTGAAGGATTTTCTTGAACCCATCCGTTGCCACTCGCTCCATTGGAAGCGGTGACCTTGACGCGGTGATACCGACGCCCGCAACGGTTATGCAGCACATACGGCACCCGCTGGTGGTGGTCGAGCAACCAGTGTGGCGAGCCGCCGTAGGTTCTGTGCGATAGCTGCGAGCGTGAACTCATCTTGCGCGCCCCGTGGCCTGCGCAACCGCAGGCGACCCTGTCCTTTCCGAAAATTTGATCCGGCCTGGATTGCGTCGAGCGTACCGATGAACCCAGTCCCATCTCGCACATCTCAAATGATGCAGCGCTCACAATACGACAATGCCGGCTCGTGTCTCAGTTTGATTGTGACGAAGCCCAATTACCCAGAAATTGATAGCCGGGAAAGTGAGTCTGCATTTCCGCCAAAGCGGCTTCATGTGAGTCCGCCCTCAGATCGAAATCCCGGAGCTTTTTCTTTTCGGCACGCGCAGCCCGTAGCATTTCATAATGGAGCCGTACCCCGTTCGGGCCGCCCGGGCCATCTATGGAAAATGTGCGGTGGAAGTCATCAACAATCACATGGAACAGTAATTTTCCTGAGATTGTCGGCAACGCCGTGTTGGCGCTCGTTGTAGGGATCATAGGGAACACCTGCCCGTGCCTTCAACAAGGCCTGGTGGCTTAGCGTTCAAGTGCGACCCGGCAGCGAGAACGTCGGCCAGGCGATCGACCACGGCATCAATTTCTTCAATCGCTGTATGACGTCCCAAGCTGAAGCGGATCGCCCCCATGCCGACGTCGGATCGGATAGGCCTGCCGCTCGATTGCGCGCCTGCGTGTACCGAAAGCCCGATCCGTATTGATTACGTGACCGAATCGCCTAACGTCAACGGCGATGATCGCGCTGCCCTGCTTCTTCCTGACCCTGCTCGCCTCGCTGTTCAAGTCGAAGAGCCGACTTGAGGCAGAGAACGCGGCGCTCCGACATCAGCTGATCGTGTTGCGGCGGAAGGTGCGCGATCGTGTCCACCTCACGAACGGGGATCGCTTGTTCCTGGTCCAGCTGTATCGATGGTTCCCATCGGTCCTGAAGGCCATCACCATCGTCCGACCGGAGACCCTTGTCCGTTGGCATCGAGCCGGCTTTCGTCGATACTGGCGTTGGAAATCCGGCTCTCTTGGAGGCCGGCCGAGCTTGCCGCGGATCTGCGCGCGTTGATCCGGCGGATGAGTGCGAAAATCCGTTGTGGGGAGCGCCGCGCATCCATGGCGAGTTGCTCAAGCTCGGTTTCGAGGTCGCTCAGTCGAGCGTCGCGAAGTACATGGTCAAGCGATGCGGCCCGCCGTCCCAGGGATGGCGCACCTTCCTGCGTAACCACGCACCGGACATCGCCGCTATGGACCTGTTTGTTATTCCAACAATGGGGTTTGACCTGCTGAGTGGCGTCGCTGTAAATTTTTTGTCGAAGAGGTAGGCGATGCCGGTGCGGGGCGAGACCGATGTGGAGATGAGGCCGGCTTCTTGCAGCGCGCGGGCGGCGCCCGGCCGCGCGTGGGTCTCCCAATAGCTTGCTATATTTTGCGACAGGTCCCCGCTTTGCGGCGGCCGCCTGAACTCAAACCAGGTCCGGTTCGATCCGAGCCAATCAGCGAGGACAGCGAGGCCGGCAAGCCAGAATGAGACGAGTTCGACATACTTCTCTGGGAGTGGCATGGCCGTCGGTTGCAGAAAAGCGATGAGTGCTTCAGCAATCGTGGCGGCAGCCTCTTGAGCCGGTGCACCGATCTGTTTGTTGGGATTGCGGATGTCCGGATAGTCATGCCGGTTGATCGGTTCGCCATGATGACCGCAAACAGCCTGAATAATCTTTAAGCGACTTAATGGGGACAGATTGGGCAAAAGCCTTTCGGCAATCTCCGCAAATTTGTTATGTTTATCGAACAGCCAAATGCCTGCGGCATCATGGCGTATGGATAATTCTCTGTCTGGCTTAGGCCGAGAGAATCTGGCCAAAGGTGCAGAACTTTACTCTGAAATCCGCGCGCACATTTTCCAATGTCGTGCAAAGCGATCAATGCAACGAAACAGCGCGCAAGGACGTCGGCGTCTACACCGCAAGTCTTTGCCAGCCGCTCGACTCGTAAATGCTCGTGCCGAAATATATCCTCTGCACAAGCCGCTACGTCGAGCAGATGGTAGATCAACGGATGGAATTCGATGGATTGATTTTGCGGATCCGACAAGCCGGTCTTTGCCCAGAAGGAAAACAGCGACGTGTCCATGAGCTACGGCATATCCGGTGTTCCGAGATGGCACATCAGATACAGCGAGAAGAAGATCGATGCCAGCTATTCGAGAGGCGGTGGGCCGTCAATCGGTGTCGAGGGCATGTTCGATGGCTCGGGCATGCAGGGCTGCAATACCGACGCGTCCGGCCTGTTCATCATCAATTCCAAGATCCCCTGGCTCGCGACTGTGACGGGGCGCATCGGCCTCACGCCGCCCCCACGGTGCTGGTTTATGCCAAGGGGGCGGCGCATCGGTGCGTGATGATTATACTCTCACGGTCCCGGGGTGGACGGTCGGTGGCGGCGTCGAGTGGGCCTTCGCCGGCAACTGGACGGCGTTCGCCGAATACAACTTTCTAGACTTCGGCACTCCGCGTGTGACCTTCACCCCAACCGCGAGCGGACCGACGTTCCGATCAATATCAAGCAGAACATCAACAGCTTCATGGTGGGCATCGCTGAGGATGTCGGGATCGAAAAGATAAAGACGATCGGCGACAACTACATGGCGGTCGCCGGCGTGCCGACGCCACGCGCCAATCACGCTCGGATGGCGGCGAAATTCGCTCTCGACATGGTTGCGGCCACCGGGCAATTGCGGGCGCGGCTGCCGGCCCCGTTTACGATCCGGGTGGGCCTGCATTCGGGCTCCGTGATGGCAGGGGTCATGGGCACGCGCAAGTTCGCCTACGACGTCTGGGGCGATACCGTCAACATCGCCGCGCGCATGGAGGCGGCGAGTCAGCCGAATCGCGTGCTTGCGTCCGCGGCGGCGGTGAAAGCATTGGGAAGCGATTACAGCTTCGATGGCCCGCACAAGATCGACACCAAGGAAGGCCGCGTGCTGGAGGCGTTCTTCGTAAGTCGTCACCCTTGAGTGTCTCGCATCTTCCGGTCCCGAAGACCAACCAGCCAAGAGGAGAGGTGATCGAATGAAATGACGGGGTGTTTCTGGCCTCCCTCCCCGCCATGGCCGCCGTGCCGCGGGCCGTTGCCGCGCAAGGCGCGGCGGAGGCTGTCCGCATCGGTTGGCTCTTGGGTGTTTCGAGGTGTCGCGGTAGGGACGGCGATTGCTCGCCGCCCCCCGCACAGATCCCAGCGAGCGGAACTACCGCACTGGGCTCCCACCTTGGGTCATGACGCTGAACCGCAGGTCGGGGAGCGGATGCCGGATGCGTGCGGATGGCAGCCAATAGGCGATCAGTCGTTTCATTCGCTGCCATGTCAGCCGGCTGATCTGGCCCCGCCGCCGTAGCGCGCGGCACCAATACCATGCGACATGCCGATAGAACGAGTTGATCGCCCGGCTGTTGGTGGGAACGGCGAAGTAATTGAAGAAGCCGTTCATCACCTGCTTCAGGTAAAGCCCCTGCTCTGCGACCGGCCGGTGCATCAACCGTCCTATCGTCTCCTTGACCTGCCGGAGCTTTTCCCGCAGCCGCTGCCGAATGGTGTGCCGCAGGATCAGGTAGCCCCCGCTTGTGCTCGTTCCGCAGATGTGCGTGAAGCCGAGGAAGGCGAAGGTTTCCGGCTTGCCGAGCCCCTGTGCCTTGCGGTTGCGCTCCGCAAAGCGCCCGAATTCGATGATCCGGGTCTTCTGCGGATGCAGTTCCAGTCCGAACTTCTGCAATCGCTGTCGAAGCTCGTCCAGGAACCGCTCGGCATCTGAGCGCCGCTGGAAGCCCACGACGGTATCGTCGGCATAGCGGACGACGATGACCTCGCCGTCCGCTTTTTGCTTCCGCCACTGGTGGACCCACAGGTCGTAGACGTAGTGCAGGTAGATGTTCGCCAGGACCGGTGAGATCACCGCGCCCTGTGGCGTGCCCCGTTCGACCGTCAGCAGGCGCCCGTCTTCCAGCACGCCCGCCTTCAGCCACTTGCCGATCAGGCGCAGTAGCCGCCTGTCCGCGATCCGGTGTTCCAAGAAACGAATCAGCCATTCCCAGCTGACCGAGTCGAAGAAGGCCCGGATGTCGGCATCCAAAATCCAGTTCACCTTCTTTCGGTAGATCGCGGTCGCCAGCGCATCCAGCGCATCATGCTGGCTGCGCCCCGGCCGAAACCCATAGGAGAAGCCGAGGAAATCCGTCTCGTAGATGGCGTTCAGCACCTCCACCACCGCCCGCTGGACGATCTTGTCCTCCAGCGCAGCGATGCCCAATGGCCGCTGCCGGCCATCCGGCTTGGGGATGTACTGGCGCCGTGACGGCTTCGCCCGGTAGGCACCGCGATGTACGCGCCCGTGCAGGTCCGCGAGATGCTTCTCAAGACCCGCTTCGTACTGATCCCATGTGACGCCGTCGATGCCGGCCGCCGCTTGCCGTTTCAATTGGTAGAACGACCAGCGGAGCAGGTCGATGGTGACATGGTGCAGCAGTGCCGTGAACCGAACACGTTTGTCCCGTCTTGCAGTCTCACGTATGCGGTCCAGCGCGGGGGATACGCTTTCCCAGCTCTGTGTCTGGCACGTGCTGCTCCAGACCGCATTGCCCTTGGCCCCGCCCCTTCCCTCGGTCACCTCCGCAGCCGCCAGCGCGGCCTTGTTCGGCGACTTCAGCGGTACTATGGGCGAGTCCGACTTCCTCTGGCCGTGCATCATCGTATTACGGGTGCGTCCTTCTCGATGCGGACCGCTCGGAACCGGACTTTCCCAAACGGCCAGCCAGTGGATATCCCGGTTCCCGTGCAGGTGGCTTCCACGCGTGCGAGAGGTCTCAGACCACGCAGGGTCGGGACGGCGCTAGCCATGACGCGGCGCCCCGTGTTGCCTTCCGCCTTTCTCCACAGCGTCGGCACCCCGGACCATCAACTTTTCGCGGCTCGATACTCTGCCCGCGTGTTCCCCTGTCAACGCTTCGCCGGCGCCCTCACGGATGCCAACGCATGACTCGGGGCCGTCGTGATTGGCTACATCTTCAACGTACAGAACTTGCGTCTGCTACCACCTGCCGGTTTTCCCGGCGCACGGAGAATGTTGGAACCCAGTTCCTCTCCCTCCGCCGACCTGTCCGCCCTAACATGCTGCAACGATAACCGCGTAGTGGGGAATTTCAGGAATGGCGGGCTTCTTTGAGTGACCTCTTGAACCGACAACGTTCGTTGGCCGCCGCCGCTTTCTCTGTTCGCCCTCTTCCCTCCGAAGCTCTGGACTGTGCTGAATCAGTACGCAGGTGGACGGCCTTGTGTCATCGGGCCTTCATCAATGGCCGCCTGGCATGGAGTTCGAAAATCTATCGCTCGACCAAGTGAATCTGAGGACGCAGCGTCCGCCCTGAAATCCGATTGGTGTGAACTCTCACATCAATCGGCAATTGCCGAGGGGTGCGGACGGTCTTCTCGCCGCGGAATTGGTGGCTCGAGTGAAAACGACGGGAGGTATGCAGCCGGTCAGACGGTCTTGCATGAGGATCAGCGTGGTCGTGACTTGCCGCGCCTCGTTTTTCCACCCTCGCCGCCTGTGTAGACTGGCAATTCTGCGGCGAACACGTTGGTAATGCCGAAATCAACGCACGCACGTGTGGAGGCTCAGGATGTCCCCGCAGACGACAGCTTGGCTTCCGGCGCAAGCACATCGCGAACAAACTCGAACATCTGCTCGACGTACCCCTTCTGCACGCTCGCAGTGAGACTGTATTTGTAGGGAAAAATGCTTTGACTCTCGACAAACGAAACCGGGTGCGTATCGAGGTTTCGCCCTACTTGGGCAAAGACGTCGATGGGCCGATCTTCATCGTGAACTACCACGCAGCTACATAGCCAATCGTACGAGAGCCGCGGTGCGCGGATGCCTATTCGATCGCCCGCCTTGTGTTGCGAGAGCAGCGGTGGGATCACGACCACCCGGGGTCCCTCCTTTTCAGAAACAGTACGCGTGACGAGCAAGTCGCCTTGATATTCCTGCTTGATGAAGGTCGGCAGGAGTTGAAGCACCGCTTCATCGCCGCGCTTGCGGCATTCCCAGAACGCATAGAGTATTTCCCCTACCTTGGTCGCGACGCCGCCGTTGAAAACGGCAGTCTCGACTATGCCTCCCCACGACATCAACAGGTTTTCTTTGGTCAAGTACTCCAGCCCCGCCACTTGCGCCCCAAGAAGCATTCCATACATCGCTGCTTTTGAAACGTCGGGCAGATCCTCGTGCACGCGCAGTGGACTTCGCTCAAGGCGCCGGATGAGCGACGCCATGTCCTGTGCACCCGACCCCGCGCCGACAAGATTTGAGAAGATCGTCGAGTCGAAATGGTTGGTCGCGCCGTTATAAATGAAAGTCGTCTTTATGGGCCCACGTACGAAGGCGATTACCGACAGTTTGGCCTTCTCGCTTTCTGGCATGTTTCGAATGATGTTGCAGGCGGTCTCCACGCCCTCCCCACGAGTCAGCGCGTCGGATATTTCCGTAAGCAATGAGTGCGCATGAAGATAGGAGCCGGACCAAGAGACGATCACCTTGTTGCTGAGAATGTTGACCTTCTGCCGCAGCGTGGGAACGTGCGCATACAACGTGGAGCCAAAATATTCGTTTGCGTTCTCTAGCGTCGGTATCCTGAGTTTTGTGTCCGATGGACCGCTGCTCGTGACCAACACGTCGCCCAGCAGCGCCGGTGCATCGCCAATGGTCAGGCCGATTATCGCCGTCATTGTCGTTGCCTGTTCTTGTCATCAATATCTGTATCACAACGGCCACGCACCTAAACCGGACACAACCTCAATCGCAGCAACCCGCTAGCGAGCCAGCGCAGGCGGCCGCTTGACGCGTCCCGCGAGCCCTCGCCGACCGGCTCCATGATGCGCACGCGGACGACCTCCATCGTCCGGCCGCCGGCCACCACGCGCTCGATGCGAGCGGTCGCAAGGCCGGCTCGGATCAGGTCGGCCAGCATGTCAACTGTGAATCCGCGCGACCATGATCGCCTCGGTGCAGCCCTCGGCGCTGCGGGAAGAGAGCAGCTCGAGCGCGCCGCGGCGCTGGGCCTCGGGGGATGGGCTGCGTCGGCGGACCGTGGGCATGGCTAGATAGCGGCACAAGCGCCGTGGCGCCATCTGCGCGACACCGGCCAGAATTTTCCGATCGAACCTCGGCCGAATCGCCCTACACTCTTGCAGCTGGAACTTTGCTTCATACATTTCAGCAACGTTTGACAGGAGTGGATTGGCGGGGCTGTGGAAATCGGACCGGATAAGATTGCTGATCTGAGGGTGAAGCAGCTTGAGATGGTGCAGGCCATTGTCGCGCGTGTAGCTGGCAACGGCGCGTCCCTCAAGAACTGGTGCATTACAGTCACTACCGCTGTCTGCGGGTTCGCAATCTCGGTCCGGAGGCCCCTAGTGGCCTTGGTGGCTGTGGTGTTCATCCTGCTGTTTGCGCTGCTCGACGCGCAGTATCTGCGCGTCGAACGTCAGTTTCGGGCGCTCTTCGGCAAGCTTCGCTCCGAGGACTGGGGGACTTTTCCGAGCTTCGAGATCGACCTAACCAACGCCCCACACGTGTCGTACTCGAGCGTCCTGCTCAGTTGGTCGATCGTCAACTTCTATGTACCGCTCGCGGTCGCGGTTGCGATCGTGGTGCTTATTGCGAGGCGCCTCTATGGGGTCTGATCCGAAGCGTCCGTCCGGGCTATTCGATTTCATGCTGCCGCCCTCGCCACCCAAAGACGATACCCTCGCGGGGTTATTGGGCGGACTTGCCCCCATACCTCCTGGTGGTGAGCCGCCGCGGCAGAGCTACTCCCTGCTCGACCTGGCGCGAGCCCTTAATCCCTCGCCGCCGCGAAACCCATTCGGCTCCTTCGCTCCGCCGCTGCCTCCAGCCGGCAATCCTTTCGACTTTCTTCCTCCGTCCCCACCTCGAACCAGCAATCCGTTCGGCTCTCTCGTTCCGTCGCCGCCTTCAGTTGGCAATTTCCTCGACTTTCCTGTCCCCTCACCGCCACCCCGCAGGGCCGCCATCCCGGCAGCGGAGCCGAAGAAGCGGCGAGCGTTCTTCTCGTTTCACTTCGAGGACGTCCGGCGTTCCGTGATTGTCCGCAATGCTTGGAAGTTCACCGACCCAGAGAATAACAGCTTCGTCGACAGCAGCCTCTGGGAAAAGAGCAAGCTCAAGGATCCGGAGACGATCAAGCAGCTCATTCGAGACGGTGTCTCGTTCACCTCGGTTGCCTGTGTCCTGGTCGGCTCCGGGACGTGGTTGCGCCGCTGGGTGCGATACGAAATCGCGCGTGCGATTATCGACGGGCTCGGTTTGCTTGCCGTTCACCTCAACAGCATCCGCGATCCCAATACACGGACTACGCTTCCGTCCGGCCTCAATCCACTCAGTTGCATGGCGGTCGGCAAGGTACAGGTCAACGCCTGGGAACCTGTTCGATACTTTCTGTTCGAGCGGGAGCTCAACGTAAACACGTGGAAATTCGAATGGGTTCGCTACGAGGACTACACGCATCAAGTAAAGCTGCCGCGTTGGTTGCCCGATCCCACTCCTGGTTTCGTGACGCCGCTTGCGCCGTACGCAGGCGAGTACGACTACATGATGCATCAGGGCCACAAGAACATCGGCACATGGCTCGACCGCGCCGCTCGACAAGCTGGTCGATAAGCTTTCGGAGCCGCTCCGCTCGCCACAGGAAACCCAGCGGTGCTTTCGGGCGAGGCGATAGCGCGTCCACCCTTCGCGGTGTCCTCGACCTCACCCCCCATTTTCGGTTATTTCCCCCCTGCCAAATAACTTCCTTGGCAAGGACGACCCAAACGCCGCTTCGTCCATAAATACTTAATCGCGCGAGCCGGAGGAGATTCGAACTCCGGACCCCCAGATTCGTGGTTGGAAGATCGTTCAGTCCCGCATCCCGCCGCCGTTTCTAGCGGGAGTGAACAGTGACTATCAGCGGCGGCAGTCGTGGGGGGTAGGATGTTGCGACCCCCTGCAACCACTGCGGCCGTCGCCGAACCCTGCGCTTCTACGCTGCTGTATTCGGCTGGGCGTGCTTCGAGGTATGGATCCGGCAGGCCGCGCTCCCCCAACTGCAACGTGCCTGCAACATCAGGCCAAAAAAATCTTTATTATCAATGGGTCTTGATCGAATCATAATCCGTAGGTCGCCGGTTCGATCCCGGCCCCCGCTACCGCCTCTCCCGGCAACCCAGAACGCCTCGATTCGGGGGGCAACAGCGAGGCGAGGCCGCCCGCAACCTTGATTTCTGGCTCCTCGCCGGATTCTGCCGGCATCACCATGACGCTGTCGATCAACCTGCGCAGGGATCGCGCAAGCTCGTCATCGCTCTTGGCTAAATGGCCATTGGCGTAGTCGGCGAGTCTTTCGATCGCCCGCAGGTAGTCGTCGACCGACGGCGGATGCAACTCGATCACCTTTGGCGGTTTGGCGGCCGATGCGAGAGCGGCTTTCACGCGATCTCGCTGGCGGCGCAACTCGGGGATGATTTGATCGCCTTCGGCCTCTGAGATCGTGCCCCGGATCATCCCGTCGATCGCCCGCTTCAGATCACGTTCGGCGAGCGCCAGCTTGCGTTCGAAATCGACTGATTGCCTCCTGGCGGCTTTCGACGCCCTCTTGCGCTCGGCATTATAGACTTCGACGAAATAGGCGATTGCCTCGCGGGTCCCAAATTTAGAGCGTAGACCGTCGATGACGCGACGCTCGATCCCATCGAGATAGTAGTACCTGCGGTTCTCGCAGGTGCCGGACTCATGCATCCTCGTACACACAATCCGCGTGCGTTCGCCGGTGCTCGCGGCTGACATCCCACCGCCGCAACAGCCGCAGCGCAGGAGGCCAGACAACAACCGTTTCGCACGCTTTCGAGTGCCTGGGGTGACGTGAGCTCTTTCCGACTTGCGCTTCTGTGCGGCTCGAAACGTTTCGTCGGAGATGATCCGCAGGTGAGGGGCTGCCGCGCGCTGGATCTCGCTAGGATCGTTCGGACGGCTGATCCGTCGCCCGGTAGACGGGTCGCGCATCATCCTCAGCCGATTCCAGACAATGACCCCCGTGTAAATCTCGCTCTGCAAAATCCCATTGGCACGCCGCGTGTTACCGTTGATCGTTGACGCGCGCCAAGTGTCGCCACCACGCGGCGGCAACACGCGGTCGTCGTTGAGTTGGCCAGCGATCTGGCGCGGCGTGGCCCCAGCAAGATAGCGCTCGAAAATGTGCCGCACGACTGCGGCTTCTTTCTCGACAATCTCGAGCTCGCCTCGGCGGCCCGCGATCGTTCTGTAGCCGTATATTTTGCCGCCCGGGTGCCGACCGTCGCGGACCACACCTGCCATCCCCCGCTTCGTGTGCGCTATGAGATTGTCCAGGAAGAGTGAACTCATCAGACCCTTCAGGCCAGCGTGCAGTTTAGTGATATGGCCGTCGGTACAAGTGTGCATCTCGATTCCTAGAAACTCCAGGCGCTGTCGCAGTTTGGGCGCGTCACCTTCGCCTCGTGCCAGCCGGTCGATGTCTTCGGCAATGATGATATCGAACTGGTGATCCTCTGCGTGCGTCAGCATCCGAGAGAATTCCGGCCGGCGGTGCACGGTCGATCCGGAGGCGGCAAAATCCGCGTAGATCATGGCTACGGCCCAAGAGTTCCGATCCGCAAGCGCTTGGCACAGCGCGACCTGATCGTCGATCGAGCGATCCTTCTGTCGGTCGGACGAAAACCGAGCGTAAATGGCGGCGCGCTTCCGCATGGTCCGGGCCTATTCGTTCTTGTTCATGAGAGGCAAGCTGGCACGACGATCTTCATCTCTGATGATGGTTCGTGCAAGTGCTTCGATGATCTCCGCCACAATCGGATCGAGGCCCGCCGGGCGAATTGGCATTGCCATACCGCGGCCCCGTGTCGGCGCACACTCGTCCAGAGCGTGATGCCCCCGCGGAAGCTTGCGGCGTTTCTCCTGATGCCGTTTTGACGTCATCGGCGGTGCGGCCCATTGCCTTCGGTGCGTCCATCTAGGCCGCCCAAGGTGCCGACCGAAAGGCTGGGTGACGCGGTCGCTAGTTCCTGCGCGCTGTAGCGTGCAAATCGGACGGACCCGATCAATCGACGAGATGCTACAAGTGTCGCGGACGGATTCGCAGCTTCCTGCCGCCGTCACTGGAAGTGCTCGCGCCGATACCGACCCTCAAACTACGAATCTGGGGGTCAGGAATTCGAATCTCTTCGGGCGCGCCATCTAATCTCCCGAGATAATTTCATTTTCTGATTTAGTCTGGGGAACTTTCGGTCCGCAGCTTCTCACGTAATACGTCGCGGGCGGTCGCACCGCTCAGGTGCGAGCTGACAGTAGCTTCACTGGTGCTCGCAGACGTCCTGCGCTGAGCCTGTGCTCTTCATTCGTGGCCTCGTTCGCAGTTCGGATAGTTGTTGCGACGCCCCAAAAACTCTCCGTTGAGTCAGTTATGAAGATCGCCAGGGCTCATAGCCTGAACGTCGTCCGGTCGGAGGG
>WNGA01014817.1_pt1 | contig 15894 bp, 18 predicted proteins | sample 5400061 | NCBI WGS metagenome assembly WNGA01 (sample SAMN13153366, study PRJNA577476) | soil metagenome | isolation source: 100 cm soil or saprolite under grassland replicate 2 | place: USA:California | collected 2016-06-15
CACCCTGCCGGGCTCGCCGCGGGCCGACCGCTTTCCGAGATCGAGGAACTCGAGCGGCGATCCTGGGGCATGCGAGTGGTGCATGTCGCTCCTGATCACGACGAGGCCCTGCGGGCCATCGAGGCGCCCTTCATGGGCTATCAGCGGCGCATGTCGATCCTGCGCTCGGACGCCACCGGCGGATCTGTGCCCGGCTCCTTCGACCGCTCCTTGCTGCGCCTGCGGGAGTTCCGCGAGTACCTGGCCGACGGGTGGGCGCTCGTCGGCACGCCCGACGAAGTGAGGGACGACCTCCAGAAGTTCCGGGAGGCCACGGGCTATGAGCGCGTGCTCCTCGTGATGGCGCTCCCCGGCCTCGACACCGGGCGAGCCCTTCGATCGATGCGCCTGTTCGCGGAGGAAGTCGCCCCGGCCATGGTCCCGGCCTAGCCGTGGAGCGAGGCCGGCATCACATGTCCATGCCGCCGTTCACGCCCCAGACCTGCCCCGTGATGTAGGACGACGCGTCGGCGGCGAGGAAGTGCACGACGCGCGCAACCTCGTCCGGCTTGCCGAGACGCCCGAGGGGAATCTGGGCCAGGAGCTTCTCCATGACCTTGTCGGGGATGTGCTCGAGCATTTCCGTGGCGATGAATCCGGGAGTGATGGTGTTGACGGTGAGGCCCACTCCGGTGGGATCGGCGAGCTTCCCGGCCCGGGCGAGGAGAAAGGCGGCTTCTCGTGCGAGCGTTTTGGTCAACCCGAACAGCCCGGACTTCGACGCGGCGTAGTTCGCCTGGCCGATATTCCCCATCTCGCCGATGACGCTCGAGACGTTCACGATGCGGCCGCTCCCGCGCTCCGCCATGTGACGGAGGGCGGCCTGGGAGAGGAAGAAGGCCCCGGACAGGTTCACGTTGAGCACCTTGAACCAGTCATCGTCTCCCATCTTGAGCACGGTCTTGTCGCTGGTGATGCCGGCATTGTTGACGAGGATGTCGAGGCGGCCGTGGGTCTTGATCACCTCGTCGATGGTGCGGCGGCAATCCCCCGGCTCTCCCACATTGCCCTTGTGGATGCTCACCGGCGTGGCGTACGTTCCGGTGAAGGCGTCACGAAATTCTCCCGCGGCCTTGTCGTTGCCGGCATAGCCGGCGGCGAGCACGGCGCCCTGGCTGGCGAGGCTACGGCAGATGGCCGCGCCGATGCCGCGCGTGCCCCCGGTGACGAAGGCCACGCGGCCCTTGAGCTTGTCGCCCACTCGAGTCGCAACGTTGTCGTCCTGCGTGAGATCGAGCACGCTCATGTCGCCCCCCGTATGGTCTGTCCGCACTTGATCTCTGCGTCGCCTGTGGCCGAAGACTGACACACGCCCACTCCGTGGGCAAGGCGGACGGAGCGAATTGGGCCCGCAGGAAAGTTCTCGAAAAGCCGCGTGTTTACATGGTGGGAAAAAATTTCCGTGACCCGCTCGTAGTGGAAATTTGGCGATTTCTTGTGGCGGCGCTGGCAGGAGCGGAGATATCATCCTTGGCGTGTCGAAGGGATGGCGCAACCGTCGGCGCCCCACATGCGAATTGACTCTGCCTTGGAGGACATCGCGATGAGTCGTCTTTGGGTCCGTCATTCCCTCGCCCCGGTGCTGCTCTCTACGATCCTTGGATGGAATGCGTCGGCATTGGCTGCGCCCATCACGTTCACGGACTTCGGCCCGGCCACGGCTGACATCCTGGATACTGTCAATGCGTTTCGGGCCGCTCTCGGCAATCCCGACAATGGCAACAATGGCCCACAGGCTACCGGTCATCGCGAGATCAACTGGGATGGCGGGGGCGCCACCAACGGCACGCCCGCGGTGACGCCGTTCCCCGTGTTCCAGAACACTCGCGGAGCGACGTTCACCACGCCCGGGAGCGGCCTGACCCAGACTCCTATTAGTGGCGGAACGATCGACATCGCCCCCAACATCCTCGGCACGCAGGGAAGCCTCTCCGCTATCAACGGGACCTATGCCACCGCCTTCGATACGTTCAGCCCTGTTCGGCTCTTCGTGCCGTTGGACAGCAACGTGACCGACGGGACGTTCTCCCTTCCTGGCAGCTTGGGCGCCGTGCCGGCCACAGTGAAGGGATTCGGCGTGGTCTTCACCGACGTCGACCTCGCCAATAGCTCCAGTCTCCAGTTCTTCGATGCCCAGGGCAACTCCCTTGGCACCTTCAACGCTCCGTGCGCTTCGGGTACCCCGTGCACTCCGACCGATGGCGGGCTCTCGTTCCTCGGCGTGCTGTTCACGAGCGAAGAGGTAGCGCGGGTGCGGATCGTCAACGGCAACACCGCCCTGGGGCCGAACGACAATCCGGTGGGCGGCATCGACGTGGTCGCCCTCGACGATTTCCTCTACTCCGAGCCCCGGGCGGTGCCGGCCCCGGCAGGTCTGTTGCTGCTCGGTCTGGGCGTGATCGCCCTGTCCTGGGTCCGGAGCCGCGTGGCCTGAGGAGTCGACAGGATCGCGGGGGATTCGCCCTGCGCGTCGCTATGGATGCGGCGGCCCCTTCATGGCCGCCACGACGTAGGCGAAGAGCTCCTTGGCGAAGTCCGAGGCAAGGTGCACGGACTCCAGGTCAGCCTCGATTTCGTTGAGGTATTGCAGTCGCAGGACGTCGTCGCCCACGAGCTCCGGAATCACTCCGGCGAAGAAGAAGCCCAGCGCCTCGATGCGCTCACAGAGCTCTCGGGCACCCGGATGAGAGAGGGGCAGGTCAAGGCTGATCCAGTCGATGTGACGCAGGAGCAGCTCCCGCAGCCGGAAGCGCACGAGGTCGACGAGGTCCGGCCCATAGGTCACCACGCGAAGCGAAGCCTCGCTCCACTTGGGGAAGATCTCGACGGCGAGCTGGGCCGTCCCCGAGAGGACGGAAGCCGACGCCGTGTCGAAGCTGCGCTCGAAGTGTCCCCGGGCGTAGATGCGCTGGATCATCGCCTGATGGTGGGGCGGAAGGAACACCGATCGCTTCGGGCCGTCACCGGTCTTGAGGAAGGCCAGGACGGTGGCCGTGCGCGTGCTTGCCACCTCCCTCTCGATCTGCTTGAAGACGACGGTGGGAGCCTCGTCGGCGAGCTGTATTCCCGTCTCGGTGAAGCCGAGGGCGAGATTGCTCTTCTGGGAGAACGCTTCCGCGTAGAGCCCGAGCATGCCGTGCTCTCGGGTGCGGCGCTGTATGAACGCGAGCATCTGCTCGAGGAGACGGTGACCGCGAAAGCGGGGGTCGACCATTCCCTCGCCCAGATAGCCGACGGGTGCGTCGGGTCGAGCCACTTCCCGCGTCAGGCAGCTCACGATCTCGCCCTCGGCCGTCGCCCCCACGCAGACCTCGAGCAGCCCGCCCTGCAGCATCTCGCGCATGCGATCGGGGAAGTAGAGATACTCGTCGGGCACGCTGTAGCCGTAGACGGAATACGTGCAGCGTGCCACCCCGATGGCGTCGTCCGGCGTCATGGAGCGCAGGGTCACGGCCGCGGTGGAGGTCTCCGTCGAGGCGGACACGCGTCCGGCGCCGCCTCGGGCCACGTAGGTGTCGATATGGTCGAATGGCAGGTGTTTGATGATCTCCACGCGGTTGCCCTGGGTTCCCAGGTTCACGAACCGCACGGCGTCGGCGCCGGCCGTCAGGGAGGGGAACGCCACCGTCGAGCCCGACCCGCTCCGGCTCCAGTCGAATGGCAATCCCTGGTCCTCCACGGCCAGCACGAGCTGGCCGGGCCGCCTCAGGAGCACCAGGTCGAAGCTCGCGGGCTTGCCGGGCTCGAAGCCGTGCTCGATGACGTTCAGGCACACTTCCTCGGTGGCGCGAGCCAGGGAGGCGACATCCGCTTCGCCCAGGCCAAGCCTGGCCGCGACTTCACGAAGGAAGGCAAGGGCCGCCGCGAGATAGTCGCGCTCGGCCGCCAGCACGATGCGCGCGATCGGGCGCTCCGACGCGGATGCTTCACTCCCGGCGCTCATTCGCCGATCCTACGCAGAGGGGAGCGGCAGGGTCAAGGTGGGCCGTCCCGCCGCCGGGTTTGACTTTGCTCGTGCCTCCCGACAGGCTCGCCGCGAGACGCGATGCGCTCTCTGGGTCGTGATCGGCACCGCCCTCCTCCTCTCGTTTGCCTTGTCGGGTATCTCCGCCTGTGCCGACACCGCCGCCATCTGCACACGCGCGGGCGGTAGCTTCGCGGAAGGCACGTGTATCCGATCGGGCCCGCAAGAGGCGGAGGCGAGTCGATTGTGCCAGGAGCGGGGCGCCGTCTACCTCGCGGGCTCGAATACCTGCGCCTATGGCGAGGGGCGCTGAGGCTTCGGCGCTCCCGATGCTCTGGGAGCGCCCGACGCCTGCACACTATCGGAGCGCGGTTGGAGGCTCCGGCTGGTAGCCCAAGGCGTCGGCGGATGCGGGCTGCAGTCCGTCGCGGTCTTCGTGCGCGCGCCCCATCGCTTCTTTGAGACGCGCCAGGCCCTTGTCGATCCGAACCCCCGGATCTTCTCCGAAGAGCTTGGAGATCATGTGCGCGAGCTTGCCTCCCGGCGGATCGTACTGAAGCGACACGCGGACGAGGGTACCTCCGTCGGGCCTGGGCTCGAATCGCACCGAGCCGGCGGACGCGACGCGCGCCCCTTCCGTATGCCAGGCAATCAGCTCGTTCGGCTTGTCGTTGATGATCTCCGCATCCCATTCGAGCGTCGTCCCCATGGGGCCTTTGACTCTCCAGTGTGAACGCGTGTCCGACTGCACCGTCACCGATTCGACATCGGGCATGATGGCGGAGAGGTTCCGGAAATCCCGCCAGAAGCGATAGAGCTTTTCCGCGGGCTCCTCGATGGAAGCCTCCCGCTCTATCTTCACCCCGAGGTTACCGCGACGTCCGTCGGCCTCCACGGCCCGGTTGATGCCGAGGGCGCGATAGACGGCGCAATGGCCCCCCCACCCGCGGTACAGGAGGGAAGCGCCGGCGGCGGCGAGGGTCCAGCCGCTTCGAGAGCGCCGAATCAGTCCGAAGGCCATGAGCCCGGAGCCGAGAACGATGGACGCGATGCGCTCACCGTTTCCCACGTTCGCCGATTGCGTCCTGCTCGCCGATGGTGCCCGGTCTGAGTGTTCCGTCTGTGCGAGGGGCATTCTGGCTCCTTCGAGCGACGTGAGGTCGCTGGTGGCGTGATGGCATTGATTGCTGGCAATCTTTCGCAAGGAACGTGCCGAAAGGCCTTCTTTCGGTTCGGGGTTCGTGGGCACGCCGCGCCGACCCGGAAGGTTGTACAGGGTCAGGGCAGCTTCGCGGCCAGCTCATCCAGGAGAGCTACTTGGCCGGGCAGGATCTTCCGCCTGGCCTCCTCGAGCCCGAACCATCCCGCACGATCGACTTCCGGAAAGTCTTGATGCCGTCCGGAACGTGGTGGCCACTCCAGAGAAAACGTCGCACTCCTCAAGGAGTCCGCGTGGCAATCGCCTTCAAAGGCCCACGCCTGTACCATCTTTCCGCCCCGCTGCGTGACCGGCCTCAGGGGTAGGTAGGGACCTGCCGCGACCAGTCCGGTTTCCTCCTCGAATTCCCGGGTCGCCGCCGCCAAGGGCTCCTCGCTATCGGCGTATTCACCTTTCGGTATCGACCAAGCACCGGCATCCTTCTTCATCCAGAACGGACCACCTGGATGCACGAGCAAGACCTCTACGGCTCCACGGGAGCGCCGATACATCAGTAGGCCCGCGCTACGTTTGGGCATATCGTCATCCTAACGGCCGTTGGTTCGGCCGGGCGCCGATGGCTCGGCGAGACTGGGCGCAGGCCTTGCAAGAGATCGGGCGGGAGGGATCACGTGAGTCAAATGCAATACCTTGAGACCGCCCGGCCGTGAGTCGACGGCTCGCTGACGCCTCGTAGGCCTCCGCCGATGGCCGAGTCGAAGACGGCGGTCATGGCGGCCTTGTTCGGCAATGCCGCCCTTGCGGTCATGAAAGGGGTCGCCGCCGCTTCCACGGGAAGCGCGGCGATGCTCGCGGAGACCTTTCATTCCGTCGCGGATACGGGCAATCAAGCGCTCTTGTTTCTCGGCATGCGCTCGAGTCAGCGCCCGCCAGACCGCATTCACGGCTTCGGTCACGGCAAGGACGTGTATTTCTGGGCGTTCGTCGTGTCTTTGATGCTCTTCAGCCTCGGCGGCGCATTTTCCATCTGGGAAGGGGTACACAAGCTCCTGGGGGGTGGCGAGCACCGAGGGCCGGCGTGGTGGTCGTACGCTGTCCTTGCCGCGGGCTTCGTGTTCGAATCCATCTCACTCTGTGTCGCTCTCCGGCCACTTCGCAAGGCCATGGGCAGGAAGTCCCTTCGGGGGTACTGGCGCGACAATCGCGATCCGACGCTGCCCACCGTGGTGCTCGAAGATACGGCGGCCCTCGTATCGCTGGGAGCCGCCGCCACCGGAATCTGGCTGAGTCACGTCACCGGGAGCCTGGTTTGGGATGCCGGCGCCTCGGCCTTGATCGGCCTGCTGCTCGTGGGTGTCGCGGTAGTGCTCGCCCTCGAGAACCATTCGCTGCTGATCGGAGAGGCCGCTCCGGCCACCGTGGAAGCGAGGATTCGCCGCCTGGTGCGGGACGACGAGGACGTCGTCGATGTCATCGACCTTCGGACCATGCACATGGGCCCCGAGGACATCCTCGTCGCCCTCGGCGTCACGTTTCGTCCGCCCCTGACCACCGCGCAGATAGAAGCCGCCGTTGTTCGCCTGCAGAGCGCGATCAGCAAGACGCTGGACGGGGCGACCAACGACAGCCTCATTTTGATCGAGCCCACGCGGCCGGGCGCCACACAGGGCGGCCGAGCCGCGTAGGCCGGTTCCCCTACGTCGCGCCCGCCTGCCGGAGTGCGCGCAGCCCACTATCCGCAACCCGCTGCGCCGTATCGCGAGTCACGTTGCCGAACGCGTAGTAGTGGGCGAAGCCGCCTTCGTCGAGCCGGGCCACGATTTCCGATCCTCCTTCGCGAATCAGGAGCAGGACGCGCCCGGCGTCACAGGCGTTCGGCACACAATCGTTGAACGCGATGTAGTCCGCATCGCCGATCCGAACCATGTGGGGTGGTCCGCCTCTGGCGAAGTAGGCGGAGGCGCCCGGAGAGACCAGCTGCCCGCCACTCCAGTCCGCGCCAAACATGGCCCGGATCTTGTCGCCGATGGCGGGGTTCTGCACTACCTCTTCGATCGTCGAGCCGTAGACGGTGGCACGGGTGTCCGCTGGCACGACCTGGGCGGCCGGAGGAAGCGGCGTGCCCGGCGGCGGAATCGCGCAGCCCACCGCCAAGCCCCCAGCCAGAGAACCCAGGGAGATCAGGCGAAAGACGTGGCCCATGGTGTCCTCCCGAGGGGAGCGAGGTCTAGCCGACATAGCCGTGTGACCGCATGCATGCCGTGTACGCCGCACGATAGCGCTCATCGTGCTTGTGATTTTCGTTGAGCCCGTAGAGAGTGCCGCCGCCGGCGCCCACGAGGCCGCCGATGGCCGCGCCCTTCCCGGCACCGCTGCCGCCATCCGCGATGGCGCCGCCGGCCGCGCCGAGCACCGCGCCCGCCACCGCACCGATCGCCCCGTCCTTCACCGTATCCATGGTCTTGTCACGGTTCGCCACCTGCGACGCCGCGGCCTGATTGCACGCGGTGATGACGGATTGTGACGGTACGGCGGAGGCCGCAGGAGCGGCCGGACTCGCTGGAGTCGGGGAGGTACTCGCGACGCGCGACGGCGGCCGGCTCGAGGAGGTGGCCGCCGATGAGTGCTGACGATCGCTGTTCTTGCCTGACCAGTTGGCCACGACGAGGCCGGTGGCGAGTGCCGTGGCCACGACGAGGGCCATGCCGATGGCCGTAAGCTTCCACGGGTTGTTCCACGCTCGCTTGGTCATGATCGCTCCTTTGCTAGCCTCGATTGGTCGAGTGGTTCAGGTGATTCACTCGCAATTCGAATGCCAGCGTGAAAGCGACCGTATTGGTGTGCTTTGGAGCGAACAGACCCGAGATGTCTAGCGGCGGGGACGTAAAGAATTCCCACCCTGGGTAAAAGAAGGACTTCCGCTCACACCTGAACCACCGCCACGTTTTGAGCAGCCAGCCAGCCGGCGACCTTGGCCCAGTGATTGGGCTCTCGGCGTTGCCAGGATCTGACGGCCTGCATAGGCACCACAACATAGGGCAGCCGGTCGCGAAGCACGGCTTCTACGATGCGGGCGAGGTCCGTCTGTGAACTGCGGAGGTCGTCCAGCAGGTCGTGGGGAACGGTCATTGCCACTTTTCCTTCTTTCTGGCCGGTTGGCAGACGAGCCGACTCGAACAAGCAAGGCCGATGCCGACGCAACATCTTGTACAACCTCGCTGAGGGTCAACCACCGGTTCCGAGCTCCGTGAGGAATCGGGCTGGATAGGGTCGAAGTGACCGGGTTATTTTTACCTGATAGGCAGTTTGTGGGATGGAGAGCATGCTCGCAACGCGGAGGAGCTCGAAACTCGTCGAGGGTCAGGATCGGTTAGACGGCGGCGGGTCGACGATCTCCTTCGTGTGCTCACCCAAGGTTGGGGCGCGACGGCGAACGGGTGGCCGGCGGCCGTCGAAGGACACGGGCAGCGTCATGAGATCGAGGCCGAGGTCCGGCACCCCTTGGAGGATGCCGAGAGCCTCCGTTTGCGGCTCGCCCAGCATTTCGCGAAGGTTCTGGATCGGCGCGCACGGTACGCCCGCCTCCTCGAGCACGTCGATCCACTCGCCCTTGGTGCGTGTGGTCAGTACGCGCTCCATCTCCATGATCAGCTCCTCACGGTGGGAGCGCCGCTCGGCATTGGTGGCAAAGCGGGGATCGGTGGCCCACTCCGGGTGGCCGAGGGCGGCTCCGAGCTTCGCGAAGAGGCGATCGTTGCCCGCGGCGATGATGACCGTGCCGTTCTTCGTTTGAAAGCCCTGGAACGGCACGAGCCGCCGGGACCCGGTGCGCTCCCGCGAGGGCAGGTCACCGGTGAACCGGAAGCCGGCGATATGGCCGGAGAGCCAGCCGAGCGCCGTCTCGAAGAGCGACGTGTCGACAATGACGCCGCGGCCGGTGTGCGCGCGCTGATGGAGCGCCGCGAGCACGCCCATGGCCGCCCACATGCCGGTGCCGAGGTCCAGCACGGGTGCTCCGAAGCGCGACGGCGGGTCCTCGTCTCCGCCGTTCACGCTGAAGAGGCCCGCGAACGCCTGCACCATGGGCTCGTAGCCCGGTCGCAGCCGCCTCGGACCGGTACGGCCGAATGCCCACAGGGAGCAGAACACCAGTCGCGGATTGAGAGCGAGCATGGCGTCGGGGCCGAGGCCCAACTCTTCGATGACACCGGGCCGGAGGTTCTGGACGAGCACGTCGGCCTGGGCGATAAAGCCCTTGAGCCACACGATGGCTTCCGGGTCCTTCAGGTCGAGCACGATCGAGCGCTTGTTCATGTTGACGGCATGGAAGATCGGCCCGCCCCCGAGGGTGAATGGAGGGCCCCAGCTGCGCGCCTCGTCACCCTCCGGGCGTTCGACCTTCACGACGTCCGCGCCCAGGTGGGCGAGGATCTCGCCGGCAAAGGGTCCGGCCAGCGCCTGGGCGATCTCGACGACCTTGATTCCTTCGAGCGGCAACGATGCAGTCATGCAGAGCCCCCGTGAGCTGGGTTCGTGATCGGCGGCGGTACCGTATTCCCGCATCACCATACATCAAGTACGATGCACGCATGACACCTCCTGCGCCGACCCTGCTCCCGCTCGCGCCCGACACTCTCGATCGCCTGGGCCGGATCTCCACGCCCACCCTCACCACCCAGCTCTTCACGCTCGGCTTTCGCAATACGTTTCTGGCTGGCGTGCGTCCGCTCTGCCCCGAGCGTCGCATGGCCGGGGAGGCGGTGACCGTGCGCTTCGCGCCCGCGCGCGAGGATCGCGCGGGCTACGAGATCCTCGCCGACCCCGATTATCCGCAGCGCCACGCCATCGAGCACATTCGATCCGGGCAGGTGCTCGTGATGGATTGCCGCGGGATCGCCACCGCGGCAAACGCGGGCGATATCCTGGTCTCGCGCCTTCAGGTCCGGGGCGCGGCTGGCCTCGTGCTCGACGGCGGCATACGCGACTATCCCTCGGTGCAGGCATTCGGCTTTCCCGTCTATGCCCTCGGGCCGGCCGCGCCCGCCCACGTGGTGCGCCACGTGGCCGTCGACGAGCAAGTCCCCATCGGTTGCGCCGAAGTGCTCGTGATGCCGGGCGACATCATGGTGGGCGATGGCGAGGGCGTGGTGTGTATCCCGCGAGCGGTGGCCGACAAGGTCGCGGTGCACGGGCTCGAGCAGGAGGAGCTCGAGGCGTTCCTGCTCGACAAGGTGCGGGGTGGGGCGGCCCTGCCGGGCACCTATCCTCCGAACGAGGCCACGCTGGCCGAGTACGACGCCTGGAAGCGAAAGCAAAGGACCTAGAGGAGAGAGAAGATGCTATTCCGCGGGATGGATCGGGGCGCGCCTGCCCGGACAATATCTGCCGTTGCCGGAGCACGACCACTTCTCGATTCTGGAGGAGCTGGCGCGGCCTTCGGGCAGGCTGTTCGTGGCCCTCGCCGATCTCGCCCGCCGGGCCTCGGCAGATCGGTGAAGGCACCGGCGCGTCAGGGCCGAGAGACGTAGGGATTGCCGCGGATGTAGAAGCGCAAGAGCCGTCTCGCCCAGTGCCCCGCGTAATCGACGCCGATGCGCGGGCGCTTCACGATCGAGCCGACCTCGGCCCCGTCGTCCGCGATGTAGAAATCCCGGCTCAGCAGATCGTGTCCGTTGAGCCGGCCGTCGATCTCCATGGCCCGACACAGGAGGCCGGGCCCCCGGGTGCGGCCCGTCACGTTCTGCACCGGCTCCACCGCCCGCAGCAAGACCGCCGACGCCTGTCCTTCCGCCTGCGTCACCACGTTCATGCACTGATGCATGCCGTAGATGAGATACACGTAGGCGTAGCCGGGAGGGCCGAACATGATCCGGGTCCGCGTGGTCAAACCCTTGGCGGAATGGGCGGCGAGATCGTGCGGCCCCAGATAGGCCTCGACCTCCACGATGCGACCGACGCGCGTGGCACCGCCCGCGCGGTGCACCAGGCACTTGGCGAGCAGGTCTCGGGCGACCGAGATCGCATCGCGATCATAGAAGTCGCGGGGCAGCGTGCGCACCGAGTGGCTTCTCACGCCCCATGCACGGCGGCGAGGACCGACGGCAGGGCCGCCATCACCTCCTGCAGGCACCGGCGGATCCGCTCGATGTTCGCGTGCGCCTTCTCGGGGATGCCGCCCCGGGTGATGTGCGCGATGAAGTCCTCGCGGCTCGTGGTCATGAGGAGGGAGGCGTTGACCTCGAGCTGAAGCGCGTGGACCCGATGGGTGTGGGGGCGGCCGAACGTGGCGACGATATTGCCGCCGGTATACCCGCTGACGTTCTCGTGCACCTCGAAGTCGTGACGCGTGAAGATGCCGGCTACCGCGGCCGCGAGCTCCCGGTGGCACGTGACGTCGTGGCGGGTGCCGATGATCACCTGATGGTGTTTCATCCGCCGCGGGCTGCCCGTATGGCCGTCGAGGAGCATGGCGTATCCGAAGATGTCCTGGATCTCTCCGAGGAGGCGCTCCAGCGTCGCGTAGTAGGGATCGTAGAGCGTCCGGAGGCGGTGTTCGAGAGCGGCCATCTCGAGGGGCCGCGCGAAGATGGGGACGTCGCGCATGGTGTGGGTGCGTACCACCCCGCGCCGGGAGCGGATCTCTCCGTCGCGCTCCTCGAAGTCATCGCGGCGGCGATTCACGTCGACGAACATGCGCGAGAACGGCGTGGCGAGAACCGTCGCTCCCTGCTCGTGCAGGTCACCGTAGAGATCGCCCACGAAGGTATCGGCAAAGCCATAGGCGAAGGTCTCGTAGGAGGGCTCGCCATAGTCGTCGCGGGTGATGTGGGGCAGGGGCTGCGTGCCGTAGTGCGGCACGCTCACGAGGACCGCCGTGCGCGTTCCCGGGGTGGGGTAGCTGACGATCGGATATGGGTCGGCGCTCCCCATGGATCGTGATGCTACGGTGGGCGACACGTCCAAGGCAAGGGGAGGGTGGAAGGCGCCTCGCCGGCGGGTGCCCGGCTACCGGACGGAGAGGCGACGCTGGTAGATCGTGAGATTGGCGAAGGCCGCGGCGAGAAGAGGAGCCGGCACACTCAGGCTCCGCGCGCGCGAGGAGGTCACCGAGGACGTGGTCGGCCTCCACGCTCCTCTGGCGCTGGAGATCACAGTACATCGACGAGAACTCTTCTCCAGGAGGATGGCCGGAGGCCGTGGCCACGGCCGCACATTCGGCGAAGAGCTGCAACGCGAGCTCGTCATCAACCTGAAGACGGCCAAAACGCTAGGCCTCACCATTCCCCAGCCGCTCCGGCTGCGGGCGGATGCGCTGATATAGTAGGAGGGCTGGTTCTTCGGTCGAAGATCCCCGAAGGGCGCGGAGTAGGAGAAACCGGAAAGGTCAACGACTCTGAGGAGGACGACGACCCGATGTTGCCGACCCACGGGCGCTACGACTACTCGAACATCACGACGAGGGCCGACTATTCCTGGCCGGGCGGACGGCGCCTCGCCGTCTACGTCGCGCTCAACATCGAGGCCTTCGGCTTCGGGGTGGGCAAGGGCGCGGCCATCGCGCCGCCGGACCAGGCGCAGAGCCACAGCATCTATAGCTGGCGCGACTACGGCAATCGCGTGGGCATCTGGCGTCTCTTCGAGCTGCTCGACGAGCTCGGCATCCCCGCCGAGGCGCAGATGAACACCGCGATCTACGAGATGGCGCCCGACATTCGAGCGCCACGAGGGAGCCCGTCCCGCGGGCTGGATGAGCCCGTGGCTCTCGAACAGCCCGGTCACCATGGATCTCTTGCAGGAGGCGGGCTACCGCTACGCGATGGACTGGACCATGGACGATCAGCCCATCTGGATCCGCACCCGCAAAGGGCGCATGCTTGCCATGCCGTACCCCATCGAGGTGAACGACACGCGGGGCATCGTCTGGTACCGCTACACCGCGGACGAGTTCGCCGACATGATCGTGGATCAGTTCGACGAGATGCTCGCCCAGTCGGCGCGACAGCCGCTCGTGTGCCCGATCTCCCTGCACCCCTTCGTGATCGGACGGCCGTACCGCATCCGCCGACTCCGCCGGGCGCTCCAGCACATCCTCGAGCCCCGCGATCGCGTGTGGCTCACTCGGCCGCGCGACATCTGCGCGCATATCGAGTCGCTGCCCGCGGGCATCGTTCCCGGAAGCTGACGGAGTTGGCGGGCGGCTCAGCGCTTCTTGAAGGCCCCTTCCTTGTCGAGCTGCATCAGCGCCTGCGCCCCCGTGCTGAAGGTGGGTCCGCCCCCCGGCACCGCCGCGGATTGTATCGCCTCCAGGAGCTCGCGCTTGGTCGCGCCGTGTTCGATGGCACGCCGCATGTGCGCGATCACGCCCTCCTGTCGGCCCCGGTAGGCGAGGATGCCGATGATGACCATCTCGCGGTGCCTGATGGAGAGCTCCTTGCCCTCGCCGATCGACAGGGCGGAGAGCGGCTGCCGCGCCTTGACGTACTCGGGATCTTCCTTGGCCACCCAGTCCCAGAACGGGTAGCCATAGGGACTGGCCGCCTTGCCGTCGAGCTTCTTCGCTTTGGTGGCGCTCTCGCGTGTGCTCATGGTGTTCTCCTGAAACGTCGGTGGACTAAAAGGTGGCGGTGATCTTCGCGCCCTTCGAGGTCTGGCATTCGCCGCCCCCGCCGCCGCCCATGCCCGCGCCCCCCGCGTCGAGATTGAAGCGACAGAGCATCCTCGTGCCGCGGTCGCCCATGAGGGTGGCCACGGCCTTGTTCTCGTAGGTCCGAATGAAGGCCTGGGTATCGCGCCCGACGCCCCACATGCTGTCGTCGATTTGCCCCTGATGATCCAACGGAGCGTCCCCCGTCCAGGCCGGATCCAGCGACGAGCGTGACATGCCGGGCTTCACGACCTGGTACGTCCCGGAGAATCGCTCCCCGTCCGGCATGACGGCGGACATTTTCCCGCTCTCGCCGAAGAGCCCGGAGCGCCACGTCATGTTCAACGGCGCGGCCGGCTGGCCGCCCACGGCAACTCGCCCGGTGACGTCGCCCGAGGCGCAGCCCAGAGCCGCTCCCGCGAGTAAAGAGATGCCCGCCGTCCGCCCCACGCTTCTCCACATACGGCCGAGCCTCCTCGGATCATTCTGTGACCGTCCTCCGCCCCCCCATCGCCCGGGTGATGATAGACGGCTCTGCGGCACGAGGCAAGGCGGCTTCCGGGCTGATATGCTGTGGCGTGCCCGGGATGCGCGTCATCGTGAACCGGCTGTCCAAGACCTATCGCGACCGGCGTGGCCAGGACCTGGTCGCCCTGGACGGGATTCACCTCACCGTGGAGCCCGAGGAGTTCGTGGCCATACTCGGCCCCTCGGGCTGCGGCAAGTCCACGCTGCTCGGTATGATGGCCGGGCTCCTGCCCGCGACCTCGGGCGACGTCGTCTTCGAAGGGGAGCGCCGGCCCGGCCAGCCCTTCACCGCCACGGTCTTCCAGGAGTTCGCCCTTTTCCCGTGGCGAACGGCGCGGGCCAACGTCGAATTCGGACTCGAGGAGCTCGATTTGCCGCCCGCGGAACGCCAGGAGCGCTCGGCGCGTTTCATCGCCATGACTGGCCTCGGAGGGTTCGAGGACAAGTTTCCCCACCAGCTCTCGGGGGGCATGCGGCAGCGAGTCGGCATCGCGCGGGCCCTCGCGGTGGAGCCGGCGGTGCTCCTCATGGACGAGCCGTTCTCGGCCCTCGACGCCCAGACGCGCACGCTGATGATGGAGGAGCTCCTGGGCATCTGGGAGCGCACGCGCACGAGCATTCTCTACGTGACCCACAATATCCAGGAGGCCGTCTACATGGCCGACCGCGTGGTCGTGCTGTCGCGGCGGCCCGGGCGCGTGCTCGAGACGGTGCCCGTCGAGCTCAAGCGACCGCGGCACGAAGGTCAGATGGGCGAGGCCGGCTTTCTCCACGCCACCGAGCGCATCTGGGGCCTCATCAAGTCCCAGGCCCAGGCGGCGCTGATCGAGGGAAAGAGCTGATGGGCTCCGAGCGAGTGACGGTTCGTGACCGCGCCGCCTTCCTCCGCCGCGCCGATCACCGTCTGCTCCGGGTGGCCGCGCTCGGAGGCCTCCTCGTGCTCTGGGAGGCCCTGACGCGCATCGGCTGGATTCCCGCGCTGTTCTTGCCATCGCCGCTGGGCGTCGTGCGCGAGCTCGGCGAGATGGCCGCTTCGGGCCAGCTCATGATCCACGTAGCGGCCAGCCTGCGCCGTCTCGTCCTGGGCTTTGTCGCGGGAGCGGCCGCGGGCATCATCGTGGGCATCGCCACCGGCGTCTTCTCGCGGGCCGAAGCGGTGGGGCAGCCGCTCATCGCGGCGACCTTTCCCATTCCCAAGATCGCCCTCCTGCCCCTCTTGATTCTCTGGCTGGGCATCGGCGAGCCGTCCAAGATCGCCGTCATCGCGCTCGGCGTGTTCTTTCCGATGGTCATCAATACGTATGCGGGGGTGAGGCAGGCGGACTCCCTGCTCGTGCGGGCCGCCATCGCGTTCGGCGCCGGCCGATGGAGCGTCATCCGCAAGGTCATCCTCCCCTCGGCTCTGCCCATGATCTTCGCCGGACTCAAGCTGGGCGCGGGCACCGCCCTCCTTCTCCTCGTGGCCGCGGAAATGATCGCCGCCGACTCCGGCATCGGCTTCCTCGTGCTCCATGCGGGCAACATCATGGACACGACCAAGCTCATGGTCGGCATCGTCTG
>WNGA01007702.1_pt1 | contig 15893 bp, 11 predicted proteins | sample 5400061 | NCBI WGS metagenome assembly WNGA01 (sample SAMN13153366, study PRJNA577476) | soil metagenome | isolation source: 100 cm soil or saprolite under grassland replicate 2 | place: USA:California | collected 2016-06-15
CTTCGTGGGCGATCACCATTCCTTTAATCCGGATTCCCGCCTTTTTAAGCACCGCAGTCCTTCTCAATCCTTCCGCGGGTATGGTAAACTCCGCAGTCATCGGTTCAAACCACCACTCATCCCGATAAAAGGGTTCAAGTGGAACGTCACCCTGGCCGACCACCTTCATGGTCATTCCACGCTTGCGGGCGAGGGTCAGGGCCTCGGTAGCATACCGAGAATGGAAAATCTGAAATGCATTTTGTTGTTTGTACATAGGTACCTCCGCCCTTTACATACCTTATTGCTTCTTTAATTCTCAAGGGTTTGCGGTCAGAGGATTTAAATAATGGCTAAAACATCCGTTGAAGACGTTTTGAGAGGCTTACCAGAGGTTGAAGCCACAATTCTTTACTTAAAATGTGAAGAGTTGGATTACAAGGCTATAGCCGAAAGGCGTAATCGCTCCGTCCCCTGGGTTACATGGCAAATGGCGTCCGTGTACCACAAACTACTTCTTGATAAAAAGGATGAAAAGACCGGACAATCTCTTCACAAATCTGTACGGATGAAGATACTGGGTGAAAAAGTATGTCCTGTATTACAGAAGCTTATAGATGGGAAATCTAGTAACTTAAAGAACTTTCCTCTTGGCGAATCAGCCGTTATAGAAGAGCCTCCTCCTCCGCCTCCACCCGAAGAATTCCTACCTCCTATACTCTACAACGCATGGTTACTCGTTATTCAAGACGATAAGCCAAATGAACCGCCACCTCCACCACCTCCTATCGTCATTCCACCACGACTCCCCGGTCAGACAAGACGACCACCCATAATCCCCATAATCTTGGGCACCCTTGCTGTTTGCGTCTGTTTACCTGCTCTCATATACGGAGCATACCGTTTGGGTCGAGGAGCTTCTCCCACGCCTCCCCCCATTCTTGCCTCAGATACTGAAGAAGTCTTGGTAACAGAAACACCTACAGTGACTTTAACCGCTGCGCCTGCTGATACCTTGACCCCAACACTTACATCTACACCCACTGCAACACTTACACCGATCCCAACGGATACAATATCTCCAATCGGTCTTGGAGTTGGCAAGGAGCTTAGTGATGATCGGGTAACTCTGAGACTAACTAAAGTCGCATATGACGAAAAATATGACAGACTTGGAAGCCGGGTTGCCCCTATCAGTTTCTATTTTGACTACACAAACCGTCTCCCGCTAATATGAGCCACTGATCCAAATAATAGTAAGTTAAAGTGCGACATTTAGAGGTTTTGTTATTCGGCAAAATTTTGATCTTGCAATAAACAATATATACCGAAAAATATACGTAAGTCAATCCTTAATATAGAAGTTTTAAAGATATGATTTATGGTGAATTTTCAAAAAAAGTTACGGCAAAAATAAAAATTCATGATTGTGCGACTAAGCAATTTGAGCTTGACACAACGTACCACCAAAATATATATTTAATTTGCATTAGCAAATTCGTAATTTAGAAATTCTTAGGTTAAAACTTGTAGGAATTACTAAGAATTCAAACAACAAATATACATATATTCGGCGCCTTGGAGTTTCCGAGGCGTTTTTGGTTCCTCGATCTCCAGCCGTTCTTTTTTCTCCGGCGGCGACGGCCAGATAGCCGATTCGGTTCGGATTTCTCCTGGGTCGTAGTGGTTCATTTACCACGCGCTTTTTGGTATTGTCGGAAGCGGATTTAGCAGACGACATCCCCTACTAACTAAAAGGTCTTTTTACAAAGTACTTGGCTTTGTAATAAACAAGTTATACCGAACAAAATGCGAATGTCAATGCCGGAAAAGTGCCGTTATGATAGGAAAAGGCTATCTTTTAAATGCAAAGTTCTTTTGTCATTGGGATAACCAAAGAAAAAAGCGTCTCTGGGCGCACCTAGTAAATTCTGCGGGGTGTTTTTGCTAAAAAGCAATAATAATAACCTTCTTGATTATGTTCCTGAAGAACTAACCTCGGTATAGATGCTTTCTTCTCCCTTCCAAACAAATTTTTAAAAATTCTCAATAATCTGTTTATATTATTCTGCTTTTATTAATCTGTTTATATTAGTGACAACTCTGGTTTACATCTGGATAGCAAGCAGGGATTACATCCAGATGTAAACTGGAGTTTACATCAGCTTCAAATCTTGAGCGGTTTGTAGTCCAAAATGTAGTACACATTCGTTTTCCCCAGCCCGCTTCTCTCCCAATTAATGTATTCGTTGTCTTTTAGCTCGTTTAAGTATCCATTGATAGCCTGACGGCTTACCCCAAGGTCGCCTGCCATTTTGTCTTGTCCTGGAAAACAACTATCCTCCTGCCAGGCGTAACTCAAAAGTACAGCATAGGTGAGCCGAGCACCGAATGAGAGCTTTTTGTCTTTAAGAACAAAGCGGGGTAATTGCGTAAACCCTTGTTTGAGTGCTTCGTTGAGAACAACGATGGTGTTTTTTCCCAATATGTTTTTTACGCCCTCCATAGAATAAATCGTTGAATGCTAGCTTGCTAGCATGATTGCTTTGTATTATGCATTTAAGGCGGCCAATACTTTTGCCAAAATGCTTTGCTCACCGTTTGCTTTGTAGTCTTCTAGTAGGAAGTTAAGTCCAATCCGTCCAATTTCATTTTCCGAAGTTTTACGGCTTTCCCCACGATACATTTCATTAAGAGCGTAGACGACCGAAGTAACTTGATGTTTTTCGTCAGGGGTAAGACGCACAAATAATGTGTCTTTACCCACCTGCTTAACTGTTTTCCGGATGGTTTCAACAGTATCATCTTGAATGTTTGCTAGCGTGCTAGCATGCGTGTTTGCATGATTGCTATCGTTACTATTTACAGTATCATTTTTCTTTGTGCCAGGCAAATTGACAGGGGAGTGTTCTGAATTGGGGATTGCCGTTGGTGTTTCTTTTTCGATATTGGATTCGGGGTGTTTTTTCGGTTTTATTGCTGTGAATTTCACGGCTTTGGGTTTTGGCTCATTGGATCCTGATTGCATTGGTGCATCTTTTCTGAAAAACGCCGACTGACCTCTAAGCTCGTTGATAACCGATTGTGTGTTGAGAACCTTTTTGCTCATGGGAATAATTCATTGATAAGTTTCTGATAGGCGTGCGCGGCTTTGGCATCTGGATTGAAGCTGAAAATATCCTGCTTGTTGAAATGGGCGTCGCGTAAATCCGTATTTCTTGGAATGACCGTCTTTAACACTTCGTTTGTGTAGGTTTGCCGAAGAATTTGCAGACTCGTTGAACTGTTTATGGTTGGGTCACTCATGGTGAATAGGTAGCCCAAGAGTTTCAAACCAGGATTGAAAATGTCTCTGACCTCATCCATTGTTTTATTCAGTTGTACAATGCTATCCAGTTCAAAATAGCCAGGAGAGACCACAACCAGCACCTTGTCGGAAGCAGTGAACGCATTGATCGTCAACCATGACAAGGCTGGGGGGCAATCTATCACTACGTAGTCGTAATTGTCCTTGATCTGATCAAGATGCGCCTTGAGCCTTGCCTCTCGATGATCTTTGGCCGTGGTTAGCTCAATATCCGTGTTGGACAAAAGGATATGGGAGGGGACAATATCCAAATTGGCAACATAAGTTTTGTGGATGGGTAAGGGCTTTCGCTCAAGAATAGTTGTATATAGGGTTTGCTCTTTTTTCAACTCCGGGTAGCTTTGAATAAGCACCTTGCTGCTGTTTGCTTGACTGTCAATATCAATGAGAAGCACCCGTTTATCATAAAGTCGTGCCAAACCGGCCCCAAGGGATATGGAAGTTGAAGATTTGCCTGTACCGCCTTTTTGCGAAGCAACAGAGATTACCATAGTTCTGTATTAGCCAGGAAAGCCAAATTGGGTTTTTCCAGACCAATTACGTTACATTCATATTGGCAAGTGAAAAGGGAACTGTCAATACATAAAATGTCCCTTCACTCTGCGGAGGTAGTGGTGCTTTTGGCTGCACCCCCTTTTTGATTGGCAATGGAAATAATCATGTTGTTCGGTTGCGCTTCACATACTCCGATGCTATAAGCCTAAGCAGGGAAGAGAGAGCAATATTTCGCTCGTTTGCAAGCTGTTGGAGGGATTGTTTGAGGTCAATTGGCGCAACAAATTTGATCAGTGCTTCATTCTTGTTGCCGTTCTTGGACATATTGCGTACCATTTTGGTACTGTATTTGTAATCTAAGCAAAATTGAAGGTGACTGTCAATTGTCAATAATGCGAATATAATAGGTCGCAATTATCATAGCTCCGCTGCTTATGTGGATGACCGCTGAAAGTATACGACAATTATGAGAAGCCCCTGGATGTAAGCTGTTGGATTTTGTCTTCAATCAAAAACGGAGAAGATCAAAATGAACAAGAATATAGGAACACCCGAGCAGAAGCCGGAAAATATTCTCGACTCAATTATACGTAAAGAAAAACGAGAAGCTATTAGCCGGGAAGCAAAATGGACTGCAATTGCGCTCGCCCTTGTTGCATTGGCGGGACAGCAGTGGATCTTGAACTGGGAAAATATCAAAACTCTATACTCGCCTGTCGGAAACTATATTCAGCTTGGGGGAGCAGGATTTGAAGATTATATAACGATAGGCATGACCATTGCGGCCAGTGCTCCACTCGTGTTGGTGCTCGCGGCTATGTATGTATTTGTAACCGGAAAGCTCGAAAAGCAAGAAGGGCTTGCTCCGGGTCACTATTGGGTGGGCGCACTTCTGCTGTGGGTAGCGGCAAAGATCGGCAATGCATTGGGTTTTACTCCCGTCAGAACCGCGGGTCTAAGGGGTGGAACACCTTTTAGCTGGGTGGGTTTTATTTTGGGAGACTACGCAAGTTCATATGGTTTCATACTGTTTTTATCATCGATTATTGTTGCCATATTCGTGGGTAGGGCGTGGAAAATACTTACGACTGACTAGGCATCCTCTGTTTATCGACAGTAAGATACTTAGATTATAGGTACTTTCAGGTGGGGGACAATGGTTGCTGCAAAAATCTACAAGGGTCGCACAAGGTTGATTTTGCGATGCGTATACACAGATAGCCTTGAATCCACAAATGAGCAACTAAACAATGACAAAACTGAAGGTTGGTGAATCCAAAGGGGATATAATCTAAAAAACAATCATTTGTAAGCGATTGATGAAGTTAACTTAGGGAAAAGCCTCCAGTAATCTCTGGCCGCTAAGCAGCCAAACGCTGGTATCCCTTGGATAGGCGATCCATCCTTTGTCTCGATGATAAATCTACTCTAAATGGTCTGGATATTAGGACCCAATGGGCGTCTAATACCAAGTTGAGCGCTTAATCGAGAATGAGGCATGAAACAAAATAAAAAAGTAGTTGTTGGTCTGGGATTATTAGGAATGCTTATTCCTTTGGGACTTGGTTTATTCTTTTTTCAATCACAAACCTATAGTGGATAAGGTAAATAACTATGACCACTCAACAGCAAAAGAGTAGACTGTCTGATTTGGATCTGAGGAACAAACGACCAACCATCGGACTCTTCACGCCCTGGTTGGGGGAAAAGTTAGGGCCAGCCATCTGGGAAGCGGCTCAGGCCGAGGCGCAGCGCCGAGATGTAAACTTGATTTGCTATAAGGGCAACCAACTTGGTTCGCACTTGGAATTTGAGAGTCAGGGGAATATTCTGTATGATTTGGGACATACAGAACGGCTGGATGGGATCCTGTTTTGCGGCGCTTTCATAAGCCACCTCATTTCCCCGCAGCAAAAAAAGGATTTCTGCGACCGCTATCAACTGCCAGTTGTCAGTATCGGTCAGGCGCTGGATAGCATTCCCTCCCTACTCGTGGACAACGCTAAAGGCATTCATGAAGCGATGGCGCACCTGATCGAAATCCATAACCGCCGTCGAATTGTTTATTTAAAGGGGCCAGAAGGGGAGATGCATGGGGAATACCGTTGCGCCGCCTATCGCCAGATGCTACAGGACTATGGCATTGTATTAGATCCACGCTGGATAGTGTCCATGCCAGGTGACGGGGCAATGGAATGGACACGGCGCTGCCAGCTGTCTACTTATCGGCTCCTGGACGAATCAGGCTTGCAACCCGGGCGCGACTATGACGCCATACTCGCGTACAATGACGAGGTGGCGTTACAAGGCTTGGGGATTTTGCTGGAGAGAGGCATCCGCGTGCCGGCCGACGTGGCAATGGTCGGCTTCGATGACAGCGCCGCGGCCAGAGTCGCCGTTCCGCCTCTCACTTCAGTAAGCCAGTCGATCAGCGAGCAGATTAGCCAAGGGTTCAATCTGCTTTTGGATTGGCTCGCAGGCCGGCCGGTGCCGGACGAGGTCAGCGTGCCCACAAAATTAATCGTGCGGTCATCATGTGGGTGTGTGAATCCTGCGATTTTACAGGCCGCAGCCGGAAAGATAGACGAAAAGCAATGTGAACAGTTCGAAATCGCAATGCAGCGGCAGCGCCAGGCTATTCTCTCCGAAATGGCCCTCGCCGTCGGGCAACGCCTGGAGGGGGAAACGCTATCAGGGTTGGAACAACTGTTGGAAGCTTTTATCGTTGAAGCCCAATGTGGAAGCCCGAGCCTGTTCGTGAGCAAATTAGAAAATATTTTGCAGAAAGTGGGAAAGGCGGGTGGAGATGTCGCAGCCTGGCAAGAATCCCTATCAGTAATGCGGCGCCGGATCCTGCCGTATCTACGCGGACAGTCATTGCAGCGTGCCGAGGATCTCTGGCAGCAGGCTCGAGTAACTATCGGTATTACCGCCCAATGGGCACAGACCCACCACGCCTATCAAGTTGAAAAGCAAGCCACAGTTTTACGCGAGATTGGTTACGAACTCATTACGATGTTCGACATACCACAGTTGATGGCAACCCTGGCACAGGGATTTCCACGCCTCCGCATTCCCAGTTGTTATCTGGCTTTGTACGAGAACTCTCAACCCCATCAGTATCTTGAGACCGCGCCTGATTGGTCACTGTTGGCGCTTGCTTACAACCAGGTAGACGGACCGGCTCCTCAAGGGAAGGCGGCGGTTGGCGAACAACGCTTTTTGACACATCAATTGATCCCGAACGAATTTTGGCCGCAAGCCCGGCGCTTTAGTTACGTGCTAGAGCCGTTATATTTTCGGCAGGATCAAATCGGTTTTGTGCTATTCGAGGCTGGGCCGTGTGACGAGATTGTGTATGACATATTGGCTCAGCAGATTCGCAGCACGCTAAAAGGCGCTCTCTTGACCACTCACAATGCAGAACTCTATCAGGAAGCAGTGCATGCTCGGCAAGCGGCTGAAGAAGCCAATCGACTCAAGGGACGGTTCCTCTCCACCGTGAGTCATGAACTGCGCACACCCTTGAGTCTGATCGTGGGAACCGCAAAGATGATCCAGCAACAAGAACTGGGAAACGCTTTGCCGCCGAAAATCTACCGCGACATCGAACACATCCGGGTCAGCGCACATCACCTGTTACATCTGATTGGCGATGTGCTCGATCTGGCCAGCAGTCAGTCTGGCGAGTTAGAGTTGGCCTGTAGACCATTGAATTTCAAAGAAGTCATGGAAGACAGCATCCTACTCGGAGAACTGATGGCGCAGGAACGCGGGGTAATGTGGCGCACCGACATTCCTGCGGCGTTGCCAGTTGTGTGGGGCGATCGCATGCGCCTGCAACAGGTGATTTTGAACTTGGTAAGCAACGCCATCAAGTTTACCGAGCAAGGCGAGGTGGCACTGAAGATTGTGGTCGGAGAAAAGGAACTGACTGTGCTGGTAAGCGATACTGGCATGGGCATTCCGGTCGATGAACAGGAAGCCATCTTTGACGAGTTCCGACAGTCGGAGCGTACGGCGCAGCGAGGCTATGGCGGGATGGGGTTGGGGTTAGCCATCAGCCGGCGTTTGGTGGAGTTGCATGGCGGACAAATTGGTGTGCGTTCGTCCGGTGAAGAGAACAGCGGCTCGACCTTTTACTTCACGCTGCCCACTATGGAAAGCGTAAGCCCCAATGAAATGAGAGCGGGAAAGCAGTCGCAAACCGTCGTGTTGTTAACTGAACACGCAGGCGGTGGCCAGGCTTTGCAAAACTACTTGACGCAACGCGGATTTGTCGTGGAAGAACTGGCATTGGATAAACATGCAGACTGGCTGCTGCAAATCGTGGTTGCACCTCCAGGGACCGTGGTGTTAGACCTTGACGCGGCGGCGCGACAGGGCTGGAAGTTAATGCGAATGTTGAAAGAAAACCCGGCAACCCAAGATGTCCCGGTGGTGTTTTACTCTCTTCCCGAAGTTCGAGAGAGCGGCTCCGTATTGGAATTGAATTATCTCGCCAAGCCATTGGGAAGTGCCGAGTTGGCACACGCCATTGAGCGGCATGATCTCACCCGCCAGAAATCCCAAGCCGCCCAAACCATTCTGGTTGTAGAAGATGATCCCCAACTCCTTAATCTGCACATGCGCATGGTGCAAGCTCAACTGCCTGAGAGCCGTGTTGTACCAGCTCGCAACGGACGCGAAGCGCTGGAAATGATGGAACATACCCGGCCTGCTTTGGTGCTTTTGGATTTGATGATGCCGGAAGTGGATGGGTTTAAGGTGCTGGAAGCAATGCGCAGACGCGAGATCACGAGCGACGTGCCGGTGATTGTTCTCACAGCCCAATCCATGACCGAAACTGAGATGGCGCGCTTGCAACAAGGGGTAGTTGCCGTGCTTGGGAAAGGAATGTTTAGCTCGTCAGAAGTACTAGCACAAGTGGAGGCAACCTTGGCGCGGAGCAAGCGCCTGGGCAGCGAAACCCAGCGTCTCGTGCGCCAGGCTATGGCCTACATTCATCGTCACTACTCAGAAAAGATTACGCGCTCCGACTTGGCTCACCACTTGGCAATTAATGAGCGTTACCTTACACACTGTTTCCAGCAAGAGCTTAAGGTATCCCCTATGAGTTATCTCAATCGATATCGGGTAAGGCAAGCTAAAGGACTGCTGGAAAAAAGTACCAAGAGCATAACCGAGGTCGCCTTGGCCATTGGCTTCACGGACATCAGTTACTTTGGGCGGGTCTTCCGACAGGAAGTGGGTATCTCACCAAGCGCCTATCAACATGGTCAGAGGCCGGATGTAACCTGAGATCCTTTGGAATTCCTATTCCATCCTTGCCTCCTCTCGGCAGGGAACAGAACAAAAGAAATCGGTTGGAGCAGCACGACGCTTCGGCCGATTTCTTTTGCATCAGACAGAACAATCGATTATTTTGGTTACGGCAACAAAGCCTCCAATTATGCGAATCATCCTGCCATTTGTGCGACTCAGTGGCCGTGAAAAAGGATAAAGTTTGTCTAGAAACTCAGAGTATTTTTCGCCCACTATAGCAACGAAGATCTGACCATTATGCCTGAGAAATGTGTTATTGGCGTAGCCGACCACTTCATCGCTCATCTGCTGGAACGTTTTGCGGAGCAGAGCGGCATGCAATCTGTGCGCGCCAACTCCGGGCAAGCATTGCTGGAAATAGTCCAACAGGTGAAGCCTGATTTCATCATTGTAGATAACGAATTGCCCGGAACCATCCAAGGCGAGGAAGTTATCTGGGCTTTGCGAAGCAACACTAGGACCAGCCAGATCCCACTTGTCCTTTGCTCATGGCTCCCAGCTACAGAGGCGCAAGCTTTGTTCGGAGAAATGACGGCCTACCTGGCGAAACCAAAGTTGGATTACCAGGGTTTTTTAGCCGCCGCTTCGCTCGTTAACTCAGGAGCAAAAAGCCAGCCGCCGGGTGCTGTCACGAAAACAGACTCGGATTGAAAACATTAATTAACTTACTTTTTCAAGGAGTCTAATCTATGAAATCCAGCCAGGAAAAAAGCGAAAAGAAATATGAATCGAATTGGGAGTCTCTAAATACCCGTCCTTGTCCGGAATGGTTTCCCAACGCCAAGTTCGGAATCTTCATTTCGTGGGGCGCTTTTTCAGTCCCCGCCTATAAACCTGATAGTGGTTATGCCGAATGGATTGGTCATCCGGGCAGGGGTTGGATGAATGATCCCTTTATTAAAGCCAATTTCGGGGAAAACGTGGTTTATGATGATTTTGCAAACCAATTCAAGGCAGAGCTTTATGATCCGAATCAATGGGCCGAATTAATTCAAAAATCCGGCGCAAAATATGTCTTTCTGACAGCAAAATACCATGATGGCTTCTGTCTCTGGCCAAGCAGCTATGCTACCAATGGAACAACAAATAAATGGCATGCCGGAAGTATGGGTCCCAAACGCGATCTGATCGGCCCGTTTTGTGACGCGATGCGTGCGCACGGTCTGTTTACCGGACTGTATTTTTCTCTTCACGAATGGTTCCATCCGCTTTGCGGAAATTATACAGATGACTTTTTCTACTGCAAAGAACCGGAACGCTTTGCGCGCGAGCACATGCACCCACAGTTCAAGGAAATGGTTAATTTGTACAAACCCGATCTCATCTTCGCCGATGGGGATACTATTTCGCCCGAAAAATGGTCAACGGCGGAGATGATCGGCTGGCTTTATAACGAGTCGCCAGTCAAGGATACAGTTGTCCTTAACGATCGCTGTGGATTCTGGACGGATGAAAATTATGGCAGGGGCAAAATAGGCGATTATTACACGACCGAATATGGTTTCGGCCTCATGTTGGAAGGAAGCACAAAGCCCTGGGAGGAGAGCCGGGGAATGGGAACTTCCTATGGCTATAACAGAAGAGAAAACATTGATGTCTATGCGTCATCCGCAGAACTGATTGCCACTCTGATAGAGATTGTCAGCAAAGGAGGCAATCTTGCGCTTGACATAGGTCCAACAGCAGATGGAAGAATCCCTGTGATCATGCAAGAGCGTTTACTGGATATTGGAGCCTGGCTTGCCGTAAATGGAGAAGCCATTTACGGAACTAAAAAATGGATCAGGCCAAATGAAGAAGGGGACAGCAGCTTTCAGGTGTCCAACGAAGACTTTAAGTTTGATGGCACGAAGATTAAACCTGCGAAAACAAACACGATTTGTTTTACTCAAAAAGAAAATCAAATTTTTGTAATTTGTGTAGGCTGGCCGGGAGAAACCATAGAATTTGAACCGGATGGTGTGAAAGAAATCAAACGAATATCCTTGCTGGGCTTGAATGAAGACATTTTGTGGCGCTTTGAAAATGGATTATTAAGAATTCAAGTACCCCAACTTACCATAGACAAATTACCTTGCAGCCACGCCTGGAGCTTCAAAATTGAAACAAACTAATCTGCCTATTTGCGGATTTCAGAATTCAACAACCGCAAGAAGGAAAGGAGGTGAGAGCAGCAATCATATCCAGTCTGGCCGATAGGATTCGGCAGTATTTTGTTCAACTTTCCAGTATGTTTCACAAAGGAGAAGAAAAATGTATTCCATGAGATCCAAACTCTTTACGATTGTAAGTATTGGAACCATTATCATGATGCTCGTGGGGTGCGGTGCTCCTGCAGCGACCCAGCCACAAGAGGTTGTTACATTGAAGTACCAAACCTGGTATCCAGCAGAATCGGCGCTTCGCCCGATTCTGGATCAGTTCGAGAAGGACAACCCCAACATCAAGGTTGAATTAACCGTCACAGAATCTACCAAATACCAGCAGAGCCTTCCGTTAGCCCTGAACAGCGGCGAAGCGATTGACGTGGTAGGTGTACAATCTGGCTTGATGGTAGAACAAATCCGCGGAAATTTGCAACCGATGGACCAACTGATGGCTAAGTATGCAGGTAGTGATTGGGAAAGCAAGTTTGTCCCGGGAAACCTGAAAACCGCGCGTTCACTAGCGTCGGATGGCGGTCTCTACTTTATTCCGTTGGGACGCCTCGGGAGCGCCGTGGGATTCTACAATGGCGCCATCTTCGATGAGCTTGGCCTGAAGGTTCCTCAAACCTATGCCGAATTGGTCGCGGTTGCTAAAACAATTCGTGAAAAGAAACCTGATGTGATCCCAATGGTATTCCCAGGCGATAATTGGTTCCAGGATGAACTAGTGCTCACCATCGTTGGGCAAGATGACCCGTCCTTCTTCAACAATATCCGCTATAAGGATGGTAAATGGGATACGGCGTCGTACATCCAGGCACTGACTGAATATAAGCAGATGTACACAGATGGCGTGCTAAGCCTAGACAATCAGGACATTCTGTACGACCAGGCCTCCAAATTGTTCTACACCGGCAAAGCCGCAATGTATTTCAACGGCACCTGGGAGTCGGGGCTGCTCTCCGCACCCTTCCGCCAAACCAACAAGATTGAACTGACAGACGTCGGTCTGATGGCATTGCCGACCTTTACGGCAACCGGCACCCCGTCACTACGATCTTTCATCGAGGTGGGACTGGGAGTTCCCGTATCTTCAACTCACCCAGCCGAAGCCATAAAACTCATCCAATACTTGTTAGAGGGACCGGGACTGACGAGTTTGATGACGAACTTCATTGTTGTACCAAGCAAAGTCGGATTTGTGTTGAATGACTCGCTGCTCACAACCCAACGAGCCAAGGACGGGTATGCACTGCTTGAAAAACTGATCAACAATCCGGCCGGTGATCGGAACAATATGTCGGCGTTGTCGGCTCAGATAGGCAATGAACTCCAGGCTATGATCACAAAGGATGTTTCTCCCGAAGATACGGCAAAAACGATCCAAGCTGATTACGCCAGCGGGCGCTACAAGTAATCGTTACCAGCCACCGAAGATTTTCACCTGCGGGCGATCCTCTCAGGGTCGCCCGCTAATTCGGTCAAGCATTTTGGGAATGGCTATAATGAATAGGTGGAACTCTAAGCGTAAGCCGGATTTTACACATCGCTTGTTGTGGAGAAAAGAAGATGAATCTTACCGACCAAACGGCTCTCCAAAATACAACCAATCCGGCCCCTCGGATGATCGGTAATCGAAACAGACGGAAGCATAAGAATAATGTGTCTGCAACTCTGTTTCTGCTGCCCATGCTGGGCTTCTATGCAGTATTTTATGTATATGCTTTCTATTTTCTGATCCAGACCAGTTTCCAAGCTGTTACGTTGTCATTTCGCAACGCAAAGCCAGTGGGCTTTCAAAACTATTTTTTAGTCTTAACACACGAGCTGTTCTACCAGGCGGTACTCAACACTTTTGTCTTTGCCGGTATTCTTGTTCTCGCCAGCCTTACCCTGGGCTTCGGGCTGGCAGTAATACTGTCGTTCAAAATCCCGGGGCGCACTGTCTTTTTTTCCATATTTATGCTTCCAACGCTGATCCCGGCCAGCCTGATTGCATCCGTCTTTGCCTCGATGCTGGAAAACCGTTACGGCAACTTAAATGAACTTCTCAGAACTATAGGGTTGGGCACATTAGCACAACGCTGGTTGGTTGATCCGCAACTGGCATATATGGCAGTTATTTCCATTTTTGTATACCTGATAGGGCTGCCTATTCTGTATTACACCGCTGACCTGTCAACCATTGATACGTCTGTCATCGAAGCTGCAATAATCGATGGCGCCGGTACTATTCAGCTTTTCCGGTTGATCTTATTTCCGTTACTGAGCAATGCCCATAAAACAGTTATCGTAACTACGTTTCTCAGCATCTTCCGGGCGTTTGAAATTGTATACCTATTCACCGGCGGCGGGCCAAGTAACACAACTGACATTACCGGCACCTATATCTACACCTTTATGAGGACTGGCAATAATATTGGTTACGTTTCGGCTGCCTCGGTAATCGTACTCCTCCTGGCATTAGTATTTTCTATCATCCAGTTAAGACTCTATCGACGCGCCACTGAGGAGCGTTTATCATGAACCTGATTACAACTTCCAAGCGTGACATGATTATTATGCAGATTATCTTGATTGTGATTGCCGTCATTTGGCTTTTTCCACTCCTCTCGGCAGTACAACGCTCGCTCGAGTTTCAGGGCCTGGACAACTATAAATCTTTGTTCACCAACCCGGCAAATGGCGTTCCCATCACACAGCTCTATCTCAACTCAGCAATCATTGCGGTGTTTCATGTTATTTTTGTGCTGGTCGTAGCCTCATTGACCGGGTTTGCATTTTCCCAATTGGATTTTTTCGGAAAGGAATCTATTTATTACGCGATTGTCATCTGCCTGTCAGTACCAGCCATTGTCGTTCTTGTGCCCCTGTTCTATACGCTTAAACAAGCAGGATTGCTCAATTCCTACATCGGAGTTGCGCTCACTGAGGCCGCGCTAACGCTGCCATTTGGAATTCTCATGCTGAGAAACTATAGCGATAACATTCCGCGCGAATTTTCTGAAGCCGCCACGATTGATGGAGCGGGACTGTGGCAACTATTTAACTATATCTATTTACCCCTTGCCCGCCCGGCATTGATCAATTTGGCAACACTTTCAGCGCTATGGTCATTTCAGGACTTTTTACTCCCGGCTGTGTTCATCACCAATGCCCGCCTCACGACAGCAGCCGTCGCCGCGCAATCGTTTCGCGATTATCAGGGATTCACGGCGCTCACCGTAGGTCGCTATAACGCGAGTCTCGTGCTCCTGGCGCTGCCCGCATTGGTACTGCTAATTTTCGGTCAGCGTTTCATCATCTCTGGGTTGACCAGTGGTGGTATTAAGTCCTGATATTCAGAAATCGAGGAACTTCACGAAGCATAGACAAGAAAATCCCATTTTTGGAGCGATGTACAGTTAGGGTTGTGGGGTCTAATTGAAATCTTTATGTATTCAATACTCGCGGTATTAAATTTCCTCTATTATGGGTATTTTCAAGTAGGGATAACACTGGTCGCAAAAGGTAGTGTAGTCGCACAAAATCACAGCCTGTTGAAAAACAACCTGTTGGAAAAGCGATGGCAGATGATTCTTGGTAATCGACTAACGGTAGGATCCGCTTATGCAGCAATGTGTTCACTTGCTGAACTCTCACTTCAAAAACCTTGTGAAACCATTTATATTATGAGATATGAAGACAAGGAGGAGAGGAGAGAAAGAGGGTCAATATGGTTCGCACAACATAAACTTTGCGCAGTATGTTAACTATCAGTCTTGATGATCCAGTCACCAAATCTACCAACTGCTAAGGGAAAGAGCGGGTTTTGAAAGAGGATATAATCTCTAAAATCAATCATTTGCATCCTATTGACTAACTTAGGGAAATAGGCCTCTAGTAATCTGTAAGCTGTTAAGCCGCCAAACAGAAGACTAACACGTAGTTGGGTGATTCATCTCTCGATGAACCCCCTTGGATAATCTAGTTAATAGTGACCCTGTGGGTCTCCATTAATGAGTAGCCCGCAAGCTCATTGAAAATTCGAAGTAGTAAATAGGAGAAGAAAATGGAAGCAGTAATCATTGCAGCAGGTGAGGGTAGCCGTATGAATCGCCTGTTTTCACCCAAGCCGCTTACGCCTCTTTTGGGTCTCCGATTAATTGAGCGAATTCTTTTAGTTGCAAAGTTGGCAGGTATCAACGATTTTAACATTGTTGTAGGCTACAAAGCGGCTGTCATTAAACAAGCAATTGGAGATGGGCGAAAATATGGGGTAAGGATTAAATATATTGAGAACCCTGAATGGAAGAAAGGAAATGGGGTTTCGGTTCTCAGAGCGAAAGATCACGTAAGTGGCAAATTTTTACTTTTAATGTCCGATCATCTGTTTGATGAGAAAATATTAGAAAGGCTTGTGACAGCATATGTTAAACCAGGCCACTGTGTGCTTTGTGTGGATAGAAACTTATCCCAAGATCATTCTAATATTGAAGATGCCACAAAAGTTTATTGTGAAGATGATTATGTGAAACAGATTGACAAATCACTCAAGAATTTCAATGCAATTGACACCGGTTTGTTTCTGTGTACGCCTG
>WNGA01014408.1_pt1 | contig 15891 bp, 16 predicted proteins | sample 5400061 | NCBI WGS metagenome assembly WNGA01 (sample SAMN13153366, study PRJNA577476) | soil metagenome | isolation source: 100 cm soil or saprolite under grassland replicate 2 | place: USA:California | collected 2016-06-15
GCGAATTTCTGTATGTCAAGTTTGATAACTACAACACGTTCACGACCGGTCCCTTCGCCGCGGGCAACGTCTCGCCGCGCGAGGTCAAGCTCGAGGACTACATCTGGCGCGCCGGCATGAACTACAAGTTCTGGTAAGACCGGACCACGAAGTACGTTACAGAGCCCCGGGCTTGCGCCCGGGGCTTTCCTTTGCGGCTGCTCCACTGGCCATCCAAGCATCCTGGCGTCGTAGCCGGATGAGCGCAGCGAAAATCCGGATTTTCACGACGGCACTCCTTCCGTCCTCAGCTCAGCCGATTCGTTTCATGGGCGATGACGGCGGACAAGCGGCTTGACGAATTGTATATGCATATATATGCATATACACAGACATGCACTTAGATGTATTCGAAACGCTCGCCGATCCGACCCGCCGCCGCATCGTCCAGGCGCTGCGCGATGGCGAGCAGCAGGTGAATGACATCGTCCGGCAGGCCGGAATTCACCAGTCGGGTGTCTCTCGCCACCTCCGGATCCTGCACGACTCGGGCTTTGTCTCGGTGCGACCGAACGGGCAACGCCGGCTCTACGCGCTCCGGCCGGAGCCCTTTCGCGAGCTGGAGGCGTGGCTCGCGGGCTACCAGCGGCTGTGGGAGGCCCGCCTCGACCGCTTCGGCGCCGCGCTCGAGGAACAACGCAAGGGCCGCGGCGCCACCAGAAAGGAGCCACACAGATGAGTGAGACGAGCACATCCGCAGCAACCGGTGCGCCTCAGGCGAAGGTGGTCATTGAGCGCACGTACCGCGTGCGGATCGAGGATTTGTGGGAGCTGTGGACGACGAAGGGGGGCTTCGAGTCGTGGTGGGGTCCCGAGGGTTTTCGCGTCGAGGTCCACGCCCTCGAGGCGCGCACGGGGGGCGCGCTCGAGTACGACATGATCGCGCACGCGCCCGATGCGATCGCCGCTATGAAGCGCATGGGCCAACCGCTGTCCCACGGCACACGCGGACGGTTCGCCGAGTTCAAGCCGCTCGAGCGGCTGACGCTCGTGCACGTGATCGACTTCATCCCGGGTGTCGAGCCCTACGAGAGCACGATCGAGGTCGACTTCCACCCGTCGGGCGACCACGCTCGGATGGTGGTCACGCTCCACCCTCACCGCGACCCGCACTGGACGAAGATGTCGGCCGAGGGCTTCCGCAGCCAGCTCACAAAGCTCGACAAGCGGTTCGGCGGACCGGGGCGATAGGTCCCCGCACCGGCGTGGAGGCGATACCGGAGATGATCCGGCGGTCCTCCTTGCGCTCGGGCCTCGGCTGATTAACGGGCATGAACGGTTCGATCACCGCCCATTGTTCGTCCGAGAGCCAGAACACGTCCGCCCTCGCCGCCTCCGTGCTGCCGCAGGCCGCAATGAATCAGAGAACCAAAGACAGGCCAACACCTAGCCCTTGGCCCGCAGCAGCCGTGCGCGCTCCCGCTCCCAGCTACGCTTCTTCTCCGTCTCGCGCTTGTCGTGCAGCTTCTTGCCCCGCGCAAGCGCAAGCTCGAGCTTGGCGCGGCCCTTTTCGTTGAAATAGAGCTTGAGCGGCACCAGCGTCATTCCCTCGCGCTCGACCGCACCCATGAGCTTATGGATCTGGCGGCGGTGAAGCAGGAGCTTGCGGGCGCGCTTGGGCGCATGGTTGAAGCGGCCGCCCTGCAGATATTCCGGAATATTGGCGTTGACCCACCAGATCTCGCCGCCGCGCGCATCCGCATAGGATTCGGCAATGGATGCCTTGCCGCCGCGCAACGACTTCACCTCGGTGCCGGTGAGCGCGATGCCGGCCTCGAACGTCTCGCCGATCTGGTAGTTGAAGCGCGCCTTGCGATTGTGGGCGACGATGCGAACCTTGCTGTCCGATTTGGCGGCCATCCGCGCGTCCTAAGGGCACCGGGGCTGCCGGCAGGCATGCCCAAACCGGCGCGAACCATCGGATTAGCGAACGAAGCTCGTGCTGCCAATCTCTCTCGTTTCGCCCGTCAGGGCCCGCCTGCGGCATTCACGACGCCCCAACGCATTGAAGACGTGGATGACCGGGAACGCAGCCCGGCCATGACGCCCGCATCAAAACATCGTCTAACGCCGGTTGCTACCTTGCGGTTGCCGGCGTGACTTCTTCGACGTTGCGCCGAATGGCCTCGTAGCATTCGCACGATCTCGCCTTGAGGCCTTCCCAATCCACGATTTCGATCTGCCCACGGCGATAGCGGATGAGCCCTGCTTGCTGCAGCATATTGGCGACGACCGTCACGGTCGTGCGCCGCACCCCGAGCATTTGCGACAGGAACTCGTGAGTGAGATTGATCTTGTTGCTTTCGAGGCGGTCGCGCGCCTGCAGCAGCCACCGGCTCAGACGAGCCTCGACGGGATGCAGGGCGTTACATGCGGCGGTTTGCTGAACTTGGATCAGCAGCATCTCGCCATAGCGAACGACGATCCTGCAGACGGCTTCGTTTCCCTCGGCAATCTTGCGAAAGCGCGACGCCGTAATCCGCGAGGCCCATCCCCTCACCTGAACGACGGCGCGCGTGTGCGCGCGCCGCGATCCGAAACCGGCAAAGCTACCCACCGCACCTTCGAAGCCGATCGTCGCGGTCTCGATCGCCTCGCCTTGGCGCATCACAGCCAAAAGCGAAACGATGCCTTCGCGAGGAAAATAAACTTGCTCGATGCGCTCCCCCTGCTCCTGCAGGACTGTGCCCTGCTCGAGCTCGATATCCTTCAGATGCGGTGCGAGCAACGCAAAATCTTTCGCAGGGAGCGAAGCCAAAAGCAGATTGCGCCTGCCCGCGCGAGAGCGATCCAGTTCCACCCTGAGCCTTTCTCAATCTCATCGTCCGAGCCGACACCGCACCGCGCTCCGACGACGCACCCGTCCTGCCGCTGGCATTGGTAAGCCAGCGGCGTCCATGCTGTCTGTGCGGTATCCGACAAAGATGCTGCGAGGTGAGGGACTTAGAAGCAATGCCCGCGCAGGATCGATGAATACATGCCGGAAATCATTTCACATGAAGAAGAACGCCCTGCTCCGCATCGGGTTCCCCCATCACGCGAAGCTTGCCGAGAAACGCGTCATCTCGCGATAGCGCGATCATTCTTGCTCGCGCTTGAGCAGATCGCGAATTTCCGTGAGCAGCATCTCCTGCTTCGTCAATGCCGGCGCATTCGCCGGCTCCGACTGCAGCATGCGATTCATCAGCTTGACCACGAGGAACAAGATCCAAGCGATGATGATGAAGTTGATGACGATGGTGACAAAATTTCCCCACGCCAGAACGGCGCCCTGCTTCTTGGCTTCGACCAGCGAATCGGCAGTGACCTTCGATGAGAGCGGGAGGAAGTAATTGGAGAAGTCGAAGCCGCCGTGAGCGCGCCGATGATGGGCGACAAGATATCGCCGACCAGCGAGTTGACGATCGAGCCGAAAGCGGCGCCGATGACGACGCCGATGGCGAGATCGACCGCGTTTCCCCGCAGTGCAAATTTCTTGAATTCCTCGAACATGCAACGCTCCCGCGTTAAGGACGCCGAACTCTCGGTCGTCATGCCCGCGCTTGTCGCGGGCATCCACGTCTTGTTTCCTTGATGCGGTTAAAAGACGTGGCTGCCGGGCCAACGGGGTCCCCGCCGACAAGGTCGGCGGCGTGCCCCGACCCGGCCATGACGAGCCATAACGAAATACAGCGTCGGTTGCCCGGCAGTCGCATCGCGAGGTGGCCAATGGCCTAAGAGCTCACTGGCCGAGTAGCCCGTTGGGCCAGCCCAATGGCCTAGTTGATCAGCCCGGCGTGGACCATCGCCTCGCGCACCACGGCTTTCGTCTTCTCTGCCAGCCGCACCATCGGCAGGCGCACCGTGTCCGCGCATTTTCCCAGCACCGAAAGCGCGTACTTCGCCGGCGCCGGATTGGTCTCTAAGAACAAGCCCATATGCAATGGCATCAGCTTGTCCTGCAGCTTGAGTGCCGTGGCGTAGTCGCCCTTGAGGCAGGCGTTTTGGAATTCGGCACACAGCCGCGGAGCCACGTTGGACGTCACCGAGATGCAGCCGTGCCCGCCATGGGCCATGAAGCCCAGCGCGCTTGCGTCCTCGCCGGAGAGTTGATTGAAGCCCTCCCCCATCGCCGCTCGCTGCTGCGAGACCCGGATCACGTTGGCGGTCGCATCCTTCACGCCGGCAATGTTGTCGAGCTCGAACAGGCGTTTCATTGTCTCGACCGACATGTCGATCACGGACCGTGCCGGAATATTGTAGATGATGATCGGAATGCCGGCCGCGTCGTTGATCGCCTTGAAGTGTTGATAGAGCCCCTCCTGCGTGGGCTTGTTGTAATAGGGCGTCACCACCAGCACCGCATCTGCGCGCGACTTCTCCGCATGCCGGACGAATTCAATTGCCTCTGCCGTGGAGTTGGAACCCGCTCCTGCGATCACCGGAACACGGCCGTTTGCCTGGTCGATGCACCACTCGACGACGCGCCCATGCTCCTCATGCGAGAGCGTCGGGCTTTCTCCGGTCGTGCCCACCGGGACGAGCCCGTTAGTGCCCTCGGCGACCTGCCAATCCACCAGGTCCCGCAGGGCCTTCTCATCGACCGCGCCGTTTGCAAAAGGGGTGACGAGCGCGGTAAACGAGCCTCGAAAGCTCGTCCTGGCGGTCATGATAAGATCCTCTAAATGCTTCGCGCGGGCGGCTGCGAATGAAACCTTGCCGCCTTTTTGCCGCGGTCCGGGTTGATGGTCCGCAGCTTAGCGCTTCATCAATATCCTATCAAATAAGTATTCACAGTGCAGCGAGACACCAGCGGAAAACCACCTTGATCAGTCAGACGCCTACGGGGTTTGTGGCCGGCATCCTTACGGGCTTCGCCGTCGCGCTGGCGACCTATCCCGCAGGCGCGGCCCCGCTGCCAAAGCCGCGGCCCGAGAGCGCGCCCGCGAAAGCTGGTACCCCATCGGGTACGACCGCAGCCGCGCAGCCCGCGGCCCGGCCTGCCCGCCCCTCTCTCGCCGCCAGCGAGGTCACCTCCGCGGCGGACGTCGCGGCCTTGAGGGATGCGGTCGCGGCCGCACGCCGGGGCAGGACGGCCCAAGCCGCCGACCTGCAGAAGACGATCAGTGATCCAGTGGCCCGCAAGCTGGTCGAATGGGCCATCCTGCGCAGCGACGACACCGAAAGCATCGACGTCAGCCGCTACATGGCGTTCATCACCGAAAACCCGAGCTGGCCATCGCTCACCCTGCTGCGGCGCCGTGCCGAGACGACGCTGTGGGCGGACCGACTCGAACCCGCCTTCGTGCGCGCCTTCTTCGGCAAGGAGCGCCCCACCACAACCAAAGGGAAATTCGCACTCGCCCGCGCCCTGCTGCTGCAGGGCGACCGCGCCGGCGCACAAAATTTGGTGCGTGAAGCGTGGCGCTACGACAGCTTCTCGAGCGAGCTCGAAAACCCGGCTCTCGACGTGTTCAGGGATTTGATCACGCCGGCGGATCACAAGGCGCGCATGGATATGCGGCTCTATGCCGAGGACGTCGACGGCGCGCTGCGCGCGGCCAACCGGGCCGGGGGCAATGCTGCGCTGATCGCCAAGGCGCGCATCGCGGTCATCAAGAAGGAAGGAAACACCAAGGCATTGCTTGATGCCGTGCCGCCAGAGGCGCACCGCGATATCGGCTACATTTTCAGCCGTGTCCAGTTCCTCCGCCGCGCCGATCAGATAAGCGAGGCCGCGCAGTGGATTCTGTCGCTGCCATCCGATTACGGACAGGCCCTTGATCCCGACCAGTGGTGGATCGAGCGTCGGCTCGTTGCCCGCAAGCTGCTCGACATCGGCGACGCCAAAACCGCGTACCGGGTAGCGCGGGATGCCGCGATTCCCAGCCGGGACAACTACCGCGCCGAGCATCAGTTCACCGCCGGGTGGATCGCGCTGCGCTTCCTCAACGATCCCGCAACCGCGCTCGCGCATTTCGCCAAGGTGGCGCAGGGGAACAGCAACCCGATCACGCTGGCGCGCGCCGGCTACTGGCAGGGGCGCGCGGCGGAAGCCTTGGGGCGAAGGGAGGACGCGCGCGCGTATTACGAGGCGGGGGCGCGCTATTCCACGGCCTACTATGGACAGCTGGCGCGCGCGCGGCTCGGTCACAAAGACATCGTCCTGCGATCGATACCGTTGCGCTCGCCGCGATCGGTGAAGCGGCGGGCCGTCACAAGGATCCGCGCGCCATGCTGCTCCTCGGCAAGGCGGCGCTCGGGCGCGGGCTTCCGCTCGAGCACTATGCCTTTCCGACCGGGGGGATTCCCGACTACCAGCCCATTGGTCCGCCGATCGAGCCCGCCGTGGTCTACGCCATTGCTCGCCAGGAAAGCACCTTCAACCAAAAAACCGTGTCCAGCGCGCGTGCCATGGGCCTGATGCAGGTCACGCCCGACGCGGGGCGGTACGTGGCCAAGAAGTTCGGCGCGTCCTTCGACGAGAAGCGATTGCTGAGCGATCAGACCTACAACGTGCAGCTGGGCGCGGCCGAGCTCGGCGATCTTTATGCGGGCTACCGCGGCTCGCACATTCTGACCTTCGCCGGCTACAATGCCGGTAAAGGCCGCGTGAAGGAATGGATCGAGAAATACGGTGACCCGCGCGATCCGAAGGTCGATCCGGTCGACTGGGTCGAGCGCATCCCGTTCTCCGAGACGCGCAATTACGTGCAACGCGTCATCGAAAATCTGCAAGTCTATCGGGTGCGCTTCGGCGGCGGCTCCAAGCTCTTGATCGAAGCCGACTTACGCCGTGGTGCGGCGGCGAATTGAGGCCACCGCAGCAGATTGCGTTGTAGCCCGGATGAGCGAAGCGAAATCCGGGGATGAAGCCGCCTGGTGCGACTATCCCGCATTTCGCTCCGCTCATGCGGGGTACGAATGAGAGTCAGCCGTTGACCCGACAAGCATGATGATGAACCCGTTGGCATCGCGGCTGCTGCAGGACGGGCTGGACATGCACCGACGCGGCGCCGTCGCGGATGCGGCCGCGCGCTATTCGCAGATTCTGAAATTCGAGCCGAAGAATGTCGACGCTCTCTGCTTGCTCGGACTGGCCTGCGGCGAGCTCAAGCGTTTCGCGGAAGCCGTCGATCTGTTGCGCAAAGCGGTGAAGCTGGCGCCGAAACACGCGCCTGCTCACAACCTTCTCGGCTCTGCGCTCAAAGAGACCGGTCGCAACGAGGAGGCGCTGGCGAGCTTCAATCGCGCCATCTCTCACCAGCCGGACTTGATGGAGGCCTACGTCAATCGTGCGGAATTGTTGATGGCGTTGAACCGCTGGGCCGAAGCGGTCGAAACCTACGACCGCGCACTTGCCATTCGGCCGAACTTTTTTCAAGGCTGGTGCAACCGCGGCGTCGCGCTCGAGAGGATGGGCCGCCTCGAGGAGGCCATCGCCAGCTACGAGCGCGCGCTCGCGTTACGGGCGGACCTCACCGCGGCGCACGCCAACCGGGGCAATGCATTGGCCGTCCTGGGACGTCACCAGGCCGCGGTCGACAGTTTCGATCGCGCGCTTGCGAACAAACCCGATTTTGCCGAGGTCCATCTCAACCGCGGCAATTCGCTGACGCGGCTCGGCCTGCGCGATGAAGCGCTCGCGAGCTATGATCGCGCGCTCGCGATCCGGCCCGACATGGCGGAAGCGGAGTTCGGCCGCGGCATCGTGTTCAGGGACCAGACCCGCTTCGAGCAGGCGGTGATGTGCTTCGATCGGGCGATCGAACTCAACCGCAACGAGGCCGTGCGCGGACTGTTTCACGCCCATCGCGCCGAGGCGCTCAATCAGCTGGGCCGCTTCACCGAGGCCCTGGCGGATGTGAAATACTGCAGCGAGGTCGCTCCGGATGACGACCAAGTTCTGTTTGCGATCTCACTGGTCGAGTTGCTCCACGGCCGCTGGCTGGGAGCTTGGCCGAAATACGAGCGGCGCATCGCACTCAAGGTCGGAATTCCGGAAAACTTTTCTCCTCCCCGATGGCCAACCTGGCGCGGCGAAAGCTTGCGAGACAAATTGCTCGTTCTCAGAGGAGAACAGGGGCTTGGCGACCATCTTCTGTTTTCCTGCTTCGGCGCTCATCTCGCCAAGCTGGGATATCGGGTCGCGCTATGGACCAAGCCGAGCTTGGAACCGCTGCTGAGCACGGTGCCCGGCGTGGAACGCGTCGTGTCCGACATCGCGGTCTTGGAGGGCTCGACCGACATCCGCTGGACCTCGATGATGAGCGTGCCTGGCATTCTGGGCACGACACCCGAAACCGTACCCCGGAACGGATCCTTTTTGGTGGCCGAGGCCGGCCGCGTAGCCGCCTGGAGAGAACGTCTCGGCACGCATGGTTTCAAAATCGGGATCGCCTGGCAGAACGCCGGCGCCTCCCATGTGGACAAGCTTCGATCGATCCCGCTGGGCGAATTCGCCGCACTGTGCGAAATCCCTGGCGTGCGCCTCATCTCGCTGCAAAAGGGGACAGGCGTCGAAGAGATCGCAGCAGTCGAGTTCGGCGACCGGATCGAGACCTTGGGCGATAGCTTCGATGCGAGCGGCGGCGCCTTTCTCGACACCGCCGCGGTGATGATGAATCTCGACCTGGTCGTAACCCCCTGCAATGCGATTGCCCACCTCGCGGGCGCGCTGGGGCGCCCGACGTTTGTGGCGCTCATGCACGTCCCGGAATGGCGTTGGCTGCTCGATCGCGACGACAGCCCTTGGTACCCCACGGCGCGGCTGTTTCGTCAGTCGAGCGCGCGCCAGTGGCACGGTGTTTTTGTCCGTATTGCAGATGCGGTACGCGCGCACGCATCTCAGCCCAATTGAAACCAAGCTTGTAGACTGAATGGAACGCAGCGCGACCCGGGCATCTTGCCGCGCGGCCAGAGCCCCCACACGGCGGCCCCATCGCACGTCCTTAGGGCATTTCACGCCCCTGTTCGCGGGCTATGGACGCGCGTGAACGCACTTAACTAAAACGGTTATCTCAAGTCCAAGTTCGCCGTGTATAGATCAATAAGCCCGCGTATCATGATGTTAAAGGGAACGGTGATACGATCCTCGGATTCGTCGGCCGTACCCTGTTCGACGGCATGCGGAATGTGACTGGGCCAGATCAACATGCGCCCTTTCTCCGCTGGCATGACGAAAAAGTCCGAGTTGAGATCGTTCTTCTGCAGATATCTTGGCTCAAGATTTTTCGTGAACCGGCGCGGTGAAGCGAACGATGTGGGACCGCAGTTCTTCGGCGTTTTGATATAGACGAGTCCGCTCAGCAAGCAGTTCGGATGAACATGAACCGGTTGAAAGTGATTCGGATGAGTGATGTTCGCCTACATGTCGGTGATGTAGTGCGAGTCGCGTTTGATGGCGTAGGCGTCTAGAATCTTTCCGGATTCTATCATGATCACGTCAACCAACTCTTTCATCCCCGGTAGAGTGTGAAGATTGTCCTCGGTCATCAAGACACGGCTCGCCCCTTCCGGCGCGGAGTTGCCCTTTCCGGATTTTGCAAATCCCGAACGATTTTCTCGACGCGGTCGCATACGCTGATGTCCGACAGCACTCCGGTAAACAATGGAGTTGGGAACAGCATGATGACCTGTTTTTTCGTCAGTTCAAGCGCTTTAGGCGCGGCAGCAGTGTGAAGCATCGAAGTTCAAACCCGCATCTGGCCCATGGTCGAGCCCCAAAATGGATCGCTGCACTCGTCAACGAGCCCTCTTAGAATCGATGGCCTAGCCTAAAATGTCAACAAGGCCGACACTGGATTAATCCGATTAATAGCGGCTTTGCTTCAGGCTGTGAGGTCCCCCTTATAGGTTGTCGGCGCCTTCGCGCTCCGCGCGAACCATTCGAACTACGATCTCAGGCAATTTGACAGTTGGGCGCCACTTGAGCACCTGTGCTGCCTTTGAAGGATCGCCGAGCGAGCACATGATCTCGCTTGATCGTACAAGGGAAGAATCATGATCAACGTGATCTCGCCAATTGAGCCCGACTGCGGCGAACGCGGTCGCTACGAATTCCTCGAGCGAGTGGGCGGTGCCCGAAGCGACGACGAAGTCGTCGGGCTGCTCGTACTGAAGCATGCTCCACATGACCTCGACGTAATCGGGAGCCCAGCCCCAATCGCGACGGATCGAGAGGTCGCCGAGAGCAAGCCGCTCTGGGCTGCCCGCGGCGATCCTGGCCGCTGCCGCGGTAATCTTGCGGGTCACGAAGCGACTTGCCCGAAGCGGCGATTCGTGATTGAAGAGAAGCCCCGAGCAGGCAAAGAGTCCGTACGACTCACGATAGTTCGCCACCAACGAGATGGCTGCCGCCTTGGCCACACCGTAAGGACTTTTAGGCCGGAAAGCCGTCTGTTCATTTGCCGCGCGCATTCCGGTGTCGCCAAAACACTCGGAAGAACCGGCATTGTAAAAACGGACTCTCCCCCGCAAACGCCGCAGCGTCTCAAGAATATTGAGCGTGCCGAGGGTTATGCCTGCCAAAGTCTCCGCAGGCTGCGTGAAGGAAAGGGAAACCGAGGACTGGCCCGAGAGATTGTAAATCTCATCCGGTGCGACACCCTCGATCACCTGGGCCACTGACTGGAAGTCCACTGGCGACATGGAATGGAGCGTGACCTTGTCGCAGATGCCGAGCGCGATGAGGCCGCCCAACCGCGCAAGCGCTGCGTCGCGCGAGGTGCCGTGGACGACATAGCCTTTGCCGAGGAGAAAGCGCGCGAGATAGGCGCCGTCCTGCCCGGTTATGCCGGCGATGAGGGCCACCTTGCCCGGCGATCCGGTTATCATGACGGCACGCGGCACATGGCTGTTTATTTACTATTGGAATTGTCTGCACCGCAATCCACTCGAACACACTCCGCCGACCCATTGTACCACGCTATTTGAATCGCAGGCGCGGGCCGTCCGACCGGTCAGGGCTCAGTTTGATTAGCGCACAGGCTCAAGACGAACCTTATCCTTCTCGCCCACAATGAACTCCAGAAACCGAAGGCTTTCCGTGTGGCTCGGATTCCAGTGGGTGTGAGTTGTGCCGGCCGGGGTGAATAAGCTGTCGCCTGCCTTCAACTCGACCGGGGCCTTACCTTCTTCCTGCCAAACGCCCGTTCCTGAGACGATATGGAAGGTAATCGCTGCTGGATGATAGTGGCGCGGATTAATCGCGCGTGGTGCGTACTCCGTGTCCCAAACAATCACCTCCTGCCCGGTCATTCCGGCGAGATCGCTTCTCAGCAAGCTCTTATGTGCGATGCCCAACTTACCGTGGGTCGCATCCGGCATGTCCGGATGCGACGGTTGAATCGTGATTTGATCTGTTTGACCTGGGCTTTCAGCGATGAGACTTAAGGCAGCCACTGACGCCATGGCGAAGCAAAGAGCGGCCGTCTTATGATTCAATGGATTTCTCCGCACGCTGATCAAACTGAGACACGACGGGCTCACTTGTCGCGGGGTGAGCTACCAAAGGCTTGCTCTTGCAGGAGCGTGGCGGCACGAGTCGGCGAGACTGGCAGCAGCGTCCGGACGCCCGACACTTCCGCTAGACGGGCGATCCGCGGTATGGCCGGTGATCACATAATCGACCGTGTCCTTATCGCCCGCCCCCGCCGAAGTAGCCACTTGCATCGCGAAGAAGCTGCGCCCGAATGGACGGATCGGGATCTGCGCCCATAACGATCGCTCCAGGCTGCCCGCAGGGGGTCCAACACACAATATTAGCTTTCGGCGTATTGTGCGGCATGACCGTTATGCTCGGCGTCGGGTTCGGGTATCCCCCATTCACATACGTGGGTTGCCTGTTCGCCTTTCGAGCATCGGCAGACGAAGAGACGGAGATGCCGAGAGCGCACACAAACACTCCAAGCATGACAGCTGTCATCTTATTGCTGGCAATGACCATGGAATTCTCCATCGTTGCTGTCCGCGCCGGGAAACTATGGCGCCTGTTGCCGGCGAGGCCAGCCGAGACCCATGTATCACACTGGAGCTAACCCGGAACTGGCGAAAATATTCCTTGGAGCTCGCTGCGCAGGCGCTCGATGACGCTGTCCCAATCGCCCAGCGAAGGCTGCCGCAACAACCGGGCCGTGGTATACCACTGGCTGCTCTCGCCCGCGAACGTCCAACGCCAGTCGGGCGAGAACGGGACAAGGATCCAGACCGGCCGGCCCATCGCACCCGCGAGATGCGCAACCGAGGTATCGACGGTAATGACGAGATCGACGAGGGCAAGCACGGCGGCTGTATCGGCGAAATCGTCGAGCTCCGTACCGATCTGCGCCACGCGCGGTTCGGCTGCCAGCAATTCGGCGTCTCCGCCGCGTAAGTCGCGCTGAACGGCGAGGAAGCGCACCGAGCCTGCCGACCAGAGCGGAGCGAGGTCGGACAGCGGGATCGACCGATTGCGATCGTTCATGTGCTGGACGTTTCCGGACCAAGCAACCGCCACCCGGGGGCGGCCGAGCGTCTCGAGACGCGAACGCCACTTGGCAATGCGCGCGTCATCTGCCCTCAGATATGGCACTTCGGCCGGGATGGTCGTGGGCTCGGTCTTAAGCGCCAGGGGAAGGCTCCCCAAAGGGCAATGGACGTCGAAGGCAGGAAGCCGCTCCCCACGCGCCACAACAGCGCACACGCCGTCGATCTGGCCCAGCAGCGCCTTGAGCTGCGGCTGCACCTCCAGCACGATCTTGGCGCCAGTCCTCACCAGCAGCCGAACGTAGCGCGCGAACTGGACCGTATCGCCCAATCCTTGCTCGGCGTGCAGCAGAATCGTCCGCCCTCGCAGCGGATATTCTCCGAGCCAGAGCGGACGGCCGCGGCCCTGCGCCGGCATGCCCGTTCGCCGCCATCTCCATTCGTATTCCTCAAAGCCGCGCCGAAAGTCCCCGACGGTCAAGAGCGCCAACGCCTGGTTGAAATGCGCGTCGGCGTAGTCCTTTTGTAATTCGAGCGCCTTGGAATAACTCGTCAACGCCTCATCAAAGCGATTGAGCGCCTGCAGCGCGAGCCCGCGATTGTTCCACGCCTTTACGTGATCGGGAGCGATTGATAGGGCGCGATCGTAGGCCGCCACAGCCTCGACGTAACGACCCAGACTGAATAGGCTTATCCCGTAGTTGTAGTGCGCCGCCGGGTTGGCGGGCGAGATGGCGAATGCCGCCTCAAAGTCGGCAACCGCCTCCTGATGACGCTCGAGGGCGGCCAAGGCGAGACCGCGGTTGAGCCTCGCTTGCGCATGGCGAGGGATCAACGCCAACACCTCGTCGAATGCCGCAAGCGCGTCCTGCGCACGCCCCAGCGCCAGCAGCGCGTTGCCGCGGTGGAGCAGCGCGTCGACATCGCCGGGCTTCAATGCCAGAGCTTTGTCGAAACTCTCGAGCGCCTCCTGGTCCCGCTTGAGCGCGTGCAGCACGATCCCGAGATTGACCCACGCGTCTGCCGCGCGAGGATTTATTTTGAGCGCCGCGGTGATGAGCCGGTAGGCTTCTCCGGCCTGTCCGCGCTGCGCTTTGACGGTACCGAGGAGATTGAGGGCGTCGAATTGATCGGGGACGGCCTTGAGCACACGGGTGTAGATCTTCTCCGCCTCGCGCAGCCGCCCCTGCTGCTGCAGCGTCACGGCCTCGCGTAGCATCTGTCCGAAGTCCGGGCCGCGATGCGACGCCGTCATCGTCGTTTCATGTGCGGAGCCAAGTCCAATGTCGTCATGCCCGCGCTTGTCGCGGGCATCCACGTCTTTACCGCCTCGTGGCATGAAGAAGACGTGGATGGCACCGGAACTCGGGCTTGCCCGAGTTCCGCACTATTAGGTACCGCAAGTCGGGTGAACCCGACTTGCGGTGACAAGCCCGGCCATAACGACAGTCTTCGCTCAACGTCGTGCGGACCCATCAATAATAATATCGCTTCCGCTTGCCCCTGGGGGGAGCGGCCTCGGGCCCGCGGTAGTACGGGTTTGGGCTGCAAAATCCGCGGTTACCGGCAATCACCTCCGGGATGCACTGTTCGAGGGTTCGCATGCTGCAATTGTAAACAAATGTCCCGCTGCCCCTATTCGTGCCGGCGCACCATGGACCTTGGTAAGCTTGGCTCGGGCGAACGTCGAGCAGCAGTGCCGCTGCCACCGCCACCATGATGAGTATGAATTGCATGGATCATCTCCCGCCTATACCGATGCCTGCCGGCCGGTGTCTCGCATGTCCCAAGTATCGCAAGTAATCGTCGCCCAATGCAATTGATGTGGCCAGCCCAGCAAAGCGCAAGGCAACGAATGTCGCAGACCGATAACGATGGCGCCGAGACTGGCATGGCTGCCGGCAGGAGCCTTTTCGTGACGGCGCAGGACGGGCTGCGATTGCACGTTCGCGCCTACGGCGCGCGCGCATCCGCCGCGCTGCCGGTCGTCTGCCTGCCCGGCTTGGCACGCACCGCCGCCGATTTCGAAAGTCTCGCCGCCATCCTGTCGAGCGATCGCCAGGTTCTCGCCGTCGACTATCGCGGCCGGGGCAAATCGGACTACGACCACAATCCGGCGAACTACAACCTGCAGGTCGAGCTTGCCGATTTGCTCGCGGTGCTTACCGCCTTCGGCATCGGCCCGGCGGTATTCATCGGAACATCGCGTGGGGGCATCTTGACGATGCTGCTCGCTGTGGCCCGCCCTACCGCGATCGCCGGCTGCGTGCTCAACGACATCGGCCCCGTGATCGAGCTCGGCGGCGTGATGCGAATCAAGAGCTACGTCGGCAAGCTGCCGCAGCCGGCAAGCTTTCGTGAGGCAGCCGATGTGCTGCAGCAGCGCTTCGGCAGCCATTTCCCCAAATGGAGCGATGCCGACTGGCTCGCCTTCGCGCACCGGACGTTCAAAGAGGCGAACGGGCGCATCGTAGCGGATTACGACGCCAAGCTCGCGACGATTCTCGACGGGATCACTCCCGAGCGCCCGCTGCCGCCGCTCTGGAAGGAATTCGACGCCCTCGCCCGCCTCCCGGTCATGGTGGTGCGCGGCACCAACTCGGATATCCTCTCGGCGGCAACAGTTGAGGCCATGTGCGCGCGCCGTCGCAGCCTGGACGTGGTCGAGGTGGCGGACGAGGGCCATGCGCCGCGGCTTACCGACCCGCAAACCGCCGGCCGAATCGCTGCGTTCATCGCATTGTGTGACGCCGCGGCGAGCTCGCCCTAGGTAATAGAATGACGCGCCCGTCACGTTAGATGACCACATCGCGACTACGATATTGATGACGTAACGTATCCATGCTACTAATCGCCCATTGAGGCGGGCGTCGCGCGGCGTGCGGCACGGAAGGCGGTAGCGCGGTGTATTTCGGCCAAACCAACCCACCGGCTCGCGTTCCCGTCGTCCTCGCCGAAAGTCAAGGACTCATTGATCGCGACCGGTGTCATGGATCCGGGCTCTCACTGCACTTGGACGACAATCGCGGTGGCGGGAGGGACTAACCTGAGGTTGTGGGAAATGATCGCCGGCTTCGTTCCATTGTTTCCGGCCTGTTCTTTACAATGAGCCGAGTATTGCCCTAATTCGGGAGCATCTGTCCTTATTTGGACCGCGCGGGGTGCTGTCGCGATTTGTGTTGGAATTGGGTGACGCGATCTCCGGCATTTCGAGAGTACCGAGTCAGGCCGCGAGGTCAATTGGCTGACCGATGGATGTTTTGGCAAGTGTCCGCCAACCGTCAACCTTTCGCATGTTGATCTGGCCGGAAGCGAGCAACGCCCAAAACAGCATCGCGGCTGTCTCAGCTGATGGCAGCACCGTCTGCGTCTTGATCCGTCGCTTGAACTCTTCGTGCAGACGCTCGA
>WNGA01014469.1_pt1 | contig 15883 bp, 15 predicted proteins | sample 5400061 | NCBI WGS metagenome assembly WNGA01 (sample SAMN13153366, study PRJNA577476) | soil metagenome | isolation source: 100 cm soil or saprolite under grassland replicate 2 | place: USA:California | collected 2016-06-15
GAGTTTCCGAACGGCCGGCTTCAACCGTATGTCACCATCGGACCGGCGATCTTTGTCGCTCATGCGGAAGACAGCAGGAACTTTGAGCCGTCCAACCAGTCTGACACCGATGCCTCGGCCGGCGTGAAAGTGGGTGCGGGCGTCGCGTGGCAGTTCACCAAGAACATTGCCATGTTCGGCGAATATCGGTACACCCACTTTAGCCCGGAGTTCACGTTCAGGGACGACGTCCGCGGGAACGCCAAACTGAGTACGGATGTCAACACTCACTACCTACTCGTGGGGGTCTCCTTCCGCTTCTAAGGCAGCACGGCACACCTTCGCTTGTCGGTCGCCCAGACCGTGGAGGGACGTGACGGCCTCAGTGAGCAGCGAGAGGCGTTTCACGTCGCTCCCAGCCGCACGCCCGGGCGTAACCCCGCGCTCTTGGCAAACGCCCCCGCGTTGGCTTTCTGACCACCCTCGGGCCGCACGCGGGTCACCTGGATCTGGCCGCCGGTCGCAGCGATCGTCAACCCCGCGTCATCGACGGCGATCACTTCTCCGGGCCGACCGGGCGTGGCGCCCGCGAGCTTCTTGGCGTCGAGGAGCTGCACGGTCGTTCCCTCATGCGTGGTCCACGCACCCGGTTGTGGATCCGCACCGCGGATGAGGTTCCAGATGGCCTGGATGGGCTTCTGCCAGTCGATCTGGACGTGTTCCTTCTTGCACCACCCTTCGTACGTCGCCTGGGATTCGTCCTGAACGATTCTCGGCGCCGTGCCGGCGCGCACCAGGTCCACGGCCTCGAGCAGCGCCGCGACCCCGAGCGGATAGAGCCGCTCGAAGTAGAGGCTGCCCAGGGTGTCGCTGTCCCGGATCTCGACGTCCTTCTGCAGCAAGATCGGCCCCGTATCCAGACCCTGGTCGGGCCAGAAGATGCTCAGCCCGGTCCGCGTCTCGCCCATCATGATCGGCCAGTTGATGGAGCTGGGGCCGCGGTGGCGAGGGAGCAGAGAGGGATGGTACTGGATGGTGCCGCGCGTGGGCTGATTCAGCACCTCCTCGGGCACGATGAGTGTGACGTAGGCCATCACGCAGAGATCCGCCTTGAGTCGCGCGAATTCCTCCCACACCTCTGGCTTGTTGCGAAAGGATCGCGGCTGATAGACCGGGAGGCCACGGGCGAGCGCGGCCTCCTTCAGGGGATCGACTCGCCCTCCTCCTTGGGCCGGCTCAGGGGCACAATAGACGCCGACGACGTTTTCCCCGCGCTCCAGTAGGGCGTCCAGCACGCTCTTGCCGAACGCCTGCTGTCCATGGACAACGATGCGCATGATGTCATCCTCCGAGAGCGTAGGTAGAGAGAATACCTCGCCGAGCGAGATCGTCGGGAAGTCGAGTGGCAACCCGCCGGCGGCGAGCACGCCGCGCTTCACCGCCTCGATCAGCTCCGGGAAATGGCGGTGGCAGTTGTTGAAGCCGCTTGCCGACTGCGTGATGCCGATCATCAGCCGCGCCATGGCGCAGGTAGCGGGCGAAGTCCGCGTCACCGTAGTTGGTGAGGCCGCGAGCGAGACCGTGCGGGCCGTCCGGCGCCGTCATATCGATGCGATGCTACCCTATGTCGCGTCTGGTTTCTGGAACGCTTGGTGACCCAGAGCCAGCTATCCCTCCAACCCTCCGTCAATCCCTGGAGGACAAGTCGCCGGAAGGTCGGCTCGAAGTCGAACGCGATGTGCTGTGGACGCACGTCCGTCGCGGTGATGAAGTCGCATGCCTCACACGGGGAAGCCCCGGGCCATCAGAGCGATCGTCGCGCCGGTCAGATCTCGTCGAGCAAGTCGCCAGCGGCTGAAGTCGAGAGGGGTCGAGCTGATATCCGCCAGCGCGACAGCGTAGCCGTGGCCGCCGAACAGGATGGCGCCGATCTCCGCCCGCAAGCGCACCGAGCAGGCCGGCGCCGGTGACAAGAGCGTGCCCTGGTCGGGCGCGCACGCCCCATTGGGGGCGACCATGCCCCAGCCTGGATACTCCGTCGAGGGCCGATGCAGATGGAACGTATGAAGATCGTGGACACCACGGGCATGGCTGACTCCTTGCACGCGTATCGCGACCGGGAGAGCAGCCATGAAACGGCGTCGTACCGTCGCCCGGAAGACCGTCCCAATCGCTGCGGCGAGAAGGCTCCGCGCGACCATCAAGACCAAGCAAGCACAACTTGGCCGACTCATCGACGAGCTCAACAAAGCGCGTGCACTCCTGTCATCCAAGGCACGGAGGCGCCGGCGCACGTAACCTCGAGCGATGCCGGCCCATCTGATTCGGGAAGGTTTGCGTGCGCCGTCACGAACCGCTTGACGTGGCGCTTCACCGTGGCGGTTCGGCTACAATCGGTCCCACGATGGTAGGGGGTGACCTTCTCTCGCTCGTCAAGGCGAAGCAGGCTCAGCTTGCCAAGCTGCATGCCGAGCTGGAAGAGGCCCAGGCTCTCCTCGCCACGGTCCTCAACGAAGCGGCACCATCATCCGGCACGAGCGACGCCCGCCGCCGTCGTGCGCGCCGGCGCAGCACCAAGATGCTCGAGCACAGTCCGACGGCTCGCGATGCGGCTAAGGCCCTCCGCGCGGCCGGCCGCCCGCTTCACGCGACGACCATCGCGAAGATCATGAAGCGGAATGGTCGCACCGTGGCGCTCGGAACGTTGGTCAGCACCTTGTCGCGATGGGTGAAGAGCCGGTCGGTATTTTACCGAGAGCGCCCCAACGTGTTCGGCCTCATCACACTGCGCCAGCGTTCAGGGAGTCCGCGACGCGCGGCGAAAACCTAGATTCCAGCGGCGCGCCCGCCTACGTCCTCCGCTCGCCTCGGCCTTCCTGGCAGTCGTCGAGCGCGCTCAGGCGACGCTACGCGACGCGGAGAAGGACAGTCGAGCGCGTCGCGCCGTGACCAGTCGTGTAACGTGATAGAGTCACTGAGCAAACCGTGCGGAGGGGTGGCCGAGCCCGGTCGAAGGCGTCCGACTCGAAATCGGATAGGGGCCCAGAAGGTCCCTCGGGGGTTCAAATCCTCTCCCCTCCGCCAATTTTGCTCGATGCATGGAGGGGTGACCGAGCGGCCGAAGGTGCGGCACTGGAAATGCCGTGCACGGGTAACCCCTGTGCCCCGGGTTCGAATCCCGGCCCCTCCGCCAGAATTTTCAGCTTGGCCGTGCTAGACGGGGAGTTAGCGGTGCCCTGTAACCCGCAATCCGCTTCAGCGGGGTCGAATTCCCTCTCGAGGGCGGACCGTGTTGAGTGAGCTTCACGGGGCGGCGTTGAAGGTTGGGCCCCACGCAACGGGAATCGTCGAACCCCGCCAGGCCCGGAAGGGAGCAACGGTAAGGCGACCCTCTCGTGTGCCGTGGGAGTACCTGACTGGAGCAGGCTCCGGGGAGAGATCGCAGGACGGGACGTTCGAAGGAGGGTGCACGGCCATTGTATCGGAGCGTGAGTCCGGCTTGGACCGAGGGTGGCGAGTGACAGGCACAGGTGGCTTCGCTCGTCGAGTCAACCCATGAGCTATCAGGTCTTGGCGAGGAAATGGCGGCCGCAGACGTTCGAGGCGGTCGTCGGCCAGGACGCAATCACGCGGACGCTCCGGAACGCGCTCGCTTCGGGGCGGATCGCCCACGCGTATCTCTTCGCCGGCCCGCGAGGCATCGGCAAGACGACCACGGCGCGCCTGCTCGCGCGCGCGCTGCTCTGTGCCGAGCGGACGGGCCCCGAGCCCTGCGGCAAGTGCGCGGTGTGCGTCGAGGGCCTGGCCGGGACGCTCGTGGACGTGATCGAGATCGACGGGGCGTCCAACCGGGGCATCGAGGAGATCCGGACGCTCCGCGAGAACGTGAAGTACACGCCGGCGCGCGGGCGCTACAAGGTCTACATCATCGACGAGGTCCACCAGCTGACCGAGGCCGCCTTCAACGCGTTGCTGAAGACCCTGGAAGAGCCCCCGCCGCACATCGTTTTCGTGCTCGCCACAACCGACCCCCGCGAGATTCCGGCGACCGTGCTCTCGCGGGTGCAGCGCTTCGACTTCCGTCCGATCGCGCCCGAGACGCTCCGGACGTCGCTCGAGCACATCCTGACCCAGGAGAAGATCCCGTTCGAACCGGCGGCGCTACCGGTCATCGTGCGGGCCGCGGAGGGCTCGCTCCGCGACGCGCTCTCGCTGCTCGACACGGCGATCGCCTACGGCGATGGCCGGCTCGCGGCGGAGACCACCGCGAAGCTGCTGGGCGCGTCGGCGCCGGTGGCAGTGCGCGCCTTCGCAGCGGCGGTGGTCGGACACGACACGGCGGCGGCGCTCGAGGCGATCGACCGCGCGGCGCGCGATGGCGAGGATCTCCTGGCATTCACGCGCGACGTCATCGAGCTGCTGCGCCTGACGCTCGTGCTGAAGGCCGCGCCGAACGCGAAGCCCGCCGACCTCACCCACACCGAGGGCAATGAGCTGCGCAAGCTCGGGGAGACGGCGAGCCTCGACGAGCTCCTCTACGTGCTCCGCGCCTTCCTCGAGGCCGACGCGCTCCTGCGCGAGTCGCCGCACCCGCGCGTCGAGCTGGAGATCGCGACCGTGCGCGCCACCCGGCGGCCGGTGCCCCAGACGCTCGACGACCTGTTGCGACGCGTCGACGAGGCGCAGCGGGAGATACGGCAGCACGCGCTGGCGACGCCGGCGCCGACCCCGGCGGTCGCGCAGACGAGCCTCCTGCCGGGCACGGAGTCCGCAGCGCCGCGCGCGGAGCCACGGCGGCCCACGGCGCCGATGTCCGGCGGGGTGCCGCCAGCGCCGCGTCCGGCTTCGCCGGCGCCGGCGCCCGCCCCGGCACACGTCCCGTCATCCGCGCCGGCGCCGCCCGCGGTTGCGGCGGCCGGCGCGGCTCTGGTCGCCGACACGGATCTGACGACGGCCTGGGAGCGGGTCGTGGACGAAGTGATGAAGACGAGGCCGACGCTCGCGGCCGTGCTGACGCAGGCGCGGCCGAGCGGCGTGAGCGATCGCGAGCTGACGATCGTCCTGCTCGGGAACCACTTCCACCGTGAGATGCTTGCGGACGCCGCGAACCGCGAGCTCGTCGTGCAGGCGGTGCGGCGCTGTGTGGCCGGAGCCGAGCGGGTCAACGTGGTGTCGGGCGGCGAGAGCACCGGCGCCATCGCGACGCATCCCGCGGTGCAGGCAGCGATCGCCGAATTTCAAGGCGAGGTGGTCGCGGTGCGGCCGCGCCTGCCGGAAGGAGAAGGCCAGTGAAGGGGTTCGGGAACATGATGAAGGAAGCCCAGAAGCTGCAGGCGCAGATGGCGGCCCTGCAGGAAGAGGTCGGAAAGAAGAAGGTGGAGGCCACCGCCGGTGGCGGCATGGTGACGGTCGAGGCGAACGGCAAGCAGGAGCTCATCGCGATCAAGATCGATCCCGAGGTCGTCAACAGGGACGACGTTCAGATGCTCGAGGACCTGGTGCTGGCCGCGTGCAACGAGGCGCTCAGGAAATCGCGCGAGCTCGTCCAGCAGGAGCTCGGCAAGCTGACCGGCGGTCTCAAGATCCCCGGTCTCGGCATGTAGGGCCGGGCCTCGTTGGCGTATTACCCCGAGCCGGTCGCCCGGCTGATCGAAGCCTTCCAGCGCCTTCCCGGCATCGGGCCCAAGACGGCCCAGCGGCTGACGTTCTTTCTGCTCAAGCGCCCGGTCGCCGAAGTCCGTGAGCTGTCCGAGTCGCTCATCGCCGTGAAGGAGCGCATCGTCTACTGTGGGACCTGCTTCAACGTCACCGAGCAGAACCCCTGCCGCATCTGCGCAGACCCTGCGCGCGACGGGCGCCTCCTGTGCGTCGTCGAGGAGCCGAACGATCTCCTCGCGATGGAGCGCACGGGCGAGTATCGTGGCCGCTATCACGTGCTCCTGGGCGCGCTCTCACCGCTCGACGGTATTGGCCCGGATGACCTGAAGGTGCGGGAGTTACTGGCGCGGCTCGAGGCGAGTGCGCCCGGCGAGGTCATCCTGGCCACCAACCCGAATGTGGAAGGCGAAGCGACGGCGCTGTATCTGGCGAAGCTGCTACGCCCGCTCGGCGTGCGTATCACGCGGATCGCGCGCGGCCTTCCCGTCGGCGGCGATCTCGAATACGCCGACCAGGTGACCCTCTCGAAGGCCCTCGAGGGAAGACGCGAGATCAGCTAGGAAAAAACCGGCCCGGGCCATGAGACCCGGGCCGGCGCCCGCGCATCGCACGGGCTCGAACCGCGTTCTGCAACGCGACCCGTTCGACCTTGGTCGGGTCGATGATGCCGGCCTGCAACATGTCGACGTACTCCATGCTCTCAGCATCGTAACCGCGGTTCGGGACCGTCTCGCTCTTCACCTTCTCGACGATCACGCTGCCCTCGGCGCCCGCATTCTCGACGATCTGGCGGATGGGCTCCTCGAGCGCCCGCTTGACGATCATGGCGCCGACCTTCTCGTCGCCCGAGAGCTTGAGGCCGTCGATCGCCTTCGCGGTTCTCAGCAGCGCCACGCCGCCGCCGGGCACGATGCCCTCCTCGACGGCCGCGCGGGTCGCGTTGAGCGCGTCCTCGACGCGCGCCTTCTTCTCCTTCATCGCCGTCTCGGTGGCCGCCCCGACCTTGATCACCGCCACGCCGCCGGCCAGCTTCGCCAGCCGCTCCTGCAGCTTCTCGCGGTCGTAGTCGGAGGTCGTCTCCTCGATCTGGGCGCGGATCTGCTTGATGCGGCCCTCGATCTCTTTCGTCTTGCCGGCGCCCTCGACGAGGGTCGTGTTGTCCTTGTCGATGACCACTTTCTTGGCGCGTCCCAGATCGTTGAGCTTGATGTTTTCCAGCTTGATGCCGAGATCCTCGGTGATGGCCTTGCCGCCCGTCAGCACGGAGATGTCCTCGAGCATAGCCTTGCGGCGGTCGCCGAAGCCCGGCGCCTTCACCGCGACCGTGTGCAGCGTGCCGCGCAGCTTGTTGACCACGAGCGTGGCCAGCGCCTCGCCCTCCACCTCTTCGGCGATGATGAGCAGGGGCTTCCCCGCGCGGGCGACCTGCTCGAGGAGCGGGAGCATGTCCTTCATCACGCTGATCTTCTTCTCGTGGATCAGCACGAGCGCGTCTTCCAGCACGACTTCCATGCGCTCGGGGTCGGTGACGAAGTAGGGCGAGAGGTAGCCGCGGTCGAACTGCATGCCCTCGACCACGTCCAGCACCGTGTCCGCCGACTTCGACTCCTCGACCGTGATGACGCCGTCCTTGCCCACCTTCTCCATCGCCTCGGCGATCAGGCTGCCGATCGTCTTGTCGTTGTTCGATGCGATCGTCGCGACCTGGGTGATCTCCTTCTTGTCCTTGGTGGACTTGGAGAGCTTCTTCAGCTCGTCGGTCACGGCCTCCACGGCCGCCTCGATGCCGCGCTTGAGCCCCATCGGGTTGGCGCCCGCGGTGACGTTGCGGAGGCCCTCACGGAAGATCGCCTGCGCCAGCACGGTCGCGGTGGTGGTGCCGTCGCCGGCGATGTCCGAGGTCTTGGACGCGACTTCCTTCAGCATCTGCGCGCCCATGTCCTCGTAGGGATCCTTCAGCTCGATCTCCTTGGCGACGGTGACGCCGTCCTTGGTGATCGTGGGGCTGCCGAACTTTTTGTCGATGACGACGTTGCGGCCCTTCGGGCCCAGCGTCGCCTTCACGGCCTCGGCCATGATGTTGACACCCTTGAGCAGCGCGCTCCGGGCCTCCTCGTCGAACTTGAGCTGCTTCGGCATGGATCACGTTCCTCCTTACTCGAGAATGGCGAGGACGTCTTCCTCGCGCAGGATGAGATACTCCTTGTCGTCGATCTTGACCTCGGAGCCCGAGTACTTCCCGAACAGGATCTTGTCGCCGGCCTTCACGTCGAGGGGAATCTTCTTGCCGTCGTCGCCGACCTTACCGTTGCCGACGGCGATCACTTTGGCTTCTTGCGGCTTCTCCTTGGCGGTATCGGGAATGATGATCCCACCCTTCTTGACCTCTTTCTCCTCGAGCCGCTCGACGAGGATGCGGTCATGCAGCGGACGAATCTTCATGGTGTCTCTGCCTCCTTCGTGCTTTGTTGATGTTGCGCCGGTCTTCCTGGCGGTGGGCTTGACCATCCCCAAATCCCCAGAGAGCCAGTTAGCACTCAAACCAAGCGAGTGCTAATATTAGCCGCGGCTCCGGGAAGGATCAAGCGGAAAATCCGGAAGGGGAATCATGGGAAAAAGTCTTTTAGTTTCAAACGTTTTGCCCCGAGAGGCGTTGATGCTGATCCCCAGCGAAGTTTCCGTCGACTACAACGAGAGCCTGGCCGTCCTTTCAAAACCGGAGCTGATCGCCCGCCTGGGGGGCAAGGATGGCCTCATCTGTCACATCATCAGCTCGATCGACGACGAGGTCCTGGCGGCAGCGCCGACCGTGAAGGTCGTCGCCAATGTGGCCGTCGGCTACAACAACATCGACGTCGCCGCCGCCCACCGCCGGGGAGTCGTCGTCACCAACACTCCGGACGTGCTCACCGAGACGACGGCGGACTTCGCTTGGGCGCTCCTGATGGCGACCGCGCGGCGCGTCGTCGAGGCTGACCGATTCGCACGCTCGGGCCAGTGGCACCGCTGGCAGTGGGACCTGCTCTGGGGCGCGGACGTCTACGGAAAGACTCTGGGTCTCGTCGGATTCGGACGGATCGGTCGGGCCGTCGCGCGACGCGCGCTCGGCTTCAACATGCGCGTCCTCTACCAGGACTCCGTGCAGGCGGACGCGACCGTCGAGCGCGAACTGAGCGTCTCCCGCCAGGAGCTGGAGGCCGTGCTGCGGGAAGCCGACTTCGTCAGCCTCCATACGCCGTTCCTGCCGGAGACCCGTCACCTGATGAACGAGCGCACTCTGCGTCTCATGAAGAAGTCGGCGATCCTTGTGAACGCCTCTCGCGGACCGGTCGTCGACGAGGCCGCGCTCGTTCGGGCCCTTCAGGAGGGCTGGATCGCCGGTGCGGGACTCGACGTGTTCGAGGAGGAACCGAAGATCCATCCTGGCCTCATCCCCCTGACGAATGTCGTGCTGGCGCCGCACATCGCGAGCGCTTCGTCCGACACGCGGGTTGCCATGGCGACGCTCGCCGTCCGCAATTGCCTGGCCGTCCTCGACGGGAAGCCTCCGCTGACCCCGGTGCGATGACCAACGGCTGAGAGGCCTGATCGATGGCGCTTGTCCACCTCGAGCACGTCACGAAGCGTTTCGCGGCCGACCGACCGCCGGCAACCGACGGGCTGTCCTTCACGGTCGAGAGCGGCCGCATCCTTGCGCTGTTGGGGCCCTCGGGATGCGGGAAGACCACCACGCTCCGGCTGATCGCCGGATTCGAGACACCGGACCAGGGCCGGATCGCGATCGCCGGGCAGACGGTCGCTGACGCGGACCGGGGGATTCACGTGGAGCCCGAGGCGCGGGGCGTCGGCGTCGTCTTCCAGGACTACGCGCTCTTCCCCCATCTCACCATAGCGCAGAACGTCGGCTTCGGGCTCGAGCGCACGAGCCGCAGCGAGCGGCGGGCGCGCGTCGCCCAGATCCTCGACCTCGTCGGCCTGACGGATTTTGGCGGGCGCTATCCGCACGAGCTCTCGGGCGGCCAGCAGCAGCGCGTGGCGGTCGCCCGCGCCCTGGCGCCGGCGCCCACGCTCATCCTGCTGGATGAGCCTTTCTCCAACCTGGACGCCGATCTTCGGGCGCAGATGCGCGACGAGGTCGAGAAAATCTTGCGGGCCACCGGCACCACGGCAATCTTTGTCACGCACGATCAGGAGGAGGCTTTTACGATCGCCGATCAGGTCGGCGTCCTCGACCAGGGCCGCCTCGAGCAGGTCGGGGCGCCGGAGGTGATTTACCACAATCCGGCGACACCCTTCGTCGCCGAGTTCGTGGGCGCTGCGGACTTTCTCCCCGGTCTCGTGTCGCGGGAGGGCATCGTCACGGAGATTGGCGTGTTCGGCAACCTGAACGGGCGCGCGCTGGGCTCGCGCGTCCGCGTAATGATCAGGCCGGACGACGTCACCTTCGTGCCCGACGCGGCCGGCGAGGCCGTGATCGTCCGCCGCTACTTCCGCGGCTCGGAGAACCTCTACTGCCTCGACCTGCCCTCGGGCCACCGAGTCCACTCATCGCAGCCCTCGTCGGCGGCCTTCCCGAACGGACTTCGGGTGCGTCCGGAGGCGCACGTGCTGCACGTCGTCACGTTCCCGGCGGCGTCGTGACGGCGTGGCTCATCCAGACGTTCGGCTCGACGTAGCGCCCCAGGTTCCGCCGGCGATCGATCCTCACGGGAGCGAGCGCGCCGGGGACGATGTACCAGCCGCTCTCCGGGAACGTCATCGTCGTCCACGCCTCCCACTCCGCCACGGTGCCCGTGACTACCATCGACCGCGGCGCCACGCGCAGGAACTTTGCGCCCAGGCGCCAGTGGACGCGGAGCCACGGGTCGAACGGAGCCCCGTCGGCCCGCGCCCACCGGAGGTAACGGCGCATCGGCGTCGTTGGGTATCGGTGCTTGAGCGTCGGGCGCACGGGCGCGATCAGCGCGCCGAGGCCGTGTCGGGCGGCAAGGACCCTCATCGCCCGGATGAGCTGTGCACTGAGGCCTCGACCCTGTCGGTCGGGCGCCACCGCGGCCAGGAGCGCTGACAGCACGGTCGGCGGCCGACCTCGCGCCCGACCCCGCATGCCCCGCTCGAGGGCGCCGTCCACGCCCGAGGGCAGGTCGCGCAGCCGGCCGCTCCACGCAAGGGGAATCGTGACGCCGGCGGCGACCACGGCGCCGCGCGTGTCGCATAGCACCGGCTGGAATTCCGCAAACTCCCGGTACAGTGCGGGCCAGTGACGCCCGCACACCGAATCGTGATGGATGAACTCCATCTCCGGCGGCCAGAGCGAGGCGGTGAGTCGCCGCACCTCGCCCGCGAGATCGGGACGCTCGGCGAGGGTGACGGCGCGGGTTCGCGCCGGCCCGGCTCGGCTCACGCGGGGCGGGTGTGGCTCATCCTCGGTCCTCCGCCGGCCGCGCCCCGGCTACGGCCAGGCGGCGCTGCAGCCGGCCGAGCCGGTGCGCGAAGGCGTCGACCGTCCGGAGGGGCGCCCGTGCGGCCTCGGCGAGCCCGAGCGCGTCCTCGACGATCGCGCGCGCCGTCACGAAGTCGCGGCGGCGGTGCTCGTGGAACTTCGCGAGCTCCTCCCACGGGCGCGGGTCGAACGTGGCGTGGCGCACAGCCGCCTCCCAGAGCGAGCGCGCGGCTTCCCAGCGGGCGAGGCGCTTCTCCCACCGCGCCAGGCGCAGTCGTACCGCCTGTGCCGGCGCGCCCGCGAGCCCGGCCGCGAGCGCCGCGCGATAGCACGCGAGCGCGCGCTCGACATCCACCGGTTCCCAGAGCCGCCCGAGCCCGCCCAGCTCCGCCGCGGTCATCTCCGCTCGGGCGGAGAGCGCTCCGCCGAACCAGCCGAGCAGCCCCACCAGCGTGAGGACATCGTCCCGGTTGTGCGCCAACACGCGGCCGAGCGGCGCCGCCCGACGCGAGCGAAGAAAATCGAAGTAGAGCGCAGGGATCAGGGCGCCGGGAATGTCGTCGTCTCGCACGACACCGATCACCTCGCGCTCGAGCGTCGCGAGTCGGCAATCGGCGAAGCGCGACGTCCACACTCGCCGCGACGGGCGCAGGAGATCGAGATGGGGCAGCGCGGCCGGCCAGCTCTGGCGCGCCATGATGAAGCGCGTCTCGAGCAGCGGCAGGTCGAAGCTCGCCCCGTTGAAGGTCACCACGGCGCTCGCCCGCTCGAGGAGTACCCGCAACGCCGCCAGAAGCGCCGGCTCTTCGTCGAAATCCCGCATGAAGTGCTGCGCCAGGATCAGGCGGTCGTCTTCGAGCCAAGCGGCGCCGATCAGGAACGCGTAGGTGCCGGTGCCGCCGGCGAGGCCCGTCGTTTCGGCGTCGAGGAAGAGCAGGCTGCGCGGGTCCCCCACGGGGATGGCCGCGCGCGCCACCGCGCTCAGGAGGTCGAGGGGCGTCTCGAGCGCCGCGCCCAGAGGCTGGCGGCCGTGCCGGTACGAGAGCGGAAACTCACGGCGCACCACCAGAAGCTGACCCGCGCCGGTGTCGACGAGCTCGCCGCCGAGCACCTCCTCGATGGGCGGGGCTGCGGGACGCTTGGGGCGCCGCGTCTCGATGCGCCGGATGACGCGGCGGAGGTCGTCGAGCGACCCGGAGACCACGCGATCTCAGTCGGTCAGCGCGCGCAGGAGCGCCTGCGCGGTGGCCTTGGCCCTGCGCCCGACCTCGTTCACCGGCCCGACGCACGAAGGACAGCCGGCCCGGCAGGCGCACGCCTCGAGCGTCGCGAGCCCGCGGCGGAGGAGATCGGGCAGGATCTCGAACACGTGCTCGGCCAGGCCGATGCCGCCCGCGTGGGAGTCGTAGAGATAGATGGTCGGGTTGAACTGGTCGGCGTCCATCAGGCGTCGCTTGGCCGACTCGCGCGTCGCCACAATGCCGCTCGTCGCCGGCGTCGTGTCGCCCAGCCAGGAGCCGAGGTCGCGGATGTCGCAGAGCAGGAAGATCGGCGCCAGATGGTGGAGCAAGTACGTCACCCCGCGCAGGCCGTCGATCACTTCCGCGCGCGAGGGGTTGACCCGCGCCAGGACCTCGGGTCCCACGGTGAGCCACGCGGCCGTCGTCTGCATCTCCTGCTGAGGCAGCTCGACTTCGCCCGAGCCGACGTTCTCGAGCGTCCCCATCTTGATCTTCTTGAACCCGACGACCTTCTCGGCCACGAGCACCTCGCCCTGCTCGGCGAGGTACGCGGGGTGCGAGACTTCGGCGAGGCGCCGGAGGATCCAAACGCCCTTGGCGCTGACCGCGTCGGTGAAGTAGTCGACGGCGACGCGCTTGACGTAGGCGACCTTCTCCTCGTCCTCGCGGAAGTGGAGCTCCTGCACCTCGTACGGCTCGCTTTCCACCAGGTAGATCGCCTTGGGATAGATCGTCGCGAACGCGCTCCCCCAGTCCACTTCGGCGATGATCTGGCGCCGCTTCGTCTGCTTCTCGTCGCGCGCGGTCGTGTCGATGACGAGGAAGTTGTCGGTCGTGACCGTGCGGAGAGACGTGTGGTCCGCCGGGTAGGTCTCGGCGGCCCAGTGCCAGCGGCGCCCCGCATGGTGGAGCACGCCCTCGTCCTCCAGCGCCCCCAGAAACCGCCGGCCGTCGAGGTCGCCGAACCGCTCGTCGTCACCGACCGGCAGCTCGAACGCGGCGCACTTGAGATGACTCACCAGGATGAACGGGTTGTCGGGGTTCACCCGCGCGTGCTCGGGCGGCATGCCGAAGAGGTACTCGGGGTGGGTGACCATGAACTGGTCGAGCGGGGCGCTCGTCGCCACCAAGACGGCCGCCGAGCATCCGCTCCGTCGACCGGCGCGCCCCGCCTGCTGCCAGAGCGACGCGATGGCGCCCGGATAGCCGGCCAGCACCGCGACGTCGAGGTGGCCGATGTCCACGCCGAGCTCGAGGGCATTGGTCGAGACGACCCCGAGTACCTCGCCCTCGCGCAGCCCCTTCTCGACGGCCCGCCGGCGCGTCGGCAGATAGCCCCCGCGGTACCCGCGCACGATGCCGCTGTCGCCGGTCTTGTCCACGACGCCGCTCTTGATCGCCGTCAACAAGACTTCGGTGGCGAGCCGGCTCTGGGCGAAGACGATCGTCGCGATCCGCTCCTTGAGAAACCGCACGGCGAGCTTCGCGGCCTCGCCGAGATACGGCGCGCGGATGCCGAGCTCCCGGTTGACGACAGGCGGGTTGTAGCAGACGAAGACACGGTCGCCCGTCGGGGCTCCGCTCTCCGTGATCTCCTCGACCGGCTCGCCCGTGAGCCGCCGCGCCAGCTCACCCGGGTTCGCGATGGTGGCGGAGGCCATGATGAATTGTGGGGCCGAGCCGTAGTGCCGGCAGATGCGCCGCAGCCGCCGCAGCACGTTGGCGAGATGCGAGCCGAAGACACCCCGGTACGCGTGGAGCTCGTCGATCACGACGTATCGGAGGTTCTGGAAGAGCGTCGCCCACTTCGTGTGATGCGGCAGGATTCCGGAGTGGAGCATATCGGGATTCGTGAGGACGAGGTTCGCGCGGGCGCGGACGGCCCGTCGCGCGTCCTGGGGCGTGTCGCCGTCGTAGGTGAACATCCGCATCTCGGGCAGCTGCCGGGCGAGCTCTTCCAGCTCGGCCAGCTGATCCTGGGCGAGCGCCTTCGTGGGGAACAGATAGAGCACTCGCGCGTCGGGCTGGTGCACCAGGGCCTGCAGCGCGGGCAGGTTGTAGCAGAGAGTCTTGCCCGACGCCGTCGGCGTGACCACGACCACGTGATGCCCCTTCTCGATCAGCTCCCAGGCCCGCGCCTGGTGCGAATAGAGCTCGGCGATCCCACGCCTGCGAAGGGCCTCGCCGATCCGCGTGTCGAGCGAAGACGGGAACGAGGTCAGGACGGGGGCACGAGCCGGGAAATGTCGGCTCGCCGTGATGCACGGACCCGTCGACGGTGAGGTCAGCAGATCGTCGAGGATCCGGCCGAGCATCGCGGCCACTCTAGCACGTCCGTGGGGGCCGGCCGACTTCTACCTCAAGACTTTCGCGTACGCCTCCTCGGCGAAGCCCACGAGGAGCGTGCGCCCCACCCTGAGGGTCGGCGCCCGCAGGCCACCCGTGGGGCCGAGCAGGAGCGCCAGCAACTCGGCCCGTCCGGGCCGTGACGCCTTCACGTCGACGTGGACCACCCGCTTGCCCCGGGCGACGTAGATTTCATCGACAGCGCGGGCCACGGCCAGGGCGGCCTCTCCGACGATCGGCGATTTCCGCGTGTCGACCTGCTCGACGACCGCGATCTTCCTCTTCGCAAGGAACTCTTGCGCTTTGCCGCAAGAGCTTCAGCCCTTCCGGTGATAGCTCCAGTCGACTCGAGTCATGGCCGTTATTTGTATCATAGCGGCGTGCGCCCCACGTACTGGCTCCCGCCCGCCCTCTGGATGGCGGTGATCATGTGGCTCTCGTCCGATGTGGGGAGCGCCGAGCACACCGAACACTGGCTGGTGCCGATCCTCCGAATGCTGGCGCCGTGGGCGGCGCCGGCCCAACTCGAAGCCCTGCACGGACTCGCCCGCAAGGGCGGGCATCTCTTGGAGTACGCGGTCTTGGGCGCGCTCTGGTTCCGCGCGCTCGTCCTGGGCCGCGGTCTGAATCCACGGCCGGCCGCATGGATCGCGTTCGCGATCAGCCTGGGGTGGGCGATCCTGGATGAGGCCCACCAATCCCTGGTCCCGACACGGACGGCGAGCGGCACCGACGTCGCGATCGACGGGATCGGGACGCTCTTGGCGCTTGGCGTCGCGCGTCTCGGCTGGCGAGGAACGGCCGACCGAGCGACGGCACTGCTGCTCTGGGCCGGGCTGCTCGGCGGCGGCGCCTTCCTCGTCGTGAACGCGCTCACCGGCATCCCGTCGGGCGTGCTCTGGCTGACGTCACCCGCTGCCGCCCTCCTCCTGCTCGCCCGGCGAATGTATGCGCGCCATCGCCCCCACCCCTAAAACTCAAGCGTCCGAGCGCGGCGGCCGGCGCGACAGCCGCGGGATGGGTCGCCTGGACCCGTTCCCGCAACGCGGCGGCGGGCGAGGCGCGCCGAGATGGAGCCCAGCCGCCCCGGAGCAGCGCCCGCGTGCCGCGTGGTCCGGGCGACCCATCCCGCGGCTGTCGCGCCGGCCGCCGCGCTCGGACGCTTGAGTTTTAGGGGTGGGGGCGATGGCGCGCATACATTCGCCGGGCGAGCAGG
>WNGA01014527.1_pt1 | contig 15881 bp, 16 predicted proteins | sample 5400061 | NCBI WGS metagenome assembly WNGA01 (sample SAMN13153366, study PRJNA577476) | soil metagenome | isolation source: 100 cm soil or saprolite under grassland replicate 2 | place: USA:California | collected 2016-06-15
CATGCCGGGATTGTCGCTCACCGGCAGCGATGGACCCAAGAGCCTGTGTCGTCGCAAGGGACACAGCTCGATCGGCCGAGCTGAGCACGCGCATGCTGTACGTTGTGCCGCCCGCGCTCTAGCTTGCAGCGACGCTCGCGCTCGACACGGCCCCAGAAACAGCGCGACCGCCTCGCAGGCGGTCGCACAATTGTTGACATAGCGGGGGCAGGATTTGAACCTGCGACCTCCGGGTTATGAGACCAGCCGATCCAGGTCAGGCTGAGGTTAGATTGGCTTACCTAAGCCATCCCCGGTGAGCTGAGATCATCCTGGACCAGCTCAGATGGGTACAAAATGGGTACAAAATTCGCGTCAGTTCTGGCAACACGCTGCGTGGAGTTCCTATCCGGTTTCGTCGCTTTGCCCAAGGCCGTCAGACTCGGTTCAGCGCAGGACCCGGGTTTTGAAACCCTTCAGGCAAAGAATTTGCCGAAACTGCGCGCCTAAACCGGAATGGTGGCGTCAACGGCGTCGCGCAGAGACGCCACGTAGCGGTGCAGCGCGGCCGGTCCTTCCTCGGCTACCTCGACAGCGCGCGAGCCGACGACGACACCGTCGGCCAACGCCGCGGCCGTCTGCGCGTGCGCGGGCGTCGAGATGCCAAAGCCGACGAGCAATAGCACGTCCGTCAGGCGCCGCGCACGGTCGACGAGCCCCGCGAGCGCAGGTGAAACGTGCTCCCGGAAACCTGTCGTCCCGGTGACGCTAACAAGGTAGAGCCAGCCGTCCGTCTGTTCGCCGGCAGCCCGTAGACGCTCGTCGGTCGATGTTGGTGCGACCAGGTGGACCCGCCGGAGATCCGGCCGCACGCCGACCGGTAGGTCAGCGACGATCAAGCTCGTCGCGCCGGCCGCGGCAGCGTCAGCAGCAAACCGCTCCCAACCGTATGCGTCGAGAAGCGACGCGTACGTCATCGGCACGAGGTCAACGTCGACGCGCGCGCGAACCGCCGCTAGGCAGTCGAGGCATTGACGCGTGCGCATGCCTTCGCCGAGCGCCCGCTCCGCGGCGCGGCGAATCACGGGCCCATCGGCGAGCGGGTCCGAGAATGGGAACCCGATCTCCAAGAGGTCAGCGCCGGCGTCGACCGCGGCTGCGGCGAGTTGCGGCGTTTGGCGACCCGCCATCAGGTAGATCGACAGCTTCTTCACCGCGCCAGCACCTCCGCGAGATCCTTGTCACCGCGCCCCGACAGGCAGACGAGGACGAGGTCGGCGTCGATGTCAAGCGCTCGAGCCAGTGCATGCGCCGGCTCGAGCGCGGGAATGATTCCTTCGGTCTCGGCGAGGCCTCGAAAAGCTGCGAGCGCCTCTTCGTCAGTCGCGCTGACGTACGTGGCGCGACCGCTGTCGCGGAGGAAAGCATGTTCCGGCCCGACGCCGGGATAGTCAAGGCCTGCCGAGATGGAATGCGCGTCGGCGATCTGGCCGTCTTCGTCGGCGAGGATCGATGAGCGGGCACCGTGCAGGACACCGGTCCGCCCGGTGACAAGACTCGCCGCACCAGCTGCCTCCACTCCGATTAGCGCGACGCCGTCGTCGTCGAGGAAGCCGTCGAAGATGCCGATCGCGTTGGAGCCGCCGCCGACACAGGCGACGACGGCGTCTGGCAGCCGTCCCTCGCGCGCCAGCATCTGCTCGCGAGCTTCGCGTCCGATGATCGCCTGCAGTTCGCGCACGATCTCCGGGTACGGCGCGGGGCCGACGCACGAGCCAATGAGGTAGTGCGTCGTCTCGACATTCGCGATCCAGTCGCGTATTGCTTCGCTCGTCGCCTCCTTCAGCGTCCTCGTTCCGAAATCGACCCGCCGCACCTCCGCTCCGAGCAGACCCATTCGCTCGACGTTCGGGCGCTGGCGCCTCATGTCTTCCTCACCCATGTAGACGACGCAGTCGACGCCGAAGCGGGCACAGACGGTTGCCGTCGCGACCCCGTGCTGACCGGCGCCGGTCTCGGCAATGATGCGCCGCTTGCCGAGCCGGCGTGCCAGTACCGCCTGCCCGAGGGCGTTGTTGATCTTATGCGCGCCCGTGTGGAGCAGATCTTCGCGCTTCAGGTAAACGACTTTCTGGGGGGCGAAGCGCGGCGCGGGGGTCAGCGGCGTCGGCCTTCCGGCAAACGTCCGACCGAGCTCTTCAACTTCCTGCCAGAACGTCTGGTCGGCGACGGCCTCACGCCAGCCGGCCTCGAGCTCGTCGAGGGCTGGGATCAGCGTCTCTGGAACGTAGCGCCCGCCGTAGGGCCCGTACGTTTCACTTGACGTGACATCGACAGGGGCGCCGGCGACACGGAACTCACCAGACATCCTTGGTTCCTTTCTCATGAGGGTTGGCAAAGGCGAGCCGAAAACCGCTGAGGTCGCGATATGCCGGCTTCAGAGCGGGATAGAGGTCGCGATAGACGCGGTAGAGGTGGTCGTACAGCGTGACCTGCTCTGGCTCGGGGCGGAAGACGTCGGCGACGTGGACTGCTGCTGCCGCCGCCTGCTGGAGATCGGCGACGAGCCCCGTGCCGGCGGCAGCGATCAATCCCGCGCCGAGGACGCCGCTATGGAGGACGCGCAGCCGTCTGATCTCGCGGTTGAGGACGTTCGCCTTGATCTGGCACCACAGATCGCTGCGAGCGCCGCCGCCGCTGCTGGCGAGCGCGTCGACGTATAGTCCAGCGGCTCGCTCGAGGATCTCTAGCAAGTGCCGCGCCGAGAACGCGACACCTTCGAGGACGGCTCGCGCTTCGTGCGCCACAGAATGGTCCGAGCTGAGGCCGAACAAGACGCCGCGGGCTTCGGTGTCCCAAAGCGGTGCGCGCTCACCCGCGAGATACGGCAGGAAGATGAGGCCGAGACTGCCGGGCGAGGCCGTGGCTGCGTGCGCCAGGACCGTCTCGAGCTCGAGAGCGTGAACGTTGGCGAACCAGCGCAACGCATCGCCGCCGGCCTGAGTCGGCCCGGCATGGAGGTAGGTCCCATCGATCGGGAAAAACGAGACGACACCGGGTGTCGGTTCACTGCGGTCGGAAAGTACGCCGATTATCTCCGACGTTCCGGCGACCTCCATCGCCTGCCCCGGCTCGACGACACCCGATCCGTAGAGATTGGCCCAGGCGTCCATCGTCGCAACGACGACCTTCGCCTCCTCCGGCAGCCGAGTCTCATTCGCCTTGACGCCGGCAAGGGCATCAGTGAAGCGTCGCAACGGTGGCAGGCGCTCGCGGAGGCCGGGCACGAGATCGACGACGCGCTCGTCGTAGCGATGGTCGGCGCGCACGAGTCCGATCGGGCTGATGATGTCGGTCGCGATCCGTCCGGTTAGGCGGCGGTTGAGGTAGTCCTTCGGCGACAAGATCCAACGCGTCGCTTCCCACACATCGCTGCGATGCCGCTGCATCCAAGACGCCCGCGCGACGAGCGCCGACGCGTCGAGCCCCTCCTCGGGGGCCCCACCGTTCTTCGCCAACTGCGCGGTCAGCGCTGATGCATCCTCAGCCGCGCGCTGGTCCTGCCAGACGATCGCCGGCGCCAGGTCGGCACCGTCGGCGTCGACGAAGACGTGCGTGTTTACTTGACTGCAGATCCCGACCGCGCGGACACGCGAGAGGTCGGCCTCCGCGCCGAGCGCGTCGACAACGTCGACGAACGCCTGCCACCAGACGCGAGGGTCTTGCTCCGCCCAGTCGGGCTGCGGCCGCTCGATGGCGTAGCCGGAATCCGCGAGCGCGAGCGGATTACCGGCGAGGTCGAAGAGGCCTGCCTTGGCCGCCGTTGTCCCGATATCGGCCCCGAGGAGCAGCGCGCGGTCAGACATCGAGCGCCTCCCGGAGCGAACGCAGGAACGACTCCAGCGCGCGCTCTCCGCGCATCGCCGCTTCCACGGTCGCCGAGCCCACGACGACGCCATCAGCGCCCATGCCGAGGGCCCGACGGACGTGTTCCGGCGTCGACAAACCGATGCCCAGGGCGATCGGTGTCGTAACGCCGGCATGGCGCAGAAGGTCGATCGCACTCGCGCTGTCCGGCAGCGCACCGCGTTTGCTGCCTGTCATCCCCGGCGCCGCCTGCAGCATCACATAGCCCCGACTCGCTCGCGCCGCCGCTGCGATGTCGCCAAGACGCGGGTCGTGCGACAGAAAGTGGATCAGATAGACACCGTGCCGCTCGAGCGTTACTGCGACTTCGGCGAAGCGGCGTGCCTGTCGTGGAAGCAGCAGCGCATCAGCGCCACTGCGGGTAACCAGCGTGCCAAGTAGCGAGCCGTCGTCGTGCGGATAGCTCATCCAGACGAGCGCCTGGTCCGGAGAGGCTGCGCGTAACGACGCGATGCGATCTACCGCAGACGTGGGTGTCAGCCCAGCCGCGGCTGCACGCCAGAGTGAACCGGCAATTGTCGGTCCGTCCATGAACGGCTGCGCGGCGGGCACCCCAATCTCGACGACGTCGACCCCGCACTCCTCGTACAAACCGGCCTGAGCAGCGGGGGCCGCCGGATCGCCAAGCGGCAGGTAGCAGATCAGCGCCGGCCGTTTGCGCGCGAATACCCGATCGAGGCGGTTGCCTTGTTCGTCACGCGGTGCAAGCTGCCGATTGCCGACTGCGTTAACCGTTATCCCGCCTCGACGAGCACGTCATCAACTTCGGGGCGCAGCAGGTGGTGAAGCGACGTCCGCAGCTTCGCGTATCGCGGATCGGCCACAAGACGGTCGAGGGAGCGGTCGGCGCCGAACGGCAGGTCGATCTCGGTCTTGATTCGCCCCGGTCGCGAGGACATCACAGCCACACGATCGGCCAGGAGCAGCGCCTCGTCGATGTCGTGGGTAACGAGAACGCCCGTCGTCTGCGTCGCGCGAACAATCGCGAGCAGCTCTTCCTGCAGATAGCTGCGCGTCAGCGCGTCGAGCGATCCGAACGGCTCGTCGAGAAGGAGCAGGCCGGGCTCGATTGCGAGGCCACGAGCGAGCGCGACGCGTTGCTGCATCCCACCCGAGAGCTCGTGCGGGTACTTCTTCTCGTGCCCCTCGAGGTTGACGAGGGCGATCGCACGATGGGCAGCCTCTCGCCAGTCGCGTCGCTCATGTCTTATCTGCTCGAGGCCGAACTCCACATTGCGCTGGACGTTTCGCCACGGCAACAGGCGCGGACGTTGGAAGACGTACGCGATGCGCAGCCGCGGCTGGGCAATGTCGACTCGGCCGGTCGTCGGCTCTAACAGGCCAGCGATGATGTTGAGGATCGTGGACTTGCCGCAGCCCGACGGTCCAATCAGCGCAACCACCTCGCCGCGGCGAACGACGAGTGAGACGTTGTCGAGAACCGGCTCCTGGCCGTGGCGCGCGAACTGTTTGACGACGTTGTGGACTTCGACGAGCGCGTCCATCTCATCCTCGCCGAGAGTGGCGGGTCAGCAGCCACTCGAACGGACGGAAGAAGCCGTACTCGAACGCAATCGTCAGCGCGACGACGCTCAGGCCCCACGAGAAGACGGCCGGTGTATCGAGCAGCTTGATCGAGCTACTGACCTGGAAGCCAATACCCCTCGTGCCCATCAGGTACTCGGCAAAGAGCGTGACCTGCCAGACGACGCCGAGCGTGATCCGGGCTGCGGCGAGGAAGTAGGGGACGACAGAGGGCAGGATGACCACGCGCATGATCGTCGGCTCCTTCGCCGAATACGCCCGCGCCATCTCGACCAAGTCCTGATCGATCGCTTTCGTGCCCTGGATAACGTTCAGCGTGAAGTAGGTGAAGCCGCTGGCAACGGTGACCGCGACGACGCCGGTGTCGTTGGTGCCGATGAAGATCAGGGCGAACGCGATCAGCACGACGGTCGGCACCGTCTGCAGAAAGATCAGCAAGACGCGCGTGAGGTCCTCGGCGACCCATGAGCGACCGATGACGATCCCGCTCGGAAGCCCGATTGCGAGAACGATCGAGAAGGCGACGAACATGTGGCCGAAGGTCGATCGGACCTCCTCCGTCCAGACCCCCCTGCTGACGGTGCTGCGAAACGAGTGCCAGACCGAGGTCTGGCTCGGCAGGATGTAGTCCGGGTAGAACCGCGCTGCGTACCACCAGCCGACGCCGAGCAGGCCAACCGAGGCGAGGACCAGCAGCAGCCGCGCGAGCCGGCGGCGATGGCTCGATGGGGCGCCACGTTGCGCGCGGCGCCCCATCGTCGCCTCTACCTTTCCGCCTCCGGCCGTCGCCGAATCGACGGAGGTGGTGACGTCAGTCGGTCGCGCAGCCACGCCGCCGGCTCTATTTGCCCTTTGGCTTCGTGATGACGAACAACGACGGGATGTTCTTTGGCACCTGCTTGATGAAGCCTGACTTCTTCAGCAGCGGGAACATCTTCTGCCAGGTCCTGACGTCACGCGGCGTTATTGCCCGCAGTCTCTTCGGCATCTTCTCCAGGTCGAGGACCTGTCCGACGACCTTCAGTTGCGCGGGTGGGATCCCGCTCTGCTTTGACGCCACCTCATTCACGGCATCGGGATTCTTCTGGTACTTGCCCCACGCGTCTTGCGTCGCGGCGATCAGGTCGTCGACGAACCGTCGGTTGTTCTTGATGAACGACTTCCGCGCGATGTAGCCGCCGTTGACGACGGCCGGATCGTGGAACGCCTTCAAGAACGCGTCGTGGACGCTGTAGATCGCCTTGAACTTCCCGCCCTGCAGCAGTGGGTATGTGGTCGGCGCTTCGATGAATGCGGCGTCGACGCGCCCGAGCGCCAACTCCTGCGCTGCCGCATCCGTCTCTTTCAGCTCGAAGTAGTCGCGGATGTTCTTGCCGGTCGCGGCTTCTATCGCCGCCTCTTCGGAGCCGAACCTGGTCGTCAGTGGCTGAATCGAGACCTTCTTACCCTTGAGGCTCTGCAGCGTCGTGTAGGGCGAGTCGATGGGGACGAGGATCTGTGGCCCGATAGTCCAGCGCGCGAGCGGGAAGAACTCGGCGACACGTAGGTGATACTGCTGCATGACGCGCGGGATGAACGAAGGCGGCGTCGTCATGACGTCGAGATCTCCCTTGCCGAAGGACGGAGTCTGCGTCGTCGCGTCGAGGAACTTGAATTTCACGACGTAGGGCTTTCCCTTGAAGTAGGTCGCCGACTTGGCGGCGACGTAGTCGAAAATGGGATGGAAGGGAATGTCGATGCCGACATTGATCACCCTCTTGGTAGCGGCGAACGGCGCACCACGAGCAGAGGTAGGTGCGGTCCGGTTCCCGGTTGTCGCGGCAGACGCCGAGACTGCGCCGACGATGAGGGCGACGGCGACGAGTGATGAGACGAGACGAAACGACTTCATGAGCTTCTCCTCTGTGGGGATTGCGGTCGGCCTGGGGCCGTGAACGAGCGAACCGTGTTAATTCATTGCCCCTCACCCTCCTTGCGGAGCCGATAGCTGACAGTGACGTCGTCGCTGAAGCGATCAGCCGAGATGACGAGGCGATCGCCTGGCATGACCGCCTCGTCGTAGAGGATCGGTTGCTCGTTGTCCCCGAAGGTGATCCGTTTGCTGAGTACGGCCGGGGCGCCTCCGACTGCTTCGAGCAGCCGCGCCTGGCGCTTGTCGAGCGCCAGGGGATAGATGGTCTCGTGCGCGCGCCTTACTTCGACGCTCAGCGCCGCCAGCGAGTCATAGAGCGACCCGACCGAGAGGTCGACGCCGCCGAGCGCGAGCCCCAGCCAATGCGGAAGGTGCGAGCGCTGGTAGACGACCGGCTCGCCGTCGATCAAGCGCAGGCGCTCGAGTTCGAACACGCTCTCCTCCCCGTCGAGGGCTAGCCGCGCGGAGACCTCGGGAGAAGGCGCGGCGAAACCATGGGAGAGGACGCGCGTCGTCAGCGCCAATCCCTGCGCGTTCATCTCCTGCGCGAAGCTGCGCAGGTGAGACAGCTCGTACGAGACCTGCTTCGACGCGACGAATGTTCCGAGGCCATGTCGAGTTTTCACGAGCCCCTCCCGCTCGAGGAGCTGGATGGCTTGCCGCAGCGTCATGAGCGTCACGCTGAAGTCGCGCGAGAGTAGGCGCTGCGCTGGAAGCCGAGCGCCCGGCGCGAGCTCGCCGACCTCGATGCGCCGCTTCAGCGCACGGTAGATCCTCAGGTATTGCGGTGTCCGTTGCTCTGCAATATCCATGTCTTCCAGAGTTCTAGAAGAGGCCGGAAGCTACAGCGCTGGATTGCTCCCGTCAAGGCAGCCGGGCGCACGTGGGCGAAGCCAAGGGAAGAAGCCGCCACACCTGCTGCGCTGCCAGCCGCGTGCAACGGGCGACTCAGGACGTCGGCTGGAGCAGCTCCGCGAGGGAGTCAGGTAGATAGTCGATGCCTCCGAACTCCCGCACGATGATCGACCTGATTCGTGCGCGTCGTTCCGCAGGGACTTGCGCGTAGGTGATCTCGTCGGCGCCGATACTCTCGCAGTCGTCTTCGATCAAGACGTCGGGCATCTCGCGCGACGTGACGTCGCCGTAGGTCTCACCGCTTTGGCGGGCCAGAACCAACCCGTGGGGTTCAGAAACTCGCACGGTCGATTGCCTGAGAATCAGGAGATCGATTAGCCGAGACCGCTTCCGCCCACCAACACGGACTGGTGAGTATTTGACCACGGGCCGGTAGATCTGATATCCGCGCGCGCGACAACCATGACTATTGGATGGCGAAGAGCTCGCGAGTCGCGGGGGTACGGAACGATCGGGTCTCAGGCTGCGTGTTCGTACTCGTGGATCAGGCCACCGAGTAGGTCTTTGCGCTTCGGCTGCAGATCGGGTGGCGCCCGCAGCCGTATCGCGGTTCTGTCTGCCTGCTCGGGCGGACGAAATGCGAGTGCGCGATGCGGCCGATGCTGGTTGTAATGGCGGGCGTAGACGCGAAGCACGTGCTCGAGTTGGCGCCGGCTGAAGATGAGCAGGCGGTCGAGGCACTCGCGACGGACGCTGCCGACCCAGCGCTCGGCGTGTGCGTTCGCATTCGGTGCCTGGACGGGCGTGCGGATCACGGCGATTCCTTGGCTTTGCAAGACGTGATCGCAACCGCCCGTGAACTTCGTGTCGCGATCGTGGATAAGAAAGCGGAGCGGTTGTTCGCGATCATCGAGAGTCATCAGCAGGTTGCGAGCCTGCTGGGCGACCCAGGGGCCTGTTGGGTTCGGAGTGCAGGCGACGAACTCGATCCGGCGGCTCTCCAGCGAGATGAAGAAGAGCACGTAGATCCGTTTCAACCAGGCCGTCTCGACGGTGAAGAAATCACAGGCGAGCGTCGTCGCGGCCTGTTGACGGAGGAAGTTTCGCCAGGAGAGCTCGTCTCGCTGCGGCGCAGGCGGAAGCCTGTGGCGGACAAGGATCGTCCGCACCGAAGTCGCCGAAACGGAGATGCCAAGGCTCTGTAGTTCGCCGACGATCCGTCGGTAGCCCCAGCGCGGGTTCTCACGTGCAAGTCGAAGAACAAGCGCCTGTACGCGACGATCGAGCGCCGGCCGTCCCGGGCGTCTGTGCGGATAGGTCCAGCGCCGCCTGACCAGCTGGCGGTGCCAGCGCAGCAACGTCGAAGGACGCACCGACAGGCTTGCCCAGGCGCTCCGCGGTAGCGCCCGCGCGAACGCCGCGAGGATTGCCCGATCGACGGGTCGAAACGGCGTTCGTCGCGGCTGCCGGCGCAGGATCGCAAGCTCATGCCGGAGCAAAAGGATCTCGAGCTCCTTCGAGCGCTCCGATCTGCACAGCAGCACGACCAGCTGAAGCAGGCGACAGAGCGCCATGTAAACGAACGACCAGAGCACGCACGACCTCCCGAGCTAGGAAACGGCGAAGCTATCGAGCCCACGAGCAACCCCCACCGCTCAAACCGCGAACCGAGTTTCTGAACCCCACGGGTAGATGAGAAAACGAAAGGCCCGGGTTACCGGGCCTTTCGCAGTAGCGGGGGCAGGATTTGAACCTGCGACCTCCGGGTTATGAGACGCGCCGATCTAGGTGATCTGAGGTGAGATTGGCTCGTCTAGGCCATTCCCGATCCCGCTCGATCAGTCTGGATCAGCTCAGATGGGTACAAGATGGGTACAAAATTCACGTCAGATCTGACAACACGGTTCTCCCCCACGCAGGCTTGGCGCTAGCCGGGGCCGCACCCCTCGACCTCCTGGGTGCGATTTCGAGGAAAGCCTTCGCCATTAGTCGCCGTCCTTCGCCGTCTGTCCAACCACGCGGGGGGGTTTGCCCTGTGGCGTTTGCCGATGCTCGCCACGTTTCGCAACGTCTACTTGACCAAAACTTGACCAAACGGGACACCGCGGAGGCAGGCGATCAGGACGAGCGGCTGCGTGCCGCGAGCGGGTTCGCCGCGGCGCTTCGTCCGTATGGACGCGGTTAGTCCCTTTCCTCCTCCATCGTTCGCACCTCGCGCCACGGAACGCCGTTGTCGAGCGAGTCGAGCTAACCGCCGCCAGCTGCGCGCGAGTCTGCGGGACCCATCCGCTGAGCCTTGACGGCTCGTGCCAGTCTCCGGCGGTCGCGGGATTGCGGCATAGCCGCCTCACCGGATCGGTTGCATGCTGATCCGCGAGCGCCCCGGCGCCAACGGCGGCCATACCGATGAAAAAGAGCGGGAGCGACGTGACGGACAGCTGACCGATGCCCAGCCCGACGAGAATCAACAGATTGAAACCAAAGCCCGCGTAGCTCAGAACAGCCCAGTGACGGCCCGGCGGGTGAGGATCGTGGTCGATGACCCACGTCCTCCCGTCGTCGTGGACGAGATGCCGATACAAACAGCCCTCGCGGATCGTTGCGACCTCGAGCGATCCGTCCTGGCAATCGCGCCAGACCGCGTACCCGTCGTACTCTTCGGCGAGCCGCGCCGGGGCCGCCGCCGCGGCGGCCGTTCGTCCAGTCGGCGACCGGTACTTCTTCGTCATCGCAAACGGAGCTAAGCGCTTATCGACGTGGTTGCAACCCTCGAGCGAGGGTTATCGCGCCCCCTGCAGTTGCTGTCGTGCGGGCGCCACGTCTTGGATGGGCCGGCTAGTCAAGAGGCTCAGCCTCGACGGAGGCCGCTCGCTGAGCGTCCGGAGGCAGCCGCTCGCGGGTCCGTGGAGTACGAAGCGCTCGTGGTTCGCTCCGACATACATCTCGTACGCAGGTCCGCGTCGTCGGACGCGTCATTCGTCACCGCGTCATCGTAGGGGGAAGCTCGCGTTTCAGGGTGAAGTATGTCCGACGTTTGAGGGATAATATCCCTCTTATGTCGGACAAAGTTGACCATGACGGCCTCTATCGGATCGCTGAGTCCCAGGCCGGCTACTTCACCACGGAGCAGGCCCTCGCCGCCGGGATGGATAGGAGCACGCTCCACCACCACGCCCGGCCCGGGGGCCGCTACGAACGCGTCCGCCGCGGCCTCTACCGCCTGCGTCACTTCCCTACGGGACAGCACGAGCACGTCGTCGCCGCCTGGCTTGCACTGCCGAGCCCGGCCGTCGTCTCACACGAGAGCGCACTCGAGCTCTACGAGCTCTCCGACGTGATCCCGAACGCCGTCCACATCACACTGCCTCGGGCAAAGCGCGGCCAGCGTGCACGACCTGGCGTTCGCTTCCACACGCTTGAACATCCCCCCGCCCCGAACGAGATACGCCGCGTCGCCGGCGTGCTGACGACGAGCCCCGAGCGCACCATCGTCGATGCACTCGAAAATGGCACCCAACCGGAACAACGGCATCCGGCCGCTGGCTGCTCAAGGGTGGCTTCGCGCTCGATCTGAGACTCGCCGAGCACGCCCGAGCGACCCGCGATGTTGACATCGACTGGCAGGCAGCCGAGGAGGAGCTGTTCGACGCATTGATCGAAGCCGCCGCGCTCAGGACTGAAGACCACTTCACAGTCCAGGTCGAGCGCACGGGCACTCCGCCCGAACGCCTTGGCGGGAGCCATCGCTTCCGTGTCACTGCGATCCTGGCCGACCGATTGTTCGAGACCTTCCTGCTCGACGTGGGGCTGCGATCCGATTCAGTCGCCGAACACGACACGCTCATGACTCCTGACTTGCTTGCCTTCGCCGATATCGATCCGGTCGAAATCCCGGCGGTGCCACTCGAACGACACATCGCCGAGAAGCTGCACGCATATACCCACCGCTACGCCGACGACCGGCCGAGCTCTCGCGCGAAGGACCTGATCGACATCGTCCTCATGAGCGAGCTCGCGTCCTTCGAGTTCGAACGACTGCGGGACGTGATCGTACGATTGTTCGAGGCACGCGCGACGCACGAGCTTCCGGCATCCGTACCCGCGCCCCCGCGCGAGTGGGCGCAGCCGTATCGAGCGCTTGCGGAGGAGGTTGGACTTGATCCCGAGCTATCGGACGGACACGGCCTCGCCGCCGCCTTCCTCGACCCCGTCCTCTCCGCCGATTCCGGCTTTGTGCGCTGGGACGGGGACGCGCACGAGTGGCGACGGAGCTGATCGCAGGAGGATTGTCCGGAGCCGGCTAACGCGGATCTCGAGCGCGCGCGTGCCGACGACGACGGAGGCGCTCGGCGCCCCTCCGAAGGGCGGCAGTCTCCGCTTGGCCGAAGCCGAGCCCTCCCCCCAGAACGAGAGGATCAACGCGCTACCTGGCTCTGCGAGAGCGACTGCACCTCGAGCCGGTCGCAGAGACCTTCCTTCCACAGAGCGACAACCGAATCGGGCGCCGGCTCGCCCGTTCGAACGACGGCCACGACCCGTGCCGCACTGGTCCTAGCTACATGCTGACGAAGGTCGCCGAGGCATCGTCGAGCAAATGAGCATCGTCCACGCCGACGACCAGCTGCCGGGTACCTGCTTGTTCGAAGAGGGCGTGAACGGCTTGACGGAGGAGTTCGAGGCGGCTTTGGCCCAGCCTGGCAGGGACAGGCAGCAGGTGTGCAAGGCATCCAAATGGGATGGACGCAGCGGCACGTGACGCCGTGATCAATTGAGTGGCGAAACCGCGGGACCGACTCTCATCGAGCGCCTCAAGGGCGAGGCGCGTCTTCCCGATGCCGGCCGCACCCGCAAGCACGAGCCCCCGACCGTCGGGACCGGCCAAGACGTCCTTTATGAGGGCGAGCTCCTCCAGGCGTCCGACCAACGGCCATTGTGCCGCCTGTTTCGACGGCACCGCGTGCGCCGCAGGCGCACTGCTCGCCACGCTTCCCCCTCGGTCGACGGCTTCTTTATCGCGCCTCTCAGCTGCACTGTCAAGGAGCTCGCCAACACTGTGAATGTGCGCAGACGGCGCACGTCCCCACAAGTGCCGTTAACGAAAAGAGTCGCCGGACGGGAGCCGTTCGTAGCCTCCCGCCCGACGGCCGCGCAGTGGGACTGAATCTAAAAACCGAACTTGCCGCCGAGGATCGTCGTCTCGCCCGGGCCGACCGGGAACCCGACGCAAATGCTGGAGCCCCGGGGGAAGAAGTTCCCCAGGTCCGTGGTAAGCGTCCCCTCCATGCGACTCAGGGTGATTGTTCCGTCTTGAGTGCCGCAAGGATCCCCGGGTCTCCCGACGCCGGCGCCGATGCTCACGCCTAGGAGGGTGCCGTCGGGCAAGTTCACGTTCTTCACTTCAACCACGAGCGTGGTGTCAAAGCTGCCGTCTTTTGCGACCGTTGCATCGGCTCGTGCCCGGCCCTCGGGAACGACGCCACCGATGGCGGGACCGGAGAGCGTCGCCTCCGTCGTAGTGCCACCAGCCAGTGCCACACCGGACCCACCGGTCACCGGTATGACCAAGACGCTTGCCACGGCGAGACCGATGAGGACCCTAGACCACGTCGTCTTCATGACCTGTCTCTCCTTGTCATGCCAACGGATACGCCACTCCTCATGCCAATGAATACGCCACGATGAGCCGCGCGGATTGCTCGCTCCTTGCACATCCCGCGCATCTGCCGCCGTTGCCATCGCAGGCGACGGGTGACGGGTGGGAGCCCTGGCCGGAGCTCGGCCGGAGGGATCTGCGATCCCGTCAGTTTCTGCTGCCAGAGGAGGACACGATGAATCACGAGCAGACACAGGCCGACCTGGAGTTGCTGCTCGACTGGATTGACGCCCTGCGCCGCTGCCCCGGTCGCCAACCTGGCGCAATCCGACAAAGGGGTCGTCTTACGGAATCCTCGCCAGCGGCACGCACGCTGAGCTTGCGCGCCGAACATGCCGAACGCGTGCTTGGCGGGGTCATTCTTCCGCGCACCGTCCTCACCGAACGACTCGATCGCAGCTACCCGCCCGTTCTTTGCTACATCGCTCCGCGATGGCGGATGCACCGCCAGACCCGACGACGTCCGACGCATCGTCGACGCGGCCCGCCGCTTCGGTTTTCCCGCCTGGCACATGCGTGGACACGGCACGTGAGAAGATCTGGGCCGGGCCTATCCCGCGGACTCGCCGCGAGTACCTCGTCGAGATCCGACTGGTCGCTATGAATGGCTCCGAGCTCGACCGAATCCGCACTCCAGCCTTCCGCGGTCTCGGCTAGCTCACACGCACGAAGCCTCGCAGTGGCGCAGTTCGACGATGGGTGCTCGCACTATCGGAGTGCGAGTCGGCGGGGCTTACCGGGTGGTGGTGGTGCTGTGGGAGTTCGCCGGCAAGCGGCTCCGCCGGACGAGGCGTGGGACTCACTCGGCCAGACGCTTTGCCGGATCCTCGAGGAGCGCCTGAGGGGTTTCAAAAACCTGGTTCACGCTGCGGCTCGGTGGTACTCGTGGATGAGTCCGCCGAGATCGTCGTGCGATCCGTCGCGCCCGAACCGGTCGCCGGTAGGTTCGTAAACTCGGTCGTGGACGATTTGCAGGGGAATCGCGCCGGAGCCCGGGAGGCGTGACTAGCGGATCGGATGGCTGTCGTCACGCTGGCGACGGCCGCTCGACCTTTCTCGCCGATGGTCTCGAGCGGCAGACGAGCTCGGCTTCGCCCTCGCAGAGCTGAAAATCTGCTCGGCGGAGAACCTCAGCAGCGACGGGGAGGGCGAGCCCTCGCGGTCATCGGCCACTTCTCCTCCGCTACGGGAAGTTGCGGCCCGAGATGGCGGGGCCACGGATCAGGATTTCCCTGGAAATCCCATCACGACCGAGTTTATGAACCCTACGGGTACAAAGTTGGGTACAAAATCGCATCGACGTAGCCCGGAGAGAAAACAAAAGGCCCGCGTTTGCGGGCCTTTCGCAGTAGCGGGGGCAGGATTTGAACCTGCGACCTCCGGGTTATGAGACTCGTCGATCCAGGTCATCTGAGATCAGATTGGCTTGTCTAGGCCATTTCCGAGCATGCTCGATCACGTGAGATCAGCTCAGATGGGTACAAAATGGGTACAAAATCCGCGTCAGTTTTGACAACACCGCCGCGAAGTTCGAGTCCAGCCCGCTGGGCGGAACTTGTCGGTGCGCAAACCATGCTTTCGCAACCGCGCCAGCGTTGGAGATCAGGTGAAACTCGGCCGGTGTGACTTGGCAGTGCGAAACCACGTGCTCGTGACAGCCGAGTCGCTGAGCCTTCGGCACTGAATCGCCTTCGCCGGGTCGAGGTCGCGGCCGGCGCTCGCTCCCGCGGAGGTGTGAACCGCCGCGGGAGGTGGACGGCTATCCTGCGCGGCCGTGAATCGGGCGGACAAGCCAGCCACGAGCGAGGTCGTCGCACCAGCTGTTGCGATGCTCGGCGAGCTTGCCTTGCGCGTCACTGACTTCGCGGCAATGCGGGTCTTCTACCGCGACGTGGTCGGCCTCGAGGTGTGGCGCGAAGGCGACGATCACGTCTTTTTCAAGGTCGCCGAAGGCGTGAAAGGGCACCCCCAAGCGCTTGTCCTGTTCGACCGCGGCCTCGCGGTTGCGTC
>WNGA01006979.1_pt1 | contig 15878 bp, 12 predicted proteins | sample 5400061 | NCBI WGS metagenome assembly WNGA01 (sample SAMN13153366, study PRJNA577476) | soil metagenome | isolation source: 100 cm soil or saprolite under grassland replicate 2 | place: USA:California | collected 2016-06-15
GCCTCGATCACGTACTGCTGTACCGAAACATCGCGTTTTGCCGCTGCCAGGCGAAGGCGCCGTCGCACCTCGGGTAACACGTCAACACTAATCCGCGGTCGTTTGGGCGAAGACTCCATTGGACGTGCCATAATGGTTCACCTCCTCGTGAGACGATGTCATATAGCCTCCATGGTGTCAATGACACCCAGGTGTCAATATCGTGCTCTCAACTTACTTAATCACTTTATCCGCCCGTGCCAGCACGTTCGGTGGAATCGTCAGGCCGATCTGCTTGGCGGCTTTCAGGTTGATGATCAGCTCAAACTTCGTCGGCTGCTCCACGGGGAGATCGGCGGGCTTGGTGCCTTTGAGGACCTTGTCGACGTAAGTGGCAGCGCGACGGTACAAGTCGGTCCAGCTCACGCCGTAGCTCATAAGCCCGCCTGCTTCCACAAATTCTGGAGACGGGTATATCGCCGGGCGCCGGCTCTTTACCGCAATTTCCGTAATCTGTGTTCGTTGAGAGACGACGACGGGGCTCGCCAGCACGAGGACTGCCTCAGGACGCCCCTTGCTTGCGGCTCGGAATGCAATCTCAATATCCTTGGAACTTGGTACGTCTAGGTATTGAAGCTTCACTCCGAACGCCCCGGCGGCGAGTTCCGTCTCTTTTAGCTGTTGGGCGTTACCGGGTTGGGTCGAAGTGCCCAGGACGGCCACGCGGGAGAGCCTGGGTACGATCTCCTTCAGAAGCTCCAGTCGTTTTCCGCTTATCTCCGGGGCAAGCGTTGACAAGCCGGTAATATTTCCCCCAGGTCGCGCAAGGCTGGCGACGAACCCACTTCCAACAGGATCGGCATCCTGCGCCATGACAATGGGAATCGTGGTTGTTACTTCCTTCGCAGCGCGGGTTGATGTCGAACCACCCGTGACGATGATGTCTACCTTGAGACGCACCAGTTCGGCCGCAAGATCGGGCAGTCGATCGAATTTTAACTCTGCATATCGCCACTCAATGACAATGTTTTTTCCCTCCGCATATCCAAGCTCGCGCATACCTTGCCGGAAGGCTTCAATGCGGTCTTTTTCTGTGGAAGCGGAGGTGTAGCCCAAAAATCCTAAGCGGGCAACTTTCGATGGCTGCTGCGCCTGAGCCACAACCCCAGTCACCACGAGCACGAAAGCGATTACCGAAAGGCGCAGCCATTTTAGATTTTCGATCCTTTGGTAAGACTCAGTACAGGTTTTACATTTCCGATTGTCGGAGCAAGAATTCAAAAATCGTTTCAGCCATGTGTTGTGCATCAGATTTTTTCTATAATCGAAAATCGGTATCCTCACTCGACGATCTTGGGACTCTCCTCGTCGAGAAACTGGTGACTGCAATAGGGACAGAGAAGCTTGATCTTCTTGTGCCGGAGCTCCTGCCAGTGGCAATAGAACTCGCCTTTACATTGTGGGCAGGTCACCCAAAAAATCTTCGTCACGGCGCCTCCTGCGTCAGGAAAACAAAATTCGAAATCCGAATATCGAAATCCGAAACCTTGATGGGTTCTCGGATCGCTTTCACCACAGAGAAACAGAGTTCGCAGAGTTCGGAGTATTTCTTAATAAAGAACCCTTTACTCCGCGCCCTCCGCGCCTCCGCGGTGCAATATCCGAATCCTTCTTCATCCCAGAGACGAGTACACAGAGTTCGCAATATTTCCTAAGGAGAAAACTCTTTTCTCAGCGCTCTCCGCGCCTCAGCGGTGAATAGTCCGATTCTCTCTCCGCCACGGACCTGGCTAGACCTTCGGCAGCCGGTCGATAATAGGGCGCGGAATAAAATCCTCGAGGCGCGTTTTTTCCATCGCGGTTTTCGGTACTGCGACTCGCGCTTCGAACGGACGCTGAACCGGCTTGGTGGCGTCGATGATCATCTTGGCGGTCATGATGTTGTCGGTCTGCGACGGATCGAGGGTGTTGCCTTTGACATTTTTGATGATGTCTACGTCTTGGTCCGCTTGCACGCGGGTGGCCACGGCCCACATGACTTCCTCTTCGTTATAGATGTCGATATCGGCGTCGACGACCACAACATGCTTGACGAAGTCGCATCCCCCTAGCGCGGCCAGCGCCGCCTGCTTGGTCTCGCCGTCGACTTTCGTGTCGATGGAAATGTAGCAGTTAAAACGGCAGCTGCCCGACATCGGGAAATGAACGGCTTTGACCGTCGGCACGACACCTCGGATGAGATTAAAAAGGCTGCCCTCTTTGGGAATGCCGCCCAGCACCCAAGTGTCTCGGTGACCCGTGAAGATATGCTGGAAAATCGCGTCGTGCCGATGCGTGATGGCGCTCACTTCGATGACGTTTCTCAGTCGCTGCGGGCCGTAGTAGCCGGTAAATTCGCCGAAGGGGCCTTCGACTTCCTTCACGTTGGGAAGCACATGCCCTTCGATCACCACCTCGGCATCGGCCGGCACCATGAAATCTTCGCCGAGGGTTTCCGATGGCGTGAGCCGAAGCGCCTTGCCCATAATGGCGCCAACCTTGGCGTAATCATCGACACCGAATGGCGAGACATTCAGTGAGCCCAAATAAAATGCCGGATGATGGCTAATGACGATCGCCACGGGCGTCGGCCGGTTTTTCTCTTCGTTCTTGCGATGGATTTGCCAGTTGTGTCGCGGCGACATGTGCAGGCCAAGCTTCCTTGGACCCTTCACCATGTTGCGCTGGAAGGCGATATTGTAAAAGCCTTCATCGGGGTCCTTCATCACCGGGGTCATGTCGATGTATGGCGCAGGATCCATGGCGTGATGGCGGACGACGGGAAGATCGTAAATGTTTGCCTCGTCGCCGCGCTTGACGACCTCTTTAACCGGCGCCTCGCTGCGCGGAATCGTTACCGGAGCGAGCAACATGTCCTCACGGCGGGCGTACTCTAAACTCACTGGTAGCTCGCTCTCGTTGGGCTTCATCCCCAGAGACAAGGCGCAGCGTTGACGGGTTGCAAAGACGTTGCTCAGCAGCGGGAATGCGGATGGCTTGCCGTTGAGATCGAGCGGCTTTTCAAAAAACAGGACAGGAAATTTTTTTTGATTTTCGAGATGCTGAAGCAGAGCCGTCACCTCAAATTGTTTAGGTGAGACAGGCCGCTCAATGCGCACAAAGTCATAGGGCAGTCGTTCTTGAAGGTCGTCGAGGAAAGCTCTGAGGTCCATGTCCGTAACGCGATCCTCCAGGCGCTCAGGTCAGCAATGGATTGTTGGAGTATCGGAGTACTGGAATGTTGGTTTTTAAAAGCATCACTCCATTACTCCATCACTCCAGTACTCCGGTTTTCTAAGCCCGCCAGCCGTGCCAAGGCTCTTTGCGTGTACACTTTGGCCATGCGCTTGCGATACCAGTAGTCGAGATCCGCATTGTCCAACGGATGCGCGGTCTTGGCGGCAAGATCCGCAACAGCGTTGATCAAATCAAGCGTAACTTTTTTGCCCTGAAGCAATACCATCGCTTCGGGGATGACCTTTGGCGCCGATGCCACGGCGGTTAGCACAACGCTCGCATGACGGCACTCGCCCCGCTCATCTACATCCATGGTTGCGGCGACGCCCAAGATCGGAAAGTCGAAGGAATCGCGGCGGCGCAATTTGAGATAAACATTTCGCCGTCCCAAACTTTCTTTAGGAATAAGTAATCCCTTCAGCACTTCGTCTTTCGCTTTCGCCGAATAGTCAATGCCATCATCGCGGTATAAGTCTTCGAGCCTGACACGACGCTCGCCCGATTTGCTCACCAGAACGGCTTCAGCTCCCAAGCTCACCAGCACCGGGGAGGTGTCCGACGACGCGATCGCGAGGCACTTCGCGCTGCCGGGTGCAACCAAACAGATGTCGCCGTCCTTTTTCATGCAAAAACCGACCGCCTGACGCCAGAAGAAAGTTTGGTCGTAATAATTGCAGCGAGTGTCGACGAGAACGTTACCGCCGATTGTGCCCATGTTGCGCAACTGTGGAGTGGAAACGGATTCGGCGGCGTGGGCGAGGGCGGGAAAATGTTTCGCGATCAGGCGGTGATTTGACACCGATGTCAGACTTTCGCCGGCGCCAATCCAGACACCGTCGTTTGTTTGGCGGATTCCTTTAAGCTCGCGCAGCGCTCTGAGGGAAATCAAATGGCGCGGCGTGAACTGCCCGCGCTTCATTTTCGGATAGATATCCGTGCCGCCGGCCACGAGCATCGCATCGGCGCCAAGATCGGCCAATGCTTTCGTCGCCTGTTTTAGCGAGCGCGGTTGATAGTAATTGAATTCAGGTAGTCGCAACATGGTATCTCTACAGGCGCACCCTCACCCTTCCCTCTCCCTCGATTACGAGGGCGAGGGTAAGAAATTTTTCCCTCTCCCGCTGGGAGAGGGTTAGGGTGAGGGATTTCTGTGACACGATTTTTTTCAACTCTTCTGTGCTACCTGAACGCCTTCGCCCGGATGCCATTTAATCGGCGGAGGAAATTTAAATTCAGGAATGGACACTGGCTTCAAACGGCCGTCAAGGGCGCGCAAAATTTTATCCGGCGTGATCGGAACTTCATGAATGCGCACTCCGATGGCGTCATAGACGGCATTGGCCACCGCCGGTACGACGGGCAAGAGCGGCCCCTGACCGGCTTCTTTCGCACCGTAGGGTCCTTCGGGATCGATGGTTTCGACGAGAATAGTTTCGATCTCGGGAGTCTCCAAGGTCGTCGGGCTCTTGTATTCCAAGATGGATGGAATCTTGTGCAGACCGTTTTTGCGAAAAATCTGCTCTTCCATCAACGCCTCGCCGAGTGCCATGTAGACACTGCCTTCGGTTTGACCTTCGACGAGCAGCGGATTGAACGCACGTCCACAGTCGTGGGCGATCCAAACTTTGTCGATCTTGATTTCGCCCGTGACACTATCGCAGTGAAGCTCGACGATAGAAGAAGTGAAACTATAGGACGGGGTAGGACCGACGCCTGATCCTTTGAAGTCGCGCGGGTTTTTGGGCGGCCAGTAGCTGCCCGTGGCGCCCAACGTGCCGTGCTTTCCCTCGGCCTTGGTCACTGCGTCGGCGAAGCTTATGCCACGTTCGGGGAAGCTGGCGCTGCGGATCTTGCCGTCGGCGAATTCGAGATCGTCCGGCGGTACTTCCAGCGCTTGGCTCGCAGCTTCGAGCAGCATGGGTTTGAGCTTGCCGCAGGCCTGCACCGCGGCGTTACCGGTCATCACCGTGACGCGGCTGGAGTAGCTGCCGAGATCCACCGGCGTTAAATCCGTATCTGCGGTTAATACTCGAATGTCGGCGGGGTCGATGCCGAACTCTTCCGCGACCGCATAAGCAAGAATCGAATCCGATCCTTGACCGATATCGATAGAACCGCAGAAAACGGCGACACCGCCGCTGCGGTCGAGCTTGATCTGCACGCCGGAGTGCGGCATGTCGTTCCAGTAAATAGGCAGGCCCGCGCCGCTGATATAAGAGCTTGCCGCGAAGCCGACACCGTGGCCAAACGGAAGCTTGCGGAATTTTTTCTTCCAATCCGTGCGCTCGGCGACGCGCTCGATGCATTCGCGCAATCCCGTGCTGCTGACGCGCAAACCGTTGACGGTGACGGTGTTGGGTCCGACAAGCTGTTTCAGCCGCAACTCGATGGGATCGATGCCGAGCTTCTCGGCAATTTCATCGAGTTGGATTTCCATCGCGAAGCGCGGCTGCGGTGTGCCGTGGCCGCGCTTCGGTCCACACGCCGGCTTGTTGGTAAAAACGCGCACCCCTTCGAACTTGTAAGCCGGCACTTCGTACGTCACCGTCTGCAGCGCGCCGGTGTAATAAACCGAAGCCAAACCGTAACTGCTGTAGCCGCCGCCGTCGAGATAAGTTTTGTATTGCATCGCTTGAATCGTGCCATCGCTCTTCACGCCGGTTTTGGCCCACATCTTGACCGGATGTCTGCCGCGATGGACGTAAAACGTTTCTTCCCGGGTGAGCGTGATCTTGACCGGCCTTCTGGTGATCATCGAAAGTTTTGCGGCGCAGATCTCGTGGGAAAACGGATCGCTCTTGCCGCCGAAGCCGCCACCAACCGGAGTGGCGATGACGCGAATGCGGGTGGCGGGCAATCCCAAGACCTTGGCCAATGCCCGATGCACATAATGCGGCGTCTGGGTCGAAGACCACAACGTGAGCTTGTCATCGGGACCGTAGAAAGCCACGGCCGAGTACTGCTCCATCGGCAGGTGCGTATTTCCCTGATAGAAAAATGTGCCTTCGAAAACATGATCCGAGCCGGCGAATCCAGCGTCGACATCGCCGAATTCCAACGACACGGCTTTTTGAATATTGGCGTGCCGGTTCCAGGTGTGAATCCGCTCGCTTTCCTCCGTTGAAGCCAGTGCTTCTTCAATGGTGAGGATCGGTTTCAGCACTTCGTATTCAACGTCTATGTAACCGAGCGCCTTTTCCGCCACGCTCTCGGTTACCGCCGCCACCGCCGCCACCGGGTCGCCGGCGTAGCGCACTTTGTCGATGGCCAGCGCCTCTTCGTCTTGAGTCGACGGCATGATGCCGAACTTCTCCGGCAATTCTTCGCCTGTGATCACTGCGAACACGCCATCGAGCTTGAGCGCGCGGGCGGTATTGACGCTGAGCACGCGCGCATGAGGATGGGGACTGCGCAACAGTTTGGCGTAAATGGTGCGCGGCAAATTGAGATCGTCCGCAAAAATCGTTTCGCCGGCGCATTTGGCCATCGCGTCAATCTTGCGCAGCGGCTTGCCGATTACGGATAATTTCTTTTTCTTCATAACATCTCTCGACAGGCCGGTGGCGTATGGCTGATAGCATATGGCGTATAGATGGAACCCAAATGCCATAGGCCATATGCTATAAGCCAACCGTAGTGAGGCGATTGAGCGCACCCTTCGACATTGCTCAGGGCATTCGGCATATGAGTCTTTTTCAGCAGCCTGCTATTCCTTTGCGGCCAGCTCGACCGCTTGCAAAATTTTCGTGTAGCCCGTGCAACGGCAAAGATTTCCCGACAAGGCTTGCCGGATCTCGTCGCGGCTCGGGTGTGGATTCTCATCCAACAGTGCTTTCGCGGTAAGGAGAATTCCGGGGATGCAATAACCGCATTGCGCGGCCCCCAAATCAGCGAATGCATTTTGCAGCGGATGCGGTTTGCCGTTCCGCGTCATGCCTTCGACAGTCGTGACCGCGGTATTCACCGCTTCGATACCGAGCATCAGACAGGAAAGTACCGGCTCGCCGTTCACCAGCACAGCGCAAGTGCCGCACTCGCCCAGTTCGCATCCATGTTTTGTCCCGGTGAGACCCATGTCTTCACGCAAGACCTCCAACAAGGTCTTGTTCACTTCGGTCGCCACTTCGTGCATCTCGTCGTTGACGCGGAGGCGTAACAGAATTTTACCCGGCGTCGGATTGTTTTCTTGTTTTTGTCTCGGAGGCATTCCTGGCTGTTCTCTAAATTGGATTTTAGTTTGCCTGTGGGCAGGCTGCCACTATCTCATTGTGTTTCACCACGACGCTAACGAACTCGAGGCGCCCCCACCTCTTTCCTCCCCCGCGTGTGCGGGGGAGGATGAAGGAGGGGGAAACCGTAAAAAATCACGCTTTAAAAAATCTTCTAGCCTTGAGATCGAACCTAGGCAAAGCGCCCGGCGCGACGAATTCGATCACGGGACGAAGTCCAATGCGTTCGCGTACGCGCTGGCTGACTCGTTCATCGAGCTCTTCGATAGGACTGTAATGAGCACTCGGCTCGATAACGATCTTTATTTCTTTCAGCGCCGATTTTTCAAAAATTTCCACGCGAAATTCTTCGATCTCGGGAAATTCTCTCATGACATTTTCGATGGCGCTGGGGAACACGTTCACACCGCGAATAACCATCATATCATCCGCCCGCCCCAGCACTCCACCTTCGAGTAGGATGAATGGCCGCCCGCACGGGCAGGCTTGGCTCAGCGATTGAACCAGATCCCCGGTTCGATAGCGAACGACCGGGCTGCCTATTCTGCCGAGATTGGTAATCACCAATTCGCCCTTTGTTCCCGGCTCCGCCGGCTGTCCCGTGACTGGATCAATGACTTCGACGATGAATTCATTCTCGTTGACGTGAATGCCGCCGGGTTGGAATCGGCATTCGAATCCGAACGCTCCCACCTCGGTGGCGCCCGCATGGTCATAACACTTCGCGCCCCATGACTCTTCAATCATCTTTTTCGTGCTGGGAATGCTCGCGCCCGGCTCGCCGGCATGAATAGTAATCTTTACGGCAGACTGCTTGGCGAGATCCATTCCAGCTTTTCTCGCCTCGGACGCCATATGCAACGCGTACGTCGGCGTGCAGACCAGCACCGTCGCGCCGTAATCGATGATTGCTTTGAGCCGTTGGGCAGTGGACTGACCGCCGCCAGAGACGGCCATCGCGCCGACCTTCCGCGCGCCCTCCCAGCCGGCCCAAAAGCCGATAAAGGGTCCAAACGAGAACGGGAAATAGATGCGATCTTGCGAAGAAACACCGGCCGCTTGAAAGATCACTTTCCAACACTCCGCCCACCAATTCCACGACTCCTCGGTATCGAGCCAGTACAGCGGCTTGCCGGTCGTACCCGACGTTTGGTGAATGTGGATGTAGCGTTCCGGCGCGAACGTCAAATCGCTGCCGAACGGTGGGTGGTTCTGCTGATCTTCGACGAGTTCGCTTTTGGTGGTGAATGGTAAACTTTGAAGCTGCTCCAGCGAATCAAACTGTTGAAGACCCATGCGCGCAAATTTACGGCCGTAAAATTTGTTCGCCGGCAAGATCGCCTGAAACATTTGGCGCAAACGCGTGAACTGCTCCTGGTCAATCGTTTCGCGACTGCTTGATCCCATGAATTCCTTCGTCCCGCCGTTGCCCAGCATCGGTGGTAACGCGCTTCTTCAAACGAAATGTATTATTCAGAGGAAAGAACTGCAAGATGAAGTTTTCGATCCGGATTCCTGTCTCAGATGTTCTTTTATGAACACCGACAGGAAGATTTGCTCTCACAACAGGCTCGAAAGTCTGTTATGGAGAGCGTGGTTCTCGTCGTCGCTAAGCCTTGTCCTCGTCAGTCTCCATGTTATAATCCGCGCCTCTTTAGCGGGGGATGACAAGTCCATGGCGGGAGTAACGAAGATTGAGATTCGCGATGTGGAGCACGTATACCACAGCGATTTCTCATCCGTGTCAGCCCTCGGGAATGTGAATCTCGCCGTGCATGATGGCGAGTTTGTCGCTCTCTTGGGTCCGAGTGGGTGCGGCAAGTCTTCGCTTCTCCGCGTTGTCGCGGAGTTACTCCGTCCCACAGCGGGCTCAGTCGTGATCCACTCTTCGTCCGAGAAGGAAAACGGCCGTCCGAAAACTGCGCTGGTCTTTCAAGAGTATGCGCTTTTTCCTTGGCGGACAGTTCTCGATAATGTCGCCTTTCCGCTGGAAATGCGCGGCGTGCCGCGTCACGAAGGTCTCACTCGGGCGCGCGACGTGCTTGCGCGCGTCGGACTCCAGCCGTTCGCCCGTGCTTACCCGCACCAGCTCTCGGGGGGCATGCGTCAACGAGTCGGAATCGCCCGGGCGTTGGCTGCCGAACCCGAGGTGCTGCTCATGGATGAACCGTTCGGCGCGCTGGATGCGCAGACCCGGACGGTGCTCCAGGAAGAACTGCTCCGGGTCTGGGAAAGCGAGCGCAAGACCGTCCTTTATGTTACCCACAGCATCGACGAGGCCGTCTATCTGGCCGACCGAATCGTGCTCCTGACCGCGAGGCCCGGCCGAATAAAGGCGGAGTATTTGGTGGACCTACCGCGTCCGCGCAGTATGGAAATGCGCGGTTGGAATTCTTACACCAAGCTGTCGTTGGAAATCTGGGATGCACTGCGAGACGAAGTCGACATGGCGATGGTTTCGGAAAAACCATGACCCGCGCAAAGCATGTCCTGAGCAAGGTCGAAGGGACGCTAAGATCGCCAAGGAAAATCAAAATTACAAATTCGAAGCTCGAAATACGAAACAAATCCGAATGATCAAAACTAAGTATTCAATGTTCCAAACAGGCCCCGTTTCGGATTTCGTGATTGGGATTTGATTCTTCGTGTTTTGTTTCGGATTTCGGTGCGCCGGTAAAAACCGGCAAGGTGTTGTGAATGAAAGTTTCATACGGTGAAGGGTTAGCGGCCCACACCGGCTCCGAGTCATGCATCGGCGTCCGCAAGGGCGCAGGTGAAGCGTTGACAGGGGTACGTATAGGCCAGGTATTGAGCCGCGAAATTGAAACCCCACCGTGGAAGCGGTGGCTACTTTGGGGTGCCGACGCTGTCGAAATATGCGGAAGGCAAAACTGGGGGCGTCGATATCGCGAGACGCTTTTGGACTCTACGCGGTCTGAGACCCTGTGCATGCACGTAAGCACCTTGAGCGGGAACCGGGAGATCCTGTGTCTGTCTGGGGAAGAGAAACCCCCAGACCGCATCGGGAAGTCTAAGGACGCACGCCGATGATGCACGGGCATGGGAAGTCGGACAGCTCCATAGTACCGACCAAGCCGCCGAACGAGGCCGAGCCTGAGGCCAAGGAGGTGGTGGAGGGAAGGGGGCTGGCCAAGGGGAATTTGCTTGAGCGTAACATGCACCGGACTCAGAGCCGGCAAGGCATGTCCAGCGCGCTTGAGCGGATACGTCAGGCAGCAAGGAGGGATAAAAGACAGCGGTTCACGGCGCTCCTGCACCACGTTTATGACATTGAGCGACTGGGTGCAGCCTACTTCGCGCTCAGGCGCGAGGCTGCTCCAGGGATCGACGGCGAGACGTGGCGGCACTACGGAGAGAACTTGCAAAGTAATCTTGAAGATCTCTCGGATCGGATCAAGCGAGGAGCGTATCGGGCCAGGCCTGTGCGCAGAGCGTACATTGCCAAGGTTGGCAAGCCGGGCGAGCTTCGAGCGCTCGGAGTGCCGGTGCTGGAAGATAAGATTGTCCAGCATGCCACGGCGGAGGTACTGGGTGCGCTTTATGAGCAGGACTTTGCTGGGTTCTCCTATGGTTTCCGACCGCAAAAGGGTCCGCATCAGGCGTTGGATGCGCTTACGGTTGGGATCATGAGGAGAAAAGTGAACTGGGTGCTCGATTGTGACATTCGTGCTTTCTTTGACACCCTCGAGCATGGATGGCTGGTGAAGTTTATCGAGCATCGTGTAGCGGATCGGCGCGTGGTGCGGCTGATCCAGAAGTGGCTCGGCGCCGGAGTGCTGGAGGATGGCAAGCGAATGCGAAGTGAGATAGGGACGGTTCAAGGTGGAAGTATCAGTCCGCTGCTGGCCAACATCTATCTGCACTATGTGTTCGATTTGTGGATTCAACAATGGAGGAGAAGCAAAGCGCACGGGGATGTGATCGTGGTGCGGTTTGCAGACGACTTCGTTGTGGGATTGGAGCGAAGGGAAGATGGGGAGCGGCTTTTGAGCGAGCTTGGGGAGCGGCTGGGCCGATTTGGATTGGAATTTCATTCGGAGAAAACGCGCTTGATTGAGTTTGGCAGATATGCGGAGCAACAGCGGCGCAAGCGAGGGGAGAGAAAGCCCGACACCTTTAACTTTCTTGGGTTCACCCATAGCTGTGGTAAGACGCGCAAGGGAAAGTTTGTGGTGCTGAGGCAGACGATGCGCAGGCGATGGCAGGCGAAGCTGAAGCAGATCAAAGAAGAACTTCGGCAGCGCATGCACGAGTCCATTCCAGAGATGGGTCGGTACCTGCGCTCGGTGGTGGCTGGCCACATGCGGTACTACGCTGTGCCCATGAATGTGGTATCGGTCAGTAACTTTCGACTGGCAGTGAGTTGGATCTGGCGGCGCGTGCTTAGACGGCGTAGTCAGAGGACTCACTTGCCGTGGACTCGGATGAAGCGCCACGTTGCCCGATGGCTTCCGCAGATTCGCATCTGTCACCCTTATCCCTGGGAGCGCTTTGGCGTCGTTACCTAAGGCAGGAGCCGGATGCAGTAATGCTGCATGTCCGGATCTGAGGAGGGGGTTATGGGCAACCATGATTCCTACTCCGACATATTCGGATTTCTGGCATTGGCGTCTTGGCGCGAGAATCTTTCTTGAAGTCGTTTCGTTCTAGATTCAAAAAGTAGCAATCCAAATATCAGGAGGTTTTTATGCCTGCACGATACGGTTCGGATCTGGTCGTCGATCTACTGAAACTCCTTGGCATCGAGTATGTCGCGCTTAATCCGGGCTCGAGCTTTCGCGGTATTCACGATTCCCTGGTCAATTACGAGAGTGGACGAAAGCCCAATCCGGAAATGATTCTCTGTTGCCACGAAGAAATTGCCGTCGCAGTAGCGCACGGGTATGCAAAAGCAACGGGTAAGATCATGCCTGCTATTGTCCACAACGTCGTCGGCCTGCAGCACGCATCGATGGCGATCTACAATGCCTGGTGCGATCGTACGCCGGTCATGGTCATGGGCGGTACCGGGCCGATGAATTCGAGCAAGCGGCGGCCGTGGATTGACTGGATACACACGGCATTGGTGCAGGGTAATCTGGTGCGCGACTTCGTCAAGTGGGACGACCAGCCGGTCGGTATCGAAGCGATCCCATCTTCGATGATGCGCGGTTATCGCATTGCCATGAGCGATCCGGCGGGGCCGGTTTATCTCTGCTTCGACGTCACCGATCAGGAGGCGGCGATCGAAAAGGAAATTCCGTTACCCGATCCCAGCCGTTTCCGCCCACCGGCGCCACTGCAGGCGGAGACCGGCGCGATTCAAGAAGCGGCGCGGCTGCTCTCATCGGCGCAAAGTCCGGTGATTCTGGCCGACTACGTGGGACGAAATAACGACGCGGTATTGAGTCTCGTCGAGCTGGCAGATCTGCTTTCTATCCCGGTGATCGATCTCGGCGCGCGGCTGAATTTTCCGAATACCCATGCGCTTAACCTCACCGGTCGTAATCGCGAGCTAATCGCCAATGCGGACGTCATTCTCGGTTTGGACGTGACTGATCTCTACGGGGCGCTGGTGCGCTCCGATCCCAACACGCATGCGACTGTGCCGGCGACCAAGCCCGGCTGCAAAGTCATTCATGTGACGCTCGCAGATATTTCCATGCGCGGCTGGACTAGCGATTTTCAGGAGCTGGCGCCGGTCGATTTGCCGATCGTGGCGAATACGAAAGTTTTCTTGCCTGCCTTGAGCGAAGAAATTAGAAAGCAGGCAAAGTTTTCCAAAAGTTTGGTCGAGGATCGCCGCAAAGCATTGGCGGCACAACACGAGGAGGTCCACGCGCGTTGGCAAGCCGATCTCAAAAAGCGCTGGGACGAGCGGCCGATCGCGCCGCCGCGTCTCGCCTATGAAGTTTGGGAAGCGATCAAAAAAGAAGATTGGCTTTTGGTCGCCGGCGGATTTCGCGGCTGGCCGAGCCGGCTCTGGACTTGGGACAAGCCCGGTCTCTATCTCGGCGGTTACGGGGGCGGCGGGTTAGGCTACGGTCCCGCAGCGTCCGTGGGCGCCTCGCTTCCTTACCGCGGCACCGGCAAGATCTGCGTCAACCTGCAGCGCGACGGCGAGATGCTTTACACGTCGAGCGCCATGTGGACGGCGGCCAACACCGGCGTTCCACTGCTGACGGTGATGACCAACAATCGTGTTTATTATAACGACGTAGAGCATCAGGAAAAGGTTGCGATCACGCGCGGCCGGCCGGTGGAGAATAAGTTAGTGGGCATGGAAATGGCGAAGCCCCCGGTAGACTTTGCCAATTTGGCCCGCTCCTTCAGTCTCTACGGCGAGGGGCCGATCACCGAGCCCGACAAGATTCGCCCGGCGGTGGAACGGGCAATCAAGGTTATCAAAGAAGAGAAGCGGCCGGCATTGGTCGATGTCTATATGCAACATGTATAGCGGACTTTTTGTTTCTTGTTGACACGAACTGAGAGCGGCAGTAATTTTGCCCAGTTCAAAATATCGCCGGCGGAGGAACTCTGGCCATGATTTTCTCCCGAGTGGTTCTTTTCAGTCTTCTGGTTGCATCTCTGTTGTTTTCTCTATCCGCGAGCAATGGCGCGGAGCAGGCGTCCACCGGTTTTGTCGACGCGCCCGGCAAGGAATTGCTCATGAGCAAATGCTTTCAATGCCATGGCGAAAAGATGTGGAAAGATCTGAAGCAGGACCGGCGCAAGTGGGAGGGCGTGCTTTATCGCATGGTCGGCCGCGGCGCCCTGTGGACCGAAGAGGAAATCAACACCATGGCGGTTTACCTCGCAACAGGGTTTGGGCCGCAGAGCGAGAAGGCAGCAACAACCAAATGAGAGAAGAAAATTAACCACAAAGAACGCAAAAGGGATGTAGGGGCGACCGGCGGTCGCCCTAGAGTTCTAAAAGGAGACTGAGATGAGAGAACTGGTTGCAAGCTATCTGTGCAAATCGATCTCGCGACGAGGATTTCTCAAAGGGCTGACCAAAGCCGGTGTTTCCCTGGCGGCAGCCGAGTCGATCCTAAAATCTCTGACACCTCACGTCCAAGCGCAGGAGGCGCGACGTGCTGCGCCTGAAGGCGTGAAGCTTTTTCAGGGGACTGGTGGCGCGGCCTTCGCCGAGCAGCTCATCGCATCCGGCGTCAAATACGTGTTCGGAAACTCTGCGAGCTCCGACGCGAGTTTTTATGAAGCCTTGGTCGACCGGCCGCAGCTCAAATATATTCTGACGCCGCACGAAGGGCCGGGCGCGGCGATGGCCGCCGGCTACGTGAAGGCATCCGGCGAACCGACGCTCGTGATGCAGGCCGGCTTCGTCGGTCTGGCCAACGCGATGGGCCAGATGTTCAATGCTTTCAAAGAACAGACGCCGGTCGTCTATTATTCCTATCGCTCGGATGCGACGCGGCGCTCGGGACGCGACGGCTTCGAAGAAGTGGCCAATCAAGAGCAAGTCGTCCAGCCGCTTACCAAGTACAGCTGGTTGGCGCGCCGCGCCGACATGATCCCGGAAACCGTGCGCCGTGCATTCAAAGCCGCTTGGACTCCGCCATACGGCCCGACCTATGCTTCCTGGCACACCGACTTCATCGACGAGACCGTGCGCACCGAGATCATCAGCCACGAAAAGATTGACCCGCGCATGCGCATACGGCCGAATCCCAAGGAAGTCGAGCGCGCCGCCAAACTTCTCGTCGAAGCCAAGAGCCCGCTGATGATCGTCGGCGATGAGCTTTACAATGCCAAGGCGGTCGACAAGGCAGTGAAGCTGGCGGAGATGATCGGTATGCCGGTCACGCAGGTGAGACAAGTATTCTGCAATTTCCCCGAGAGTCACTCCCTCTGGGTGGGCAGCATCGCCGGGAGAGGGGTCGAGTCGCTCACTTTTCCCAAGGACGTAGACGTCGCCATCAACGTCGGCAACAAACTGCAGCACGGCAGCCCGGCGCCGATCGTGCCGCGCGCGACGAAGTTCATCGACTTGCGCAACGATAGCTGGAGCATGGGCAATGTCATCACCACCGAAGCTCCTTTGGTTGCCGATGTTGGCTACGGGTTGGATGACTTGATCGCGGCGGTGCAAGGCATTACGACCGCGGCGATCAAGACGAAGGCACAGGAACGCTCTGAAGAAGTACGGAAGTTTACCGAACAAGCTAAGGTTCTGCGGGCGCAGATCAACAAGAATCCGGACTGGAATGAACGACCGTTGCTGGCTGACCGGCTGACGTACGAGGTCGCCCAGTTCGCCGACAAAGATGCGATCATCGTGCATGAAGCCGGCTCCATCGGTCTGCACAGCTTTGGCTTCAATCCCCTCGGCGGGCGCGAGCTGTTCTTCTATTATGGCGCGCATCTCGGTTC